>Ga0194133_10000123_pt1 | contig 154505 bp, 131 predicted proteins | sample TA2KigOf40mmetaG_FD_155448 | JGI IMG/M metagenome (GOLD analysis project Ga0194133, IMG submission 155448) | Freshwater microbial communities from Lake Tanganyika, Tanzania - TA2015055 Kigoma Offshore 40m | ecosystem: Environmental > Aquatic > Freshwater > Lake | place: Tanzania: Lake... | reverse complement strand
GTCCACCAGCGCCCGCACCTTGCGCAGCGGATGCTCCGGCGCTATCCGGTCTTCAAGACTCACGTAGCTGATCAGCGATGCCTGGTTCTGGTCGTTTCCGCGCATACAACATAGATGCTCGAAAATGCTCCCGCGTCACAGGTGCCGCTGGGAGTTTTTCAACAAGTTCCTAGGTAGTTCAGACTACCAAGACTGATTATCTTCAAGGAGACTCGACTAAACATGAAAAAGATCCTCACGATGACTTTGGGCCTCGCGCTCGTTTTCGGCATGACTACCTTTGCCTCTAACGACAAGAAGAAGGACGACAAGAAGGAACACAAGGACGACCACAAGAAGAAGAAGGACCACTAAACCAGTCCTCCGCTCCATTGCCAATTTTTCCCACCCCGGCTACCGCCGGGGTGTTTTGCGTTTGGACAAAAAGCAAAAGTCAATCTCGCTTATTTTCTTGCACTTGGCGGTTGGATTGGCTTGAACGTGCATTTCGCTGTGGTTTGCTGGTCTGCGGCGGGGGAACTCTGTTTCTACCGCCGTCTCAATGCTGAATCTCGAGGTTCCAATGAGCGATACCGGAATGTTTCCGATCAATGACTTATATCTCTATCCGTCCTTCCAGACGCGAGATGACTACTTCAAAGCCACCGGCGAGGAGGCTCCCGCGTGGAACCCCAACAAGCCGGTGAAATCCTGGTTTGACCCGGCAGCCCGCAACACGAACAAGCGTACCTTTCTGTACGATGTCGTGCTCATGTACGACCGCAACGGCATGGTGCTCCCTGACGAAAAGGGAGTTCCGCAGGTGGAACAATTGGTTTTGCTTCGTGAAGAAGCCGCCAGCGTGAACATCTTGCCGCGCGAAAAAATGGTGGACTACGGTCCTGGCTCCAAAGTGGCTCCGATTCCAGTTCCGATGCGAGCTCTTAAGTCTAATGAAGAGTTGGTGTTCACCTTTGGTGGCGTAGTAGCGGTCCGGCTGAAAGACGCCTTTCGCAGCACGGTCAACGCGTTTACCGTGAATGACCGGCAACTGCTTGAAAAGATTGCCGCAAAGCTTGGCGTACTCTAAAAAAGTCGTCTGAAGAACAAAGCCCCCATGCTCGCGCATGGGGGTCTTTGTTTGGGTGCGGACCCTATATATTTGGGGAAATATATAGGGGGGGTTGGGAGCTTTTGGAATTCCTAATCGTTCCTGCTCTCAACCTTTCATCAGTCTACCATGGGAATTGAAAAATTTGCAACAAAGGCAGATCTTTTTTCCGGCATGGACCAATTTGTGCCCAAGCCCTTGCCCGTAAAGGTGTTCGCCAGGGTGTATCCAGCCATGGCATGATCCGTCGGGGTCAGTGGTGGGTAGTAGGTCGATTCATGGCGGCAGATCTGGTCGGTAGAAACAATCGGACGTGTTTCAATCGAAGCCAATTCGCCGGCGCTCAGCTTAGCGCGAACCGAATGGAGGTTGTTGTTCGCGAAGGTCAGGCTGATTGGTCGTACTTCGACAGAAACGACATCAGCGAAAAGATCTCCACCCATGCGCTTGGCAAACTTGATCAGCGCAGTGCGCTGCATCGCGGTCGCCTTCTCATCCACGATCAGTACACTCTTCGTAGGATTGACAGGATTGGCAATATTGCCCAGCGTCGAGGTCGCACGAATCACGCCGACGATGCCCAAGCCTTTCAAAGATACGCCGTCCATTGTGCCTTCGTCGATCTTCCATCCCATCACTGCCAGGTCACCGACCAGGTTGATTTCGGAATTCGCATAGCAGGCACCGGTGTAGACATCGGCATTGCGCGCTTCGATATAGGAGCCGGAGATTTTCGCTTTCGGCAGCGAGGCGGCCGTGGCGAGGGAAACGGTGAGGGCAAAGCCGAGTAGCTGTTTCATAAATAGAATCCTTAATCTCAGTCTATAACGGTTGATAACACTTGCGCGTCTCGTTGCAGTCATACTCATCGACCGCTTTTAAATCAGGCCCAAGACACTTCTGCGTATTGTGGCACCAGAAGAGACGGTCATTCGAGTGCGGAACGGTCGGATCCCATTCCGCCTCAATAAACATTCCCTTCCATCGCAAGAGGGCGCAACGATCGTCGTCACGATCGAGACGCACGATTCCCGGCAACTCCATAGCGTTAAGCCTTTACGCCGGCCGCCTCAAGCAAAGCACGCTTGACCGCGACACGGGCCAGTTGGATCTTGTAGGCATTCTGGCTGAGAGGCTTAGCCCCAGCCACCGCGGCTTCGCCTGCAGCCATCGCGGTTTCAGCTGTAATCGTTTTGCCAACCAGAGCCCGCTCGGCTCCCGCTGCATGATACGGCGTCGGACCCACATGGCCGAGCACGATGTTGGCGGACTCCACGATGGTGCCTTTCATCTTGAGGTGCACACTCGCGGTGGCCAAGGGCCAGTCGAGAGCGTCCTTCTGGCGCACTTCATAGGTTGCATTCTTGCCAGCCGCCGCGAGCAGCACTTCCGTGAGGATTTCATTCGGCAGCAAGGCAATCTCGCGCGCCTCATTGCTCTGAGGGGCAATGAAAAACTTCGCCGCATCGACTTCGCGGCTGCCGGATGCACTCACTAATTTCAGCTTTGCGCCCATCGCGACCAGTGCCGGGCCGAGGCTGGATGCGCTGACAAAGTGAGCCGCGCCCGAAGGGAAGATAGCGTGATATTTGTTTTCGCCCTCCGCCACCAGGCTCTTGCCATCTTTCATGCCAAGCACTCCGTGGCCGAGACGGTAGTACCAGCAGCGGGGTCGCTGGCAAAGGTCGCCGCCTACGGTACCCATGTTGCGGATCTGCGGACTGGTGACGCCCATTACGGCTTGCGCCAGACTCGGATAACCCTGACGAACCAACGGATTGCTGGCCAGTTGATCGAAAGTTACTGCAGCACCGATGCGAAGACCCGTGCCAGCCTTCGAAATGGTGCCCAGTTCTTTGATGTTCTTGATATTCACGAGCCGCTTCGGGCTCATGACGTAGTCCTTCATCAAGCTGAGAAGATCGGTTCCGCCAGCAAGCACGACGGCATCGGACCAGGAACTTCCCAGTGCTGCCGTAGCCTCTTGTACGGTCGTTGCGTTAATGTACTCGAAGTTATTCATTAGGCGCGGCTCCTTTCCATGTTCTTGCCATACAGCGCGGTCAGCACATGATCCGGGCTCAGCGGCACACGCGGCACCCGTACACCGATCGCATTGGCCACGGCGTTAGAAATCGCGGCGATGGTCGAAATTGCCGACGGCTCACCAAGCCCGATCACGCCACGCTTGTCGTTATCCGGATGTACGTCCATGTGGACAACGATTTCGCCGATGTCCTTGATGCCGGCCAGTTTGTAGAACTCCATATCGGCGTTCAAAACCCGACCTAGCGTTTCATCCATCACACGCTCCTCCATCAGAGCTCCGCAGATGTTCATGATGACGCCGCCATAAACCTGGCTTTCGGCAGTCTTCGGATTGATCACCAGTCCGCAATCCGCCACGGCCACAACGCGGTTCATCTTGACGACACCCGTTTCCACATCGACGCTGACATCGGCGATCTGAACGCCGCCAGCGCCCTGGGTATTGAGGCCCATCGGGTTCTTGGGATCGTTCTTGCCGGTTTCAGAAATCGAGCTAACACCCAGCTTCTGGCAGGCGGCCTTCCAGGTCATCGACTTCGAGGGATCACCCTTTACCTGAATCTTGCCTCCGACAGCTTCGAGTTTCGCCGGGTCTGCGTTCAGCGCCGGAGCCACCTTGAGGAACAACTGCTCAAGAGCATTCACCGCCGCCTTGCGCGTGGATGATGAAACACCGCCTACCGTAGTGGAGCCGCCCGAGGGCCCGCTCACCGGATAGGCGTTGTCGCCGATCTTCACTTTGATATCTGGAACCGTCAGTCCCAGAGATTCTGCGGCCACCATGGCCACAACGGTCCTTGTGCCAACACCCAGATCCTGCGTGCCCTGTTCGAGTTCTACGCTGCCATCGGGGTTGATCTTGATGCGGCATTCGCTTGGGTGGCCTGCGCCGCCCCAAGTGGACAATGCGATTCCAAGACCGCGCTTGATGTTGCCGCTACCGCTATCTCCGCGCTGATGCCAGAGTTTTTTCCAGTCGGCCATCTCTTGCGCTTTGCGAATCTGCCGCTCATAAAGCGCGGCACGAGCCGTCAAGCCCAGGTTCTTCACCAGCACTTCGACCGGATCCATTTTGATTTTCGCGGCGAAATCTTCAATCGCCGAGAAGGTCAGAAAGCAGGCCTGCTGGTGGTTCGGCGCGCGCCAGGCGCGAGCCCCGCCAGCGTTGGTTGAGATCGCCGCATGGTTCAGTCGGCGATTTGGAATTCCCGTGAAAATGTAAGGAATCGGCGGCATACCGCCACCGGTAAATCCGCCTGTCGCCCAGCTTTCGCTCTGCCAGGCCGTAATCGTTCCATCCTTCTTACCGGCAACCTTGATGTTGGCATAAGCGGAGGGACGAACCCCGGCAATGGTCAACTCGGTTGCGCGATCCAAAAACAGCTTGACGGGCTTGCCGCCCGAATCCTTCGACAGCCGTGCGCACTCCGCGCCCCAAATGTCGGACGGGAACTTTGAGCCAAAGCCGCCGCCCATGTAGTCCATCGAGACGTGGATCTGGGAAGCAGGAATTTTCAATTGCTGCGCAAGATCGCCGGCAACCGTGGAGACCGCTTGAGACGAAGGCCAGTATTCCATCTTGTCGCCCTTCCACTCAATCACCTGGCCGTGAGGCTCAAGACAGGAGTGCGTCAAAACAGGAATGGCGTAGTAGCCTTCAGAGACTCCGTCGGCGGCCTTCAGGGCTTCGTCGACATCACCCGTCGTCTGTTCCCCGGCGGGTTTGGCGCGGGTACCAGCCTTGGATTTCTTTTCTTCGCTCACAAAGTGAGGCAGCACGTTGTATGCCACTTGGATGGCGCGAACAGCGTCACGGGCATGGGGCTCGGTATCTGCTGCGACCCAGGCGATTTCGGCGCCAGCCCACTGGATTTCTGTGCCGGCCGGGGCCGTAACTCGGACCGCGGTCACTCCTGGCATTTTCTGCGCGGCAGTCGTGTCGATGCTCTTGATCGTGCAGTGGGCATGCGGCGAGGTGAGAATGACGCCATAGACCATTCCTTCACGATTGACGTCGCTCGGGTATTTCGCCCGGCCACTCGACTTCGCGAAGCCGTCCAGACGGTTATGGGCCTTGCCCATCACCTTGCGTTGATCCATCGGGGGCCATGAGTAATTAGGCATTGGTGGCTCCTTTCGCGGTTGCGCCGCCGCGTAGCGCCTTGGCAGCTTCCAGCACCGCCTTGCGAACGCCAACATAGGTGCCGCAACGGCACAAATTGCCGCCGAGACCCTCTTTGACCTGGTCGTAGGTCGGGTTCGGATTCTTATCCAGGAAGCCCTTGGCCGCCATTACGAAGCCAGGAGTGCAATAGCCGCACTGCTGGGCGTCATTTTCCACGAAAGCCGGCACGATCGGATGCACTTTGCCATTCGCAGTCAGACTCTCAATCGTCTGGATTTGTCGGCCCTGCGCATCAATCGCGAGAATCGTGCAGCCATACTGCACTTTATTGTCGACAATCATGGTGCAGGCTCCGCAAGTTCCGCGGTCGCAAACGCGCTTGGCGCCTGTATGGTCGAGTTTGCCGCGCAAAGTATCGAGCAGCGTCTCACGCGGCTCGACGTTGACCTTCATCGGCTTTCCGTTTACGGTCAGCGTCACTGGGACGGCGGCTGGCCCCATGGCCTTGACGGTTCCCTGGGCTTGGGCCTGTTCTGGGGTAGCGAGAATGCCGACCGCACTGGCTCCGGCACCCACTCCCTGCATAAATCCACGCCGAGAGAACGGTTTCTTATTCTTGGGATCTTTGGAGCTCAAAGGCGCACGCTTCCTTTCCTTTGGACAGTGAGTCAAAGTGAATATATCATGAGGCGGCCTTAGAGTCAGCCGCCGTTACAGCCGATCTGTAAAACTGCAATAAGCACTAATGAAGACAGCGGACTACGGAATCGACAAACCAGATCGCGTGCGCGCTCTGGCTATGGTGGGCCTGGTTCTGATTGGAACTGGACTATCGCAATTTATCGCTCTGCAAGGGGCGGTTGACGTATGGCCTGAACTCATCCTTTTCATTTGCCTATGGATCGGCGTATTGATGATGCTGGTGGCGGGGATCATGCTGTGGTCGAGCAAGTCGGGCAAGGGAAACCTGTCTGGCCAGATGGTTGACAAATTGAATTGGCGGGGGCGTGAGAAAGTTCTCGACGTAGGCTGTGGGCGAGGACTATTGACAATTCTCGCAGCGCGAAAAGCTCCTTTGGGTGAAATGGTTGGCATCGATGTTTGGAGCCAGGAGCAATTGAGCGAAAACACCAAAGAGGCCGCCATGGAAAATGCAGAGGCCGAACGTGTCGCAGACCGGGTGCGCTTCGAAGATTGAGATGTCACGGACCTGCGCTTTGGCCCCAACGCATTCGACGTGATTGTCTCCAGCTTTTGTATCCATGCCGTGGCTTCGCGCAAGGCGAGAAACAAAGCCGTCGCGGACTTAATCAAGTTACTGCGACCTGGCGGTCAGATCGCCATTCTCGACATCCTTCATACGAACGAGTACAAGAAAGTTTTTGAGCAGCAGGGCTTGATTAACATACGTCGTTCACCGATGAAGTTTCTCTACTGCATGCCATCGCGATACGTCATTGCCGAAAAGAAGTAAGAGGTAAGTTTCATGCAATCCACCGCAGAATGGTTGCGGCTGAGCGAAGACAACGCCAGGCAAAAACACTGGCGTCGTTGGGGACCTTATTTAAGCGAACGCCAATGGGGCACGGTCCGCGAAGATTATTCCGAGTACGGCACCGCCTGGGACTACTTTCCATTTGAAAAAGCCCATCTGCGGGCCTACCGATGGGGCGAAGATGGCTTGCTGGGAATTTGTGACAACCATTGTCGCCTGGCCTTATCAATCGGGCTGTGGAATGGCAAAGACCCAATCCTCAAGGAGCGGCTTTATGGCCTTGCTGGCCCCTTGGGAAATCATGGAGAAGACGTCAAGGAGCTCTACTATTACCTCGACGCCACCCCCACGGCCTTTTACCTGAAAGGCCTTTACAAGTATCCGCAACGTGAATTTCCATACCGGCTAATGCGGGAGCGCGGCGCGATCCCCAAGCAAGACCCCGAGTACGAAATATTTGACAGCGGCATCTTTGACGACAACCGCTATTTCGATGTCGTTGCGGAATACGCCAAGGCTGGCCCCAGCGACATTCTGATTCGAGTGACGATCCACAATCGAGGGCCCGAGGCGGCGCCAGTGCATCTGCTGGGACAGGTTTACTTCCGTAACCTGTGGTCTTTTGGCAAATCGCCGAAGCCCAGCCTGCGCGCAGACCGTGCGGGCCGAATTCAACTCCATCACGCGAGCCTTGGGAACTATGAATTTCTTGCCGACTCCCCCGACGAACTCCTCTTCACAGAGAACGAATCAAACGTCAAGGAACTCTACGGATTCACCGATGCATCGGGATACTTCAAGGACGGCTTTGGCGACTTCCTGATCGACGGCCGGCGCCAGGCAGTCAACCCAAACGGCATCGGCACCAAAGCAGCCGCCCATTACCATCGCGTCATTCCTGCGGGAGGGTCCTTTGTTGCGCACATGAGGCTTCGCGAGCACGACATCGAATCTCTCGACTCCCCTTCGGCCGAAGATGTCTTTCGCACCCGCATTGCCGAGACGAACGACTTTTACGACCGCGTGTTGGCCCGCGGCGGCACACGCAACACCGAAGACGCAAAGCGTATCCAACGACAGGCAGCAGCAGGCCTGATCTGGAGCAAGCAGTATTTCAACTTCTCGATCGAAGACTGGCTGCAGGGTGACCCGGGCCAACCGGAGCCTCCCGCGCGGCGCAAGCACGGCCGCAACTCGGAATGGAAGCACCTGTTCAACGAAGACATCATCTCGATGCCGGACAAGTGGGAGTATCCCTGGTATGCAGCCTGGGACACAGCGTTCCACATGATCCCCTTCGCGATGATCGACCCGAGTTTTGCCAAACGGCAATTGGCTCTATTTCTGCGCGAATGGTACATGCATCCCAACGGGCAGATCCCCGCTTATGAATGGGCATTTTCAGACGTCAATCCACCCGTCCACACCTGGGCCTGCTGGCGCGTTTACAAGATCGACGCCAAGCTCAACGGCAAGCCGGACACAGCGTTTCTGGAGAGCGTCTTCCACAAGCTATTGATGAACTTCACCTGGTGGGTCAACCGCAAGGATGACGCCGGTAACAACATCTTTGAAGGTGGCTTTCTCGGGCTCGACAACATCGGAGTTTTCGACCGTTCCCGCCCCTTGCTCACTGGCGGCCAAATCGAACAAAGCGATGGCACGTCCTGGATGGCGATGTATTGCCTGAATCTCCTCAAGATCGCGATTGAACTGGCTCGCACCAACCCGGTTTATGAAGACATCGCCAGCAAGTTCTTCGAGCACTTCCTCTACATCGCCGCCGCGATGAACAAAGGCGGTAACCAAGGCCTTTGGGACGAAGACGACGAGTTTTATTACGACCGCCTCAAGATGCCGGGCGGCCAGCACTTCACCATGCGAGTCCGCTCGCTGGTTGGCTTGATCCCTCTGTTTGCCGTTGATACGCTCGACGCCGAAGTGATCGATTCCCTGCCCGGCTTCCGTCGCCGCATGGAATGGTTCATCGAGAACCGGCCCGACCTCGCCGGCAATCTCGCGTCAATGACGCGCGAGGGCGTGGCTGAACGTCGACTCCTCTCGCTGGTAGGTCGTGACCGCTTGCGCGCCATCCTTCGGCGGCTGCTCGACCCGGAAGAGTTCCTCTCCGACTACGGCATTCGGGGACTCTCGAAATTCCACAAGAACAATCCTTATGTTCTGCATGCGGCAGGCTCCGAACACCGTGTCGATTATGAACCCGCCGAATCACAAACCGGTCTGTTTGGAGGCAACTCCAACTGGCGCGGCCCAATCTGGTTCCCGACCAACTATCTGCTAATCGAGAGCCTGCAGAAGTTCCATCACTACCACGGTGATGCGATTCAGGTGGAGTGCCCCACCGGCTCCGGCAACATGGTCACGCTCGACAAGGTGTGCCATGAGCTATCCCGGCGCCTCAGCAACCTGTTTCTTGAGAAGCCAGATGGAGGCCGCCCCGCAATGGCCCATCATCCGAAGTTCGCAAACGACGAGAACTTCAAGAACAACATCCTGTTCTACGAATATTTTCACGGCGACTCCGGCTTAGGCCTGGGCGCTTCTCATCAAACTGGCTGGACTGCCCTGGTGGCCAAGCTCATGCAGAGCATTGATTGCTGAGGCTGCGTACGGCTTGTTGGATCGTCTTGAAGCAGGCCTCTAACTGACGGTCGCTTTGGCAATAGGGGTCTTCGATCTCTTTGCGCGTCCCTGGGACCAGGCTCGACAGATAAGCCGTCTTCGATGCGGCCTCGGTTGTGTCTCCCAGCAATAGATCCTCGTTCAATTGGTCCATGATGTAGATCTGATCGAACTGCCTGAGCAATTCATTGCTGGTTCGCGTCGCGCGATGGGATTCGAGCGAGAGGCCAAAGCGCTTCGCCATAGCACGGGCATGTGTTTCGGCGCGCTCTCCGGTTTGGGCTCTGACGCCGGCTGAAGCCACGCGGATCCCTGCCAACTTCGGGTTGCGGCTCATTTCATCGCGAAAGCATGCCTCGGCGAAAGCGCTTCGCATGATGTTGCCATAGCAGACAAACAAGACCGATCGCATTAGGCTTTCGCCTCGAACCCTGGTGGTCTCCTCGTATGCCAATCAGAGGCGTCCTGAAACGCCTTGGCAACGCGGGCGAGCTTGCCTTCTTCAAACAGATTGCCTGTGAACAGGATGCTGATCGGCCCTGATGTGGGAAAACCGCAAGGAACTACCAGCTGTGGCTGCCCCGTGAGATTCGTAGTCGTCAACGACATCGAGCCGTTGGGCGAAACCAGCGCATCAAAGCCGCTCATGTAGCCTTGAAACTTGCGCATCAGCAACGTGCGGGCCCGCGCGGCCCGGATGTACTCGACAGCCGGGGTGAGCCGACTCGTGCGGAAGCTATTGGGCCAGTCGTCTGCCTTCTGGCCATTCAGTTGTTCGACGCCGCCACTGCGAGTCAAGTCGTCAAACGCAGCACCGGCTTCAGCGTTGAGCATCAACACCAGTTCGCGTGCGGGGAACTCGGGTAGCTTCGTGTCGATCAACTGCATCCCGGTTTTTGCCAGTACAGCCAATGCCTCGTTGTGCCGGTTCTGACGGTTGAATTCTTCGCGCAACACGCCGATCTTCAGCTTGCTTACGGGCATGGATGCCTGCCAATGCAGCGGCACCGGATAGCGGGCCGCCAGGTCTTTCCCGTCGGGGCCACCGATCGCACGCAGCACTAGCATGCAGTCTTCGACGCTGCGGCAGATCGGCCCGATTTTGTCCATCGTCCAAGACAACGCCATCGCGCCATAGCGGGGAACACGACCAAAAGTGGGGCGCAATCCAGTCACACCGCACCGCGTTGAAGGAGTGACGATCGAACCCAATGTTTCGGTACCCAGTGAAAACGCCACCAATCCCGCAGCTGTAGCGGCAGCCGAGCCAGCCGAAGAACCAGAAGAAGTCTGCTCGACATTCCAAGGTGTTTTCGTCATGCCACCAAACCAGAGTCCGCCCATGGCAAGGGCCCCCATGGAGAGCTTGGCGCAGAGCACCGCCCCGGCGGATGTCAGCCGGTCGATGACGGTCGCATTGTAGTCAATCGTCTGGTCTTTATAGGGCTCAGCGCCCCAAGTGGTTTTGTAACCCTTAACCGAGAAAAGGTCCTTCGCCCCATAAGGCAGGCCGTGGAGCGGGCCACGGTACTTTCCGCGACGTAGGTCTGCATCGGCGGCTTTGGCCTGCTCAAGCGCCAGATCTTCCGTCAGAGTGATCGTGCAATTCAAAACAGGGGAGTGCTTCTTGAGCCGTCCCAGATACATCTTGGTGAGATCCGTCGAAGTGATCTTCTTGGTTCGGATCAATTGCCCGAGGTGAGTTGCAGGCCAGAAGGCGAGCTCTTCAATGTCCTTCCAGATCGGCAGCTTCGTGGACCGGCTGGGTTGGAAGACTGCCTTTCCTTCCGGCAACTGCAAACCCGGCAACAAGGGGGAAAACGAGATGGCAGGGTCGGTATCGAACGGAATCTCGATCTTGCGTAAATTGGCGTAGCTCGCCAACTGCCGTGTGATCGAGGGCAGCATCATGTCGAGCTGCTCGTCCTTGAATTCCAGTCCGAGTAACGCGAGGCTTTGCTTCAGCGTGTCCCGGGTCGGGTTAGTCTCGGCGGCCATCAGAGTGGCTAGCGCCGGTATGAGTTGTGCGAGCGAACGTCTTGTCACGGTTTATCGGGGAAACAGAGGCGAATAGGCTTCCAGGTATTTGAGTCCGGCGCCCGTGTTGTAAATCACAATTTTTTCTTCGGGGTTGAGGAAACCACCCTTGAGCAGGCGGCGGACTGCTGACACGCAAGCCGCACCTTCGGGCGCCGCAAACATGCCCTCCATCTTGGCCAGCTCAATGCCATCGGCGAGTGCTTCGTCGTCGGGGATCGCAATCGCCGTCCCGCCCGATTCACGCACAGCGCGCAGAACCAGAAAATCTCCCAGCGGCTTGGGTACACGCAATCCGCTCGAAACCGTTTGGGCATTCTCGTAGAAGGTGCTGCGCTCTGCCCCTTCATTGAAGGCCCTAACGATGGGCTGGCAGCCTTCCGCCTGCACCGAGATCATTTTTGGGCGTTTGCCTTTGGCGATCCAGCCCAAGGCTTCCATCTCTTCAAATGCCTTCCACATCCCGATCAGCCCGACGCCGCCGCCGGTGGGATAGAGAATGACATCGGGCAGCCGCCATTGCAGCTGTTCGGCCAATTCATATCCCATCGTTTTCTTGCCCTCGATTCGATAGGGCTCTTTCAACGTGGAGACTTCAAACCAGCCTTCTTCCTGGTTGCGATCCGCCACGATTTTGGCGCAATCACTGATGAGACCGTCCACCAAAGTCACATGCGCGCCGAAGCTCTTGCACTCGATGAAGTTCGAGTGCGGCACGTCCTTCGGCATGAAGATGTGGCACTCGATCCCAGCGGCTGCCGCGTAGGCCGCGGAGGCGCTCGCTGCGTTGCCCGCCGAAGGGATCGCGATCTTGGTGATACTGAGTTCCTTGCACATCGAGATGGCACAGGAAAGCCCACGCGCCTTGAAGCTGGCCGTCGGATTCAGGCCTTCGTCCTTCACCCAGAGGTCCTTCGCCCCTAGCGCAGCACCAAGCGTATTGGTGCGCACCAGCGCCGTCATGCCTTCGCCAAGCGTCACGATGTTTGAAGGTTTCGACACCGGCAGAACGGGCGCATAGCGCCACATGTTGGACGGCCCCGAGGAAATCCAATCGCGATTCCAGCCATCGCGTGCTTTGTCCAGGTCATAGCGGACGAGAATCGGCCAGCCATCGGGAGAAAGGTTTATGGCCTGACCCGCAGGGTAGGTTTTGCCGGTGCCGGAGCACTCAAGGTGGGAAACGGTGGTCATCGAATTGGGTAAAGAGCTATAGTAACGAAATCATGAAAAGCTCTCTTTCTCTGTCGTTGCTCCTGCCGGCTCTTCTGCTGGCCCAGCAGAAGCCGGATGCGGGATACACGGCGAAGATCCGTGAGTTCACGACGGACAAAATGTTTCTGACAGAGCTGGTGGATCATCTGCCCGAAGGCGGCAAAGTACCCACACCCGAGAAAGTGCTTGGCTACATCGCAGGCACCCCCTATAAGCTCACGCACGCGGCGAATGTGCACAAGTACTTCCGGGCTTTGGGCTCGGCATCGCGTCGCGTCAAGGTGTTTTCGATCGGCAATTCCGAAGAGGGGCGCGAGATGATCGTGGCCTGCATTTCGAGCGAAGCGAACCTCGCCAAGCTCGATCGCAACAAGGAGTTGATGAATCAACTAGCCGATCCTCGCAAGACTTCACCCGCGGCTGCGCAAGCCGCAATGAAAGAAGTGGTGCCGATGTACTGGCTCACCGGCTCGCTGCACTCCACCGAGACCGGCAGCCCCGAGATGCTGATGGAACTGGCCTACCGGCTTGCCGTTGAAGAAACACCTTTCATCGATACGATCCGCAGGAACATGATCGTGATGATCACACCCATCGCCGACGTCGATGGCCGCGAACGCATGGTGGACCTTTACAACTGGCGGCGCGCCCACGAGAAGCAGCCCTCGCCCAACTTGGTCTATTGGGGCAAATACGTGGCCCACGACAACAATCGCGACGGCATGAATCTGTCGCTCGCGCTCACCCGCAACGTATGGAAGACCTTCTTCGAGTACCACCCGCTCGTCCTGCACGATTTGCATGAGAGCGTTCCATTTCTCTACGTCTCAACCGGCATGGGCCCTTACAACGCCTGGTATGACCCGATCCTGATCAGCGAGTGGCAGAAACTGGCTTACCACGAGGTGGAAGAAATGACCAAGCGCGGCGTACCCGGCGTTTGGACCCATGGCTTTTATGACGGCTGGGCGGCTAACTATATGTTTCTGGCCGCCAACGGGCACAACGCGATTGGACGCTTTTACGAAACGTTTGGCAATGCGGGAGCTGACACGCGCAAGCGCAGCGTGCCGTCCACCTCGACAACGCGCACGTGGTTCCGCCCCAACCCGCCACTCCCTGAGGTGAACTGGAGCATCCGTAACAACGTCAACATGCAGCAGAGCGGCGTGCTTTTCGCCCTCAACTTTACGGCCCGGAACAAGATGGAGTTTCTCGACAACTTCTACCGCAAGGGCCAGCGCTCCATTGCCAAGGCCACCACGGAAGGCCCTGCCGCTTATGTAGTGCCAGGCGATACTCCCCGCCCAGGCCTTGCCGCCGACCTAATGCGCATCTTGCATTTGCAAGGGGTCGAAGTACACAAGCTCGATACCGCGACTGAGGTGCTCACCAAGGCAGGTAAGCGCACTTTCTCAGCCGGCAGTTATGTCGTACGCATGGATCAGCCTTATTCACGAATGGGAGACATGCTGCTCGACCTGCAGTATTACAACGTCAACGATACGCGCCCCTACGATGACACCGGCTGGAGCCTTGGCTACCTCCGCAATGTCGAAACCGTGCGCGTTACAGACGAGGCCATCCTGAAGGCGCCAATGACGCTGGTGAAAGGTGTACCAGAACTGACCACGACCATTGCTGGCTCAAGCGCCGCCAAGGCCTGGATTCTGCCCCATACAGCGGATAATAATCTCGCGACCTTCCGCTTCGCACTCAAGGATGTGAAGATGTGGGCGGCAGAAGCCGCGTTTGAAGCGGGCGGCAACAAGTTCTCACCCGGCGCTGTGATCATCACTGCGGACAGCACCACGCAGGCTGCGATTGATGCCGCTTCCAAGGGCATGGGCTTGAAGGTGATCGGCGTCGACGCTGTTCCCTCGGTAGCCAAACACGAACTGGCTGCTCCGCGCATCGCACTCGTGCACACCTGGACCAGCACGCAGAACGAAGGTTGGGTTCGTTTGGCACTGGAGGGGGCGAAAGTTCCTTACGACTACATCAGCGACCAAAAGGTGGGCCAAATCGCCGATCTTCGCTCGAAGTACGACGTGATCCTTTGGGGGCCGATCAACGGCTCAAGCCAGGCCATCGTCAATGGCATTCCAAAGCGTGAAGGCGAACCGGCAATCCCCTGGAAGACTTCAGACCTGACGCCCAGCTTCGCCACCGGCCCGGATCAAACCGATGACATTCGCGGTGGCATGGGCCTTGAAGGGGTCTTGAATCTACGCCGTTTCCTCGAAGCTGGTGGATTATTCATGACCATCGGCGGCAACGCGTCGATTCCAATTGATTACGGCATTGTCGATGGCATCAGCATCCAGAACACGCGCGAACTCCAGGTTCGCGGCAGCGTCTTGATGAGCCAGGTGAGTGACCGCCTCAGCCCGATTGTGTATGGGTATGATGACAAGGTGCCGGTGTACTTCAACAACGCTCCGGTGCTGCAAGTCAGCCGCCCTGGCGCAATGGCAGGTCCCACACCCCAGGCACCCGCCGGCAGACCAACCGGCCGTGGCGGCGTCAATGATCCCGATGTGGTTCAGGCGCGCCCCTTACAGCAGCCAGCCCCGGCGGCCGCGGCCGAGGAGGTCCCGGATGCTATGCGTGCCTACATGACCCCGCCGAACATGATGCCCCGAACCGTGTTGCGTTTTGTGTCTGCCAATGAGCTGTTGATCAGCGGCATGCTGGCCGGAGGCCAGGAACTTGCGGGTAAGCCCGTGATTGTCGATGTTCCTGTCGGCAAAGGGCATGTGGTGCTGTTTGCCAACAACCCGATGTGGCGCCACCAAACCCAGGGAAGCTGGTTTATGGTCTTCAATGCGGCCATGAACTTCGCAAATCTGAACGCGGGACGACCGACGAAGCCTTAATCAGTCCACGAAAACCGGGGGCCACACGTCATTGTTAATGAGCAATGCTGTTGCGCGCCCTCATTTTCGCTTTATGTTTGCCCTGCTGGGGGGCAAAATTCGTCGTTTTGCAGAGTGGATTCCACCTCGAAGTTGAGAAGTGGGAGCACCGCAGCGACGAGGTCGTGCTGCTGCGCTCCGGTTCAGAGATGACGCTCAGAGCCTCGGAAGTGATTCGATTCATTGAAGAAGAAGATGCTCCCCAGCCGCAAACGCAAGCGCAACCCATCGCCGCACCAGCCTCCGTAGCCAGCAAAACAAACGAACCCAGGCAGGTGATCGCCGAGATGGCGGAGCAATACGGCCTGCCCGTGCAATTTGTCGCAAGCGTAGCCCGTGCGGAAAGTGCCTCCCGGACGGATGCACGCAGCCCAAAAGGCGCAATCGGAGTGATGCAACTGATGCCAGGCACAGCAAAAGAGCTGGGAGTAGACCCTCACGATGTCCGCCAGAACATCGAAGGCGGCACCAAGCTGTTGCGCGACCTTCTGATTCAGTATCAGAATGACCCTGACCAGGTGCGAAAGGCTTTGGCCGGCTACAATGCCGGGCCTGGGGCCGTGGCCCGATACGGCGGCGTGCCGCCTTATCGCGAGACGCAGAACTACGTGGAAAAGGTCTTGAAGCAATACCAGGGAGCTCAAAAGTAAATGGCGACCGATCGCGCCCCACTCAAGAACACCGAACAGGAAGAGATCGACGCTAAGCGATTGGCGATGCGCTATCGCGCCGAGTTCGTCGACCTGCGTAACGCCGAGATCGACCACGATCTGTTTCGAACGATTCAAGTCGACTTGATGTTCCGCTACAACTTCGTGCCGCTGCATGCAGAAGGCGAAGTTTTGGAAATCGCAATTGCCGACCCGCGCAATCTGCAGTTGATCGACGAGTTGAGTTCGCTGCTGGGCAAGAAGCTCAAGATCAAAGTTGCGACGCTGAGCCAGATCTCCGATCGGCTAAAGAAGACTGAGCAGAGCCAGCGCGTACTCGAAGAAGTGACCGAAGGGTTCACGCTCGATGTTGTCGGCGATGAAGAGAATCCAGAAGAAACTCTCTCGATCGATAAATTAAGCGCCGACAGCGACACCGCGCCGGTGATCCGTCTGGTGGACACTACGATATTCAATGCTCTCGAGCGCCGCGCCAGCGACATTCATATCGAAACTCGCGACCAGGAAGTCGCGATCAAGTACCGCATTGACGGCGTTCTGCATTACGCGATGCCGCCGATTGCCAAGGACTGGCACTCCGCCATCATTTCGCGCATCAAGGTGATGAGCGAACTCGACATCGCCGAGCGGCGCGTGCCGCAGGACGGCCGTTTTCGAGTGCGCTACAAAGGCCGTTTGATCGACTTCCGTGTCTCGATCATGCCGACCGTACATGGCGAGGACAGCGTGCTTCGCGTCCTCGACAAAGAAAGCATGAGCGAGAAGTTCACACGCCTCTCGCTTGAAGTGGTGGGCTTCTCCGAAAAGGATGTCACCAAGTTCCGCCGCTACATCAAAGAGCCTTACGGGATGGTGCTGGTGACGGGGCCGACCGGCTCGGGTAAAACAACGACGCTTTACGCTTCGCTGAGTGAAATTCAAAATGACGAAGACAAGATCATCACGATCGAAGATCCCGTCGAATATCAGCTCAAGGGCGTTACGCAGATCCCGGTGAATGAAAAGAAGGGCCTCACGTTTGCCCGCGGCTTGCGCAGCATCCTGCGGCACGACCCGGACAAAATTCTCGTTGGCGAAATTCGTGACCAGGAGACCGCGATTATCGCGATCAATGCTGCGCTTACAGGTCACCTTGTTTTCACAACCGTCCACGCCAACAACGTCTTCGACGTGCTCGGCCGATTTCTGAATATGGGCGTGGAGCCTTATAACTTCGTCAGCGCGCTCAACTGCATTTTGGCCCAGCGACTGGTGCGCCAGATTTGCCCCCACTGCAAGACGCCATACAAGGCCACCGATGGGGAACTCCGCGACAGCGGCCTCGCCCCCGAGCAATGGCGTGACGTCACACTTTATGAAGGCAAAGGGTGCTTTGAATGTGGCGGCACAGGCTACCGCGGCCGAACTGCGATCCATGAGCTACTCGACTTAACTGAAGAGATCCGCGAAATGATCCTGGAGCGGAAACCCACATCGCAAATCCGCGTCGCCGCTCGGGCTCAAGGGATGAGCACTCTACGTGAGAGCGCTCTTGAGCGCATGCGCGAAGGGCTGACTACCCTAAAAGAAATCAACAAGGTGACCTTCGTCGAATGAGTCTGCTCGATACACTTCGCAATTGGATCGAAGAGCCGCCACCGGCCTTTGCCTTCGAGCTTGGGCCCGGCGGAATTGCGCATTGGCAGGCTGGCGCAACCCGTTTTGAACCGATGGCCCAAACACAGGATTCAGCTGAACTGGCTGAAAGAATCGGACGCATCACACCAGCCCCGAGCGGTGACAACAAGCGGGCTGCGGCACTAATCCTTCCCGATTCAGCAGCCCGGGTCACATTGATGGATTTCGACCAGTTTCCACGCAAGGTGGAAGAACAAGCCGCTTTAATCCGCTTTCGGCTCAAGCGCACGGTTCCTTTCGATGTAGACACGGCAATCCTTCGCTACGAGTCCCGCTCCCGGGGAGGCAACAAAGTAGAACTCACGGTGGCTGCGATCGCGGTTGAGACACTGGCGCCCTACGAAGCCGCCTTTCGCAACGCGGGCTTCCACCCGGGGTTTGTCACGATTGCTGGCCTGAGTGCCGCCAATCTTGCGGCGGCAGATTCGATGACATTGCGCTTGAGCGGACTCGCTCTCACGATTTCTCATTTCGAAGGAGAAGAGCTGAGGCTCTTCCGCAGCCTTCAATTACAGTCGGGCACACTTGCAGAAGTGCTTGACGTGCTCGACCCGACGCTGGCGTATCTGGAAGATGAACGCAAGACGAAACCACGCAGCATCGACGTTTGCGGCCTTGGTGAATTGCAGCAGGAATTGCAGAGTCATTTGAGAGCTCAATGGAGCGTAGAAATGCAACTGTTGCGCAGTCGGCTGGGCGCGGTAGACGCCAATAATGCCGGGCTCTATGGCTATCTCGAATCAATGAGGGTGAACTAAGTGAAAGCAAGAATCCCCATTAACCTGGCCAGTGCGCCGTTCCGCCGGGATCGCGCCATGCTCATTGCCACCACGTTGCTCTCAGCGGTTTTGGCGGTAGCATTGGCGGGACAGATCTACCTGGTCCTCGAAGAGCGTGGCAGGGCGGAGGAAGCGCGGCTGGAAGTAGAGAAAATCGAGCGGTCTCTCCGCCTGCAGAGCAGCGAGATTGCAAGAGTGGATGGCATTCTGCGGCAGGTACAGAACGCTGAAGTGCTGGATCGCAATGTGTTCCTGAATACCCTGATTTCCCGCAAAGCCGTCAGTTGGACACAGCTGTTCGCTGATCTCGAGAAGGTCATGCCAGGCGCGGTTCGATTGGTGAGCGTGCGCCCCCAGATCACCCCCAGCAATCAGGTGGTTCTGGACATGACCGTCGGATCGATGAGTGGCGAACCGGTTGTGGACATGTTGATGCGCCTTGAGGGCTCGCCACTGTTTGGGGCGACGACCATCACCACGATGTTGCCGCCCTCTCAAAATGAAACTCTCTACCGATATCGCCTGAGTGTGAACTATGCGCCCAAACTTTAGTGCCGATCAAATTGAATGGCGCAACCCGGGCGTCTACATGCGAGTCATTCTTGGCACGCTGCTGCTGGGCAATCTCGTAGCACTCTGGTTGTTGCTTTCGCCTCCAGGAGGAAGTCTTGAAGAGGTCGAAGGACGGCTGATTGAATTGCGTCAGAAGTACACGGCCCAATCGCGCAATCTGGATCGTATGAAGGCGCTTGCCACCAAAGTGCAGGACAGCCGCAAGGCGGGCGACCGCTTCTTTGGGTCTTACTTCATGGAACGGCGCAAGGCAGCCAGCACGATCATCAGTGAGCTGTCTAGCCTCGCCAAGCAGGCAGGCATTCGCCCCAAAGAGCATTCGTTCGTTCTCGAGCCCGTTGAGGGAGCCGAGGATTTATCGATGATGACAGTCAATGGTTCTTATGAAGGCAGCTATGCCGACTTAATCCAGTTTGTCTATCGTGTGGATCACAGCCCAAGGTTTTTGATCATCGAGAACCTCAGCGCCGCCCCGCAACAAAGTGCGGGCATGCTCAATATGAGCATTCGCTTTCATGTTTTTGTGAAGGAAATTCCGGGGAGCTAATGCAATGGCGCTTGAAATGAAATTCGGCGGCGACCGCAAGCAGTTCATGACCCTGGGGATCCTGGGTGTGGTGCTATTAGTCATTCTGTACATGAATTACTTCAGTGGCCCGAGCTATGAGGAAAGGCCAACGCCTCGCCCACAAGCTGCGCCCGCAGCGAATGCGCCCTTGCCGGCGATCAAGAAGACCGACGACCGTAAACGCCAGGTGGATCGTAGAGCCCAAGAGTTTCGCCCTCGCATTGGCCCTGCCAGACCCGAGGATCGGCTCGACCCAATGACTGTGGACCCAACACTAAGGCTCGAGTTGCTGGCCAAGCTTGAGAAAGTGCAGATCACAGGCGGCACCCGAAGTCTTTTCGATTTTTCGAATCTGCCGACTGTGGCCGCAAATACGAACGTGCCGAAGATTATCCCTTCGCCCAAGAAGGGTCCTACTGCACCGAAGCCATTCATCGGCCCGATGAATGAGCCGCCCCCCCCGCCAAAACCAGTGGTGACAAAGCCGAACGCACCGCCGATCCCCTTGAAGTTCTACGGCTTCACCAGCGCACCTCGCGGAGGCAACAAGAAGGGCTTCTTTCTCGACGGCGAAGACATCGTAGTCGCTGGCGAAGGAGATCTAATCAAGAAGCGCTACAAGGTCATCCGGATTGGCCTCGCCAACGTCACGATGGAAGACACGCAGTTCGAGCAGCAGCAGATGCTGCCAATTGTGCCGGACAATGGAGGAGGAGGGTTCTAAGTGCGTAGCCGCCGGAAAGACTCGGAGCGTGGATTCGCGTTGTTGTTCATCTTCGCGTTGGCGGGCATTGTCGCATTGACTCTTTACAACGAACTCCCGCGCGCTGTTTTCGAGAGCCAGCGTGCCAAAGAGGACTTGCTGGTAAGCCGTGGGCAAGAATACCAGCGAGGCATCCAACTTTACTTCCGCAAGTTTCGCAAGTACCCAGCCACGATGGATGAGCTTGAGAAATCGAATGGCATCCGTTTCTTGCGCCGCCGCTATGTTGATCCATTTACCGGCAAGGAAGATTGGCGGCTGGTGCGGGTCGGCCCCAACGGCCAATACCTGGACTCCAAGGTGATCAAGCCCACCCAACCGGCGCAAACCAGCGGATTTGGTGCTAATTCATCCGGCGCGGCCGAGCCCCCAAAAGAGGATCCGAACGATCCAACAGCGAGGCGTCGCGCAAGCGATGTCAGCGCTTCTGAGATCGGCGGAGCGGCGGGACAACCAGCAGATCCGAATTCTCTGCCTCCGGGTGCGCCGCCACCGCCCGTGGGAGGTGTGCAATCAGGAATGCAGAATGGCATGCCCTATCCCGGGCGAACCGATTCGAACCCCGTGTATCCCCAGCAGCCAATCGGAGTGGGAGGCGTGGGTAGCGTGGGCAGTGTAGGAAGCGTTGGGAGTGTTGGTGGGGTAGGTAGCGTGGGCAGCGTCGGGGCAGGACTCCCGAACACAAGCTTTCCCTCAAACACAATCAACTCTCAATTCGGCGGCGCACGAGGCACCCCGATTCAGCAACAAATCCCTGGCTTCCCTCAGAATCAACCGGGCCAACGGCCGCTGACTCCAGAGCAATTGAATCCGGCTCTGGATGTGATTCAACGTCTCTTGACGCAACCACGCCAACCTCCGCCCGGTGTCATTCAAAGTGGGCAAGCTCCCATTGGTCCAAACACGAACCCGAGCGGAGTTTTCAACGCATCAGGCCCCGGCTTGAGCGGAGGCGGCGGAGGGCAATTCGGCGCCGGTGGCATTGCCGGAGTCGCCAGCAAGCACGAGGGCAAGGGCATCAAACTGGTGAACGACCGAGAACGCATTGAAGAGTGGGAGTTCATTTACGACCCGGCAAAGGATCGCGGTGGGCGGCCGGGGCAGAACGCTCAAACACAGCAACCGGGAATGCCGGGGATGCCAGGCATGGGTATGGGCAATGCAAACCCAGCGCAGGGCACGGGATTTGGTGGCCAGCAACAAGGAAGTTTCGGCAGTAGTTTTGGCGGGGGATTCGGCGGCAGCCAGCCCCAGCAAGGCACCGGCGGGTTTGGCCAGCAACAGGGTGGTGGCTTCAATCAGCAGCCCCCCGGTCGGCGACGGAATTGACCCGCAAAGAACAACTCGACCTCGGCCTGATCGAAGCTTCAAACCTTACCGAATGCCTGAGTGTCGACTTTACAGCTCTGCTATCTGCCACTTGCCCGCGCGCGGTGGCCCCCGCTTGGGATAAGGGCATCACGCGCAAAATGCGACAATTCGCCGGGGCCGTGGCGGACGTGGAGGGACCCAAAGCCTATCTGCAAATGGCGAAATCCCCTTCAGACACAGTGCGCGGTGCCGGGGCAATCCTGGCGATGATGGCGACCGGTGAGAATTTGCAAACACGGATTAGGCTGATTGAGCCGTTTGCGGACGACACACATTTCGGCGTCAGAGAATGGGCCTGGATGGCGATCCGCCCGCACCTCGCAGCAGAAATCGAAAAGTCGGTTGAGCTCCTTGAACCTTGGACAGCCTTGCCTTCGGTGAATCTGAGGCGCTTTGCGATTGAAGCCACTCGGCCGAGGGGCGTGTGGTGCGCCCACATCGAATCGCTGAAGCAGGACCCGCAATTGGCGATTCGGCTGCTTGAACCACTCAAGGCAGACCCGACGAAGTATGTTCAGGACAGTGTCAGCAACTGGCTGAACGACGCTGCAAAATCGCAACCGGAATGGGTGAGAAGCCTGTGCGAGCGTTGGCTCAATGAGAACGGCAGCAAATCAACGGCCCGCATTGCGAAGCGCGCTCAGCGCAGCCTCTGATTACAGCGCCACGTAGCCGCGCCGAATCCCTTGCGTCACGGCCTCAGTGCGTGAGCCGGCGTTGAGCTTGGACATGAGGGAACTGACGTGAAACTTCACGGTATGCTCTGTGATACTGAGCCGCCAGGCGATCTCTTTGTTGCCAACCCCCTCGGCCAGCAAGCGTAAAACTTCGCGTTCCCGATTGGTGAGTCCAGTATCGGCAACTGCCGGGCCGGGCGCAGGCCAACTATCCATTTCTTGAGCGGGCAATACGAGCAACCCTGCGGCAGCTGCCTCCAGCGCAGCCCGGATCTCGATCGGACTCGCGCTCGATGGCAAGGCACCGCGCGCTCCCTGACGAAGAATCATCGAAGGAGATTGATCCGTTAGCAGCACGACGGGCAAGGGCGGCGGCTCATTTTCGATCTCGTCGAATTGACGGTCGGACAGCAGCACGTCGGCGATCTCGCCAGACTTGGTCATTTGCATGCCCAACTGCTGTTCAAGCAATGAGCGCAGCCCGGCCTCTACGAACGGGCTTGAGGCATCGATTCGTACACGTGTCATCCCGCTGCCGCCAGCCTCCCTGGTTCCTCGGGTCCGAGTGCAATTGCGACCTCTCTTGCGACGGGTTTTCCGTCACGAAGAAATCCTAAATGCACCAAGCCCCCAATCATCAGACGATCCTCAAGATCCTCTGGTGACGAAAAGAATTCGCCATCCAACCCAATTATCACGTCACCGGGCCGAAGCGACGCAAAATGTGCTCTGCTGTTGAGCATTACTTGTTGGATGCGCAAATCGACCGCCGGTCGCGAATTCAATTGTATTGACAGGGGTTCGACCGTGATACCGAGAACCGGGGCTGCTGGACGGTCGATGAATTTCGCGACATCGCTGGATGGAACGGCTAACCCGATCGAACCAGCGATCATGGTGTTGATCCCGACCACGGCACCGGAGGAATCTGCTAAAGCCCCTCCGGAATTTCCGGGCGCAAGCCTGATGCTGGCCTGCACCCAGTCCTGACGGCCGAGATTCCGGAAAGGTCCAACGCCGTGAACGATTCCCCTGGAAAGCGCTCCGATGAAGCCAAGCGGATTGCCGACGGCCAGAACTTGCTCACCTGCAATCAGCCGTCCAGAGTCGGCCCATCGGGCAGCAGCAGGGGCAGGTCGGTCAGTGGAAAGTAGAGCCAGGTCTCGTCGGGCATTCCGCTTCAGAATCCGGGCACGCACCACTTCGCCGTTCCAGAATTCAACCTCGACATTCTCGCCCCGTACAACATGGGCATTGGAAACAATCGCGCCCTGTCCGTTCCAGATCACTCCAGAGCCGCTTGCGGATCGCCCCTCGTCGATGCGCACTTGAACTGTTGCGCGGCGTAGTTGCTCGGCATTTTCGCCGAAGCCGGGGGCACTCAAGCAACCCTCCGCGCGCTGGGCCGCCTTCCAATTTCGATTTCAAGATCGAGGCGCTGCCCCGCACGGATGATCTGCAGCGGAATGTGCTCGCCGATATGCGGAGGCTCGAGGAATTCCTGGATTGCGCTGAAATCATCTGCTCGCTGGCCGCCGATCGCTACGATCACGTCGCCAACCATCAGATGCGCCGACTCTGAAGGAGAGCCGCTCTCGACGCTTAGCACGATCATTCCTGCAGGCTGTGGCACGGGTTGCAACCCGACCCCAAGGTAGCCACGGCCCAACTCGCCGTGAGCCGCAATGGTTTCGACAAAACGATGCAGATTGGACGACGGCACGACAACCGAGGCACCGCGCGCCAGGCCCAGGCTGATCATGCCGAGCACGGTACCGTCGGCCCTCAAAGCGAGTCCGCCAGCGAGAGCGGCCTGGGCTGGAATATCGAGCTTGATGAAATGATCGAGCTTGCCGCCCTTCCAGGTGCGCCACGCACCGGAGAGGGCACCCAGCATCCCGAGAGAGGCATTGAGGCCAGTTTCGGGTGAGCGGGAGACGCCCACAATCAACTCGCCGTGCGTAGCGCCGCCAGCAAGCGTGAGGGGGATAGCGCCTTCAAACGGCTCTCGGAGTTCCAGCAGCGCCAGATCCCAGCCGGGGTCGCGGCCGAGGAGGGATGCGGCCGCGACCTCACCGGAGGGAAGGACAACCTGTAGGTCTCCATCTAGTTCGACGCCGGGGTCGACTGTCAGGATTCGGGTACTGTCGATAATAATTCCGCTTTGAAAACCACTTTTGCGGGCCGAGACGGCAACGATGGATTGTTCGATGCCGGCGACGGTGGCGGCAAGAGACTGGCTGAGTTCGATCAATGGATTCTGCATGTTCAACGATGGCCTAGGATTTTAGGATGCCCGCATTTGTCAAAAAAAGCCTCGGTCGATGGGCTAGGCAGAGGCCTACCCAATTGGCTAGGCAGCTCTAGCGTCGTTTACACTGGAATTGGAATCATGACGACCGCCGTTAAGAACGATATCGCAACGGAACCCGCACAAAGCTGGTTTCTGCCCGTGTTGATGACCTGGATCGCACCGGGTGCTGGCTATTTCCTGGTCAAGAGCCCGTCGCGCGGAGGAATCATGGCAGGCCTGTCGGTGGTGATGTTCGCGCTCGGCTTGATGATGCGGGGCACTTTTTTTGAACCGCAAACCGGCGACCTGCTCACTACGGTGATCTATTGCGGAGGCTGGGCGGCCAATCTGGCGAGTGGCAGCCTTTACATGGTTGCTAAAGCGCTGGGCTACAGCGCTCCCGATGTGGCCAACCATGTTGTCGACTATGGAACCAAGTTCTTGGTCGGTTCTGGGTTAGTGAACATCCTCGCCATGGTCGATGTCTACGAGATCGCCTCGCGTAAGAAGAGCTAGGAGCCAATCGAAACATGCCGAAAATGTCCCTCTCCCACTTCGAAATGGCCATCCTGTTTGCGCTATTCACCAGCATCGCGCTGGGGATTACCGGCAAGACAGGTAAGCAGGAGCAGATTCGCTATGCCGCCTACTGCTTCGGTTCGTTTGTATTGGCTTTGTTTGGTCTCGGCTGGCTGATGTACTTCGGCCACCACTAGGGCTTTTGGGTGATCTTTTCGCCCACCTTTTGATAGGCCCCCAACTTTGAATCCGATAAATCCGGGCGCCGGATGCTGATCGATTCCACTTGTGTATTCCCGGGGCCAGGCTTGGTCGTAATCAACTGCTGTTCTCGCAATTTCAGCTTGCCGTCTGCGGCCCTTCCCTGCGCTACTGCCCCGTAAATTGTCACTTCGCTGGTTGTGGATCCATCCGGATTCGGGATGTCGACCTTCACCCGCTGGCCGCTCAGTTCCATCTTGCCGGATTGTGCATTGCGGTACTCCTGCACAACTTCTTTCACTCCACTGCCCTCTGGAGCCCTCTCCACCCGCTCGCGGACTGCTTCCACAAAGTTGCCATTCTGATCGAGGACAAAGGTGGACCGGTTGGTCAGAGCCCGCCCATTCTCATCTGTGGTTTGAGCCGTTGTCTTCTCGACGGCGGCAAAGGTGCCATTCACGGTCGGTCTTTCGATCACCGTTGTGCTGACGCTGGCAGAGCCTTGTTGCTGTGTGGTGATCACAGAACGCTCAGACGCAGCGAGGCGGCCATTAAGATCGCTCGTAAACACTGTAGTTTCAACAACCTTCGATCCATCCGCAGCCTTCCGCTCGACCGTCCGGACTTTTTCCGGCGGAAGCTTGTTGCCGTTCACATCGCGGCGTTCAATCGTTTCTTCGACAATTCGACCGCCGTTGCCATCATCGATCACCTTCTGGCTGCGTTTCTCCTCCGGGCTGGGCAGCGGCACACGGCGTCCATTGGCGTCGTAAACGTAGATCTGCGCCCACAAGGTTCCGGCTAGCGACAAAAGAGTGAAGTACTTCATATGCTTCTACGCAGAGACTATCGGCAGTTAGCTGCAATCGGTACAGTCCCTATAATGGAAGATGGTGCCCGAATGAAGAAGTTTTACATTGAAACTTTTGGCTGTCAGATGAATGCGCACGATTCCGAGAAGGTAATCGTCACGCTGACGGGTGAAGGATATTCGCAAGTTGCGACCCCCGACGAGGCGGATCTGGTCCTCTACAACACCTGTAGCATCCGCGATAAGGCTGAACAAAAGGTCTATGCGCGACTGCAGGATTTCAAGAAGCGCAAAGATAAGATCGTCGGCGTGCTCGGTTGTGTGGCGCAGCAAGAGGGCGAGAAGATTTTCGAACGTGCCCCGCACGTGGGGCTCGTTGCGGGATCAGCCAGCTACAACCTGCTGCCTCAAATGCTGGTTCAAATCGAGGCGGGCAATCGGCGCGTAACCGGCCTGAGCCTGGATACAGACGACACCTTTGAGGTGCCTTACACCAAGCGAGACAATCCTCATAAAGCGTTTCTGACGATCATCGAAGGCTGCTCGAAGAGTTGCGCCTATTGCGTCGTACCGATGACACGAGGCCCGGAACGCAGCCGCACCAGCGCCAGCGTATTTGAAGAGGCGAGGAATTTGGTCGCCGATGGATACTCTGAAATCACATTGCTCGGCCAGAACGTAAATAGCTATCGCGACCCTTCAGAAGCTGGCCTCGATTTTGCCACGCTGCTTCGCGAAATCGGCGAGATCGACGGATTGAAGCGGGTTCGATTCACCACTTCGCATCCGCGCGATTTCGTCAAGGAAATCGTCGACGCCATCGATAGCAACCCCGTATTGTGCAACCACATCCATCTTCCGGTTCAGAGCGGTTCAACGGCGGTGCTCGACCGGATGCAACGCCTCTATACCCGTGACGAGTATTTGCGGCAAATTGAGTGGATGAAGAACGCCAAGCGCGAAATCACGATCACTTCAGACATCATTGTTGGCTTCCCTGGCGAAACCGAAGCAGACTTCGAGAGCACCTTGCGGCTGCTTGACGAAGTGGAATACGACGCCATCTTCAGCTTCAAGTATTCGCAACGCCCCAACACTCCCGCCTTGCAATATGCGGACCACATGACCGAGGAAGAAAAGAGCCGCCGTCTGACGATCGTGCAGGAGCACCAGCGTCAGATTCAAATTCCACGCAACGCGGCCTATATTGGCCGAGTCGAAGAAGTGCTGGTGGATGGATACAACAAGGCCACGCAACAGTGGCTCGGCAAGAATACGCAACACAAGACGATCGCCTTCGGTCATGCCGTGATGCCTGCTCCTAAGGATGACGGCACCACGCTTGAAGGTAGCTATCTCAATGTCCGGGTGACACGCTCCGGCCCGAATTCGCTATCCGGCGAGGCCGTTGTCTAGACTGCCTGAGTCTAGACTTTTGGGCAGCTTCGCACGGCTGCCAACTTTGCTGTAATGAAATAGGAGGCGACGCCAATTACGATGGAAGTCGAAATGAAGATCCGGACCCTGATGATGGACCCCGTCACGCAGATGCCGATTGTTGTTCTGCGCGACGCTTCGGGCAACACCATTTTGCCGATCTGGGTTGGAATGTACGAAGCCAACGCGATCGCACTGGAGATCGAGAAGATCAATACGCCCCGGCCAATGACGCATGACCTCATCAAGACCTTACTGATGGGGATGGATGCCAGAGTGGACCGGATTGTTGTCAACGAGCTCAAGGATGATACATTCTTCGCCACCATTTGGCTGGTGAAGGATGGACAGTTCATCAGCATCGACTCCCGCCCCAGCGACGCGCTCGCGATTGCACTGCGCACCGATTCGCCAATCTTCGTCGACGAAAGCGTGTTGAAAAACTCGCGCATGGCCGCCTCTCAAGACAAGGGCAAAGAAGAAGAACTCCGCCGGCTCCTCGAAAACCTCAACGAGGAAGATTTCGGCCGCTACAAGATGTAGGCGTGGAAGAGATCCTTTTGCGCCTTGCGCAAGCCAATATCGAACTGCTGCCCACCTCGGAGTTGACCACACACTTCGTCTTTGCCAGAGATGGCTTCGTTGCTCTGGTCGTGCGTCGTGAGAACGGCTTTGGCAATATCGGCGCCACTGGTCTTCTGTGCGAAAAAGGTATGGCGCAACTCATTTGGCGTGGGGAGAAACTTGTCTTTGTTGCCGGAGGATTCGAGCAGAACGCCACTGAAGACGATGTGACGAAGCTGCGATCGTTCGCACTCGACCTCAAGAATTCCTTGTCGGCCACACCCCACTCGATATAGACTCACGGCTATGGATAGAAGAGCCTTCCTGGCAGCCACCACGGCCGCCACTCAGCTGAGCGTTAGTGCCCAGCCACCGTTTGAGAATCCGGTCGGCACCAAAGGCAAGGGCAAACCCAAGCTCGGAACACAACACATCTCAGATGACCCAACACTCAAGATCCTCAGCGGCCTTGGCGTCCACAACATCTGCAGTGCGCTTCCCAGCAAAGCGATGGATGCAAGTTGGAGTGTGGAAGGCCTGACAAAACTGAGAGAGCGCGTCGAATCGCATGGCATCCGCCTCGAAATGGTGCCGCTCCCGTTGAGCTCCGCCTACATCACCCGCGCGGAATACCCGGACATCATGATGGGCCGCAGCCCGGGTCGCGATAAAGCGATCGACGAAATCTGCCAGATGATTCAGAATTGTGCAAAGGCTGGGATTCCGGCTGTCAAGTACAACATGAGCATCCTCGGCGTGGTCCGTACGGAAGCCACCAAGGGACGCGGCGGTGCAACGCTGAGCACGTTCAAATACGCCGGTGCGAAACAAGACCCGCCGCTCACAGAGGCAGGGCCAGTGCCAGCGGATGTCTACTGGGAACGAATCACGTACTTCCTGAATAAAGTCATTCCGGTAGCCAACGAATCGAAGGTGCGGATGGCCTGCCACCCACACGACCCGGGCATGCCGCCAGGCAAGGGTTGGCGCGGCGTAGAAACCGTCCTGGGCAGCGTCGAAGGATTGAAGAAGTTCGTTGGTATTCAGGCCAGCCCGTACCATGGCCTCAACTTCTGCCAGGGCACTGTGAGCGAGATGCTCGTTAATCCCGGCAAAGAGATATACGATGTCATCCGCTGGTTTGGCTCGCGTGGAAAGATCTTCAATGTCCACTTCCGCAACATCAAGGGAGGCTTTCTTGACTTCAAGGAAGTCATGCCGGATGAAGGCGATGTCGACATGATCAAGGCCGCCAGAACATACAAAGAAGTTGGATATAGCGGCATGTTGATGCCAGACCACGTCCCCAAAATCGAAGGTGACACAAATGGCCGACAGGCATTCGCCTTCGCTTTCGGCTATATTCGGGCAGTACTACAACTCTTAGATCGCGAAGCCTGATGGTGCATTGAATTTGTCGCTATCATAAAAGGGCTTAATCCTATAATGGCGCGAAGAAACACAATGGCCGTGAGTTGCCCGGAATGTGGCAGCACCAACTTGCGCATGTCGAAGTGGAAGAACACCTTTGAGAAGGTGTTGGACTTGATTGGCATGCCTCCCATGCGTTGTCTCGATTGCGAACATCGCTGGAAGCACAGCCTTTGGCGGGTGCGGGAAGTCTTTTATGCTCGATGCCCACGCTGCTATCGATTGGAACTGCAGCACTGGGAAGAAACTTACTATCACGTCCCCGGCACTTGGAAACTGCTAATCGCGCTCGGAGCGAAGAAGGTTCGATGTAAGCCTTGCCGCCACAACTTTGTCAGCTTCAGGCTTGTCAAGGGCACGCGCAAATGGAAGAACATCGAGGTGGACGCTCCTCCTCCAGTCGTGGAAACGGAAATTCAGCTAAGCCACGTGGAGAAATCCCCTGTCGTAGAGTCCCGCCAGGACTGATTAGGGCTTGGGCTTCACAACAACTCTGATGGGATAGAGCTTGCCGGTCTGAGCCACACCAACTCTTACGATTTTGGTGACTGGTTCCGTAATACTTGCCGACTTGCCAGTGGGCTTATAGGCAATGACCAACTGACCCACACCACCCCTCGGAACCGTCTTGGACTTCAATTCAAAGGTGATGTCTTCCGCTGGAGGAGAGTCGATGGTGAAAGCGACGACGCCCGGCATTCCATTTGCAAAGGAAATCACCTCGGTGCCTGATTGCCCATCGACAAACTGTACCTCAACCCGATCAGGCTTCACGCTGTTTATGAGTGCGTTCAGATCCGGATTCAAATTGATCCCTCCAGTGGGGATCAGAGGCACGTCTCCCGATTTCGCATTTGTTTCCATCTTGCCGAAGGGGGTGTCTCGCAATTCGTTCTTGGGTTTAAACCAGAACCAGCCTTCTTCTTCCTCGCGCCACCATGTCTCTACTGGTTGCTTGATTTCCATCGAGCCAACGCCCATCATTGCCAAAGTCGTATCAACCAGTGTGAGCACTTTGGCGGACTTGCCATCCTTTACATAAAGGATCCGGTCGATCGTATAACCTTTGATCTTTTTCTTGGGCCAGGAGAAAAATTCTTCTTTGGATTCGTCAGACACATAGGCATCACTGGTGCGGTACTTACCGGCAACGAAACCGTCCCAGAACTTGGAAACCCGGGTTTTCAATTCCGCTTCCTTTTCTGGGGCAATCTTCACCACTTCCTGCGCCGTCATCGCAGAATGCGTCAACACTGCGGCGAACACAAAACCAAGGCTTCGATGCAATTCCATACTGATTCCTATTTTCACAGACGCAGAGTCGCGATTTTGGTTAGCGAGCGGGAATGGCAGTTCCTTCGCGAATTTCGTCGGTCGCCCGCTGGATGATGCGATCACCAACCTGGAGTGGCCCCGACACTTCAACCAATTCCCCCTGCACGGCGCCCTTTCGCACATTTACATATTTCGTAACGCCAGACTCCACCCGGATCACAAAGCTCCGCTCGGTTGTGCTGGTAACAGCAGTCACGGGTACCAAGATTGCCGCTTGCCCTACCTTGGCGGGCCATTTCACCTCGGTGTACATGCCAGGTAGCAGCTTGCCTCCTGGATTCGAAACCTCCAGTTCCACCGGCATGGTGCGAGTCTTCACATCTAAAGTGCGCGCAACACGCGCTACGGTGCCTGAAAATACTTCTCCAGCTAATCCCACGGCAGAGAAGGAGACTTTCTGACCCAATCGAACACTGGCAACATTCAGCTCTGGCACGGCTACGACGACCCTGAGCCGGTTGAGTTGCTCCAATTTGACAATGGGTCCAGCGGCAGGGCCTACCAATGAACCTGGATGCAGCATGCGCTCAGTGACGACTCCGTCGAAAGGCGCACTGAGAATTAAGAATGCCTCCAGGTCTTTCAGGGTTTTGACATGCAATTCAGCGGAGCGTCGTGAGGCTTCCAGAGACGCAATGGTGGCCTTGGCGGCATCCACAGCGGCGCGAGCCTGAATCAACTCGTTCGCGGCAATGGCGCCCGCGGTGCGGCTCGCCGCTTCCAACCGAACGGCAGTGCTCTCTGCCGCAGACAAGCGGGCTCGAGCTTCAGCGATCTGCGCATCCACGGTGCTGATCTTTGCGGTCGCCTCGGCAATCTGAGCCAGAAGTTCAGGCGCCGTGACTTTGGCGATCGTCTGCCCTTTGCGAACCATGCTGCCGCGATCTACCTCGACAGCCTCAAGATATCCGGGAACACGCGCCATCAGGGATGCTGTCTGATAGGGCTGGATTTCTGCGGTGAGAGTGACCGTTCGATCCGTCGGTTTCGAGATCACAGTGACCGTCGCCAGGCTTTGCGCTCCCAGCGCAACTGCACAACAAAATGAAATCAAGAACTTCATGCCTTCGTCCCCTTGCGGAATATCGAATAGATTGCAGGCAGCACCAGCAGTGTCGCCATCGTGGCGGCGACCAGCCCGCCAACTACGGCGCGGCCTAGGGGCGCTGTCTGATCGGAGCCCTCACCCCAGCCCAGGGCCATGGGAGTGACTCCCGCTAGCATCGCAAACGCCGTCATCAGAACGGCCCTTAACCGGGCAGCTCCGGCATTGGCAACATTTCCTTCAGCCTCAGCAAAGCTCAGATACAAGATCGCGTTTGCGATTGCGATGCCCAGGGCCATGATCGTTCCCAGATAGCTTTGGATGTTGATCGTAGAATCTGTGAGCAATAGCGCCATCAGCGATCCGACCACAATCGCCGGGAGCGTAAATAATACCACCAGAGCCAAACGAAAACTTTGGAATGACGCCGCAAGTAGCAGGAAGATGCTTGCCACAGCAACAGCGAGACCAAACTTCAAACCCGCCATCGTCTCCTCCAGCGCAGGCGCTTGGCCTCGAACTCGTACGGTGATACCGCGCGGCGGTTCACCTGCTTTCTTCAAGGCAGCTTCCACCAGAGGTAAAGCCCGTCCCAATGTGAGGCCTTCCAGATTCGCGGCGACACTCACAAGCTTCTGGCCGTTAAACCTCTCAATCACGCCCATGGTTTTCCCATTTTTCATTGCAATGACGTCCCCGGCCAGGGGTTGGGAAGAACCAGCACGAGATAGTGCCATTGCTGCAACGTCATCGGCGGACTGCACCTTCAATGGAGGCAATTCCACCTGCACTTGGAACGCATTGCCACTTGCTGGATCGCGCCAGTAATTTGGTTCGATGAACCGGCTGGAACTTGTCGCTGCGACCAGGCTGCGCGTCACATCCTGCATGGTCAGACCGTATTGAGCCGCGCGGTCCCGATCCACTTTCATCTCAAGTGTCGGGTAATCGTTGGGCTGCTCGATTTGAAGATCTCTGAGAAAAGACAACTTCTTGAGTTCCGTCGCGATCTTCTGGGCGTGTTCGTAATCAGCGGGCAGGCTTGGGCCCGTCACCAGCACACGCAAAGGAGTTGGCGAACCGAAGCTCATCACCTGACTGATAATATCGCCACCTTCAAACAGCACTTTCACCTGAGGCAGTTCTTTCGCGAGTTTGGCCCGAATCGCCTCTCTGGCATCCGCTGCCTCAATCTTGGCCGATGCCTTCAGAGCAAGCGTCAAGACAGCTTCGTGCGGCCCTGTCGTAAAGAGATGAATCAAGTTCACCGGATAACTCGATGCGTGCTGCCCTACAAAGCTTGTCGTCAATGAGACCTGATCTTTGCCCAGCGTTTCGCGCACGAGATCGAGCGCCTTCAGTGCCATGATCTCGGTTCGCTCGATCCGCGTCCCTGTTGGCGCAAACAAGCGCAGGCGAATTTGTTTTGGGGCCGTGGAAGGAAAGATTTCAAGCCCTAATCGGTCGGGCAACAGCCACAGCCCCACCGCGCAGATCCCTACATAAATTGCGGCCACTAACCAACGTGCGGATACGATGCCTTCCACCAAGCGGCGATAAGCGATGCGGTATGCCGGTTCTGGCTTGGCAGCGTGTGGCTTCAGAAACGAATTGGCCAATACCGGGACAAGGGTGCTGGACAGAAGGTACGAGGCAATCATTGCGAATCCAACGGCAAGCGCCATCGGCACGAACAATTGTCGGCCCGCACCGGTCATGAAAAATGCAGGCACAAAAACGGCAAGGATCGAGATCATGCTCATCAACCGCGGCAACGCGGTTCTTTGGCAAGCTGCGAGGATCGCTTCGCTTCGCGAGGTACCGCGGGACATCTCAGTGTGAATGTTTTCGATTTCAACCGTGGCTTCGTCTACCAAAACACCGATTGCCAAAGTGAGCCCGGCGAGCGTCATCAGGTTGATCGATTGGCCACTCACCCAAAGCGCAATCACAGAGGACAATAGCGATACCGGAATGGTAGTCAGCACCACCAATGCAGACCTTGCATCTCTTAGGAACACGAGCACCATCAAGCCGGTGAGCAGCGCTCCGAGAAGCCCTTCGTTCAACAGATTCTTCAAGGCCGATTCGACAGCCGGCGTCTGATCAAACTCAATGCTGACTGACACGTCTTCTGGGACGATCTTTTGAAAGCTGGGTAACGCTTCGCGCACGCGCTTCATCACAGCTAACGTCGAAGCATCAGCCCTCTTGGTGATTGGGATGTAAACGGTTCGCTTGCTGTTGACGTGAGCGTGCGCGGTGAGCACGTCGCTGCCACTCTCCACGCTTCCGATGTCTCTGAAATAGACGGGTGTTCCAGGCCCCATTCGAACAGGGGCATTAGCCAACTCGGACAAATCCCCACCGACGGTCGAGTTGGTAGAAGCAATTCGAGTCAGATCCCCAGTTCGAACTACGCCAGAGGGGGCCACTACATTTGCGGTTGAGACGGCGCGGATTGCCTCCTCGGGTGCAATCCGGTACTGGCGCAGTTTCTCGGGGTCCAGCCGAACGAGAATGGTCCGTTGCGATCCGCCAAAGGGTGGCGGCGCAGAAACGCCTGGCAAGGTTGCAAACAGCGGGCGGACACGATTGATTGCGAAATCCTGCATTTCGGCGGGCGACCGTGTCTGGCTTGAGAACACAAGTTGCCCGATCGCTACGCTACCGGCGTCGAATCGGGTGATGAATGGTGGCACTGCACCGGGCGGCATGAAGGCTCTGGATCGATTGGCATAGCCCACGACCTCGCTCAAGGCCGTGCTCATGTTGGTGCCGGGATGAAAAGAAACCTTGATCAGCGCAGCACCCTGCACGCTTCGCGATTCGATTTGCTTGACGCCGCTGACGTAGAGCAGGTGGTACTCGTAGTAGTACGTCGTGAAGCCATCCATCTGAGCCGGATCTAGACCGCCGTAGGGCTGAGCGATGTAAATGGTTGGCTCGCCCAGGTCAGGGAAGATATCCACGGCTGTTCGCTCAATCGCAAACCACCCGCAGATCAAGATCGCGAGAACGGCAACGGAAACGGTTGTGGGGCGCCGCAAGGCAAACAAGACGAGTTTCATTGCTTTAGGGCTTCTCCGCCTGCGCCAGAAAATCTGTCAGGTCGCCGTTCGATACGGCCACCTTCAATTGCGAACGCCAGACGCCGAGCTTCGCTAGGCCGTCGTCGGCTTCGGCGGCGATGAGTGCCCGTTCAGCATCTGCCAAGTCCGTGATGGAAGTGAGTCCCGCGCGGTATCTGGCTTCGGCCTGCTGCCTGGCATCCCGAGCGGCCTTAAGCTGGACGGGAGTATTCACAGAAAGCTTGCGCGACATCTCCAGTTGCACTTGAGCGTTTCTGCGTTGCGCCTCAAGTTCGCGCAGCAACAGATCGTAACGCGCTTGCTCAGTGCGGCCTTGTGCACCTTCAATTTCTTTACGAACGCGAATTCCGGGCAAATCCATCAACGAGTAGGTCACCGTAAAGCCAACCCCCCAGTTGTAAATATTCGGCCCCAACCCGCTGGCAAAGCCGCCGGTTGTGAAGTCTGCTCGCGCACCGGTGCCACGGGCGTAGAGATTTGCTTGAGTGTTGAACTTCGGATAAAAACTACGCTCGAGAACTTTCAGGCGCGCATCCGACTCTTCCCGCGCCAATCCTTGCTCAACCGCTGCCGGATGGTTCTTCAACTCCGCGTCGGCGGCTTTGCCGGAGGGCAGATCAAAGAACTGCTGCGTGGCAACACCGAGCCCAGCAGGCGGCTGATTCAGCAGTTGCCCCAGGCTGGTTTTGGCAATCTCAATTGCGGCTTCTGCCTGGATGATCTGATTCTCAATCGCGGCCTTTTCCGCTTGGGTCCTGGAGAGATCGACACCGGGACGCAGTCCGCTCTCCACCAGACTCGCCACCACCGGCTCAATGGCTGCGATGCGAGCTCGCCCCGCTTTAGCCGATTCAAGCGTCTTTTCCGCTGCGAGGATCGTCAGATAGGCATCGGCCGTCATGGCCGCAACTTCAAGTCGGGTGCGCTTCAATCCAGCCTCAGCTCTTCGCTGCGCGGCTTCTCTCACATTGACACTAGCCCGCCGAAAGCCGAAGTCAAAAGGTTCCCAGGCTACAAGAAAGCCAGTCGCGGTACCCCAGACATTAGTGCCCGCATTCGCCTCAAGCGGGGGCCCAGAGATGGGCGAGATCACCTGCTGCTGCAGCAGCATGCCGTAAACATTGTTCCGGGTGGCCCGATTCACTTGAACAATCGCATCAGCCTTCGGCAGATAGGCAAGCCTTGCCAGTTGCACGCCCGAGGCGGCTGCCTTCACCTGCTCTTCGTTGATCCGCAACGATGGATACTGATCCATAGCTTGCTTCACCGCTTGCGAGATCGTCAAAGGCTGCGCCATCGCGACCATGGGCAACATTGCGGCAAACAGGAGCCTCATACTTCTCTTGCGATTCCTCGCTTGCTGGCCCGGACAAACCGTGAAACATGATCCGCTAGTGGATGCATGATGTTGTCCATCTGCTCGCATGCTTCTGTCTTTTTCAATCCGCTTCGATAAAGAATTTTGAAACACCGTTTTACAATACCAATCTGCTCGACATCAAAACCGGCCCTTTTCATTCCAACCAGATTTAGTCCCTCGACGGCCACGTCAAATTTCGAATAGAGAAAGAATGGCGGCAAGTCTGAATTCACTCGTGTATTCCCGCCAATCATCGCGAGTCGGCCAATCTTGGAAAATTGATGCACCACAACCCCTCCAGAGATAAAGGCCTGGTCCTCCACCTCCACATAGCCGGCAAGCAAAGCGCAGCTAGCGACGACGATGTGATTGCCCAATTGGCAATCGTGCGCAATATGCCCCGAAGTCATAATGAAGTTGTGATCTCCAATACGAGTTACGGCTTCGGGCTTGGTAGCTCGAGAAATGGTGAAATGCTCGCGGATCTTGTTGTGACTTCCGATCTGCAGGAAGCTTCGCTCCCCTTTGAAATTTTTATCCAGAGGATCTGTACCAAGCACCGTTGCGGCACTGATTTCGTTGTAGTCCCCCAAGGTGGTCCAGCGCTTGATAAACACGTAGGGCTCAAGCACGCACGCCTTTCCGAGCGTGACATCCTGCTCAACAATGCAGAATTCTCCAATCACACAGCCTGGGCCGATCACGGCATCGGGATGTACTCGCGCAGTGGGCGCAACACGCGCCCCCGGGTCTATGGGCATAAATAGATTATGCGTGTTCGTGAATTGGCTGAGCGACTGAACCTCTCATTTAAGGGCAACGGCGACCTCGATCTGACAGGAGCCGCCGACCTTGAGTCGGCCGCGCCAACTGAGCTTGCCTTTGTTGGTGCGAAGAAATTTTTCAAGACGGCTGAGGCCTCCCAGGCGGGTTGCCTCGTTGCAACACTCGATTTTACAAGCCATGAACGCACAGTGATCCGGGCCCGCGACGCCCGTGCCACTTTTGCTGCCGCACTGCAACTTCTCTATCCGACACGAACAGTACCTGCCGGCATCCACCCCACCGCAGTCGTGGAGCCAGGCGCATCCGTTGGAGCTAACGTCTCAATTGGGGCTCACTGTTTCATCGGCGAAGGTTCGGTGATTGGGGATGAGTCGATCCTACACCCGCGTGTCACAATCTACGCGGGTGTAGTAATTGGCCAGCGTTCCATCATCCATTCAGGAGCGGTAATCGGCGCTGATGGCTTTGGCTTTGTTCCTTCCGGTGGTGTCTGGCACAAGTTTCCTCAAGTTGGCGGCGTAACGATAGGCGACGATGTCGAAATCGGAGCCAACACTTGTATCGATCGCGCAGCGTTGGGACAAACAGTCATCGGCAACGGCGTGAAACTCGACAACATGGTGCATATCGCGCACAATTGCCGTATCGGCAACCATGTTGTCATCGCGGCGCAAACCGGTCTTTCTGGGGGAGTGACGGTTGGCGATCACGCCATCATTGGTGGCCAGGTGGGAATTGGAGATAAAGCGAGGATTGAAAGCGGAGCAGTATTAGGGTCGGGCTGCGGCGTCTTGACTTCGAAGATTGTTCGAGCCGGCCAACCTGTTTGGGGAACGCCTGCGCGCCCCCTCAGAGAATACCTGGAGCAATTGGCTCAAGTGGCGCGTTTATCTCAAACGAAGGAAGAGCTTCGTCAAGTTCAGCTTCTGGTGGAACAGATCGCGGAGCGGGTGGAACTTCCACTGCCAGTTCAAGCCGTTGCGGATCCGAAAAATTCATAAAGACAGATGCTGAGTTCAGTGCCGCAAGCTTTTCGATCCACTCAAGCGTAAGGTTAGCGCCAGGCGGATCGGAGGCCTCTTCGCCTTCCCCGCGCGCCTGCAGCAGAATGCTGCCACTCGACATCAGATGAGTGCAGATGCGAACCTCAGTGTCGGGCTTTGCCAACGTTCGGAATAACCGGCAGACTCCGCTCACCAGATCTCGCGCATGACGCACATCCATCCAGGCTGGAGATCCGTCCAGTTCCAACTCAAAGCGTGGCCGATATGAATCGTGCTGCATCTGCTCCAATACAAACTCGCTCACAATCTCATCCAGGTCCACAACTTCAGGCTGCGGAGAGGGCAACTTTGACAATGACAGTGCATCCGTCACAATCCAACCACTCTGTTCGACCAGGTGGCGAAGCCTCGTCAATTGCTCAATCACTCGAGGGTCGCCATGCGGGAGAGCCAACTCCAGATAGTAGGCGATGGATTCAATCGTCCCGAGGGGTTGGCGCAATTCATGCGCAAGATTATTGAGAAGCAATTCTGTGGAATGCGGCATCGACGAATTTTCAACTTGTGCTGAGGGGGCAACCACAGTATACATAACTCAATGACTCGTAGAGACGCAATTTTTCTTTCGGCGCCAGCATTGGCCCAATCCAGTAGCAAGTACCGCACCGCGATCATTGGCGCGGGCTGGTGGGGCAGCAACATTTTGCGCTGCGCCATGGAAGCGGGACAGTCGAGAGTTGTTGGAATTTGCGATGTAGATGAGCGCGCAATCCAGGCAACGCAACTCGAAGTAGATAAGCTAACCGGCGACAAACCGAACCGCTACCGCGACTATCGCGAGATGCTCGCCAAAGAGAAGCCTGAGATCTGCATTGTTGCAACGCCAGACCACTGGCATGCATTGCCGACCATCGCCGCACTCAAGGCCGGGGCGCATGTTTATGTTGAAAAGCCCATCAGCCACACACTGCGCGAAGGCACGGCAATGTTAAAAACAGCACGCGCCACCGGCAAGTTGGTCCAGGTCGGCACGCACCGTCGCATGTCGCCTCACTGCATTTCTGGAATGGAGTTTCTCCGCAGCGGCAAGGTAGGCAAGATTGGTATGGTCCGCGCCTTCGTGGGAAGCGCAGGCGGAGCTGGCTCGATCACTCCCGATAGCGACGCCCCACAGGGGCTTGATTGGGATGCGTGGTGCGGACCGGCTCCATTGAGGCCTTATAACAAGACGATTCATCCGAGGGGCTTCCGACAGTTCATGGATTTCGCCAACGGTACGGTTGGCGACTGGGGCATCCACTGGTTTGACCAGTTGCTTTGGTGGACAGAAGAAAAGTACCCGCGGCGCGTATTTTCAACGGGAGGCCGCTTCATCCGGCAGGACAATACGGATGCCCCAGACACGCTCATCACTACATTCGATTTCGAGTCGTTCCGCTGTAGTTGGGAGCATCGTCTTTACGCCAATAACAACGCGGAGAAGGCAGCCATCGGCTGCTACTTCTACGGCACCGAAGGCACCTTCCATATGGGGTGGCGCGATGGCTGGACCTTTTACCCATCGAACCCCAAAGCTCAAACCATACACGCAGAGCCGCAACTCAATGCTCCAGACGGGCAAAACATCCGCGAGCTTTGGCGCGACTTCCTCGATGCCATCGCAGCCAATCGCCTTCCCGCCTGTGACATCGATAAGGGTCACCGCGCCACGGCGATGAGTATGCTCGCCATCGCGAGCCTGCGCCACGGCAAGAGCCTCGATTGGGATGGAGTCAAGGAGTCGATCACGAACGACCCGAAGGCCAATGCCTTGCTCTCGCGTGCTTATCGAAAAGGCTACGAATACCCGAAGGCTTAACCTCGACATGAGATTCTGGCTCACACGCGGCTTGGGAAAGTCTTTGCGTGAACAGCTTTCTTCCCAATTGCTGCTGGGCATTCTCAGCGGCCAACTGCAGCCTGGCCACGAGTTGCCAAGTTTGACCCAATTGGCTCGCAAACTAGGCATCCAAGCGAACACGGTTTCACTCGTATACGGTGATCTCTGCGAGCGGGGATGGCTCATTTCGAAGCCGGGTAGAGGAGTCTACGTCGTCGACCGGGAGCGAATTACGCTTGAGGGATTTGTGACCAGATGGACCGAAGCTGCTGAATCGCTCGGCTTCTCGAGAGCACAGCCCGCCGCTGCGCTCGCATCTGCGCCCAAAACCTTGCCGTGTTTAGTTGTGGATCCCGATCTTGAGCTGGCACGAATTCTTGCTGCCGAGATGGAGCCACTGAAAGGAAAGCCATTCCAATTCGCCGGGATTACGGCCAGCACACGGGAAACCGCTTCTGAGTCAGAGGTGTGGTGCAATCCCAGCCGAGCGGCCATCGTGAGTGAATTTCTCAATGGCCGGGCGGTCAAGCAGATCTCTCTTCGATCTGTCGATCAGTTGCTCGCAGGAATCGGCAGGCCACATTGGCCGGTGATGATCGCCGTTGTCTCACGCTCGCACTCGTTGCGGGAGTGGGCCGCCATGCTTCTTCCCGCTCTCGGTGTTCCTACGGAATCAATCTTGATCCGGGATCCCGCCCACGCCGGCTGGCAGGTGGGCCTGGCACTATGCGGCATTGTTGGCGCTGATATTGTGGCGGAGCGGGAACTGCCCGAGCTAGCAAATCTGCATAGAATCCGCATTGTGGCGGCTTAGAAAGCCACACAAGGGCGGCACAGTGTCTTTGAGATTCGGTGCATGCTTGAATCATGCGGCTCTGGATCACACTATTTCTCACGACAGCACTACTGGCGCAAAGCAATCCGGTGGAACGAGTTCCCTGGAGCAAAACCACGGAGAGATTCGCAGGTCTTGAAGTGGAAGTGAAGCAGGTCGACGGCAAACGCTACAAGGGGAGCTAGTTCGCCGTTGAGGGGGATTGCTTCACGTTAAAGACAAAGAACAAAATAGAACGCCTCGCCAGATCTGAAATTAAATCGGTTCATGCAGTGCGGCGACAAAATCGCTTCCGCGTGATCGGTGCGCTTGGTGGATACCTGATTGGGGCCGACCTGATCGTAATGATTACTGGCAGCGGTGAGGGCGCTCAAGGATTTCCATTCTTGCTCGTGCCCGCTCTTTCCGGCATAGGCTTCTGGGCTGGGCGAGGGATCGATCGCGATAAGAGGCTATTTTGAATTTACTGACCGAAGTATGAAATTCCAGCGATACCCGCAGCGCCAGACTCGATGCACTTCACCTCGTTTTCCTTCGTGACCCCCCCCAACGCGATCACCGGAATCGAGACAGCCTCGACCACTCTCCGCAGCGTATCGAGCCCAAGTGCGGGGCCATATCCGGGTTTCGAGGAACTCTTGAAAATGGGGCTGAGATACGCGTAGTCAGCCCCTTCCTGCTCGGCTCTGCGCACCTCCTCCAGATCGTGGCACGAAACTCCGACGATCAGTCCGAATCGCTGTTTCAAAATTGAAGGCGCCAGGCGGTGGGCTGGGAGGTGCACTCCATCGGCACCAGCCGCAAGACAAACATCGACCCGGTCGTTGATCAAAAGTGTCCCGTTGAAAGTAGCCCGAATCCGACGTGCACGCCGCAACAACTCGCCAGCATCCACTTCTTTCGCGCGCAACTGAATCACATCCACCGATGGCATATGCTGCTGAAGGCCTTCGGTGATGCAGTGACGAATCACAGAATTCTCAGAGTGCTGGTCGGCATCCTCAGCGCCCATTCACGATGGTGGCGGTTCTCGGCGAACTCTTCCAGCGGCAGTTCCACAATCAGCCCAGCTTCAAAATGTAGCAATGCTGTGCGCGCTGTTTCAGAGGCACCCTCAAGCGTCAAGACCAGCGAACCCTTCTCCGTTTTGCCCATTTTGGGGCTAACGGAAATCTCATCGCGGCGCACGCAAACGGTGACCCGATCGCCCAACAGGCGAGCTGGATAGTAAGGCCCTTCCAGTTCGGTCTCGTTCCACTTCAACTTGCTCTTGTTGTTGCCGGGATCCAATTGCTTGATCTCGGCGGGCAAGAGATTGAACAGCCCGAGCAAATTGGCTACTGGCGCTGAAGCCGGTTGGTTCAGAATCTCTCTGGGTGTCCCCGCCTGCGCAATCTTTCCATCCACCAGAACCAGCATCCGGTCAGCCAGGAGGAATGCTTCTTCGAGGTCATGTGTCACCAGCAAAACCGGCAACGGGAAGTCCGCCTGAATCTGCGCCAGCACTTCGTAGAATTCATGCTTCAGAGTGGTGTCGAGGCCATTCGATGGCTCGTCGAGAAGCAACATGGCGGGCACGGTCACAAGAGCTCGCGCGATCGAACAGCGCTGCCGCTGCCCCCCAGAAACCTCATTGGGCTTGCGTGAAGCGATATCGCCAAGACGAAACGAATCCAGTAGCGCATTCACCTTCCGGTGCCGCTCCAGCTTTGCGAGGCCCATCGCGGCTAGCATCATGTTCTCCCTCAGCGTGAGGTGAGGAAACAATGCAGGTCTTTGGAACAAGTAGCCGCAGCGCCGCAATTGCGGGGCTAGAAACACGCCCGTTCCGGCATCCGCCAACAACCGATCGTTGAGTAGCACGCGGCCTGCGTCCAGCTTCGCAAAGCCCGCAATCAAATCCAGCGTCAACGACTTTCCAGAGCCGCTGGGGCCAAACAAGACTGTTGTGCCCACTTCGATTTCAAAATGAACGTTCAGCTCAAACTCAGAGGAATCCTGTGTTTTGGCAAATCGTTTTTGCAACCGGGCTTCCAGCATCGCGCTAACCTCTCAATGCCTTCGGTGTTTGCATTCGATTCGAGAGCCAAACAACCAGGAGACCGATCGCCGAGACGATTAAGACCAAGGTGCGAGCCAATTGCCCATTACCCGATTCCACCGCGTCATAAATCGCAACAGACACCGTCTGAGTCTTGCCCGGAATGTTTCCTGCAATCATGATCGTGACGCCAAAGTCGCCTAGACTGCGCGCGAAGGCGAGCACCGTCGAAGCGGCGACGGCTCGCTGGCACAGCGGCAGCACAACTCGTAGGAACAACCTCCACTCGGGCAATCCAAGGCTACGACCGGCTTTGATGTAGACGGGGTCCACGCTTTCAATCGCAGCGCGCAAGTACTTGGTAAGGAGAGGTGCAGAATGCACGATCGCCGCGATTACAGCCGCCTTGGGGGTAAACACGAGTGAGCCACCAGTTATCGCCTCCCATGCCTTTCCAATCCAACTCTCTCGACCGATCACGATGAGTAGATAGTAGCCCAGCACCGTCGGCGGCAAGACAAGCGGCAGGGTGATGGCTGCGTCTAAAAATTCCTTGCCACGAAATTCCAGAAAGCTTAAAGCCCACGCGATCAAAAGAGCGATCGCCAAAGAAATCAGAGTAGCCGTAATGGCCACCTCGAGGCTGAGCGTGAGTGGTGAAAAATTCACGTTAATTGGCTGGCCGTGGGCGAGGTGTGGAGTCGCCTTCGGTCATCTTCAGCGCCCACTTGATCGCTTCGGTATACATCTTGCGAATATCAGGCCGGTTCAAAGCCTGGTCGTGATGGCCGAATGTTGAATAAAACACCCGCCCGTTTCCATAGTTCTTGACCCAAGCCACGGCGAAATCGCCATCCGTGCGTCGAATGTTCTTTGCCTTCATGTCGAGCTTGGACTCATCCAGACGAGCCAGCACCCTTACCTTGTCGCGCGAATAAGCCCGAGCCTGATAAATTTCATCGTTGATCGTGAACGCCTTGGGGAAATGCGCCGTAATCGGATGTTCGCGATCCTCAACAATCACCGGCGCGTCAAATGTGTTCCACGGGTGGCTATCGAAATAGCCCCCAATCATCTCGCCATACTCAGGCCATTTGTAGTTCGTATCGATCGCAGTATGCCCGCCGATAAAGCCCTTCCCTTCATCCTTTACAAAACTCAGCAGCGCCGCTTTCTGTTCGTCGTCCATCACCAATTCTCCGGTCGTGTGGAAAAACACCGCGTCAAAGGCATCGAGATTCTTCTTGTTTCCCGTCAGCTTCTTCTTTGTGATGAACTCGCAACTCGTTTGGATGTACGTATCCCAAAGGCCAGTTTCTTTGCCCAGATCGTAAACCATCGTCAGTGCCGTCGAGGTAGCGTCGTGATGAAAACCGCGAGTTTCCCCGATCGCCAGAATGCGCTTTCTCTTGATCTGGGGCTGTGCCAGGGTTGAAGTAGTGTAAAGTCCAAGCAGTACGAGAAGCGCGAGCGTGCCGCGCAGGAAGAGTTTCATGATGGACACTCCGAATGGGCATAATAACGCAGATGAAATACTGGTAGGTTGGATAGTCATTTGAAACCCATTCGCATTGCCGTCGCCGGTGCCGGCGCTTTTGGCCGCAATCACATTCGTGTCCTGAAAGAACTGCCGCAAGCTGAGCTCACAGGCATTTACGATCTCGACCCGAGCCATCGGGAAGCCGTGGCTGCCGAGTTTGGCACCAGGGCCTTCTCTTCTCTTGCGGAACTCACAGAACACTCCCAGGCTTGCGTTGTCGCAGTGCCCACCGTGGCCCACGTCGACATGGGCAGCCAACTGCTTAAGGCCGGCCTCGACATTCTGGTTGAAAAACCGATCGCACTCGATATCGCTAGCGCGAGTCAACTCGTTGATCTGGCCGCCGCGGGCAGTCGGATTCTGCAGGTCGGCCATCTGGAACGCTTCAACCCCGCTGTGACGGCGCTTGAGAAGGCCATAACCCTCCCGTTGTTTTTCGAGATCCACCGCCTCAGCATCTTCACGCCGCGAAGTCTCGACGTCGATGTCGTCCTCGACTTGATGATTCACGATATTGAGATCCTGCTGGCCTTAACGGGGAAAGAACCCATCGCAATCCAGGCGGCGGGCATCCATATTCTGAGCGAAAAAGTGGATATTGCCAACGTACGCATGGAATTCCCGGGAGGCGTCATCGCCAATCTTACGGCCAGCCGCGCCTCGACCGAGCGTGTCCGCAAGCTCCGAGTCTTCCAACCTGGCGCCTATCTGAGCCTCGATTACGCAAAGCAGGAATTGTTTGGCATCGAAGTAGGCCCCCAACGGCAGATTCGCATCAAGCCGCATCTGGTCGTCAAGAACGAGCCGCTCAAACTGGAACTCGAAGCGTTCCTGAACAGCGTACACACCCGTGAGAAACCCAAGGTTGATGGACAGACGTCTCTCAATGCATTGAGGATTGCTCGCGAGGTAGTCGATAGAATTGAATTACACGCCGACGTCGTCGCGAACACTTTGAAAGATGCCGGCTTACCTGCCCACTGATCCGACTGGTCTGCCGATCGAAGATCTCAATCTCATCCGCGATTGGGATGATGCCGTATTTCGCCCGAAAATCGGCCTTGCGACGATCCTATCGATCCTGGTCCACATCGTGATTTTCGGATCGTTGATGCTCGCGCCCCGGAGCATTTTTGAAAGTAATCCTCCCACTCCATTTCAAGTGGCCCAAGTCGAGCGCAAGGTAACGCCGCTGGTGGCTCCGAGGTTCGAGCTCACGCAGAAAGAACCCAATAAAGGGCCGATCAAGCCTGAAGTCAATCTCGACGACCTCAACGCAAGCATGCAGCAACGGCGTGCGCCGAAAACATACATCCCACCGCCAATGCCCGCGCGCAAGCCGGATCCAGCGCCTCAGGCGATCGAGGCCCCGCCCCAAGTGCAGGCCGCTTTACCGGATACGAAATCCCTGCCGCAGATCGGCACGCCGCAGCTGCCCACCATCGATTCCAAACTTCAGGAGCAACCCAAGCGCAGCCCATTTGAAAACGCGGGCCAGATCGCTGGCGTCAAACGGGGCAGCGAAGACGGCCGAATTCCTCAGATGCAGCGGCAGTCGATCGACGAGCTGATGCGCCAGAGCACTCCAGGAACGCAAGGCACCAGCGGACAGATCGTGACCGATCTGCCGAGCCAGTCAAACCCCATGCAGCCGCAAAGCCAAGTCGGCTCGAGCCTCGAGTTACTCAGCGACCCGCAAGGAGTGGACTTCCGCCCTTACCTCAAACGGGTTCTCTCCATCGTCCGCCGCAACTGGTTTGCGGTGATTCCAGAAAGCGCACGCTTTGGTCGTCGGGGCCGCACATTGATTCAGTTTTCGATTAGCAAAGACGGCCGTGTACCAAAACTTGTGATCTCTGGCCCTTCGGGCACCGAAGCGCTGGATCGGGCTGCCGTTGCCGGCATTAGCGCTTCAAATCCGTTCCCCCCACTACCTGCGGAGTTCAAGGGCGAAGTCATTCGTTTGCAGTTTGGCTTCTCCTACAACATGCCTTGATGTCACACCGCAAGTTAATCGTGGGCCTGGCGGCCTATGCTCTCATCGCCATTTCGGCTGCATTCACGCTGGATGAAAAGATGCGCTATGCCGTCTGGGTCTTGATGGGTGGCCTGGCTCTAAAAACTTTGGTTGCGTCCAAGCAGCTTCACGCCCAGCATGCCGCCGAGACTGCTCAGCGTGGTCGCACCGACGAAGTAAATCCCCATGAACAACAGGATGGAAATCCCCAGTAGCGCGGGATTCTCGAAAATCTCCTTCAACTTGACCATTTCTGCTTCGGAGTAACTACCCTTGAGCGTTGATTCCAGATTCTTCTGCAATTCTCCAGATTCGAGGGCCGGGATTCCGCTGAGGGTAAACAACACGAGAAACAGCGCGAAAATAAATACCCCTGTGATCCAACCCATGCGTGCTCCCGCAAGCACAGTCAGCGAACTTCCCGTTCGCCGCTGATAAAACCAAACACTCATCACCCCGGCGAACAAGGTGGGCAGAACAACACCAACCAGCGACATCCCACCCAAATTCGCCAGAGGCACCAACAACACCATTGAAATTGCAGCCACCAGCAAACCCACGCGAACAGCGGCGCCGTTGCTGAAATTGATGTCCGGGTTAGCGTTGCTCAGCTCAACAGAATCTAACAGTTGCTCCACTTCGGCGGGCATTGCCTCTGGTTCTTCTTCGACTGGCATCTCAAAAGTAGGCTTCCCGCATCGGTGACAAAACCGCGCGCCTTCAACTAATCGTGTGCCGCAGCTACAAACTTCAACCACAATCCCATCCTAACAACCCCGCGGCTCACGATATCCTAACGGATTAACCTATGCCTGCACTCAATATGCTCGTTGTCGCTGACCCAGCTGGGCGATACCTGAACCTGCTTTCGACTCTGGGAGACGCCATTACGTACGAAGTCACCAAGGAAACCGCACGGGCGGAAGAAATCGCGCCTTCCGCCGACATCATCCTCACGGGCGTAGGTGCCTCGCCAGCCGTTGTTAAGGCAGCCATCGACAAGGCCTCCAAACTCCAGTGGCTCCACTCCCTATCCGCGGGTGTCGACCATTTGATGGGCACCCGGCTTCGCGAAACTGATATCCCAGTCACCAACGCCAAGGGAGCCTACAGCCCTTCGCTGGGCGAGTATTGCATCGCCACGATGCTCTACTTCGCCAAGGACCTGCGACGCATGATGCACAGCCAGGCCCAAGGCAAATGGGATGTATTCGACGTTGAAATGCTTGAGGGCAAGACGCTGGGGATTCTTGGCTATGGCGACATCGGCAAAGCTGCCGCGAAACGCGCCAAAGCCTTCGGCATGAAAATCATTGCTCTTCGCCGTCGTCCTCAAAAATCAGAAGGCGACGAGATCGCCGATGAAATCTGGGGCATGGACCGCAAGTTGGAACTCATGGCTGCCAGTGACTATCTCCTGCTCGCCATGCCGGCTACGCCTGACACCAAGGGCATTGTCGCTGAAACCGAGTTGCGCGCCATGAAGTCGACGGGGGTCATCATCAACCTCGGCCGCGGCAATGCAATCGACGAGCGAGCTCTGATCAAGGCCCTGGAAGAGCGCTGGATTCGCGGCGCTGCACTGGACGTTTTTGAAGTAGAGCCCTTGCCAGACGGACACGTTTTCTATTCGATGGACAACATCCTTGTAAGCGCCCACACCGCAGATCACACCTCCACCTGGCTCGAAGACTCCACGCAGATTTTCCTCGACAACTTCCGCCGTTTCACTTCCGGCCAGCCACTCCAGAATCTGGTCGACAAGGGAGTGGGCTACTAATATGCAACCAACAGCACTCGACGTTCGTGCAGCCGCAGTTCGACTCACAGGCTTTACCCATCGCACGCCCGTGCTCACTTCCCGTGGGCTCAACGAAGCGACAGGCCTGAATTGCTTTCTCAAGTGCGAAAACTTTCAGCGCACGGGAAGCTTCAAACTTCGTGGAGCCACCAATTTCATCCAACAAATTCCTGAAGCCGACCGGGCGAAGGGTGTTGTTGCTTACTCAAGCGGTAATCATGCCCAGGCTGTTGCCTACGCCAGTCGTGAAGCCGGCATTGGAGCAACGATCATCATGCCCTCGGATGCTCCAAAGACCAAGCTCTTCAACACGCGCGATATGGGCGCAACCGTGATCACCTATGACCGAAAGTCGGGGGACCGCGAAGCGCTCGGCCGCGAGATTGCGGCAGAAAAGGGCTCGACGCTGATCCCTCCCTACGATCACCCCTGGACCATCGCAGGCCAAGGCACGCTCGCATTGGAACTGCTTGAAGAAGTCCCTGACATCGATACCCTACTGGTCTGTCTCGGCGGCGGTGGAATGTTGAGCGGCTGCGCCTTGATCGCAAAGGAGATCAATCCTGCAATCCGAGTCTTTGGCGTGGAACCCGCGCTGGCCAACGATTACGCTCTGAGCCTGAAGGCAGGCCACCCTGTGAAGGTAGATGGGAACGCCACCATTGCTGATGGTCTGCGCACCCCGCAACCCGGCGAGATTACATTCCCCATCATTCAGAAGCTTGTCGAAGATGTGCTGCTCGTTACCGAAGAGGAAATCCTCGCATCGATGAAGTATACGATCACACGCCTGAAGATCGTGGCTGAACCCAGTGGAGTTGTCTGTATCGCTGCCGCTATGGCCGGCAAGTTGCCCGCAAGCGCGAAACGCGTTGGCCTGGTCGTCAGCGGCGGAAACGTCGACTTGGACTTTCTGGCTAAGCTGGCCTAAGCGCGAAGCTCTCCCGCTCCAGTTGCTCGCGGAAGTCAGGATGAGCGATCGAGATGAGAAGCTGAGCCCGTTGACGCAGATTCTTGCCATGCAGGTTCACCGCTCCGAACTCTGTCACCACCCAGTGAACATCCCCTCGTGATGTAACAACGCCAGCCCCTGGCTTGAGTTGGCTCACAATCCGGGACAATTTTCCACCTTTTGCGGTGGCAGGCAAACACAAAAACGGCATGCCGCCTTCGCTGCGCGCCGCGCCGCGAATAAAGTCAACCTGCCCGCCGATACCAGAGAACGGCAGCTCGCCCAGCGAATCTGCGCAAATTTGTCCCGTCAAATCGACTTCAATTGCAGCGTTCACCGCGCACACCTTCGGATTGCGTGCAATCTGAAAAGGATCGTTGGTGTAGCGAGTCTGGCGGAACTCAAAGATCGGATTCTCATGAATATAGTCGAGCAACCGATGAGAGCCCAATGCAAACCCAGCCACGACCTTGTTCGGGTTGATCTTTTTATTCGAGTTATCGATCACACCCTTTTCGAGCAGCGGAATGATGCCATCTGAAAACATCTCGCTATGAACGCCCAGATGCTTGTGGTTGCCCAGCAAATCGAGAATGGCATCCGGGATCGCGCCAATCCCCATCTGCATCGTCGCCCCATCCGGAATCAACGCCGCAACGTGCCTCGCGATCGCCCGATGCTCGTCAAGAGGTGTTCGCGGCTCTAGTTCAGCGAGCGGGAAATCCTCTTCGACAAACGTATCGATTTCCGACACGTGCAAGTAAGTATCGCCATGTGTTCGTGGCATCCGCGGATTCGTCACGGCGACCACATGCCGCGCCACTTTCGCCGCTGTCAGGGAGACATCGATGCTTGGCCCAAGACTCACAAAACCGTTTCGATCCGGCAGAGTTGTTTGCAGCAAAGCCACATCGAGCGGCAAAGTGCCATCTGTAAACAACCCTTCGATCTCACCCAGAAAAATCGGAATGTAGTCGGCGCGTCGTTGCTGAACTGCCCCGCGTACATTCGCCCCGATGAACAAAGCGTTATGCCTGAAGCTCTCGCGATACTCGGACTGCGTATAGCGACCGCTGCCCATCGTCGCCATATGTACCACTTCGACGTTGCGCAATTCCCCGGCTCGGTCGATCATGGCGTCGATCAGTGGTTCCGGCTGGGCACAGCCCTGATGCACGTACACTCGATCGTTGGATTGAATCACAGAAATGGCTTCTGAAGCACTCGCCATACTTCAAGTATCCGCTGCTTCGATGCCTAACGAGTTACATCTAGCGTCATCGTGTAACGAATACTTCGCTTGGCTTTAGCTGGCAACCATACCGCTGTCGGCGCGCCCCACATTAGCCCGCGCGTCGCTCGGCGGAATCGGTACTCCGGGAACGGACTCGCGCCAAACTCGATACCCCAAGACATCGTGCGACCATTCCACGGCGCATGCGTTCGGCCATGATTCTCTTCCCAGATTGCTAACCAGGGAAAATCCTGCAAGTTCCATTCGTATGCAATCCGCAAGCCCAGATTGCGATTGGTGACTTTCACGTCGCCCTTGGTCAAGAGATTTGTATAGATCTCAGAACTCGACAACGAATTCGGATACTTGCGATCCTTCCATTCAAACTCACCCTCATTCAATTTCGCGCTGCGCAAGACAGGGGCATCAATCTCCGTCACACCACGTTCGACAAACGGCGGCCCTAATGTGACGTGTTCCTGCCAGGCAACCTGCCGGTCAAAGGGCAGGAGATTTTCAACCGTATCCGTGAACTCAATCCGGTTACCATCCAACTGCATTTCCCGTTGCACATTGAGCTGCGACAACGGCAGATGCGCCCTCAGATTTTCGTCGTAGGCAACGACAGAGGCCTCTCCGTGCACACTGTACCCTGCCCGGGCCTCTTCTTCCGAGGGTGGCCCGAAAAAGTCTACACACCAGTTGTGGCCCGCAATTCCAGACAACAACTTCGCTTCGGGTCCCCTCCCAAATTCGGGATGCTTCTCGGGCGAGTAGGTGGAGGGCTCGATCGTCTTCCATGGCGGCTCCCAGAGCGGATTGATCCCCTTCTTCTTGTGGAAGATCTCGGCGATGTGTCCGCCTTCCGCCAGTATAGTCACTCGCAGTTCGCTGGTTTCCCATTCATAACCACGGCGGCCACGAAACGTAACGGGTCTCATTGTGGATAGCATATCCATATGGTGAAGTGCCTAGCGACGCTCTTGGTTCTTACGGTGACACCCTTCTGGGAATCCACCGACGTCAAACAATGGAGCGAAGAGCAGCTGATCGATTTCTTTGCGAACTCACCCTGGGCGCAACCTGCAGAATCCAAGCCCGGTGATGGCGTCGTGACATTCCTCGCCACTTCCCAACCTGTCCAGATCGCCGAGCGCGAACTCCGCCGTCGTCGCATGAAAAAGATCGCCGGAGTCGACGCAGTGCAGGACCCTGCCTGGGATGAATTTCAGGAGTTTCTTGAGCGTGATGCATCCAAGTACATCGTTCTTGCTGTCGCCATCCCAAGTAGCGCAACACAAGAATCCTCAGAGATGGCGCTCATGGAACAGTCGAGCATTCTCAAATTGGGCAAACAGAAAATCCGGATGAGCGGCTACTTCCCCCCTTCTCCCAGCGACCCTTATACCCGGCTTATCTTTCCTCGATCAGAAACTGACACAGCAAAAGAACTCCTGTTTGAGCTGTTCGTCCCCGGCACGGGCACTCCTTACCGCACTGTTTTCTACAAACGCAAAGATCTCAGCTACCGCGGCAAGCTTGAGATGTAGCCGCACAGCCGCTCCATCGCCGGCTCGAGCACCGTTCGATCCGCCGCATAGCAAATGCGGATCGCGCCTTCCCCACCCTTGCCAAACGCTACACCAGGCGCGATGCCGACATGAGTCTGTTCGAGACAACTCTTGGCGAACTCAAATGAATCCGTGAGCCCTTCGATCGAAGGAAACAGATAAAACGCACCCTCGGGCTCGGGAATCTTCACACCCTTCACAGCGCTGAGCGCTCCAACGCAGAAGTCCCGATTTGACTTCAATTGCCCTCGTAGTTCACCCACAAATTCTTCGCCCAATTTCAACGCAGTCTCCGCCGCCTTCTGAATAAAGCCAGCCGGGCACGAAACCGAAAATTCATTCAGCTCCGTCGCCCTCTTCACCAGATCCGCACGCCCGGCGATCCAACCCAGCCTCCATCCCGTCATGCAATACGCCTTCGAAAAACTCTGCACAACGAACACCGCATCATCCGGCTCGGCCAACTGCAGGATACTCGGCGCATTCCCGCCTTCGTACACAAGCCGTTCGTAAACCTCGTCTGCCAGAAGCCACAAATTATGCTTGCGAGCGAACTCAAGCAACTTTCGCTGCTCCTCAACCGTCGCTACCCAACCCAGCGGGTTCGACGGTGATGTGTACAGCAACAACTTCGTGCGGGGCGTCACGGCCGCCTGCATGGCTTCAAAATCGATCGTGAAGCGATTGCCCACCAGAGGCTGCGCGATTTCAATGGCCTTGCCACCGATTAACTGAACAATCGACGCGCCATTCGGCCATGCCGGCGTCAACACCAACGCTTCATCCCCAGGGTCGACCACGCAACGAATGCTCAAGCTTAGCGCCTGCACTCCCGATGCAGTCACCATCACTTGTGTCCCGGCATTGAGCTTCACATTCTGCTTCTCAAAATAGTGCTGCGCAATCGTCTCGCGCAAGCTCATCAGTCCAGCGTTCGAAGTGTAGTAGGTAAATCCGTCTCGCAAGGCTTGATCGAGGGCCGTCTTGATGAACTGCGGCGTCGGCAGATTGGATTCGCCGAAGTAAAGTGGATAGACCTTTTCCATCTTCATCGCGATCTCGGCGATCGCGCGCACCCGCGAATAGGCAACCGATTGAGCGATGGGGGCAATGCCAGGCATCGTTGTTAGCAGCGAATCTTCGTTGTCATCAACTCATCGATGTTAATCAGATGCGTTGGGTAATTGCCCGTGTAGCAGGCGTAGCAATACTCTTGCTTGGTATCTTCCACAGCCTCGCTTAAGGATGACAGCGGCAGATAGCCCACTGAGTCTGCCTCGGTGAAGCGGCGAATTCCTTCGAGGTTATTGTTGGAGGCGATCAGTTCGCCTTTGGTCGGTGTATCCACGCCATAGAAACACGGCGAAATCGTCGGCGGACATGAGATTCGCAGATGCACTTCTTTAGCTCCTGCGCTCCGCACCATGCGAACGATTTTGCGCGACGTCGTACCACGCACAAGCGAGTCATCGACCAGAACCACGCGCTGCCCTTCGAGCAAATGCCGCACTGGATTCAACTTCAGCTTCACGCCGAAATCGCGAATCGTTTGCGAAGGCTCAATGAACGTTCGACCCACATAATGATTCCGAATCAAAGCCTGACGAAACGGTAATCCGGATTCCGCCGAATAACCGAGCGCTGCAGCGACGCCGGAGTCCGGAACCGGCACTACGATGTCGGCATCCGCCGGGCAGGTCTGCGCCAGCTTTCGCCCCATGCGTTCCCGCGACATCGCGATCGACTTGCCAAAAACCAGCGAATCCGGCCTGGCGAAGTACACATGCTCAAACACGCAATGTGCCTTCTCAGCGACAGGAGCATATCGTTCCCGGCTGATTCCTTCCGGCCCGACAATCACCATCTCGCCTGGTTCGACATCGGAAATATAAACTGCGTTGATCAAGTCAAATGCACAAGTCTCGCTGGCGAATACATAAGCGATCCGCCCGCCACTCAACTCCAACTGTCCCATCGCCAGCGGCCGAAACCCATGCGGGTCCCTGGCAACGATCAACCGGTTGGCGGCAAGAAACACCAGCGAAAACGCACCTTCCAGTTGCAGCAAGGCATCCCGCAACGCACCCGGCATCGTCTTCTCACGTGAACGCGCTACCAGATGCAGAATTACTTCCGTGTCGCTGGTTGCCTGAAAGATCGAACCATCCTTCTCCAAGTCGTTGCGCAGATTCATCGCGTTCGTGATGTTTCCGTTATGAGCCACGGAAATTGGCCCCTTGTTGCAACGCACTGAAAACGGCTGAGCATTGAGCACCACGGTATCGCCCGAAGTCGAGTACCGGGTATGCCCGATCGCCGCCTCACCCTTCAATTCACCCAGCACGGAATTCGTAAAAATATCCGCAACGTGTCCCATCGACTTGTGGCAAGTGATCTCTTCTTCGTGCAACGAAGCGATGCCAGCGCTCTCCTGGCCGCGATGCTGCAAAGCATGCAAACCAAGATTCGCAACCTTCGCTGCTTCAGGATGCCCGTAAATCGCAAACACGCCACATTCGTCGTGGAACTTGTCAAACATGCAACGATTCCTCCAGTGCCCGATCCCAAGTTTGATACAACTTATCGACGGATACTTGAACCAATTGAGCGCCGTTCAGCTGAATGCTCAGCTCTCCAGCCACTGTCTTGCCAATCACAGTCGCTGGCACACCATGTCGGGCTGCAACCGCAAGCACTTCTGGCAACTTCGATGTCGCAACCATCACACGCGATGCACCTTCATGGAACAAGGCAAACTCGGGCCGCAGCGCACTCTCAATGGAAACGGCGGCACCCACTCCTGCAAACGTGCCCTCAGCCAACGCAACCGCCAGCCCACCATCGCCAAGATCGTGCGCAGCCTCGGCCAACCCAGACAGCGCCACTTCGCGCGCCGCCGCCTGCAAACTCTTTTCCACTTCCAGATCCAGCTTCGGCGGTAGCCCCCAAAGCGCATCGAGAACTTGTTTTGCATATTGCGTCCCGCCAAAGTGCGTCAGATCACAATCGCCCAAGCCTCCCAATAACACCAGGTCCAGCCCAACTTTTGGAAACGCCATCGGCACCGGCGGCGCGGTGGGCAACAAACCCACAATCCCCACCACGGGCGTCGGGAAAATCGATTCCCCCAGCGTCTCGTTATACAAACTTACATTGCCGCCCGTAATGGGCGTCTCAAAGAACCGGCACGCCTCGGCCAGCCCCTCAATGCCTTCCACCAACTGGGCCATGATCTCGGGCCGTTCTGGATTGCCAAAATTCAGGTTGTTCGTCGCCGATACAGGCGTTGCACCCACAACAGAAAGATTCCGGCAGCACTCAGCCACAATCAGCTTCGCGCCTTCGCGTGGATCGAGATAGCAATAGCGGCCATTGCCATCAAGCGACATCGCCACCGACGTACCCGTCTCTTTGATCCGCACAATCGCCGCATCGCCACCCGGGCCTGCGATCGTGTTTGTGCGCACCATGTAGTCGTACTGCTCCCAGATCCAGCGTTTTGAGCACAAGTCGCTACTGGCAAGCATCTTCAGCAAATCGCCTTCGACGCTCGCGCTCGTAAACGAAGGCCCATCCACCGGCACATTTCGATAGGGCTTCGTATAAGGCCGGTGATACAGCGGTGCCTCATCGGCAAGGTCGCGATTCTTGATCTCGACCACTACCGTGCCGTTCTCACGCACACGAAGCATGCCGTCATCCGTCACCGTGCCGATTACGGCACTTTCAAGACCCCACTTATCGAATACGTCGAGGATCTCGCGCTCGCGACCCTTCTCGGCCACCAGCAGCATGCGCTCCTGCGATTCCGACAGCATGATCTCGTAAGGTGTCATGTCCGTCTCACGCTGCGGCACATGCTTCAAATCGAAATCGATGCCTGTGCCTGCACGTGAACCCATCTCGCTTGTCGAGCAAGTCAAGCCCGCCGCGCCCATATCCTGGATACCAACAATGGCACCCGTCTTCATGGCTTCGAGGCAAGCTTCAAGCAGAAGCTTCTCCATGAACGGATCGCCCACCTGCACGGTCGGCCGTTGCTGCTTTGACGCCTCGGTAAATACGTCCGACGCCATCGACGCGCCATGGATTCCGTCGCGCCCGGTGCGGGCCCCGACATAAATCACTGGGTTGCCGACACCCGTCGCCTTGCCGTAGAAAATCTCATCGTGCCTGAACACACCCATGGCGAACACGTTCACCAACGGGTTGCCATCGTAGGAGCTTTCAAACACCGTTTCGCCGCCTACCGTCGGCACGCCGAAGCAGTTGCCATAGTGCGAAATCCCCTGCACCACGCCATCGAGAATCCGCCTGTTCCTCGCGCCATTCTCTTTGGAATCGAGCCGCCCGAAGCGGATCGCATCCATCACCGCGATCGGCCGCGCACCCATCGTGAAGATGTCCCGCAGGATGCCACCTACCCCAGTCGCCGCGCCCTGAAAGGGTTCAATGAAGCTCGGGTGATTGTGGGATTCGATCTTGAAAGCAATCGCATAGCCGTCGCCAATATCGATAATGCCGGCATTCTCGCCCGGGCCCTGCAGCACGTGCTTGCTTTCGGTCGGCAGCTTCTTCAGATGCTCCTTCGAGCTCTTGTAGGAACAATGCTCGCTCCACATCACCGAGAAAATACCCAGCTCGGTCAGATTCGGATCACGACCCAGCAACTGCTGAATTTTCTCGTATTCACCCCGCGTCAGCTTGTGCGTCTTCAGCAGGGCGTCGAGTGGGTTCGGATTGGTTTCGCTCATCGGGAATTTGCGGCCAGCGCCGTCAACATGGATTGGAACACTTGTAAGCCATCAGTACCGGGCATCAGAGGGTCGGCCACACGTTCCGGGTGCGGCATCATCCCCATCACATTGCGTCCTGCGGAAAGAATGCCCGCAATCGAGCGCATCGACCCATTTGGATTGTCTTTGTAACGGAACACCACACGGTCTTCCGCTTCCAGTTGATCGAGCGTCGCCTCGTCAGCCGTGTAGCAACCCTCGCCGTGCGCGATGGGCACCCGCAACACCTGGCCCTTGCTCAGAGCATTCGTAAAGGGAGAATTCGTCGTCGCCGTTTCCAGCTCAATCGTCTTGCAGATATACCGCAAGCCTTTGTTGCGAATCAGCGCGCCGGGCAGGATATGCGCCTCGGTCAGAATCTGGAAGCCGTTGCAGAATCCTGCAACCAGCCCTCCGCCATCGGCAAACTTCTTCACTGCGCGCATCACGGGTGAAAATCGCGCTACGGCGCCGCACCGCAAATGGTCGCCATAGGAGAAGCCGCCAGGAAGGATCACAGCGTCGAAGCCGTTCAGGTTCTCACTGTCATGCCAGACAAAATCTGCTTGATGCCCGAGATTGCGAGTGACGGCATAATACGCGTCGTGGTCGCAATTCGAGCCGGGAAACACTACGACTCCGAACTTCATGTGGGGAACTCTGAGTGTAACAGAAAGGGCCGCTTTTCGAGCGGCCCTTTACTGGTTTTGATGTGGTTTCTATGCGGTCGCGGCCTTCTTGCGGGCCGCCCGTTTTTTCTCGGCGGGAGGTTGCCGGTCGGACTTCTTCAAGTTCGGCTGCACGATCGAAAGAACAAACTTCTTTTCGCCGTGCTCATCAAACTTGATCCGGATGGAATCTTCAGTGCATTCAAGCACGGACCCAAGTCCAAACTTGGGGTGCTCCACCTGGGCACCGGTGGCGAAAGCGGGTTTTGCAGCCATTACAAGGAGCTCCTCTACAGGATAAACTTCCCTTATTCTACCAAATTGGGGGCATATGTCCAACCTCAAGAGAATTCAGCAGTTTTGCCTCTCGTTTCCCGACACCCAGGTCGTCATCCAGTTCGGCCATCCCTTCTACAAATGGCGCGATAAGCCGTTCTGTATCTACACGGATGACAAGGGCGAAGATATCAGCATCAAGGTCGAAAAACAGTCCCAGTCGATATTCCTTGAAGATCCGCGCTTCACCAAAACACCCTACATCGGCAACCATGGCTGGATCACTCTCAGCCTCTCAGGCAAGATCGATTGGGAGGAGATCGAAGAGCTCATTCGCGGTAGCTACGAGTTCGTTTCGGCCCCGAAGCCAAAGGCGAAGAAGAAGCAAAAATAAGCCTTGACTTCGCCTCTTATTCGCCACATAATCAACTCAAGCGAAGAGACGGCGAATATGACTCCCCCACAATCTGGACCACTACATTGCGGACCTTCCGGCTGGGCTCACTCCCAGTGGCAAAGCATTTTCTACCCGGCGACCCGCTCGAAAGACTTTCATCAGCTGGAATACACCTCTCGCTATTTCAACAGCGTCGAGCTCACCTCCAGTTACTTCTCCCCCTTGCGCCCGGAGATCAGCAAACTCTGGTGCCATCAGGTCAAGCACAATCGCGACTTTCAGTTCTCGGTCCGCGCCTGGCGCAAGCTCACCTATGAAACCCAGCTTGAGGCCAAAGACATCGCCGCTTTCCGTGAGGGGATTCGCCCGATCGAGGAAGCAGAGAAGCTTGGTGCCGTGCTGCTGCAGTTTCCTACTGATTTTCGCTTCACTGCAGAGAATCGCGCCCGCTTCATTCAACTCCGCCGTGAGCTCAAAGGCCTTTCGTTGGTCGCCGAGTTCCGGCACGCGAGTTGGATGGAAGAAGACGCCCTCGCCATGATGATCGATTATCACGTAGGCTTCTGCAATATCGACCAGCCCGACCATTCGCGGGCGATGCCTCCCACAGCCTTCATGACGAGTCCGGTTGCCTACGTCCGTCTTTGTGGACGCACGCACTCCGGGCCCTATCAGTATTCGGGGGAAGTACTCAATGAGTGGACACACCGCATTCGTAAAGTCTCTCGCTACGCCAAGCGTACCTTCGTCGTTTTCTCAAACGATGCCGGTGCTCGCAGCCTCGTCAACGCCTTTCAGATGAAGCACCTTCTCGGCATCGAGGATGTTCGTGCCCCACGCGAACTCGTACGTCGCTTCCCGCAAGAGCTCCAGGTCATCCGTCCCGACCAGCCGCTGCAGACGGGCCTCTTCGATCTGGTTGCCGCCTAGACGATTCCCCGGGACGCAAGTTCCCGCAACAGTTGCGCCACAGCCTCACTCACCTCGGTCGACGCCGGCAACACAATCACCCATTCGATATCCTCGCGAAACTCCTTTGTGGTGATCCGCCACCCATCGGGCATGGGCGCGGACAAACCCATCACATCTTCGACGGACGGAAAGATCCATCGCCGCACGAGATACCGAGCCAGTTCAAGGTCAGGCCTAATGCCCCGAACCAGAAAATGGTCCTCACCGCAAACGATCAATCCAAGTGGAGGTAGCAAAGGGAGAGAAGGAAGTGTTGGTAGCGCCAAGGGGAATCGAACCCCTGTTTAAGCCGTGAGAGGGCTCCGTCCTAACCGCTAGACGATGGCGCCACGCAAGTTCAACACTTTCATGTTACCACTAACGCAGATCTACCACCTGCAACCCAGCAATAACGAAAGGCACCTGCGTTTGGTCCAACCACAACACAAAAACGGCTACCTCCACCTGAAAATGCCCTTCATCGGCTCAAACGCAACCTCGCCATTGAGGGTTTGCAACAACTGCTCCAATTCAAGACGAAACTGAAGTCACTCATCGCACCACACCGAATTCAAATTCATTGGACAAGTCGGATGGCGACGAAGCAATCAGCTTCGCCGCCAATCAAAACGAACCTACCGCTATTTGGCTTTGAACTCAGGCAGCCGTCCCGGCGTGGCCGGTGCCCCCGCCGCATCCAGTTCCTTCTCGAACTTCTTCAAATCCACCTCAAGCAAAACCCGCAGCTTCTCAAGCTCTTTCTCAAACTCCCTCGCCGTCAGGTTGTAGTTATCCACCCAGAATTGCGCTGGACGAGTCGTCGACTGCCTCATGTTGCCCGCCACACTGCGGATCCGCTCCGCAAGCGAAGGAACCCGGTCCTCATATCGCGATGCCGCAAACGAGTCTCCGCTGATTGCCAACCGCAACGCCGACAGCCGGTCTTCGAGCGCCTTCAAATCCGCTCGCAACTTCACCGCACCAGGCGTCAGGTCAATCGCGGTGCGCATCGCCGCCATCCGCGTCCGCGTCGCATCGATATTCTCGCTCGCCCCGGTTACAGCGCGCTGCAACCGCGTCACCTTCTGCTGGAACTCGCTCAGAATCTTGAAATCAGCATCATTCATGGCGCCCGTTCCTTCGGCCACAACTTTAAAAGGAACTGGCTCACCAATGGGCGTCAAGACCCCGCCAATCCGCTTCGCCATTTGCACTTTGTAGGCACCCGGCATACCCAGCGGACCCGTCTGCGGCGGCCCAAACTCCTCCAGCGCCTCCATCCCGGGCGGCGTCGGCGGCGGCAGGTTGGTTGCGGGTTCACGCAGATCCCACGTCACACGATTGATGCCCTTACTGACAGGCCCGGTAATCTGCCGCACGGCCTTGCCGCTCGCATCGAGGATAGTAAACACCATCGCCGGAGCTTCTTCTTCGGTCTCAGCCCGCAACTCGTCGAGCGTCGGATACGGAGCCGTCTCCTTCTTCGCCGCAGCTGCCCTCTCGGCATCCCGCCTCAAGTCTCGCTTCGACTTCAATCCATCCTTCAGGTAATACGTAAACGTCGCCCCGAACGCCGGGTTGTCTGCCACATAGTAGGCCTCCCCCTGCGTACCCTTCACGTTGCCTCCCAGCCTGCGATGCTGCACAAACAGCAACGCATCCTTCACCGGGAACAACTTCGCCTCGCTCGCCAACACGTCTGGCTTCATGAACCGCAGCGACGAATAGTCATCAAGAATGTAGATCCCGCGTCCAAAGGTCCCCACGACCAGATCGTTCTCCCGCTTCTGAATCGCGAGATCATGCACGCTGATTGTCGGCATCCCGCCCGTCAGCTTCGTCCATTTTGCGCCGCCGTCAAGCGACACATACACGCCAAACTCTGTACCCACAAACAGAAGGTTCGGATCCACGTGATCTTGAGCAAACGCCTTCACCGCTCCGTTCTCCGGCAGGTCCCCGGAAATCGAAGTCCAGTTCCGCCCGAGATCCGTCGACTTGAAAAGATATGGCTTGAAGTCTGCATTCTGATGATTGTCGAACGCCGCAAACACAGTGTTCGCATCGATCACGCCCGGCACTACCTTCTTCACATAAGAGTTCTCCGGCACACCAGCAATCTGCGCCACCTTGCGCCAATCCGTCCCTAAGTTCTCGCTCACATAAATCAGTCCGTCATCGCTACCGGTATAAAGCAACCCGTCCTTCTTCGGTGACTCGGCAATCACGCTCAAGTTCCCATAGCTTGCAGTGGATTGGTTCTTCGCGATCGCATCCGGCCCCCAAATCTTGCCCATCACTGGCAGAGCATTCCGATCCAGCGCCCGCGTCAAATCGCTACTCACCACCTTCCAGCTAAAACCGCGATCATCACTCCGGAACACCTTCTGCGCCCCAAAGTAAATCCGCCCCGCCTTGTGAATACTCACAGCAAAGGGTGAATCCCAGTTCCACCGCAGCGGCGTCTCACCTGGCAGCTCAAGCGGCTTGATCCCAACCGACTCGCCAGTCCGCTTATCAAACCGCGACAAGCCACCATTCTGGCTCTCGGCATAAATGATGTTCTGTTCAAACGGGTCGGCCTTCGAGATAAATCCATCTCCACCGCGCGTTACAAACCAGTCGTCATTCGTAATCCCATGTCCGCTGCGAGTCCGCGAGGGGCCTGCAAGAGAGTTATTGTCCTGCGTCCCGCCATAGATGTTGTAGAACGGCTTCGCGTCATCCACCGCTATGTCATAGAACTGCGTAATCGGCAGGTTTGCCTTGTAGATCCAGTTCGCCCCCGAATCCCAGCTCTCATACAGGCCACCATCGCATCCCACCAGATAGTGATTCGTCACTTTCGGATCGATCCAGATCACGTGATTGTCGACGTGCTTGTTCTTCTCACCCAGCGGCCGCACATTACGTCCACCATCATCCGACACCCGGAAGATCACATCCGGCAGATAGATGCGCATCGGATTCTTCGGGTCCACATACACCTTCGCGTAATACATCGGCTGCGCCAGATGCTCGTTCACCTTTGCCCATGTCGAGCCCCCATCATCGCTACGATACAGACCACCCAGCCGCCCGGTCGCTTCGATCGTCGCGTACACAATCCGCGAATCCGTCGGGGCGATCGCAAGGCCAATCCTGCCCAACTCCCCGGCCGGCAGCCCGTTCCCGCTTAGCTTCTGCCACGTCGCCCCACCATCCACAGTCTTGTAAATCGCGCTCTCCGGCCCGCCATTGATCAGGGTCCAGAAGTGCCGCCGCCGCTGCCACGTACTGACGAACATCACATCCGGATTCTTCGGATCGACGGCGATATCCGTCACACCGGTGTTCTCGCTGATCGCAAGCGACGCCTTCCATGTCTTGCCTCGATCTGTAGACTTGAACAACCCGCGCTCACCGCCCGGCCCCCACAACGGACCCGATGCGGCAACAAACACGACATTCGAATTCCGCGGGTCCACCACAATCTTGCCGATATGCTCGCTCTTCTTCAGCCCCATGTTCTTCCACGTCGCCCCGCCATCGTCGCTGCGATACACGCCATCCCCATAAGCCACGCTGCGCTGGCTATTGCTCTCGCCAGTACCGACCCACACGGTATTCGGATTCCGCGGATCGAGCGTCACATACCCGATCGAATAGCTCGCCTGCCGGTCAAACACCGGCGTCCAGGTTGCACCATTGTTTACGGTCTTCCAGACGCCGCCACTCGCCACGCCCAAGTAGCATAGGCCCGGATTCTCCGGGTGTACGGCGATCGATTCAATTCGGCCCGACATCAAGGCCGGCCCCACAGATCGGAGCCTCAGCCCCGACAAGTCCTGTCCCGCCCCAACCAGGGCCATCGCACAGATCAGCAAAACAAAGCGCATATCGGATTAGTCTAATGGCTAATCCGGTACAAATTCGAAATGAGCCGGTCGCGGGTTCACCGCCACCGAACAATCCTGCCCCACATCCCACCACACGCTTTGCTCCCGCGACGTCAAAACCGCATCCCGAACCGCCTCGCGCTCCGCAAACAAAGTCACATGCATCCGCAATCCTTGAAATCGCTGAATCCGCGCCAGGTACCGCTTCCCTTCCCCATAGCTCACCTCAATCAGATGATTCGGTGAGTAATAGCGCCGCAACCAAGCCCCCAACCCATCAAGACCAGGAAACATCACTCGCTCCGTTACATTCGCCATGTCGAGCTTGTCCCGCACCTCCCACTTCAATACCGCCGGCACGATGATCTTTCGAAATACGTCCGGCTGCTCCGCAAGCCAATGCTCCAGTTGCAGCGTCGGGCTCGACATCATCGAAAACAAGGCCGCCTGATTCACAATCCGGTCGTCGAGCGAGGGCGGCTCGAAGAAAATAACACAATCGTCCCCATCCCGCTTCACCCGCGCATCGAACTCCTCAAGCGTCCGCGCATACCCATCCAGCATCTCCGCCGTAAAGAACACGGCATCGTCCTTCTTCAGAATCGCCTTCAAGCTCGCCGGCAGATAACGCCGCACCTTGATGAAGTCGATACACCAGATCACTCCATCGGTCGCGAACAAATCCGCCTTGGTCGTCACAAAATGCAGCGCCACATACGGCGAAAAAGTCCAATCCAAGAGCCGTGTTGGCAACCCGTGATGTTGCCCCATCGCGAGCCAGTTCCACCACGAATCCTGCAATGAGCTTTCTATGCGCGACCCATACTTGCGAAAGTTTCGCAGCAGATCATCCTCAACCGGCGCGTACTTCCCGCCCAGGCGATCGAGCGAAGTCCGCCGGTCATAACGCCAATCCGGCAACCCTCGAAACGCAAACGGCGACCGGAACCGCCCATGAGGCTGATACCAGCTCCCCGCATACAGGCACTCGTTCAATTGCTCCCAACTCTCGACTCGCACCTCGCTCATGTCACCATGCTAGCGATATGACTGTCCTCGCGTTGATCCTGCTCACCGCCCAGCAGCCTGGCTACTTCAGCCCCCACGAATTTGAAAACGCCAAAGTCTCTTTTGAATACAAGCTCGACCAATGGGCCGAGGCGGCCGTTGTCCTTCGCACTCCCAAAATTGGCCGCCCCATCCAACAAGGCGTTGCGGTCTTTCTGGCTCATGACTTCCACAAGCGCGAAGGCACATACACAACTGGCGCCATCGCGGGCCTCAAGCAGCCGCTCAAATTGCTCCCCCCTACTTACAACATCTGGCACAAGATCGAGCTGCAACTCGAAGGCAATCGAATCCAGGTGAAGCAGGAGGGCGAACTGATTCAAGACGCCATGCTTTCCAACTCAAAGCACGGCAAAGGCCACCTGCACTTCGCATCCCTCGTCCACAAATACGAGATCCGCAACCTCAACATCGAGGAACTCCAACCCAAGGAAGCTTACGTCGAAGACTGGCGCCCCTGGCAACTCCGCGACGCAGGCACTTGGCAGACCGGCCCCAACTCGGCCACCGGCTCAAACGGCCACCCAAGGCTCAAGAACTTTCTCTTCAGCGCCGAGATCCAGTCCACCAACAATGCCAACGGCGGCATCTTCTTTCGCGGCAGTCCAGACAAACAGAAGGACCGCGGCTTCGAGGTCCAGATTTACTCCCCTCTCGACAGCGTCTTCCCTACCGGCAGCATTTACGGTCTTGAGCGTTCGAGCATCGCCTCCAACACCGAAAGCCGCTGGTATTACATGCAGGTTCTCGTCGAAGGCCAAACCTGCACGGTTTGGGTCGACGGCGTTCAAGTCGCCACAACGACACAACTCCCGCCCAATCTGACAGAAGGCCAGATCGGCCTGCAGATTCACATGGAGAACACAAAAGTTGAGTGGCGCAACCTGCGCGCCATTAAGCTGTAAGCCAATGCGGGTTCTCAACCCGCGCTGTCTTCATCAACGCCGTCAACTCCGCCACCAGCTCAGGCCGCGAGCCCGCCAGATTATTCTGTTCGCCCAAATCTTGTGACAAATCAAACAACCTCACAACTCCCGTCTTCTCGCGAACACACTTCCAGTTGCCCTTCCGGATCGCTTGCGCGAAACCACCCTCATGAAACTCCCAATAGTAGTAAGGCTGCGTCTTCGTCGACTTGCCGCGCCAAACATCCATCACATCCATGCCATCAATCCCCTTCGGCGCAGCCACCCCGGCCACACCAGCGAGAGTCGGCATTACATCCCAGAAAGCCCAAGGCGTATCGTTCACGCGCCCTGCTGGAATCTGATCCGCCCACACCGCAATCGCTGGCACGCGGATCCCGCCATCCGTCAACGACCTCTTGATTCCGTTGAGCGGCCCATTGGAATCAAAGAAAGCATGCTTGTGCCCGCCCTCTTCATGCGCTCCATTGTCTGAGCTAAACACAATCAGAGTATTCTCGTAGAGCTTCTTCTCTTTCAATTTCTCCACCAGCGATGCCACATGCCGGTCCAGGCGGCTCACCATCGCAGCAAAATTCTTCTCAACTTGAGGCCACGCCTTAGCACCATAGGGAGCATCCTCCGGCACCTCCTGCCCATTGCCCGTATCCCGACCCAACTCGTTATTCGTATGCGGAATCACCGACGTGTAGTACATGAAAAACGGCGTGCCAGCCTTCTGCGTGTCGAGCCACTGTAGTGCTCGCTCGTGGATCACATCCGGCGCATAATCCCGCCGGCGCGTCCCAGTGTTGCCCACCAACTCAACAATGCCATCGTTGTGATGCAAGGCCTGCGGGTAATACATGTGCGCCTGAGTTTGCGAGAAGAATCCAAACCACTCATCCCAGCCCTTCTTGGTCGGATACCCCGGCTTCCCCATCCTTCCCAGCGCCCACTTGCCGAACATCCCGGTCCGGTAGCCTGCCTTCTTCAGCACTTCGGGAATCACTACATCCGATGCTTGAAGAACATCCTCGTTCTTTCCATTCCCTCGAATCGGCGCATGTCCCCCGTGATATCCCGTCATTAGAGAGCAACGCGAAGGTGCGCAAACAGTGGCCCCTGCGTAAGCCGAAGTAAACCGAGTCCCAGCCGCCGCCAACGCATCAATGTTCGGCGTGGAGATTTCCTTCTGCCCATAGCACCCAAGATCCCCAATCCCCAAATCATCCGCCAGCACAAATACAATATTTGGCTTCGACCGCCCCTGCGCCAACCCAAGCGAGCCAACACTCCCAGCCAACCATTCACGTCGTGTCATATGACTAGGCTACTTCAAGCCCTTTGCATCATCCCGGCTTCGCTTCCTTTTATTCTCCCAACTACCCACTCCATCAACACTCGATATAGACTAATCCCCAATGCTCGACACCGCCATCATTGCCGGCTACTTCCTCATCGTCTTCGCCATCGGCTTTTATCACTCCCGCAAAGAGCGCAACACAAAAGACTATTTCCTCGCCGGCGGCAACGTCGGTTGGGTCGCAATCGGCTTCTCTCTATTTGCGACTAACATCTCGAGCGAACACTTCATCGGCCTCGCGGGTTCTGGCGCCTCTACAGGCTTCTCCGTCGGCTGCTACGAATGGTCCGCCGCCTTCTGCCTCTTCATCCTCGGCTGGCTCTTCGTTCCCCACTACCTCAAGAGCAAGGTCTACACCATGCCCGAGTTCCTCGAGCGCCGCTTCGGCTCCAACTGCCGCTGGTACCTCACCATCATCTCCCTGCTCGCCTACGTCTTCACCAAAATCTCCGTCAGCCTGTTCGCCGGCGGCATCCTGATCCGCGAAGTTTTCGGTTGGGATTACATGACCACCGCCATCTTCCTCGTCATCGCCACCGGCATTTACACAATCTTCGGAGGCCTGGCCGCGGTCATTTACACAGACCTCTTCCAGGCCGTCCTCCTCATCGCTGGCGCGATTCTGCTCACCATGCTCGGCCTCGACAAAGCCGGCGGCTTTGAAGGCCTGCGAGCTTCCCTCCCCGCAGACTACTTCCACATGATCAAACCGATCAACGACCCCGTCTACCCCTGGCTCGGCACAACCCTAGGCACCCTCATCCTCGGCATCTGGTATTGGTGTACCGACCAGGTCATCGTCCAGCGCACGCTCAGCGCCAAAGGCCTCGAAGACGCACGCAAGGGTGCCTTCTTCTGCGCGGCAATGAAGATCCTCCCCGTCTTCATCCTCGTCCTGCCCGGCCTTTGCGCCAAAGCCATCTGGCCGAATGAAGTCACCGGCGACAACGCCTACCCACTCCTCGTCACCCGCCTCCTGCCCCCCGGCCTTAAGGGCCTCATGGTCGCCGCCCTCCTCGCAGCACTCATGTCCAGCCTCTCTGGCGTGTTCAACTCCTGTTCCACGCTCATCACGATGGACATCTACAAAAAGCTGAACCCGACGGCGAACGAGACGAAACTCGTCAACATCGGACGCATCTCAACTTGCATCGTCGTGGTGATTTCGATCGCCTGGATCCCACTCATCCGCGGGCTCAACAACGAGGTCTATCAGTACCTGCAATCCGTTCAAGCCTACGTCGGCGCACCCATCACGGCCGTCTTCCTGATGGGCATACTATGGCGCGGCGCGACGCAAAAGGCTGCCTTCACCACACTCGTAGTTGGTGGCCTCCTCGGTGCTGGCCGCTTCACTCTCGACATCCTGCACAACGCCATGAAGATCGACCTCGGCGCCCTCAACCAGGTCGTCGAATTCAGCTTCCTCAATTTCTCCATCTGCGTCTTTTTCCTCTGCCTCGCCATGATGTACTTCATCAGTAAATCGAGCGAACCCAAACCGATCAGCGAAATCGAAGACGTCACAATTACGCCTGGTGGCACCCTGGCAGCACAAAAGAATGAAATGATATTCACGGGCATCGTTGCCACAGCAATCCTCGCCCTCTGGTTCCACTTTGCATAGGACTTAAACAGGAGCAAATTCAATGTCTGAAACCTCTCGCCGCCACGCCGTCCGAGCCGCCTTCACTTCAATGGTCGCCGCCGGCTCCGCCATGGCGCAGCGCAAGGACGTCCCCGTCCCCGCCAAAGACAATCTCAAGATCACCAAGCTCGAGACGATTCTCGTCAAGCCCCGCTGGCTCTTCCTCAAGATTCACACCAACGCCGGCATCGTCGGCCTCGGCGAACCCGTCGTCGAAGGCCGCGCCCTCACCGTCGCCACAGCCATCAAAGAAATCGAACCCTACCTCGTCGGCAAAGACCCCCGCCCCGTTGCTCACCACTGGCAGGCCATCTACCGCCATGCCTTCTATCGCGGCGGCCCGGTTCTCACCAGCGCCCTCTCCGGCATCGATCAGGCCCTCTGGGACATCAAAGGCAAAGCCCTCGGCGTTCCTGTTTACGAACTCCTCGGCGGCCCCACCCGCAATCGCGTCCGCGTCTATGCCCACGCCGGCACTCCTGAAGTCATGCGCGCCCAGATGGCCAAGGGCTTCACCGCCTTCAAAACCGGGCCCCAAGGCAGCCACGGCAACGAGATGTCCGGCGCCAATCGCAACAACTTCCACCGCTACATGGAACCCCCGGCTGAAGTCGACCACATCATCGAACGCTTCGCTGACCTCCGCAAGGCCGTCGGCGACAAGGCCGACATCGGCATCGACTTCCACGGCCGCGTTGGCCCTGCCCTGGCGAAGGTCCTCATCAAGAAGCTCGAACCCTACAATCCGATGTTCATCGAAGAGCCGATCAATTGCCAGGATCACGACCTCATGGCCGAGATCGCCAAAGGCACCCACATCCCCATCGCCACCGGCGAGCGCGTCTTCACCAAATGGGGCTTCAAAGAAGTCCTGGAAAAGCGCGCCGCGACGATCATTCAGCCCGACCTTTGCCACGCCGGCGGCATCACCGAAGTCCGCCTGATTGCGGGTATGGCCGAAGCCTACTACGCTGCGATCGCGCCCCACAACCCGCTCGGCCCGATCTCGCTCGCCGCAGGCCTGCAGATCTCCGCCAGCATCCCCAACTTCCTGATCCAGGAGCAAGTCTCCCTCGGCGAAGGCTACCTCAAGAACCCGCTCAAAGTATCGAACGGCTATCTCGAACTCCCCGCTCTCCCCGGCCTCGGCGTCGAGCTTGACGAAAACGCCATGGCCGACAAGATCGGCCACGACTGGCGCAACCCCGAGACTTACGATAAGTTCGACGGCTCTGTCACCGACTGGTAAATCGACTAACCCGCGACGGGCCCTCCGCGCCAGGCAGCAATTGCCTCTGCGGTGCGCAGGGCCCGTCCATAAACAGCCAAACGCTTCACCCCACCGCCCACTCGAATCTTCTCCCTTCCATTGAGCGAATGCAGCGACGGATGAAACCGTCCCCACCCAAACTGCCTCTCCTCTCCGCCATCACACACGCGACCATCCATCACCATCACAATCACCTTAGGCCCACTATCCACAATCACCGCCGCGTGACATAACTTCCCGGCCACCACCGTCCCGGCATCGCTCGCCCAACGATTCTGCGTCCGGCCATCACTCATCGTCAATTCCAGACGACCGCCCTCCACAACCTGCAACCGGAACCCCTTCCCACTCCCATCGAGATTCTCCGCCAACACACCTGCACCGTCAAACCAAATATCCAAGGTCACACCCATCCGCGTGTGCTCAGTCCCATAGTCCGATCGCCGCGACCTCTTCACAAAGAACGGCAACTCGGGTGCCGCATACTCGCCACTACTGGAAGCCTCAAGCAACAAGCCCTCCCGCGACACCGGCACTGGCCCCCAGAGCCCTTCGAGCAACCGGCGATCCAACTCATGCACCCGCGCGACATCCTTCTGTGTCTCCGTCAGATAATACGATCCCCCATCCTCCACCAGGTCCGGATAACTCATCCGCACCATCGGGTCATCGTCATACAAAGCAATCTCCGGCTCCGACCAAGCGACCCTCTTGCCGCCGGGCCCATCCACTTCAACACCTCCACACAACCACACTGGATTCCGGTCATCATAGGCAATCGACCTGCGCCGCGGATGCTCCCGGATAAACCTGCCTCCATGATTATGAAACCAATACAGATACTTCCCGTTCTCACACCGCCAAGCAAAATTCGCCGCCCGCGGATGCTTCATCAACCGGCCACTCGCAAAGCGCATGTACTGCGAAGGCTCCCACGTCCGCCCATCATCCCGGCTATACGTACAAGCCGGATGCCCATCAATCGTCCGAAACACGCAAAACAGCGAACCATCGCTCATCACCGAAAACGACTGCTCCTCCGCAACCGGCCCGCCGCCCGCAGGCGTCCGAATCCCCTTCACGCCCTCCGGCCAAGTCTCCCAGACAATCTTCGACGCATCGCGCTCCGTCAGAATATTCGCGCTTCGCAACAACACTCCCTCGCTGGAAGTAAAGAACCCTTCGCCGAACCCGCCCACCTTATGCAGAGGCACGTACCCAGCACCCTTGTGCGCAAACGCCCTTCCCACGGTCCAGAAGAACTTCAGTTTTCCCCCATACACATTCTTCAGATCAATCTCAAAATCCCGCTGCGGAATCTCATACCGCTCAGCCGACCACGACCTTCCATGATCGTCGCTGTACTTGAACACAAAGTGCCCCAGGCTATCCACCCGCTTCACCACGCCATCGCGGTACGCCGGCTTGTCCCCAATCACCGAACGCAAGTTATCGGTGTTGTGGTTGTAGAACACATAGACCCGCCCCGCTGGCACCTTCAACATCACCGCATAGGACGCCTCAGGCCCCGACCCCGGCTCCACATCCACCGCCTTCTCCCAAGTCTTCCCTCGATCCGCACTCCGCATGCTGATGACGTGTTGGCCGCCTTCGCCTTCATGCCCACTCCCTGTGGTCATTACACACAGCCAGGCCCCGTCTTCCGTTTTCACAACATAAGGCTGGTCAGAGTAAAACTCATCAGGGATCATTCGCCCCGTCGTGATCTCCCTCAGATCCTGCCCAAAGGCCACAACCGGCAGCGCCAGCAACTGTCTTCGCTTCATGCCCTCTATTGGATCAAATCCATCGAACCGCCTAGCGCCCCTTCGCCAAGAACTCTTTCCAGTTGCTCAACTGTTTTCGACCCTCGTCACGAATCGTCGCACCGGGGCTCGCCATCAACCACTCCATTTCCTTCACAGCAATTTCAATCCCCTTGAGATCTTTCATTCTTCCCGAAGTTTGTCCGTAAGAACGGATCGGATAATTCAACGAGCGCCAAAGAAATACATTCTTGGCGTCCTGCATCGCCAGTCCCTTTCGCAATTGATAACCCGACCAATAGCCTGACTGCGCTTCGGCTTCTCTTTTCATCGCGAAATTCGCATCCGCCACAGAAACGATGCTGAAGCCAAGATCCAGTTTCGCCGCGGCATCCTGAGGATCCTGCTCCACACGCAATTGATCGAGCCGCATCGCCTCGCTGGCATGTCCCAATTTATCGACAGCCTTCACCAACCCAGCCAGATACTTGTGCGCCAGCGCTTGATCTCTCAAAGTCCGCGTACTTCTTTCCCCTCCCCCTTCTTTGAAGTACCGAAGGGCTTCCTCCATTCGGGCTATCCGCTGAGGCTGTCCCGGCTGGGTCCGTTGTGAATAGTAGAAGTAGAAAGTCCCTAAGTTTCGAGCCAGCATTGGATCTTGCGGTGCCCGGCGGCGCAAGTCCAGAAACTTCCGCTCAAAAGCCTGCCATTCTGGGGATGGCTCTGTAAACCTGCTCGGCAACTCAGGCACTGCCGCCCGAAACTTCGACTCCAGAAGTCCTCGCGCCCAATCGGTTCTCTCTGGCCTCATGCGGTTCAATTCGGTCCAGAGGGCCACACTTCTTTGCCGATGCAGCCTGCCTTTCTCTTCTTCACCTATGTTGCTGTTGTCGCCTCCGAACAACTCCGCCAGTTGCCCATGCGCCTCGGCGCGCAACAACAAATAATTCGCCCTGGTCCTTTCGGTTGTGGGAATGGACTCGATCTGACTCAGAGCCTTCTTTAGCAAACTAATGCTCGCCGTGGTACCGCCAGGCAGTTTCGCCACCTCCCAACGGGCGGACGTCACCACGGCGTCGAACACCTTCAGCAGATCTTTCAACCCCTCTTCGGCCTGCTTCTCTCTCTTGCCCGCTAACTCACCTAGTTGGCGCGCGACAAAGCCCTGCCGCTCGGCCTCTTTTTTTGCCGCCTCCACCTCCACCCGCGCCGCCTTCTCGGCCTGCAAAGCACTCTGCAACCCTATCGACCGCATCTTCGATTCTCGCGCCGATACCCACCCCCACACACCCAGCCCAATGATTAGGCTCAGTGCCAGCATCCCAGCTCCCACCGCAACCCGATTCCTCCTCACAAAACACCCCAACAGATACAAAACTCCCGCCGCTCTCGCCTCGATAGGCTTACCTTCCATCACCCGCAATACATCCGCCGCAAAGTCGCTCACTGTGCGGTAGCGCATCCTCTCTTCCACCGCCGTCGCCTTCTCCAGAACAGCCCGCAAGTCCCCGCTGATCCCCTGTTTCCAGGGCAACGCGAATCGGCCCGATTCCTCCAGCACCTCCCCTAATGCCTTATCGTTCCAACGCCGGGCCCTTTCCCCAGTCACCATCTCAAACAGAATCAACCCCAACGAATAAACATCCGTCGCCATCGAGATCGCCCCGCCCCGAATCTGCTCCGGGCTCGCATAATCGAGACTAAATGCCCGCCGCAGCGTCACCGACGCGTCCCCCGCCGGATCATTTAGGATCTTCCCGATCCCGAAGTCCAACAACTTCGGTTCCCCCGCCCCATTCACCAGAATGTTCTGCGGCTTCAGGTCTCGATGGATCACCAGATTCGCGTGCGCATACTGCACCGCGTCACAAATTCTCAAAAACAAACCTAACCGGTCCACCCGCTCCTGCTTCACAAACTCCATCAGAGGAACGCCCTCGACGTACTCCATGATGAAGTTCGGCGTGTCTCCAATTCCCGCCCCCGCATCAAGCAGTTGCGCAATATTCGGATGCCGCAGCCGCGCCAGGATCTGCTTCTCAATCAGAAACCTCTGCCTCAGATCCTGATCCTCCCGCAGCGGCCCGCTCAGCGCCGGCGGCAACATTTTGATCGCGGCCAGCATCGAAGCCTGCCCATCCACGCGCTTGGCGAGCCACACCACGCCCATCCCGCCACTCCCCAAAGGCTTCACCAATTCCCATGGCCCCAGCCTAGCTCCCGCTTCAAGCCCCGCCAATCCCTCCACCGGCCCCTTGGCAAACAACCGCTCCGCCCGCTCTGCCTGGCTAACCAGCTTCAACGCCTCTTGCAGTTCGTCATCACTCAATCGCGATCGCAGAAACTCCTCGCGATCACCGCTGGGCATCTCCAGCGCATCCGCAAGGCAATCGTCGATTCTCCGCCAGGTCTCCTTCTTCATCACGCACCCTGCATCTGCTCGTACAACCACACCCGCGCCACCGCCCAATGCCGCTTCACCGATGTCGTCGACATCCCGAGCGCCTCCGCCGTCGCCTCGATCGATAAATCCGCAAAGAACCGCATATCCACAATCGACGCCTTCACCGGATCCAACTCCTCCAGCTTCGCCAGCGCGTCATTGAGTGCAATCACCATCTCTGGTTGTTCTTGCCAATTAATCCCGCTCTCCATCACTTCGTGCAGAGCCTCCGGAGCGACTCCCGAACCCCTCTTCTGCGAATTCCTCTTCCGCGCATGGCCCACCAGAATCTGCCTCATTAGGAACGCGGCAATGCTAAAGAAGTGCTTTTGCCCCTGTGTCTCAAGCCGTCCCTGCCTCTGTAGCTCGAGATACAACTCATTCACCAGCGAAGTCGGTCGCGTACGATTCGTCGTCGATTCCCCACGCAAAACTCCCGACGCCATCCGGTGCAGCTCGTGATACACAAGCCCCATCAGGCGGTCGAGGCTCTCTCGGTCACCTCGTCCCCATTCTTCGAGCAGCCGTTCTGCGACAGCATAGTCCATGCTTGTCCAGTGATTCTATCAGTCAACCAACACTCCTCTATATAGGAGTAAAGTGCGTTCCGGCAGGTTCGAGGACCAAAAAACTTTGTGATTTTTCGTGAATTAGGCGATTCCAACTCGTCCTTGCAGCGTTGTTAGGAGCCCCAAAGCTTTCTCCGCCCTCAAGCCGACCTCGTTCTCCGCAAACGCCGCTAGACTAATGTCTAGTGACGAAACAGCAAATTCTCTCCAATCTCATGAGCGTCGGCGTCGTTCCCGTCGTCCGCACCGCCACCGCCGAAGCCGCCATTCGCTCCATCGAAGCCCTCTACGAAGGCGGCATCACGGTCGCCGAAATCACCATGACTGTCCCTGGCGCCATCAAAGCCCTCGAGCAGGTCGCCGCCAAGTTCGGCAACAAGATCACCCTCGGCGCAGGCACCGTCCTCGACTCTGAAACTTGCCGCATCTGCATGCTTTCCGGTGCTGAGTTCTTCGTTACTCCATCGCTCGACATCAAAACCATCGAAATGGCCAAGCGCTACTCAAAGGTCATCCTGCCAGGCGCTCTTACCCCCACAGAAGTCAAAACGGCTTGGGACGCCGGCGCAGACATCGTCAAGGTCTTCCCCTGCGGCAACGTCGGAGGCCCCAAGTACATCAAGGCTCTCAAGGGACCCTTCCCGCACATCGAAATGAACCCCACCGGAGGCGTCAACCTCGACACCACCGCCGACTTCCTCCGCGCCGGCGCCTGCTCGGTCGCCGTCGGCGGCGAACTCATCGACGCCGCGACCATCAAGTCCGGCAACTACGAAGTCTTCACCGAACGTGCAAAGCAGTACATTGCCCTCATCCAGAAGACCCGCGCCGAAATGGCGGCTTAGGCTGATCGCAATCTAAAGAGCTTCGCGAACTTGACCTAAGAGCCGGCCACAAAAGAATTCGTGAGAACTTCTTCTTCCCCGCCGCACTCTACCCTTGATGGCCGGATCTCCCTCCCCATCAGGCTTCGAATCCTTATCCAGGAAACTCTATGAGCCGCTGATTCCACCGCTCCTCGCGGTCATCGGCGGCATTCTTTTTGCTTGGGCTCTGCGATTCGAACACACGGCTCCCCTTTTCTGCGCCGCCCTCAGCGCAGCCCTCTGGCTCGCCTCAAGAAAACTCCGCTTCCTCAGCGCTTCCTTCCTCGCCGGCAACGCCACCATGTTCTGGCTCGCCACAGCTTCGGCCTCGTACGCGAATCAAAAGCCGGTTCCTGTCCTTGATGCCAACCCCCGCGAGCTCATCTCTCTTGAAGGTTGCGTCGATTCCCTCCCCCAACGAGAATCCGAGCGTTTGTTCTTCACCTTTACGGCTGCCCCCGGCGCGCGACTCCGCGTTAGTTTTTATCTCAAACCTGAGGAATCCGCTCCAGACTGGTCCTACGGCCACCGCCTCCAACTCCCACTCCGCGTCAAGCCAATCCACAATGCCGGCAACCCTGGCAATTTCGATGCCGAACGCTACTTCGCACACCGCGACATCTACTGGGCAGCAACCATTGCCAAGGGCTATCCCATCGTCCAGGTCCCCAATGCCTGCGGAAATCCAGTCAGTGCCGCCATCTACAAATCCCGGCAGTGGCTTCTCGAGAGGATTGAGTACATCTCCGGCGGAGACCGCTACCTCAGCGCCATGCTGGCCGCCCTCCTGTTCGGCGACAATGCGAAACTCGAAGACTCCTGGACCGATAACTACCGTCGCACTGGCACCTACCACGCCATTGTCATCTCCGGCCTCCACATTACAGTCCTTGCAGGAGCCCTCTTCGCCCTTCTTCGCCTCATGCATTTCAGGCCTTTGCAGGCCTACACCTGCTGCGCCATCGCCGCCATCCTCTACGCTCTCATCTGCGACCTCAGTGCCCCGGTCGTCCGCGCCGCCGGCGGCTACCTGCTCTTCCTCTCGGCGAAATTCTTCTATCGCAAAGGCCGCTCTCTCAACCTCCTCGCAGCCATCGCCATCCTCTATCTGCTGGCCGATCCCGCCCAACTCTTCGAAGCCAGCTTCCAACTCTCCTTCCTTGCCGTTCTCACCCTGGCCACTCTAGCCGACCCTCTACTCAAGCACACCACCGGCCCCTGGCTTCGTGCGCTCCGCGCTCTCAATCAGGACCGCACACAATCCGCCGACCCCACCGTCGGGCCCTGTCTCCTTGAGCTTCAACTACTCTCAGGCACCCTGAGCCGTCTATTCAAACTGAAACCCAACCTCACCGCTAAGGTCCTTTACTACTCACTCACAGCGATCCTGACCGGCATCGAGCTTTTCCTCACTTCGGGCGTTGTCCTCATCGGCCTCTGCCTGCCGATGATTCTCTTCTTCCACCGCCTCACCTTCTCCAGCCTCACCGCCAACCTCCCCGTCGTCTTCCTTCTCTCCCTGGCCGTACCTCTCGGCTTTCTCGCCATCTTCACCGGCCCGATGCTCACGCCAATCCTCAAATGGCTCCTCTACACATCACGCGACGTCGTCGACTGGCACCTCACCTGGGACACCGCCACTCGAATTCCCGATCCGCCTGCGTGGATCCTCTTCGCCTTCCCCGCCGCTCTCCTCGCCACGGCCTTCACCGCCCGCAAGTACCCGCGTTGGTCCGTCCTGCCGATTGCCACGGTGGCGGCACTGTTTCTCTTTCTGGTCACGCATCCTTACTCAAAGCAGCCCAGCCTTCATCCGAACCGGCTTGAAATCACTGCCATTGACGTGGGACAAGGTGACGGGCTCTTTCTTGCTACGCCCCAGGGCCATCTCGCGCTTCTCGATTCCGGTGGCAGCCGATTCAGCCGATTCGATCCTGGCGAGTCCACCGTTTCGCCGTACCTTTGGCACCGCCACATCGCGAAACTGGACACCCTCATCGCGTCCCACGGCGACATGGACCACATGGGTGGTCTGCTGGCCATCGAAGAGAACTTCCACCCTCGCGAGATCTGGGTCAGCTCACAAGTCTCCGGCGACCTATGGGAAAAGCTGAAGTTGCAAGCCACAAAGCGCCACGTCAACATCCGCTACCTATCTCAGGGCGATTGCCTGCGGCTTGGCGAGCTGGAAGTCAACGTTCTCTGGCCACCCAAAGACGAGCCCATCGCCAAATCCAACCTCACTTCGCTCGTCCTGCTTCTCACTCACGGCACCAAGCGCTTCCTGCTCACCGGCGACATCGATCAATCCATCGAAGCGCGTCTACTTGAGAATCCGCTCCTTCCCCGCCTCGACTTCCTCAAAGTTGCCCACCATGGCAGCAAAACTTCCACCTCTGAAGCCTTCCTCGAACTCACCCGTCCCGCCATCGCTGTTTCCAGCTCGGGTCGCTACAACAACTTCAACCATCCTCATCCCAAAGTCGTCTCCCGCCTCGATCAGTCACACACACTCCTACTTCGCACTGACCTGCTCGGTCAGATCACCATTCTCTCTGACGGCCACCGCCTCACAACCGATCCCTTCCGCTACAGAATTCCCGCCAGGACCGGCTGGATTCCTTTCACCCAGGCACTAGAATAGTAGTGTTATGGCACGTGAACATACTGAAGACGCAATCTGGTTTCTTTCCGGCCTCGCCTTGGGCGTAACGGTCGGTCTCCTCTTCGCCCCGCAATCCGGCGAAGAAACTCGCACGCAGATCAAGTCCGCTGCGCGCAAGGGCGGCGAACGCCTCCGCGAATCCGGCGACGAACTTTACGCCCGCGGCCGCGAACTCTTTGAGCGCGGCAAAGAACTTGCCGATGAAGCCTCCGGCATCTTTGAGCGTGGCCGCAATCTGGTCGACGGCTAGTACAAAGGACACATCACCCATGAATCTCCAATCGTTGCCTCCCTTCGTCAACGAGCCCTACCGCGATTTTTCTCAGCCCGAGCATAAGGCCGCCATGGAGGCGGCCTTGGCCTTCGTTCGCACACAACTCGGCAAAGAATACCCACTCCTCATTGGTGGCCTCCACGAAAAAGGAGGCATCCACAAACTTCTCAGCTACAACCCCTCACAGCCCACCGAGCTCATTGGGATCCACCAGAAGGCCAGTGCCGAACAGGCCACGCGCGCCGTCGAAAACGCCTTCCACTACTTCCCCACCTGGGCCGCCGTTCCTGCCGAAGACCGTACCGCTCGCCTGTTCAAAGCCGCAGAAATTCTCAAGCAGCGTAAAAGCGAATTCAACGCCTGGCTCATCCTCGAATCCGGCAAGAACTGGCTTGAAGCCGAAGCCGACACCGCCGAAGCGATCGACTTCTGCGATTATTACGCCCGCCAGATGCTGCGACTCGCCCAGCCCGATCCCCTCGTCCAAATGCCCGGCGAACACGGAGTCATGACTTACCTCCCGCTCGGCGTCGGCGTGATCATTCCTCCCTGGAACTTCCCTCTCGCCATCCTCGCCGGGATGACCGTCGCAGCTCTCGTCACTGGCAACTCGGTCGTCATCAAACCTTCGAGCGAAACGCCTACCATTGCCGCCAAGTTCATTGAAGTGCTGCTTGAAGCGGGCTTCCCCCCCGAGAGCTTTCAGTTCCTTCCCGGCTCCGGCGCAGAGGTTGGAGACCTCATCGTTTCCCATCCCAAAACGCGTTTCATTTCCTTCACGGGCTCCAAAGAAGTCGGCCTCCGCATCGTCGAGCTGGCAGCCAAAACCAACCCCGGCCAGAAGTGGATCAAGCGCGTCGTCGCCGAGATGGGCGGCAAAGACGCCATTGTCGTCGACAAGGACGTCCACGATCTCGACGAAACCGCGAAGGGCGTCATCGCCTCCGCCTTCGGCTTCCAGGGTCAGAAATGTTCGGCATGCTCTCGCCTGATTGTTCACGAAGCGGTCTATGACCAGCTCATCGACAAGCTGAAGCCACTCGCAGAAGCTTTGACTCAGGGCCCCGCGGACAACCCGGCCAACTTCATGGGTCCGGTCATTGGACCCAAGGCCGAGAAGACCATCCTCAACTACATCGAGACCGGCAAGCAGGAAGGTCGCCTGATCACTGGCGGCACTAAAGCCCAGGGCGATGGTCATTTCATAAAGCCCACCATCATTGCCGACATCGAGCACAACCATAGAATCTTCCAGGAAGAGATCTTTGGCCCTGTCCTTGGCATCACCAAAGCCCGCGACTTCGAGGACGCCCTCCAACTGGCCAACGACAGTGAATACGGCCTCACCGGCGCTGTCTACTCCACCAACCCCAAACACGTTGAGCGCGCCCGCAACGAGTTCTTTGTCGGCAACCTCTACATCAATCGCAAATGTACCGGCGCGATGGTTGGCGCCCACCCCTTCGGTGGCTTCAAAATGTCCGGCACCGATTCCAAAGCAGGCGGCCCCGACTATCTGCTTCAATTCGTTCAAGCCAAGTCGATCGCAGAAAAAAAGTTCTAAAGGCTCCTGATCCTGGCCGATAAGGCTCAAATGGAAAAGGATCTTGAGCAAATTGTGTACGTCAGCTCTGCCAGTCATCTCATGACGGATTCTGAGCTCATCACCTTACTCAACAAGGCCCGCGACAACAACGCCCACCTCGGCATCTCAGGCATGCTCGTTTACTGCGACGGCACCTTCATTCAGGCCCTCGAAGGGAAATCGGCAGTCCTCAGAGCTCTGTTTGAAACAATCGAGCGCGACCCTCGCCACAAGTGCTGCTTCATTCTCCTTCACCAAAAGATCACGCAACGCGCCTTTGAGGCTTGGTCCATGGGCTTCCGCGCGGTCTCGCAAGAACTTGCTGATTCGATCAGCGGCTATGTCGACTTCTTCGGCAACCGCCCGATTCCTGAAAAAGGCGCGGCAGCCTACACCCTGCTCAATTCCTTCCGCGAACAACACGATCGCGAACTTCACTACTCGGCTCACTAACCAATTGCGATATTGTAGGAGCTTCTGAGATGGCGCTCCAACCGATCATCATGCATCTGGACGGCTCATGCCGTAAAGGCGAAATCGGCTCCTCGCTCCCTCCCACAGACCAACTCGTTTCAATCGATCAACCAGTCGGCTCTGGCTTCAAGGCCAAAAACCTCGCCGTTGATGTCCGCACCATTCAGGAGTCGCTCAACAAGATCGCCCCGATGCACGGTGGCCCGAAGGTCAAACTCGACGTCGACGGAAAATGCGGCCCCAAAACCAACAAGGCCATCACCGACTTCCAGGTCCAGCAATTTGGTATCAAAGGTGCCGACGGCCTGATCGAACCTGGCAAGCAAACCATCCAGCGCATCAATCAGCTCCTCTTCTCGAGCCTCCCGGTGGACCCGACCACCAATGAGAAGATCCGCGTCCAACTCATCGCCCACATTGGCTTGGTCGCCAAAGCGATCCATGCCGCCCAGGCCAATCTCATGCTCGCTCTCGGCCCACCCTCCACGGTCGATTTAGGCCGTGGTCGCGCGATCGACCGGCTCGATCGCCATTTCGCACTCAACGCACTCAATCCAGTTCAGCGCGAGAAAGCCACCCGCGACATCCTCAACGTCTTCAATCTCTACCAGCAATGCCTGCTGCTTCCACCAGAGCTCGAGCTCGGCTTTCTTGGCACCGGCGCCTTTGTGGCAGACCCCACGGGCGACCACCGCATTGCCTTCGCCTTCGCCAATGGCTTCTTTCGAAAGGGTGAAATCGAAGACCGCCGCAAGATCCCCATGGATCGCATCTATCTCGGCCGTCGCGCCTTTTTCGCTCTGACAGACAGCGAACTCTGCGCTTTCATCATGCTCCACGAAATGGCTCACTTCGTCGGCTTCCCCGACAAGTCCTACATCCTCGACGAAGGCCGTGGATGGTTCACCGACGACACAATCAAGAAGCTAACGACGAACCAGCGCCTCCACAACGCCGACAGTTACGCCGCCTTCGCCACAGAATGCCGCACCGCTTCTGCCAACAAGCCACCCTACGTGAAGGCCTCAAACACCTCGAGGTAACCATCTCCATTCGCGACCAAGCCGTAGGATTGTCACCCTTCTAAGAAACCTCTCCGTCACCCCGATCGGTCGCCTAAACGGGAGGGAGATTCAAAGCCCTAGATCACCCGCACTCTCGCCCGCTGTCCGTTGATCAACTTCCCATCGCAAGTGAGAATAGTCGTGCCAAGCGCTTCCATCCAACAATTCAGTTGCGGCAATTCGATCGCCAGCCCCAAGCAGTTCCAACTGAATCCTCTCCGCATAGGACTCATCCAGCAACAGCTCCACAACAATCAACGGCCATCTCTCATCTCCTGAATCACCTCAGCCGCTCGCCTTTTTGTTTCAATCGGCGAATCTCAGCTAACTCTTGCTTCAGGTAGTCCGAAAGGTTCATCCCTTCGCGCGCTGCTCGAGACTTTAGAATTCCATACAAGGACTCGTCAAGATCACGAATCTGAATCATCTTTGACATGCTTCAAGCGTAAAGTCATATGAGCCCGATGCACCATCAAGCCCCCCGGCTTAGCCTCTTGATCCCCTCCGCGCTCCACTTCACACCATACCCAGGCCCCTGCGGCACGCGCAGCATCCCCTCCGCATCCAATTTCGGCGCCTCCTCAAACACATCTTCGAGATACGGCTCCGGCGTCAAATACTCCACAAATTGCGCATTCCCCGCCGCCGCGGTCAAATGCAGATCCGCGATCAACCCCACCCCGGTATTCCAACCATGCGGCACGACCAGAACATTGTGATCATCCGCATACTGCCCAATCCGGTGCTGCTCCGTCAGCCCACCCACCTTCGTCACATCCGGTTGCAACACATCCACTGCCCGCCGCTCGATCCACGGCAAAAAAGTTTGCCGCCGCGTCAACACCTCGCCCGCCGCCACCGGCACCGGCGAGTTCAAAGTCAGCATCACGTATCCGTCGAGATCATCCGGCCTCAGGGCTTCCTCAAACCACCGCACATCATAATCCTTCAACATCTTCGCGGTCTCAATCGCCCACTTATACCCATGCGGCCAGAACGCATCGCTGCCCCCGGCATCCACCATCAAGCAATCTGAAGGCCCAATGGCCTCACGCGCGGCCCTCACAATCGCTTCGTCCATCTGCGACGACACCCGGCCAAACGGCCCCCACCCCATCTTGAACGCCCGGAATCCCCGCTCCTTCGCCGCCAGCAGTTTCTCACCCATCGCCTCTGGCTTCACCATCAACATCGACGCATACGGCTGCACGCGGTCCCGATATTTGCCACCCAACAACCTCCAGATCGGTTGGCCCGTCACCTGCCCCAGCAAGTCCCACAACGCCATATCGATCCCAGAGATCGCATGCGTCACACTCCCCCCGCGCCCCTGCCAGAACGTATTCTGATGCAGCATTTCGCTCGTCGCCGCCGGATCGATCGCGCTCGCCCCTTCATACAAAGGCCGCAACAAATCAAGCGCCGCCGACACCAAACCCGCTGACGTGTACACGCTCCCAAGCGCCGTCAACCCCGCATCCGTCGTTACTTCAACCAGCGTCCTTGTCTGCTCCAACTCTCCGTATCGCGCCGGCCAATCCTCATATGCCTTGCCATACAAAGGAATCGCCCGGATCGATCGAATTTTCATTTTCTTGCCATCGCTTTCACCACTACGCCGTTCTTCACATCATCCGAAGGATTCACCACCACCTGATCTCCCTCGGCCAATCCATTGACCGCCTCAATCTCGGTTCCGAAATCACGGCCCACCGCAATCTTGCGGAACTGGATCTTGTTCCCCTGGCCCACCACCGCCACAAAGATTCCTTCCGCACGAGTCACGATCGTATCTCCGGGCACAAGCACCAACCGGCGCGATCCCTTCGTCTCGATCCCAACCTGCACATACATACCAGGCATCAGCGTCCGCCCCTGATTCACTACGTTGACTTCTGCGAGCAAAGTACGAGTCTGATTTTCAAGCGCGTTCGAGGTCCTCACAACAGTGCCAATCAGCGTCGCACCCACATCCGGCAGCTTCACAACCGCCTTCTGCCCCACGTTGATGTCGCCGATCGTAGCCTGCGGTACGTTCACGAAGATCCTCAACCGGGACATATCGCTCAAACGGAAAAGGTCCCTCCCCGCCGCCAGCGCCGCCGGCGTAATCAGGTTCCCGACCGCGCAATTCCGCTGCGTGATCACACCATCAAATGGAGCCAAAACCTTCTTGAACTCGGTCAATTGCTCCACCCGCGCCACCTCGGCCAACTGAGCCCGTGTTGCTTCTTCCGCTACCAGTAGATTCGCCTCCTGCGCCTTCACATCGGCCCGCCGCGCATCATAGACGGCTGTCTTCTCGTCGAGATCTGCCTTAGCAATAATCCCGCTCGTCACAAGTTCTTTCGACCGTCCATAATTCACTTCCGCCAACTTCGCCGTCGCTCGGGCCTGATCGATCGCGGCCTTCACCTGCGCCGTCGTCGCCTTCAGTTGCTCCAGTCTCGCCTTGGTGGTTCGCAATTGCTGATCCAACTCAGGCGAATCGATTTCAACCAGCAGATCCCCCTTCTTCACCACATCGCCGATGTCTACCTTGCGCACCTTGATGTAGCCTTCAGCTCGCGCATAAATCGGCGTCTCGCCAATCGCTGCCACATTCCCGGGCAACAAGATTTCCCGCGTCGGCGCCGAAAGCTTCACCTTCGTCGTCGTCACCAGCAACTTCTCTTCGGCGTTCTCCTTGGCCTCGGCTTCAATCATCCGAATCCGCTGGTTGCGCGGCTCCCAACCGACATAGAACACCGCCGCCCCAATCAGCGCCAACAGCACCAATACTCCGATCGCCCTTGTCATTGCGCCTCCTCGATTTCATGTAGTACTGGTGCCTTCTTGCGCAGCGTGCTGTAAATCAACGGAACGATGAACAACGTGGCCACCGTCGCCACCGCCAGACCGCCGATCACGGCCCGTCCCAGCGGTGCATTCTGTTCTCCACCCTCGCCCAGCCCCAACGACATCGGCAGCATCCCGATAATCATCGCCGCCGCCGTCATGATCACGGGCCGCAGCCGGGTCACTCCCGCCTCCAGCGCCGCCTCGCGCGAGTTCAGCCCCATCGGCCGCAAGTCGTTGGCAAACGTCACGAGCAGAATCGAATTCGCCACGCCGACGCCAATGCTCATAATGGCGCCCATCAGGCTCGGCACGTTAAAAGTTGTTTGCGTCGCAAACAACATCCACACGATCCCGGCCAGCGCACCCGGCAGCGCCGTCAGAATGATGAACGGATCAAGCCAGCTCTGGAAGTTCACCACCATCAACATGTAAACCAGCAGCATCGCGAACAGCATTCCGAGCCCAAGCCGCACAAAGCTCGAATTCATCGTCTCCACCTGTCCGCGCAGTTCAATCGTAATGCCCCGTGGCAGCTTCGGCCGCATCTCGGCCAGAATCGCGTTCACCCTCTTCTGCACCGACCCCAGATCCGTGTTCTCCACATTCGCGTACACGTTGAACGTCGGCTGCACGTTGTAGTGATTCACCACCGCCATGCTCGTCGATCGCCGGATCTCCGACATGTTTTCGAGCAAGCTCGGCACTCCGCCGCCTGGAGGAGTAATCGGCATCCGTGTAATATCCTCCAGCGTCTCGATGCGGCTCTGCGGTGTTTGCACGTTCACCGGATAGCTCACTCCATTCGCCGGATCAATCCAGTAACTTGGCGCAACCTGGTTGTTCGAACTCAAGCTCACCAGCAGACTGTTCGCCACATCCCGTTCCGTCATTCCCAGCGTGTCCGCCTTGGTGCGGTCCACATTCACAGCCAGATCTGGCGAATTCGGCACCTGATGCAAATGCACATCCACCGCACCCGGAATCCGCTTCACACGATTCTCCAGCTCTCGCGCTACCTTTAAGCCAGCAACCCGGTTTCGCGCCACAATCTGAATATCAAACGGCGCCGGCTTACCGAAATTCAAAATCTGATTGATGATGTTCGCCGGCTGAAAAAAGAACTCTGCATCCGGAAAGGTATCGTTCAACTTCTTCCGCAGCCGCTGCACATACTCCTTGGTCGGCACTTCGCGATCCTTCAAGCTCACCAGGATCTCGCCATCAAACCTGCCAATCGTGGCCCCATCTGAGTAGGCCAAATTCACACCCACCACCGGCAGCCCGATATTGTCGAGAATGCTATCCAGTTCCTTGGGCGGCACCACTTGCCGAATCACCGCCTCCACCTGACCGAACAACTCTTCCGTCTCTTCAATCCGCGCCCCAGCCGGCGCCCTCACATGCAACCGAAACTGCCCGGCATCCACTTCCGGGAAGAAGTCCTCTCCCACCATCGTCGCCATCCAACCGCTGAATACCGCAAACCCCATGAAGCAAGCGAGCACAATCGCCCGGTGCCCCAAGGCCCATTCAAGCATCGATGCATACGTCCGCTTCAGCGCATCAAACCCTACGTTAAACCCCTCATGCACCTTCCAGATCAAGCCACTTTCTTTATCCCCGGCCAGCAACATATGCGCCATCGTCGGCACAATCGTTCGGCTCAGCAGGTAGCTCGCCATCATCGCAAACACCACCGCCAGCGCCAGCGGCGTAAACAGATACTTCGCAGTACCGGTCAAAAACACCACCGGCACAAACACAATACAAATCGCAGTCGTCGATACAAACGTCGGCACTGCGATCTGCTGCGCCCCATCGAGGATGGCCCGAATCAGCGGCTTGCCCATATGCCGGTTCCGGTGAATGTTCTCGATCTCCACAGTCGCGTCATCCACCAGAATGCCCACCGCCAAGGCGAGTCCACCCAACGTCATCACATTAATCGTGTGCCCGAAGAAATACAGAATCGAGATGGAGGTAAAGATCGACAGCGGAATCGACACGCACACAATCAGCGTGCTTCGCCAAGACCCAAGGAACAACAGAATCATCAACCCGGTCAGCGCCGCCGCGATCAATCCTTCTTTCACCAGCCCATCGATCGAAGCCCGCACAAACAGGCTCTGATCGAACATCCGCCGGATCTGCAATTCTTTCGGGATCACCCCCTGTAGCCGGTCCAACTCTTTCTGCACCTTCGCGATAATCTCGAGCGTCGATGCATTCCCGTTCTTGAGCACCGTCAACAGCGACCCGCGCGTCCCGTTCTGCCGCACCACATTCGTCTGAATCGAAAACCCGTCCCGCACCTGCGCGATGTCCTTCATGTAGACCATCGCCCCGTTCACCTCCTTCACCGGTAAACGGTTAATCTCCGCCACGGTCTCCGGGCTCGCATTGAGTCGGACGTTATATTCAGTTGGCCCGATCTTCGCGCTACCCGACGGCAGAATCAGATTCTGCGCGTTCAGCGCATTCGACACATCATTGGCCGACAATCGCCGCGCCTGCATCGCAGTCGTGTCGAGATCCACCATGATGCTGCGCACCCGGCCGCCATAGGGCAAAGGCAAAGAAGCCCCCTGCACAGTTGCCAGCCCGATTCGGATCTGCGAATTCGCCAGGTCATAAATCTGCTGCTCACTCATCGACCTGCTCGATAGCGCCAACTGCAGAATCGGTACCGTAGCCGCGTTGTACCGCAACACAAACGGAGGCGTGATCCCTGGCGGCAAAATCCTGACAATCGAATTCGAAATCGCCGATAACTGCGCCACAGCCAGCTCCACATTCACCGTGGGATGGAAGAATACGCGCACTACTCCATAGCCGGGTATACTCTGGCTCTCTATATGCTCGACGTCGTTCACGGTTGTGGTCGTCGCGCGCTCAAAAGAAGTCACGACGCGCCTCTCCATATCGTCAGGCGACATGCCGGTGTAAGCCCAGATCACGCTCACAACAGGGATATCAATATTCGGAAAGATATCCGTCGGCATCGCCACGATCGAAACGGCACCTAAAATACAGATCAAAACCGCCATCACCGCGAAGGTGTATGGCCGGCTTAGAGCCAGCTTTACGATCCACATGAGAGAGTTTCCTTAGGTTATCATTTCGATCATGCTTCGCCGCACCTTCCTCGCCGTCCTGGCCCAGTCGAAACCACGGATGAATGTCCTGCTGATTGGGGTCGACGACCTGCGCCCCGAACTGGGCTGCTATGGTGCAAAACACATCCACTCCCCCAACATCGACGCACTCGCCTCGCGCGGCACCGTCTTCACAAAAGCCTACTGCCAGCAGGCCGTCTGCAGCCCCTCACGCACCTCTCTCCTCACCGGCTTACGCCCCGACACCACCAAGATCTACGACCTCCAACACCACTTCCGCGGCACCATCCCCGATGCAGTCACCTTGCCCGAATACTTCAAAAACAACGGCTACACTTCCACCGGCTTGGGCAAGCTCTTTCACGGCGGGCTCGACGATGCCCCCAGCTGGACCATCCCCTGGTGGGGTCCGAACATGCGCTACGACTGGAACAGCGCCGAATCCCGCAGTCGCGCCCAGCGCATCCATGAACAACTGAAGGCAAAAAACTGGACCATCGAACCCACAGGCAGTCCCGCCGGCACGCGCGGTCCCTCCTGGCAATCCGTTGAATCAAACGAAGACGAACTCCCCGACAACCGCACCACTGCACAAGCCATCACCGCCCTCAAAGAACTCAAAGGCAAACCGTTCTTCCTCGGTGTCGGCTTCGCTAAGCCGCATCTCCCCTTCATCGCCCCCAAGCGCTTCTTCGACCTTTACCCGCTCCGCAAAGTCGAGATGCCCGACTACCCAGAGCCGCCCACCGGCGCTCCTTCCTTCGCCGGCACCAACTCTGGCGAACTCCGCAGCTACGGCGACATCGGCAACGGCCCCATCTCGAGCGAAAAGGCTCGCGAACTGGTCCGCGCCTACTACGCCTGCACCTCTTATACAGACGAGAACATCGGCAAGATCCTCAACGAACTCGACCGTCAGGGTCTTCGCGACAACACCATGGTCGTGCTCTTCGGTGACCACGGCTGGCACCTCAACAATCACGGCAATTGGAACAAGCACACCAACTACGAGAAGGCCACCAACAGTCTCCTCATCGCCTCGATGCCCGGCCAGAAGCAACGCGGCGCTACTTGCGACCGCCTCGTCGAGTTCATCGACATCTACCCGTCCTTTGCCGAAGGTGCTGGCCTCCCCGCTCCCGCCAAGGTGCAAGGCACCAGCTTCGTCCCGCTTCTTAACAACCCCACAGCCAAAGGCAAGCCCGTCGCTTTGAGCCAATACCCGCGCACTTACGAGAAGCAACAACTCATGGGCTACTCCGTCCGCGACGAACGCTTCCGCTACACCGAATGGCGCAAGCGCGACACCAAAGAAGTCATCGCTCGCGAACTCTACGACTACAAAGAAGACCCGCAAGAATCGGCCAATCGCGCCACTCGTCCCGAGCTCCAATCCCAGATCAAAACCATGAGTGACCATATAGACCGACTGACTGCGCCCTCGCCCCAGTAATCGAGGGCACCCCGATGAAGGGTTGCGCTATCCGATGTCAGCAATTCTGGCGATTTCGGGGCTGTGTGAAACTATTGCACCGCCCCCTCAATAAACGCCCCCACATCCCCCTTCAACTTCAACAACGACGGCACATGAATGTACATCATGTGTCCTGACTCATACTCCTTCATCGTCACGTTCGCCCGATGCTTCGCCGCCAGTCCCATATGCGAAAACGTGTACTCCGTCGCAAAAAACGGCGTCGCCAAATCGTAGTAACCATTCGCCACAAAGACCTTCATAAATGGGTTCCGGTCAAACGCAGACCGCAGCGTATTGCTCGTATCGGCAAACTGATTCTGCGCACTCGAGTAATCCCACGGTAAAGTCCCGCCACCCAGCGCAAAGTAAATCGCATCGGTCTGATACCCCAGATCCTGCCGCGCATACTGATTCATCGCATGGGTATACGGAGGCAGGATCGCCGCCGCACTCGGATCAAACTCAGCCGTCGCCGCCCCGGCATCCCCATCCGTCCCGGTCAGCCTTGAATCCAGCCGACCCACAACAATCCGCTCACTCCGCCGCAGTTCCTTGATAAACCGCTGGATCTCAATCCTCAGATCATTCTGCAGCAAGAAGGTCTGCGACATTCCCGTAAACTTCCCCAGCTTCACGGCAATCGCCTCCCTCTCAGCCTGCGTCAAACGATCCCCCTTCATCAACGCCACCGAATACTCACCCTCAGCAAACTTACGAACCTCACCCAGCATCCCCTTCAGATCCTTCTGATATGCCGGGTCCACTTTCTTGTGATACCAGGCCGTCGCCGCATACGTCGGCAGGAACAAAGCAAACGGCAAATCGTTGCCCTTGGTGAATCGCGCCGTCTGGAAATTCAAAATCGAGCTGATCAGAATCACGCCATTCAATGCAATCCCGCGTGAAGCCAACGCCCCCGACAACCCTGCCGCGCGCGTCGTTCCATAACTCTCTCCAGCCAAAAACAGCGGAGAGTCAAAACGCTTGTTTCTCGCCAGGTACAACCGGATGAATTCCGCCACCGAATCGATATCCCCCGTGAACCCGTTAAACTTCCGCGCGGTCTCCACCTTGGTCGCCCGTGAAAATCCCGTGCCCACCGGATCCACAAACACCAGGTCGCACTTGTCGAGCCAAGTCCCCTGGTTATCCTCCATCTTGTATGGCGCCGCCGGCATCGTCCCGTCATCGTTCATGCGAATCCGCCGCGGCCCGATCGCGCCCAGATGCAGCCACAACGTCCCCGCCCCCGGTCCTCCATTAAACGCCACACACAGGGGTCGCTTGCCCGCACCTTCTACGTTGTAAGCCACATAGAACAACCCCGCCTCAATCTCCCCCGTCGAACTGCGAAGCGGCATCATCCCCGTTGCCGACGTGTACTTCAACGCCTTCCCGTTCAGCATCATTTCGTGATTCTTCACAATCGGAGCCACATCCGGGATCATCGCCTGCGTTGGCACACTCGACGGCCCCGCCGTCGACCCCAACTGACCCTGCCCATACATCGTCAATCCAACAAAAAGCAAACCAATCTTGCGCATCCCGCTAGCGTACCAACAACTGCACGCCCGTCAAACAAAGCATTCCTCCCACCACCGTCGGCCACGTAATCGGCTCGCGCAACAACACATTGCTGGTCACCACGCTAAACACCGGCACGAGGTTGATAAAGATCGAAGTCCGCGCGGCCCCAATCTGCTCTAACCCTCGCAAGTACAGAAGAAAAGCCAGCGTCGTCCCCAGAAATCCCAGATACATCGTGATTCCCCAGAACTTCACGCTCGTCAAATCGGGCACCGGCCCGCCCACCACCATCACATACGCCAAAAGCATCCCAAGCCCAATCCAGATCGAGTAAGCCGTCACCGCCAGCGGCGACAATCGATTCGCCAGATCTCGCCCCAGAATCGTATAGCCAAACCACGCCAGCACCGCCGTCAGAATCCACACGTCTCCGCTCCCCAAACCAGCCGCGAACAATTTCCCCGGCTCTCCTTGCGTTAACACCAACCCAGCTCCAATCAAGCTCAACAACAACCCGCCCAGCTTACGCAAAGTCACTTTCTCACCCCAGACAATCCTCGAATAGATGAAGATCAACGAAGGCTGCAGAGAAGCCATCAACGAAGCTCTGCCCGAAGGCACCGTCTTCAGCCCGCTAAAGAAGCAGATGTTGTAAAGCGCCACCCCCAGAAAACCCATCGCCGCCAGCCGAATCCAAACCGCTCTCTCCGGTCGCGGCCACGGCTTCACGCCCCACATGATCAGCAATAAACCCAGCGCCCCAAAACCAAACCGTCCCAGACTTGAATAAATCGGAGCCACACCCTCGCGTGACAACACGCTCCCAGCCATCCAGGACGATCCCCAGATCGCCGCCGTCAGCGTTAACAACAAATATGGATTCGACAATCCTTCATGGTAGCGTCCACCCATACAGCTTCATCGCATTCTCACCGCGAATCGCATTGCGTTCCTGCTCGCTCGCAAAAGCGAACAGTTCATGCAAACGGTTTCTTGACGTTTGAAACTCAGTGGGGTTCATCCCCAGTCCACCCCAAACAATCCTCGAGGGCCCAAATGCCTCATACACTTGCTTCACTCTCTCCGCCAACCCCACCGGAGAATATTCGAGCCCCGAGAACTTCATCACCGTATTCGGTAGCTTGGCCAGCGCCAGCACATCCTTCCACTCCGTCTCCGTCCCCTGATTGTTCCGGCCCAGATGATCCAGCACCACCTTCATCCCGCGAAACTCCCGCGCCAGTTTTCCAATCGCAACGGCATGCATCGGGATGAAGTGCATCTGAATCATCAACCCCCGATCCGCCACCGCTTTCCAACACCGTCGCATCTCCGCAGATTCAAGCGGCCTCTCTCGAATCGGCCCCGTCACCGAAGCATCCTTATTGGTTCGATGCACCCGCAACGCCCGCACTCTTCCCGGCCACTTCTTCACCAACGCATCGATCCGCTGCGGCGTATCCTCGCGGTACGCATCAAACAGACACGTTCCTTTAAAGAAGTCCTTCCTCGGCTCATTCTCAAAGCAATACTCGAGATACCGATGATCATCCTGATAAGGCTCCGGATGCACAATCACCGCGTGCTGAATCCCCGCCGCTACTGCAAACTTCGCATAATCCTCAAGCGGCTCAGGCTTCGGCTGATACGTCCCTTTCGGATGAAAAGGAAAGCGCCTCCCATCCGAAGCGAACAAGTGAATGTGCGAATCCACCCTTGGTGAATTCGCTAACTGCGCCGCCAGCGCCAAAAACGATCGTCTCAGCATCCCAAGATCATATCCGCACATACCGGTGCGGATCACCCCCATCCGCCTGAATCACCAACGCCTCGCCCTCTTCACGCACGACATACCCCTTGCCCCCCGCCAATACCGCACGGTTGCCATTCAGCTTCCCAACCAATGTCTTCAACCAAACCACCATCAACGACTTTCCATCCTCACGAAACACGAACGTCGTCGGCACACTCTGGCCACTCATCTGCCGCATCCCCTTCCACTCCCCCACAATCCCCTCAGCCTTCGCCCCAACGCGCGTGTAATCCTCCAGCACTCCCTTCCCAAAATTCAATTGCATCCTCCCATCCGGATGCCACCCGATTCCCGCGGCATTTCCGCCCCAGGTCAACACACTCCCCTGCAATTGATACGCCGCTGCCACCAACGCTGCCAAACTATGGCGAACTTTCCCGGCCGCGTCGAATCTAAACACACCTCCAATTCCCCCACGCGAAGTCTCAACACTGCGCCAACGCCCCAAATACTTCCCCTCCGCTCCAGCCATCGCAAAAGGAAGAATCGCCACAAATTCACGCCTTTCATGCCTGTGTCATCGGCACTTCCTTCGCACAACTTCAGTAAACTTGGAAGCATGCTGCCCGTCATCGCCCTCTTCTCGCTCCTCGCAGCCTCCGAAGACGAAGCACGCAAAGTTCTTTCCAGCCGCTGCGGCGCCTGCCACAGGCAGGATGCCCTTTCCACGCTCAAACTCGATTCCGGCCGCGACATCAAACCCGTCTTCCTCAAGGCCATCTCCGGCGGCGGTGACGGCGTCAAATCGATGCCCCCGGGCAAAAAGCTGACACCGCAGGAACAATCCGCCCTTCAGTCCTGGTTCAATAGCGGTGCAAAGCTCTCTACTCCGCATTGGTCTTGGCAACCCCTCAAGCCGGCCGTGGGTTCGATCGACGAATACGCCAAGCCCTCCGGTACTCCGGTCGACCGCCGCACACTCACGCGCCGCCTCCACTTCGACATCACCGGCCTTCCTCCAACCTCTCTCGACAAGGACAACTCCCCCGGCTGGCAAACCCGTCTCATCGACAAGCTGCTCGCCTCACCCCATTACGGCGAACACTGGGGCCGCCACTGGCTCGACGTCGCTCGCTACGGCGAAGACGACTTCTCCGGCACCGCCGTCCAGCCGTACCCCAACGCCTGGCGCTACCGTGATTGGGTCATCAACGCGACCAACCGCAATCTACCCTACAACCAGTTCCTCACCGCCCAACTCGCCGCCGACCTTACACCGAACAAAACTGAACTCGGCGGCCTCGGCCTCACCGGCCTGGGCCCCTGGTATTACGGCATCTCTCAGCCACCCCAGGCCCGCGCCGACGAGCGTCATGATCGCGTCGACATGGTTACCCGCGGCATGCTCGGCGTCACTCTCGCCTGCGCTCGCTGCCACGATCACAAATACGATCCCTTCACACAAAAGGACTACTACGCCCTTTCCGGCGTCTTCGCCAGCACCGCCTACAAGGAATACCCGCTCGTTCCCGAAGCCGAAGCCACCAAGTGGCAAGCCGACAAGAAAGCCCTCGACGAAGCAGAAAAGAAACTCAACAAATTCCTCGACGACCAAGCCAACCGCCTGCGAGAAGTGCACGCCAAAGACATGTGGCGCTACATGGTCGCCACCATCAAGTCCGATCCCGTCGACCTCAATCTCGAGCTCTTCAACCGCTGGTGCAACTACCTCAGCCGCCCCGAAGAATTTCACCCTTACCTCAAGGACTGGTTCGCCAACCCCAGCGAGCAAACGGCCCGCACCTTCGAGAAGCTCATGATTGAAATCTCCGCTGAAAAGAAGCAACTCGACGCCGACAACAAGCTCATCCTCGAAGCCGCCGAAAAGGTCGCCGTCAAACCCAAACGCACCATCGTCCTCCCCGGTGGCTACCGCAGCGAAGAAGACTTCAACCCTGGCGCCGACGTCGCCATCAAGTCTCTCCCACGCGATCGATTCGTCGCCTACAACCGCACCTTCATCGAAGGCGGCGCCCCTTTGCGCTTCCCTGCTGACCTCGTCCCGAAATTCCTCAACGGTCCACTCAAGGCCGAGTACGATTCCCTCAAAGCCACCCGCGATCAACTCAAGAAACAACTCCCGCCCAAATACGCATACATCGACGGCATCGGCGAGTTCGAACCCTGGGACCTCAACATCGACAAGCGCGGCAACCCCGAAGACCTCGGCGAAATCGTCCCTCGCCGCTTTCCCCTCGTCCTCAGCAACAACCAGCCGCTCCTCTTCAATCAGGGCAGCGGCCGTCTGCAACTCGCCGAAACGGTCACTAATCATCCCCTTGCCGCTCGCGTCGCCGTCAATCGTATCTGGCTCCACCTCTTCGGCGAGGCCATCGTCAAAACCCCCTCAAACTTCGGCCTCGCAGGCGATCGCCCAACGAACCCCCAACTCCTCGAATACCTCGCCGCCCGCTTCGTCGCTCTCAACTACGATCAGAAAGCGCTCATCAAAGAGATCCTACTGAGCGAGACCTACCAGCGCTCCAACTTAAGAAAACGCCTCTCCGCCGAGCCCCTCCGCGACGCAATGCTCACCGCCTCCGGCCGCCTCGATGCAACCATCGGCGGACCCAGCGCCGAGCTCAACGACAAGCTCCGCCGCCGCACCGTCTACGCAAAAACCGGCCGCTTCGAAGCCAACGAAACCCTCGCCCTTTTCGACGTTCCGAATGCAGCAGTCACCTGCGAGCAACGCGTCTCCACCAACGTCCCCTTGCAAAAACTCTTCTATCTCAACTCCGAAATCATAGCCGCCGAAGCCGAAGCCCTCGGCCAACGCCTCCGCAAGCTCGGTCTCAATAAGGGCTACCAACTTCTCTTCCAACGCAACCCAACAACGTCAGAAAAACAAGCCGCCAAACAGTTCTTCAAAGACGGCGGCACCTGGCCGCAATACGCTCAAGTTCTCCTTTCCACCAACGAGTTTGCTTATGTCGATTAGTACCGCCAACATCCACCCCCGCTGGTCCCGCCGTGAAGCACTCCAGCGCCTCGCCGGTGGCCTCGGCCTCACCGCCATCGCAAACGGCGCAACCACTCACCACACGCCCAAAGCCAAGCGCCTCATCTACATCGTTCTCAACGGCGGCATGAGCCAGGTCGACACCTTCGACCCCAAGCCCATGCTCACGAAGTACAACGGCCAACCCATGCCCGGCGGCCCTCCTAAAACCGAGCGCGTCACCGGCACTCTCATGAAATCCCCCTTCGAGTTCGTCCGCAACTCATCGTGCGGCACCGAAGTCTCCGAGATCTTCCCCCGCCTGTCCACACTCATGGACGACTGCTGCGTCATCCGCTCCATGCACACCGACGTCCCCAACCACGAGCCCAGCCTGTTCATGATCAACTGCGGCGCCATCCAACCCGGTCGCCCCAGCCTGGGCAGTTGGCTCATGTACGGCCTCGGCACTGAGAACAAAAACCTCCCCGGCTTCGTTGTCCTCTGCCCTGGCGTCCCCGTTGTCGGCCCACCTCTTTGGTCGAGCGCATTCCTCCCCGCCGTCTTCCAGGGCACCTTCCTCAAGAACGAATCCGAGGACCCCTACAAGCTCATCCGCCACATCAAGCCCCAGTCGAGCGAAGCCGCACAACGCCGCCAGCTCTCCCTCCTCGACAAGCTCAACAAAGAACACCTCGCAGCGCGGCCCAACGACACCCAACTCGAAGCTTCGATCTCCGCCATGGAGACTGCCTTCCGCATGCAGACCGAAGCCCCCGACGCCTTCGACGTTCGCAAAGAAAGCGAAGCCACAAGAGAACGCTACGGCGACAACGACTTCGGCCGCTCCTGCCTCCTCGCCCGCCGCCTCGTCGAACGCGGAGTCCGCATGGTCCAGATCTATTACGGCAACAGCCAACCCTGGGACAACCACGCCGACATCCTCGTCCACAAGCGCCTCGCCACCAAGACAGACCCCGGCGTCGCCTCGCTCATCGAAGACCTCAAATCAAAAGGTCTCTTTGAAGACACCCTCATCGTCCTCGGCACCGAATTCGGCCGCACCCCTTCGGTCGAAACGGGAGCAACGGTCAACGTCCAAAACGGCCGCGACCACAACTCTTATGGCTTCAGCGTAGTCTTAGCCGGCGGCGGCATCAAAGGCGGCACGACCTACGGCGCAACCGACGACTTCGGCTTCCGCGCCGTCGACAAGCGCTGCTACAACCACGACCTCAACGCCACGATCCTCCACCTCATGGGCATCGACCACACCAAGCTCACCTACAACTACTCCGGCCGCGACTTCCGCCTCACCGACGTCGCCGGCTCCGTCGTCCACGACATCATCAAACCTTAGAAGTTGTAGACTGTGGATACCATGTCGACAGTAACGCGTGAAAATCTCCACAAACTCGTCGATTCCCTGCCAGAAGCCGAGGTAGCGTTGGCGGAACGATTCTTGTCGATCATCTCAAAAGAACCGATTGGCCCCGAGTTTGCGGATTCCATTCGTCGCGGCCTCGCCCAGGCTGACGCCGGAGACACCGTTGTGTGTCGCGATTTTGCTGAAATGGTCGAGAAGCTGCTCGACTAGGTCGCGGCATTGCGATTCCCCTTCACGACCGAAGCCAAAAGCCAATTGCGGGCGATTGACCGTCAAACGGCTCTGCGCATTCTCGAAGCCTTGACTCGACTTGGAGAGTCTGGCACTGGGGACGTTTCTCCTTTGGCTGGAGAATGGCAGGGCTGCTATCGGCTGCGTTGCGGCGACTATCGAGTCATCTTTCGTCGAATCGAAGACGGACTTGAAGTCATCGCGATTGGACATCGATCAGAGATCTACAGATAGGTAGCTCTCCAGCATTCACCTGTGCACCCCATGCCATCATCAACCTAGAATGTTCCTCACCCTCCCACTCCTCCTCGCCCTCGCCCAAACCGAATTCCCCACCTCCAAGGACCTCCCACCCTCAAACGGCTACTCCCACGTCGTCACAGCCATGCCCGGCAAGATGATCTTCATCTCGGGCCAGGTAGCGATGGACAAACAGAGTAGAGTCCTCGGCGCTGGCGACCTCCGCGTGCAAACCGAACAAGCCCTCAACAACCTCAAAACCGCCCTCGCCGCCGCCGGCGCCGACTTTTCCCACGTCGTCAAGCTCAACTGGTACGTCAAGAACTTCAAGCCCGACCAGCTCCCCATCATCCGCGAAGTGCGCGCCAAATACCTCAGCAAATCGAACCCTCCCGCCAGCACCCTCACCGGCGTCTCCGAGCTCTTCCTCCCCGACGTCCTCATCGAAGTCGAAGCCATCGCCGTCCTTCCAACAAAACACTAACCAACCGCCGCCAGCCATCCCCGAAAGAACAACTGGCGGCGAACCGTAACCTAGCAGCTGTCCGACCAGGCGTACTGATACATCGACGTCCCCCATCCACCGAGCGTCTCCACGCCCAGCGGGCTGATCAGCGGCAGCGGCTAAGCCCCAGCTTGGCGCACCCGCTCCACGTAAACCCCGAGAATTCGCCTCATCTCAGCAGTATCTCCTTGCTTGCTCGCAGCCTCGGCCCGATTCAACAAATCGATCAGATTCTGCTCGGTAGCGCCAGAACAAAACGACTGGGTCAAGCTACGGATCCTCCCGAATCCCATCGGCTGCAAACTGCCTGGCGCCTTGCCATCAATCTGCCGCAATGAGACGCCAGGAATCGAATCCCACTTCTCACCGTAGGCACCCACCTGCATCGCCGCCAGAATCTTATCAATCATGCCCGTCTGATTCGTCTAAATCAACGACAGTGTGCCCGTACCCACCTTGCGGATCGATGCCAGGCTCACTCTCCCATCCGTTCCGGCAAGTGCATTGAAGGCTTCCGGCACCGTCAACCGATCGTTCGCTTCACGCCCTACCTTCTCGCCAACCTGTTTCCGCTCCGCCTCGGTCCGGGGCAACGAAAATAGCTCCTCCACAGCCACTGCCGCCGCAGCCCTGACAGCTGCGAACATCGCCGCCCGACCAGCTGCAGCCCCGGGCATCGGCTTCCATTCCACACGCGTCGTTCCTGTCGGCAAAGACATAACATGTCCCACCTCGTGACCCGTCACACCGGGCAGAGGATTCATTGCCAGCTTCCAGCCGGACCGCGTCACCTCATAAGACGATGCTTTATAGCCATCAACCTCACCATTGGTCGGCAATCCTGACGCTTCCATCGCATCCGCTAGCGTCGCGGGATACTTCTGGTTGCGCGTCTCGTAATTGTGTAATGCCAAGCCAATTTTTCTGATGTTGGCCTTGCACTTTAGCCGCCCCGTCTCTTCTCTCCCCCTCTGGATGGCCGGCAACAGCAGTCCGATCATCACCGCCGTCGTCGAAATCACTACGATCAGCTCAATCAAGGTAAATCCCGCCCGACCTCTACGTTTTTCATTTACAGCAATCATTTTTTGTTTTCTCTTTCTGGTGCAGTTCGCACTCATCCCATACAGCACCAAACAGAGAGAAATCACGTCATACTCAAATTTGAACTTCCAATTCGACAACTCCTACGCCCGATCCCTGCCCGGTTTTTACACAAAAGGCGAGGCAGAGAAATCCCCCGCCCCCACCCTCATCAAGCTCAACACCCAACTCGCGGAAGAACTCCGCCTCGACCCCCAACAACTCGACCCCGAAACCGCCGCCCAGATTTTCTCCGGCAACCAGCCCCCCGACGACGCTGAAGTCCTCGCCCAGGCCTACGCCGGCCATCAATTCGGCAACTTCGTCCCCCAACTCGGCGACGGCCGCGCCGTCCTCCTCGGCGAAGTCATCGACATCCACGGCAACCGCCGCGACATCCAGCTCAAAGGCTCCGGCCGTACCCCCTTCTCACGCGGCGGTGACGGTAAAGCCGCCGTTGGCCCAGTCCTCCGCGAGTACATCATCGGCGAAGCTATGCACGCGCTCGGCATCCCCACCACCCGCGCCCTTGCAGCAGTCTCTACAGGTCAGAAAATCTTTCGCGATAACATCCTCCCCGGCGCCATCCTCACCCGTGTCGCCTCCAGCCACATCCGCGTCGGCACTTTCCAATTCTTCGCCGCCCGCCGCGACACAGCCAAAATCAAGCAACTGGCCGACTACACAATCGCCCGCCACTATCCGCACATCACCACCTACCAGGACTTCCTCAAGGCTGTCTGCGACCGTCAAGCCTCCCTCATCGCCCAGTGGATGCACGTCGGCTTCATCCATGGAGTCATGAACACCGACAACATGGCCATCTCCGGCGAAACGATCGACTACGGTCCTTGCGCCTTCATGGATTACTACGACCCCGAAACCGTCTTCAGCTCCATCGATCGCCAGGGCCGCTACGCCTACGGCCAGCAACCCCTCATCGCCCGCTGGAATCTCACCCGCTTTGCCGAAACTCTTCTCCCCCTCGGCATCTCCGTCGAAGAAGCCACCACCATCATCAACAACTTCACCGACCAATACGATCACTACTGGCTCACCGCCATGCGCCGCAAGCTCGGCATCTCCCACTCCACAGACCCCAGTGACATGCAACTCGCCAACCTCTTCCTCAGCACCATCCACCAGTTGCAGCTCGACTACACCAACGCCTTCCACACCCTTCAAACCGACCCCGGCACCTTTGGCGCCTTCGCCACCGAATGGCAAAAGCACCGCATCAACCACGACGAGATGAAACAAGCCAACCCCATCTACATCCCTCGCAACCACCTCGTCGAAGCCGCCCTGACAGCCGCCACCAACAACGACCTCGCCCCCTTCAACACTCTCCTCGAGGTCATCACGCAGCCCTTCACACACCAACCCGGCAGGGACGAATACACCCAGCCCGCCCCGCGGTCAGCCCCGCCTTATCGCACCTTCTGCGGCACCTAAGCGCTAGCCAACACGAGATTCACCTCGAGCCCATGCGGCGTGCGGTTCTTGCAGAACACCCTGCCACCGCATGCCTCAACACAGCTCTTCACGATCGCCAGACCAAGCCCCGCCCCGCCAGACTCCCGATCCCGCGCATACTCAAGCCGGTAAAACGGTTCAAAGATCTGATCGACATGCTCATCCGGCACCCCCGGCCCTTGATCCGCAATCACTACGCTCACCTCGCCCTTCGCGCGATTCGCCGCCACCTGGATCGGGCCAGCTTCACCCGCATACCGCGTCGCATTCCGGATCACATTCGCCACAGCCCGGAACAAGCACTCCGTCTCAGCATTCACCATCAACACCGGGTCCACATCCACCTTCACTTCCACTCCAGGCCTCGACTCTGCCTTCACCGCGCGCCACACCACATCCGCCAAATTCACGGGCGCAAGCGTCACTCTATCCTGCCGCATCTCCGCCTTTGCAAACTCAAGCAACCCATCAGTCAAGCCCGACATCACCTTCACGTCATCGGCCAGATCCCGCACATAATCCGCATCTCCCTCCTCCACCTTCCGCTCCAGAATCCCCAGCGCCAACTGCATTCTGCCCAACGGCGACCGCAACTCATGAGCCACATCGCCCAGAAACCGCTTCTGCCCATGCGTAAACGCTCCCAATCTGGCAGCCATGCGATTGATCGACGCCCCCAGCAATCCCAACTCATCCTGCCTCTTCACACGAAGCTGCGTATCGAAATCCCCCTCGGCAATCTTCGCCGTCGCCGCTGTCATCTGCTCAATCGATCCCGTCAACCCACGCACCAGCGGGATCCAGCACAACAGGCTCACTCCCATCGCCACGACTCCGATCAACAGCCAAGGCCCCAGCTGAAAGAAGAACGGGTTCGTCAGCAAATTCGGCGACGCGATGATCAACATACCCCGGCTTGGCCTCTGGTTCGATTCCGACTGAGGAATGAACGTACGCATCGTCACCCAATACTTGTTTCCACCTTCGGTAGAAGCACTCACCAGGAAAGGTCCGCCACCCATCGCCGCCATCACTCTGGCCGGCGGCAACTCGCGAGGAAACTCCGGCGGCCTTCCGCCCCTAATCTCCGGCGGAACAGCGATCATCCGCTCCCTTATCTCTTGCGGCAGATTCAATTTCGGCCCGGCCACCAACTCGCCATTGCTCCGGTACAACGCAAACGTGACGCCCTGCGCTTCGCTGTGCTCCGCCAGGATCGAATTCCAATTCTTTTCTTCGCTATCCCGCATCTCCAGCGCAATACTCCGCGACTGCGACAAAATCCTCTCTCTTGCCGTCGTCATCAAAAAGCTCTCAAAATCTTGCCCCAACTGCCACCTGACAAACGCCAGAAACAAGATCCCCAGCGCCGCAATGTTCCCGAGCGCCAGCATCAAAATCTTAGTCGTCAACCGGAACCGTGGTGTCACTGCGCAGCCTCCGCTCCAGCTTTCTTCAACCGATACCCAGCCCCGCGTACCGTCTCGATCCACTGCGGATTCTTCGCATCGTCGTTCAACTTCCGCCGCAGCGAAGAGATATGCACATCGATCGAGCGATCAAACACTTCGAAATCCCGCTCTGCGACTTCGAGCAACAATTGCTCTCGTGACTTCACTCGTCCCGCCGCCCGCCCCAGGCTCAACAACATGTCGAACTCGATCGGCGTCAACACCAGCATCTCCCCCTGCAGCTCCGCAGTTCGCGCATCCACATCAATCCGCAACTCCCCAACCGTCACAACCGACTCGGCCTCCAGCCGCACCCGCGCGCTCATCTGACTGCGCCGCAACACCGCCCTCAATCTCGCCAGCAATTCCCGCGTCGAGAAAGCCTTCGGCACATAATCATCCGCTCCCACTTCCAGCCCGGCAATCCGGTCCGGCTCATCCCCCAGCGCCGTCAACATCAACACCGGCACATTCGATTCCCGCCGCAACTCCCGCAGCACTTCCATCCCATTCATCCCCGGCAGCATCACATCCAAAATCACCGCCGCATACGGCTGCTCCATCGCCTTCTTCAAACCCGCCGCTCCATTGTGCACAACATCCACCTCATAGCCCAGCGGCGTCAGGTAATCCTTCAGCAGCCGCGCCAGTTTCATGTCGTCATCAATAATTAACAGCGGTGTCTCGCTCATATACTTCCTGCACTAAGCTTAATCACTTCAAATTCCCGATTTCCCCACATTTACCCAACCTTTACACTTTCGTGCTTCCCCCACATAAAGCCTTTACTTCCTGGCCCGACAATCAGATCATGCGAAACACAATTACCCCTTTCGTTTTCGCCGCCGCAATCACCTTGCTGCCGGCAGTAACCCTCGCCCAGCCTCCCGGTGGCGGCATGCGCGGAAACCCCGAACAGATGATGGCCCGTCAGATGGCTGCTCTCAAAGAAGCCGTCGGTCTTACCGAAGATCAGGAAAAAGCCATCAAGCCCATCATGGAAGCCCAGATGGTCAAGCAGCGCGAAATGTTCGAAGCCGGTCCGTCCGACGACATGCGTGAAAAGATGATGGCCCTCCGCACCGAGACCAACGCCAAGATGAAGAAGGTCCTCAAGGAAGACCAGCACGAAAAGTTCGACAAGTTCCAGGCCGAACAGCGCAATCGCCGTCCCGGAGGCCCCGGCGGCCCCCCGCCTCCTCCGCCCCAATACTGAACACAGATTGTTCCCCATGCGGAGATTGCCTCGTTGCTACCCTAAACGAGGCAGTCTCCGGTTTTTCATTAGGAGTCCGATCTCAGTGCCAGTACTCTTCTTGCTCTTGCTTGCTCAGGCCGCTGGCCTCAACCCATTCCGCGGCCAGGTCACCGATCCCTCAGGTGCCGCCATCCCCGGCGCCACGATTCGCATCGCCCAACCCGGCGGCCGCGAGCAACGTCGCAACACCGACAACACTGGCAACTTTGAAATCCGCAACATCCCTGCTGGCAAATACACCGTCCGCGTCGAAAAGCCCGGCTTCGCCCAATACCGCGTCGACGACCTCCAGATCAGTGGCACAACCGTCTTCAACATCCAGATGTCTCTCGACGCGCAAGCCCAGGTCGTCACCGTCCAAAGCGAAGTCCAAGGCGTCACCACAGACCCGCTCTCCAATGCCAGCGCCCTCGTTCTCAGCGCCGAAGACCTCGAGGCCTTCTCCGACGATCCCGACGCTCTGCAGGACGAATTGATGGCTCTCGCTGGCCCAGGCGCAGGCCCCAGCGGCGGTCAGCTCTTCATCGATGGCTTCTCGGGCGGGCGCCTGCCGCCCAAGTCTTCGATCCGCGAAGTCCGCATCAACCGCAACCCTTACAGCGCCGAATTCGATCGCATCGGCTTCGGCCGCATCGAAATCTTCACTCGCCCCGGCACCGACAAATTCCGCGGTGAAGTCCACTTCGGCTTTTCTGATTCCGCCTTCAACTCCCGCAATCCCTTCGCACCCACTCGCGCACCATTCAATTCCAAACTCTGGGGCGGCCGCCTCTCCGGTCCGCTCAGCAAAAGGGCCTCCTTCTCCATCGACATCGAAGGCCGCAACGTCGAAGAAAACGCCATCATCAACGCCACCATCCTCGACTCTCAACTCCTGCCCTCGCCCTTCCGCCAAACCATCATCACGCCCCAAACTCGTCTCAACATCAGCAACCGCATTGACTTCGCCATCAACAAGAACAACACCCTCGTCGCCCGCTACAGCTTCAACCCAACCCGCGCCGGCAATCGCGGCGTCGGCGACTTCGCTCTTCCCACACGCGCCTTCGACACACGCGACACCGACCACACAGTTCAACTCACCGAGACCGCAGTCCTCAATGCCCGGTCCATCAATGAGACTCGCTTCCAGTGGCTTCGTTCCCACACCGAGCAACTTGGCGACAACACACTCCCCGCCCTCAACGTTCAGGACGCATTCCAAGGCGGCGGCCCTCAAAACGGCGTCTCCACTACGCGCGACACCCGCCTTGAGCTCTCCAACATGACCACCTACGCTATCGGCGCTCATGCCCTCAAGGTCGGTGGCCGCTGGCGTCGCACCTCTCAAGACAATTTGTCTCCCAACAACTTCGGCGGCACATTCACCTTCGCCGCTGGCACTTTCAACGGCCAGCCCATTACCTCACTCGACCGTTACCGCATCACACTCCTCGGTCAGTCTCAAGGCCTCTCACCCACTCAAATCCGCGCCCTCGGCGGCGGTGCCAGCCAGTTCACCATTAACGGCGGGAACCCCGAAGTCGGCGTTACCCAGATGGACATCGGCCTCTTTGCCGCATGGGACTGGCGAGTCAACACTCGCGCCACACTCTCGGCCGGCCTCCGCTGGGAAGACCAGACCAACATCTCGAACCACAACAACTTCGCGCCTCGCGTCGGTCTCGCCATCGCTCTCGACGGCGGCAACAGAAAGCCAACCAAGACCGTCCTCCGTGTCGGCTCCGGCATCTTCTACGATCGCGTCGACGACAACCTCACTCTCAACGCCCGCCGCTTCAACGGCATCAATCAGATCAGTTACATCGTCCGCAACCCAGACTTCTACCCCAACATCCCCGCCGCCTCCGCGCTCACGCCCTTCCGCAACTCTCTCACCATCCGCAAGCTCTTCGATGACATTCGCACCCCCTACCTCATCCAGTCGTCCGTTGGCCTCGAACGCTCCCTGCCTCGCAACTCGAACGTAAGCGTCAACTACATCATCTCCCGCGGCGTTCACCTCCTTCGTCAGCGCAACATCAACACTCCGTTCGACAACGGCGTCCGCCCCTTCGGCGACACCGGCAACCTGTTTCTCAATGAGTCCACCGGCTTCTCGCGCCAGAACCAGTTGATGACGAACTTTTCCACTCGCCTCCTCAACAGCGTCAGCCTCTTCGGTTACTACTCGCTCAACTTCGCGCGCGCCGATACCGACGGCGGCGGCCCCGCTAACCCCTACGACCTCCGTAACGAATATGGCCCAGGCCGCAACGACATCCGGAATCGCTTTATGATCGCCGGCTCGCTCACCGCCAAATGGGGCATCAGCCTCAGCCCCTTCTTCCAGTTCAACTCCGGCGCGCCATTCAACATCACGACAGGCCGCGACACCAACGGCGACACCCTGTTCACCGAGCGCCCCGCTTTTGCCTCGAATCCGAACGCCCCCGGCGTCGTCAAAACGCAGTGGGGCAGTTTCATTCTCAACCCCGGTCCCGGCGACAAGATCATCCCTCGCAACTTTGGCCGTGGGCCCTCGAACTACTCGCTCAACCTCCGCCTCTCCAAGAGCTGGGGCTTCGGCCCAGCAACCGAACGACCCGCCCGCGGCATGCGCGGCGGTGGCGGTGGCGGCGGTAAGGGTGGTGGGGGCAAAAGCGACAAGCGCGCCATGGGCGGCAAGCGTGGCGGCGGCGGTGGAATGGCCGGCATGGACGGTGGCTCCGCAACTTCCCGTAAGTACACCCTGAATTTCTCCATCAATGCCCGCAACGTCCTCAACACCGTCAACCTCGCAACACCCCAAGGCAACCTCGGCAGCCCCTTCTTCGGTATCTCAACATCCACTGCCAGCGGCGCAGGCTTCGGTCCCGGAGGAGGAGGTGGCGGTGGCGCAGCCGCCAACCGCCGCATCGACCTCTCACTCCGCTTCAGCTTCTAAAACATCAGCAAATGTTCGGGAGCAAACGTAGTCCGCGTTCCGGCCTCAACCTCTGACAGGTAACGCCGCAACTTCGCCTTCGATTGCTCCCATCCTGCAAATTCAGTACACATCCGCACGTACTCCTGCACGGCCGACTTCTCACCAGCCTTCAACAATCCCTCCGCTAACGCCAGATTCGGCTGCCCTCCCGCCACCGTCTCATCCGCCTTCAACCCCGACACGGACGCCACAAGATGCCGCTTCGCCGCCTCCACATCCTTCCGGTTCAACGCAACCAGCCCCAGAACCGTATACGCGTTATGCCGGAACCGCGCCACCCCCGGCACACCAGCCTCTTCCTTCACTTCCGTACTCAGGATCGTCTGCGCCAAACGCTCCGCCTCACCAAACTCGTTCCCGCGAAACGCCGCCAGCATCGTCGGGTTCGAGACAACAACTAGGGCCCGCCCTTTCTGCCCTTGTGGCATCGCCAGCCGCTCCTGCCTCAACCTCAATTCCGGCGCAAGCATCGAATCCATATAACTCAGCGACATCCCCAACCGATACGCACTCAGCAGCGCAGGAGCCAAATCACTCCGCCTCAATTCGATCTTCAGCCCCCTCATGCTCTCCACAATCGCTGCATCCGTCCGCAACAGCTCCCCCACTTCCTTCGGCCCCGGCATCGGCCTCCCATTCCGTGCCTTCATTAGCTCAAGAACAATCGGATTCAACAGACCTGCTGCCCCCTTGTAGTTTTTGGCGCTAACCTCAGAGGCAATTTGATCGATTTTCGAGTCCCATTCTTGCTTGAAGATCGACTGAGCGTCTAATCGATAAGCATCAAAGAAAACAACAGTGAAGGAAAAAAGTATCGACCTACGAAAGATTTTCATTTTTGGCTCCTATTTTTCTTTTCGTTCGCTCAGCGAAAACAGTTGGACGCTGAATCGATTTAACTCAGGATAAATCCCAATTCCAAAGCGCTTTATCTGCATTTGAAAACCACAAGGCATTTGGATGCGCAAGAATCCAAAAGCTAAGTAATCTTCCTCTCCCCCCGAACACGCAGGGTTTGCACAACATTCAAGACACCTTGCCAAGTCTTGCTCCAACAATTGAATTCCCCAATCCATCGAAGCACACTCTGCGCTCATTTGACTCCAGCCAAGTTCACAGGATTCGGCAAATTGATAGTAAAAGGACATACACGACCAGTAAATGCCAGAACCATCTGAGAGCCACGCTTGGCAATTTGTATAAAGGTCGCTCGCCTGCCGCTGGCATTCGTTGTACCAATTACCTGCATTGATTGAGCACGCTGTTCTTGCATTTCGTGCTTGTTGAAGATCGAGACCAAATGCCAATTGACAGTTTCCCGAGCAACTCTGACCGTAAAGAGAAGTAGATTAATAAGCCAATATCATGGACAAAACAATAAACCTTAGTGCATTAATGAGATGAGATTAATTCCATTTTTTTCCGAATCAATAGCTTTAATGTGAAAGTTACACTACAGATTCATGTGACGCAGCGCGGGCACTCGCATTGGTGGTTGCACTAAGCTGGTGTTGTCGCGCAAGTCACCCGCCCATTCGTCCCAGGAAATTGCGGCAACACTCCTCCACCTCGCGCGTACTCCCATCATGCACGGCCTCATCGACGAAATCCGTAGCGCCCTCCGTGGCCTCCTCCAAGCTCCTCTCTTCACCTTCGTCGCCGTGGCCTCGCTAGCCCTCGGCATCGGCGCCAACTCCGCAATCTTCAGCCTCATCGATCAGGTCATCCTCAAGACACTCCCAGTCGAGCGCCCCGGCGAACTCGTCCAACTGTTCCAAACCGGCTCGCACTACGGCTCCAACTCCGGTCCCCGCATGCATTCCTACCCGAGGTACAGGGACTTCCGTGACCAATCCCCCGTACACGCCGGTCTGCTTTGCCGCCGTGAAATCTCTCTCAGCGTCACCTTCGAAGGCACCTCAGAGCGCACCGGCGGCGAGATCATCTCCGGCAACTACTTCGACGTCCTCGGCGTCAAGCCCCATCTCGGCCGCCTCATCACCCCCGATGACGATAAGACGCTCGGCGGCCACCCCGTCGCAGTCCTCGGCTACGACTACTGGAAAACCCGATTCTCCGCCGACCCCTCCATCCTCGGCAAAGACCTCCTCGTCAACAACATCAAGCTCACCATCATCGGCGTCAGCGCCCCCGACTATTTCGGCCTCGACCCCACGCGCGCAATCAGCCTCCGCATGCCGGTCGCAATGCATCGCGAGATGATGCCCTCCTGGGGTCCCGGCCTGATGGAGAACCGCCGAAACCGCTGGGTCCAAATCTTCGCCCGCCTCAAACCAGGCTTCTCCCCAGACCAGGCTAAAGCGCAACTCCAGACTCAGTTCTCCACCATGCGCCAGACCGAAGTCACCGCCGAGGCCTTCGCCACCGCCGCCCCAGAAGCGAAAAGCGCTTTCCTTAAAGGCCGTCTCGATCTCGAACCCGCCGCCAACGGCTACTCCGGCATGCGCCGCCAGGTGGCGCAACCCCTCTGGATTCTCATGGGCATTGTCGGCCTCGTGCTCCTCATCGCCTGCACCAATGTCGCCAACCTCTTAATTGCTCGCTCCATGAGCCGCCGCAGAGAGTTCGCCGTCCGCGCTGCCCTCGGCGCCAGCCGCTGGCGACTGATGCGCCCGCTCCTGGTCGAGAGCACTCTCCTCAGCCTCCTCGGCGGCGGCACCGGCCTCATCCTCGCCTTCTCCCTCAATTCGCTTCTCATCTCCTTCCTTCCACCCGGCTCATCTCCACTCCGCCTTGCGGCTGCTCCCGATTGGCGCATCCTCGCCTTCACCTTTGCCGTCGCCTTCATTACCGACATCGTGTTCGGCCTCTTCCCCGCCATCAGCGCCGACCGTGCGGATGCCGCCCCAGCCCTCAAAGAAGAAGGCCGCGGCATGTCCACTGGCTCCTCTGGCCTCATCCGCAAGACTCTCGTCGGCGTCCAGGTCGCCCTCTCGATCCTCCTGCTCATCGCCGCGGGCCTCTTCGTCAAGACCCTTCAAAATCTCAAACTCACCAACACCGGCCTCCAGGCAACCCGCCTCATCACCTTCCAGGCAGAACCCTCCCTCTCCGGCTATTCTGTCGAGCAGATCAAGCAGATGATGCGCGAGTTCCGCCAGCGCGCGGAGGCACTCCCCGGCGTCACCAGAGCAAGCGTCGCCACCATCGCAAAGATGTCCGGCTTCGAGTGGGATTCCAACGTCACCGTCGAGGGCTTCAAACACGACTACTCCCGCATGCCCGGCCCCTACTTCGACGCCGTCACTCCTGGCTACGTGGAATCCATGGGCATGAAAATCCTCGAGGGCCGCGACTTCCTCGACTCCGACATGAACTCCGATACGCCCGCCGCTGCAGCCCCAACTTGGCGCGCCTGCCTCATCAACAAGAAATTCGCCGACACCTATTTCAAAGGCCGCAACCCCATCGGCTACCACCTCGGCATGGGCGGCGACCCCGGCACACAAACCAACATCGAAATCGTCGGCGTCTTCTCCGACGCCAAATACATGGACCTCCGCGAAGAAGTGCAACTCCAGGTCCTGGTTCCCCTCTACCAAACCGGCTACCCCGCCTCGATGGTCGCCTACGTCCGCACTTCCAGCGACGAACAAGCCGTCTTCTCACAACTCCGCGGTCTCATGCGCCAGTTAGACCCCAACCTCCCCATCTACGCCATGCGTAGCTTCGAAGATCAGATCGATCTCGCCCTTTCCACCGAGCGCCTCATGAGCTTCCTCGCCAGCGCCTTCGGCATTGTGGCCACCGTGCTCGCTGCAATCGGCCTCTACGGAGTCCTCTCCCTCGCCGTCTCGCGCCGGCTCCGCGAAATCGGCATCCGCATCGCACTCGGCGCAGAATCCTATGCTGTGACCATGCTTGTCCTGCGAGAGATCCTCTTCCTCATCGCAGGCGGCGTCGTGGGCCTGGCCCTGGCCTATGCAATCGACGCCCTCCTGCTCAGCTTCCTCCCCACCGGCAACTCGCCGCTCATGCTCGACCCCAAACCCGACTTTCGCATCTTCGCCTTCACCTTCCTCATCGCTTCAACGACAGGCCTGCTCTTCGGCCTCTTCCCGGCCCTCACAGCCTCACGAGCCGACACCGCCCCAGCGCTCAAAGCCGAAGGTCGCGGCATCGCGGGCGGCAGCGGCATCCTCCGCAAAGCCCTCGTCGGCGTCCAGGTCTCGCTATCGATCCTCCTGCTGATCGCCGCTGGCCTCTTCGTCCGCAGCCTCGAAAACCTCCGCAACGTAGACACCGGCCTCAAACCTTCGCGACTCATCACCTTCAGCATCGACCCCAGCCTGAACGGTTACTCGCTCGAACGCATAACCAACTTCCAACGCGAATTCGTCGCTCGCATGAAAGCTCTTCCCGGCGTCGAATCCGTCGGTCTCAGCTCCGTCCCCAAGATGCAAGGCTTCGAGTGGGATTCAACCGTCACCGTCGAAGGCTACCAGGCCAAACAATCCGAGAACATCGGCCCCTTCATGGACGCCGTCTCCCCCGGCTACGTCCAGACGATGGGCATGCGCATCCTCGAGGGCCGCGACTTCCGCGACAACGACACCAAGAATGTCGCCCTCATCAACAAGAAGTTCGCTGACAAGTATTTCAACGGCCGTCCCCTCGGTAAACACTTCGGCTTCGGCGGCGACCCTGGAACCAAAACCGAGATCGAAATCGTCGGCGTCTTCTCCGACGCCCGCTACGAAAACGTTCGCGACGAAGTGCCCATCCAGGCCCTCATCCCGCTCTACACTGCGCCCGTTCCTTTCTCTTTTGTCGTCTATGCAAGAGCCACAGCCGACGAATCCTCCCTCTTCGCTCAATCCAGAGCCTTGGTCCGCCAGCTCGACCCCACTCTCTCCATCTACGAAATGCGCAGCTTCTCCGACCAGATGGACCAGATCCTCTCGACGGAGCGTCTCGTCTCTTTCCTCGCGTCGGCCTTCGGCCTGATCGCCACGATCCTCGCCTCCATCGGCCTCTACGGCGTACTGTCCCTAGCCGTCGCCCGCCGCCTCAAAGAGATCGGCATCCGCCTCGCCCTCGGCGCGGAATCCACATCCATCCTTCGTTTGGTTCTTGGAGAAATCGCCTTCCTGATCCTGGGCGGTATTGCCGTCGGCATCCCCTCTGCCATCCTGCTCTCTCGCTACATCGAAAGCCAGCTTTGCGGCCTCAAACCAACCGACCCGGCAACGATCCTCACAGCCGTCTCCGGCATCGTCCTGATTGCCCTCCTCGCGGCATGGCTCCCCGCCCGCCGCGCCACCCGCGTCAACCCCCTGGACGTCCTCCGCTACGACTGAGCCCGCTATCATGTAGATGATGGACGAACTCATATTTGAGGTCTCACAGGATCTCGACGGCGGGTACACAGCCGAGTGCTTAACTGAGGCCATCTTCACTCAAGCCGATACTTGGGATGATTTGCGAACAAACGTCCTCGATGCAGTGACCGGCTTCTACTTCGATCAAACTCCTCCTTCGCGAATTCGACTCCATCTCGTTCGTGACGAGGTTCTGTCGGTCGCGTGAAAATCCCCCGTGATCTTTCGGGCCAGCACCTCGCCGACGTCCTTTGTCGACTTTGGGGCTATCAAATGGTCCACCAGACGGGCAGCCACATCATCCTCCAAACCGAAACTCCGAGCCACCAGCGAATTGCGATTCCAGCCCATCATTCTTTGCGGCTTGGGACTCTGCACTCGATTCTGAGAAATGTTTCAAATCACAAAGGCACGAAGCGCGATGGAATCCTCGCTTCTCTATAGGAACGAGGATTGAAAATACCACTCCAGGCAGGCACCCCATCCAAACCCTCAAGTTAGCCACCTACTCCGCCTACCTCACCTCCTGGCTCATCGTCACCATCGCCGCCGTCGCTGGCGCACTCCCACGCTTCCTCAAACCTTCTGAAGACCCCAAGCCCACCACCATCTCTGCCCCCACAATCATCGGCACCATCCTCCAAATCTTGGCCGCCTTCACCATCACCAACTCCCTACCCAAAGGCAATCTCCAACCCACAAACTCAGAACTACTCGCCACACTTTTTCTCTCCCCCCTCAGCGCCGCCCTCTTCGTCTGGGCCCTACGTTCTGTCCCCAAAAACGCAGACCCCGACCAGCTGATCACCACCGGAGCCTATCGCTGGCTCCGACACCCAATCTACCTCGCCTTCCTCCTTCTCCTCCTCGCCTCAGGCCTCCTGATCTCTGCAGGCACCAACCTGATCCTTTCCACTGCCCTCTACCTCTTCGGCTCCGAACTCCGCATCGCTCTCGAAGAATCCGAACTCACGGCCCGCTTCCCCACCGCCTACCCGCAATACTGCAAGCAAACCCGCTGGCGCTACCTCCCTGGCTTGCGCTAAGCAAATGAAAATCCTCACGCCCTTGCACAAAATCTCGCTCCATCCACGTCCTAAGACCGAAAGCCTTGGAAACGAAATCGCAGCTTCGAGAGAGAGTGAACGAATGGTACACCCAACACAGCGCAGCCATGCTCCTCTCTGGAATTGCCCTCTGCGGTGACAAGAGTCGTGCTCAAGATGCACTCCACAATGTCTTTCTAAAACTCCTGGCCTTCAAAGATCTCAGCCGCGTTGAAGTCGTCCGCACCTATCTTTTTACTGCCATGCGCAACGCGATCGTAAGCGACGCTCGCCTCCAGGCACGCGAGGCTGCCATGGAGCCCTGGTTCGAACCTTCAACCCCAAGCGCTGCGGAAGAGCTCCACCTCCGCCAAGCCCTCTAAGAGTTACCTCAAGATCAACGCGAAGTGATGGTAATTCATATTTGGGCTGGCCTCACGTTCGCAGAAGCTGCCAAAGTCCTCAGCATCAATCCAAACACCGCCGCCGCGGCACTCTGGATCGGCATCTTTCTGACACCCCGATTCCGCGACCAGCCATCGCCCTCGCCAAGTCCACAGCCATTCACAATCGGCTCTGCCAATACCGCATTGATCAACGAATCCTCTTGGCAAAAAGCCATGGAGGACAAAGGTTTCGCGTTCCAATCCGCAACGCCGAACAACCCACCCTCAACCCAAAATGCAATCGAAGTCTTAAGTCAGGACCATCTCAACCAATGAACTCCGCCAGAACTCTCATTCTCATCTCTGCGGCAACTCTCACCTTGCCAGCCACAGCCCAGCCATTGGCAGATAACGCAGCTCTCCGCTATTGGTCAGCATTCGCTCAAATGCAGGATGCCCCGGTTACAGCGGCTCAGGCCAAAGAGCTGCGCTATTCCGCAAGGCACCGCACCCTACCATGACCTCAAGTACCGCGATTTGGCCCAAAAGAACCGCCACGCCGTCGAGACTCTCCAGCGAGGAACTCAGTCCAAAAATTGCAACTGGGGCCTGGAATACCAGCTCGGCGCCGACGCACCGCTCGAACATGTACGCAAAGCACTCGCGCTCAGCCGCATCAACATCCTTTACTCGATGCACCTCCTGCAAACGGGCAACCGCACTGTTGGGATTCGATCGATTGCCGCTGGCATACGCTTCTCCCATGATGTTTCTAAGGGTGGCCCTCTCATGGCCGCTGTCGCAGCGAAAACTCTCTTAACTTCTCATCTGCGATTAGTTGCCTTTGCACAAGTAGAGAAACCGCTCTCCTCCGACGAAGAGAAGATCATCTCCTCCGCAATCACCGAAATTGGCCCTGGCGGCCTCGACTGGGAAATGGCCCTCGTCAGAGATTTCGAAATCTACTCAAAGGCCACCTCCACTTCACTTTCAGACTTGCTCGAGCAATACCGTCAAGCACTGCGCAATCCGGATCAGATGCCACGCCTGCGTCAGACTTTAGCGAACGCACCCAAAGCGGTCTCATCCAAGATTCCGAATCCACAACAGGTTCTGGACCAGAAGCAGGAACTCGACAATCTCCTCCGCACAACAAGATCCGCACTCAAACCCTAGCCCCACCCTACGCAGCAAGATGCGATACCTTCATCACTGTTCTATGTCCAGGTTCCATCGCATTCCGCTGGCTCTGCTGATAGCTGTTGCACTCTCGAGCGCGAGCGAGCCCCTCCGGCAGACGCTCCTCGCGCTTGAGCGAGCAGACATCGAAGCCTTCAAATCCAAAGACACCAACTTCCCCACCTCCTACCTGGCCGACACTTTCATCGGCTACGGTGCCTCCGGCAAGATCGACAAGGCAACCGCCTCCAAACAATACGCTTCCCACAATTGCACTCTCCAGAGCCACTTCATTGCATCCGAGCAGCTCACTCAACTCGACACCGACGTCGCGTTGCTCACCTACAAGAAATCGCTCAATGGCACATGCGGCGCCGAGGCACTGCCCGCCGAATCCTCGTCCGCCAATGTCTTTGTCCGCAAAGCCAGGAAGTGGCAATCCATCTTCTACGCCGAATCAGCCATTGTCGCTCCAGCGGTCATCGCCCCCAACAGGACAACCCTCAACCACAACAGAACACGAAAACCCTCGACCCAGAGACCCAACTCCTCCTCTCCGCCGAAAAAGCGATCTGGCAAGCTTGGGGCAATCAGGACCGCAGCCGCCTACAAGCTCTCACCACTCAGAACATGTCCTTCATCAACATCTTCGGTACGCGTTTCCTAACCAAGGCCGACGCCCTCCAGGATTGGACCAGTCATGGCTGCCAGGTCAAATCCACAGCAGTCAATCACCCGCAAGCCACCTTTCTTTCACCCAAGGTCGCCATCCTAACCTTCCACGGCTCAGCCGACGGCACTTGCTTTGGCCAGAAGATCGGCCCCATCTGGGGCACGTCGACCTACATCAAACAAGGCTCAAAATGGAAGTGGCCTTTCGGCATCAACATCCCCGCCAAGAGCTAACTCGATGAACCACGATCAACTCCACGATTTCGCCCGCCGCTACACCGCCGCCTGGTGCAGCCAGAACCCCAAATCCGTCGCCTCATTCTTTGCGCCCGATGGCTCTCTCGCCATCAACGGCGGCCCACCATCCATTGGCCGCACCGCCATCACAGCCGACGCCCGCTCCTTCATGACCGCCTTCCCCGACCTAGAAGTCAGCATGGACCGCCTCCACATTGACGGCGACCGCATCGAATATCACTGGACCCTAAAAGGCACAACCAACGGCAACAAAGTCAACATCTCAGGCTTCGCGCTCTGGCTACTCAATGCAGAAGGCTTCATCCAAACTTCCCTCGGCCACTTCGACGCCGCCGATTACCAGCGCCAGGTCAGCGCCAAACACGAATAGGCAAGAATTTCTTTTAGTTCAGACGGCTTTTCGGAAGGGTTGATGCGGCAAAGATTCGCTCGCGATCGCCAAAGCTTTCCACCGAGAACAAATCCCCAATCAACCGTGGCTGGCCCGATCATCTTCCAGCATCGCCAGAAACGCCTTCACCGCCCGGCTCATCTTTGCATGCCTGCGGTGAATAATCCCCAGTGGCCGCACCAGACTCGGGCTCAGTTCCGCCACCCGAAGTCTACCCTCCTGCGCCTCTTTTTCGATCACTGGATGCGGCACAACACTCACCCCACTCCCCAGCATCACTGCCTCTTTGATCATCTGCAGATTGTCGAAGTGCATCACGACATCCACTTCCGCGCCATTCTCCTTCAGATACGCGTCGATGTCCTTGCGAATCGGCAGATCCTCATCAAATGCAACAAACTCAGCCCCATCCAACCTCGCCGGGGTCACCCGCTTCATTCCCGCCAGCGCATGCGAAGGCGGCATGGCCAAAACCATCCGCTCCTTCCGCCACAGCAACGCGGTAATCTCGCGGTTCGACAACGGATAGCTCACCAACCCAATATCGGCCCGTTCCTGGCGAACCGCTTCATAGACCTTCTCCGGCCGCAGATATTCCACCTTCAAGTGCGCATCCCGATACCGCCCCCGAAACGCATCCTCCAACCGGTGCATTTTCGACAACCCAACCGAGTAAATCGAAGCCACTCGCACTTCCCCACTTGTGGACCGCTTCAATTCATCCAGCTCTGTTTCAAACTCAATTTTCTTCCGCAACACCTCTCGACAAAATTCCAGATACGCCTGGCCCGCCGGCGTCACCCGGATCGGCCTCGTGCTCCGATCCACCAACTCAATCCCAAAAGACCTCTCAAGTTCTTGTAAATGCTGGCTCGCCGCACTCTGACTCACCTTGTTCAGCTGCGCTCCTCGACTCACGCTTCGGCTCTGCGCGATATCTCGAAATAACCGCATATGTTCCAATTGCACGAATCAAACAATACCATAACCAAACCTAATAGTACAAGCTGCTAGTTTCATCTTGCCTAATGGCTGACCTTGTCGCTATACTGCAATGAAATTCGAGGTGTTTCTATGATCGATGTCACAAATTCCGCCATGCTCCGCGGACTCCCTGAAAGCCAGGGCCTCTATGACCCCAATCGCGAACGCGATGCCTGCGGTCTCGGTTTCGTAGCCAACATCAAAGGCGAAAAATCCCACGACATCATCCAAAAGGGGATCCAGATCCTCATCAACCTCACCCATCGCGGCGCCTGCGGCTGCGACCCCGACACCGGCGACGGTGCCGGCATTCTCATCCAGATCCCGCACAAGTTCTTCGCTCGTGAATGCACAGAACTCCGCTTCACCCTGCCCAAGGCTGGCGAGTACGGCGTCGGCATGGTCTTCCTGCCGGTTCAACGCACCCAGCGCCTCCAGTGTGAAGGCATCATCGAGCGTATCATTCGCGAAGAGGGCCTCACCGTCCTCGGCTGGCGCGACACCCCAATCGATTCCAACGCGATCGGCCGCCTGGCGCGCGACTCTCAGCCTTACATCCAGCAGATCTTCATCAACCGCGCCCCCGGCATGAGCGAAGACGAACTCGAGCGCCGCCTCTTCTCCATCCGCAAGCGTTGCGAAAACGAGATCGCCACCTCCGACATCCGTGACCGCGATTTCTTCTACCTGCCTTCGCTCTCTTGCCGCACCATCATCTACAAGGGCCTCCTGCTCGCCCCGCAGATCGCCAACTTCTACAAGGAACTCAAAGACCCTGAAGTATCGAGCGCCGTCTGCCTCGTCCACCAGCGCTTCTCAACCAATACATTCCCCACCTGGCAGCTAGCCCACCCCTTCCGCTACATGTGCCACAACGGGGAAATCAACACCGTTCGCGGCAACGTCAACTGGATGCACGCCCGCCAGGCCGTCCTCTCGAGTGACCGCTTCGGCGACGTCAAGCGCCTCTTCCCGATCGTCACCCCCAACGGCAGCGATTCCTCCTCGCTCGACAACGTCATCGAATTCCTCACCCTCGGCGGTCGCGAACTCCCCCACGTCATGGCAATGCTCATGCCCGAAGCCTGGGATCAGGACACCGCCATGGACCCGGCCAAGAAAGCCTTCTATGAATACCACGCCTCCCTCATGGAGCCGTGGGATGGTCCCGCCGCAGTCGCCTTCACTGATGGCCGCATGATCGGCGCCACGCTGGATCGCAATGGCCTCCGCCCCGCACGCTACATGGTCACCCACGACGGTCTCCTCATCATGGCCTCAGAGACCGGCGTGCTCCCCGTCAAGCCCGAAGAGATCAAAGAGAAGGGTCGCCTCCAACCCGGCAAGATGCTCCTCGCCGACCTCACCGCCGGCCGCATCATCCCCGACGCGGAGATCAAGCAGCGCCTCGCCTCCAAGCAACCCTACCGCGAGTGGCTCGACAAACAACAGATCGCCCTCGACCGCCTGCCCGCTCCTCCCCGCTGGCACGAAACTGACTTCCACACCATCCTCGAGCGGCAGCGCGCCTTCGGCTACACCGAAGAAGACCTCCGCATGATCATGCTCCCCATGGCCAGCGCGGGTGAAGAGCCCATCGGCTCGATGGGCACCGACACTCCGCTCGCCTGCCTCAGCGACAAACCCCAGCCGCTCTTCAACTACTTCAAGCAGCTCTTCGCGCAGGTCACCAATCCTCCCATCGATCCCATCCGCGAAGAGCTCGTCATGTCGCTCACCAGCTACATCGGCTCAGAGCGCAACATCCTCGAGGAGACTCCCGAGCACTGCCACACCCTCAAACTCAAGCATCCGATCCTCACCAACCACTACCTCGAACAGCTGCGCAACGTCCGCTGGGGCGAATTCCTCGCTACGACGCTGCCGACTCTGTTCGACGCCGCCGGCACCGAGCAGGATCTTGAAGAAGCGCTCGACCGTCTCTGCCGCCGCGCCTCCCAGGCCATCCAGAAGGGCTATCGGCTGCTGATCCTCAGCGACCGTGGCGTCGATCACAACTCCGCGCCCATCCCATCCTTACTCGCTCTCACCGCGGTGCATAACCACCTCGTCCGCGAAGGCACCCGCTCTCAGGTCGCCCTCATCGTCGAATCCGGCGAACCCCGCGAGATCATGCACTTCGCCCTCCTCATCGGCTACGGTGCCAGCGCGGTCAACCCCTATCTCGCCATCGAAACCCTCGAAGATCTCGCCCAAAAGAACATGCTTCCCGATGGCGTCACCTTCGAGAAAGCACTCAGCAACTTCAAGAAGGCCATCGGCAAAGGCCTGCTCAAAGTCTTCTCAAAGATGGGCATCTCCACGCTGCAGTCCTACCGCGGCGCACAGATCTTCGAAGCCATCGGCCTCAACAAGGCCTTCGTCAAGAAGTACTTCACCGGCACAGCCACGCGCATCGCAGGCGTCGGCCTTGACGTCATCGCCCGCGAAGCCAAACTCAAGCACGACTTCGCCTTCCGCCCCACCAACAACTTTTCCACCGATCTCGACATCGGCGGCAACTACCACTTCCGCGTCCACGGCGAGTTCCACTCCCTCAACCCCGACTCGGTCGCCAAGCTCCAACACGCCGTTCGTCAGAACAGCTACCAGACCTTTGAGGACTACGCAAAAACCATCGACCAGCAGAACAAGCACCTCTGTACTCTGCGCGGTCTGATGGATTTCAAGTACGCCGAGAAGCCAGTCCCGCTCGAAGAAGTCGAGTCGGCCGCCGAGATCGTCAAACGCTTTGCCACCGGCGCCATGAGCTTCGGCAGCATCTCGCAGGAAGCCCACGAAACACTCGCCATCGCCATGAACCGCATGGGTGGCCGCTCCAACACGGGCGAAGGTGGCGAAGACGCCGCCCGCTACAACCCCATGCCCAACGGTGATTCCAAGCGCAGCGCGATCAAGCAGGTCGCTAGCGGGCGCTTCGGCGTCACCACCGAGTATCTGGTCAACGCCGAAGAGCTCCAGATCAAAGTCGCCCAGGGTGCCAAGCCCGGCGAAGGCGGCCAGCTACCCGGCCACAAGGTCGATGAAAACATCGCCCGCGTTCGCTTCGCTGTTCCCGGCGTCAGCCTCATCTCGCCGCCGCCCCATCACGACATCTACTCCATCGAAGATCTCGCCCAGTTGATCTACGACTTGAAGAACGTCAACCCCGAAGCCCGCATCTCCGTCAAGCTCGTCAGCGAAGTCGGCGTCGGCACCGTCGCCGCTGGCGTCGCCAAAGCTCACGCAGACGTAATCTTGATCTCGGGCGACACAGGCGGTACGGGCGCAAGCCCGCTCACCAGCCTCAAGCATGCCGGCTCCCCCTGGGAACTCGGCCTCGCTGAAACGCAGCAGACCCTGGTCATGAACGACCTCCGCAGCCGCGTCCGCATTCAGGTCGATGGCAAGATACAAACGGGTCGTGACGTAGCCATCGGCGCTCTGCTCGGTGCCGAAGAATTCGGCTTCTCAACGGCGCCACTGATCGCGATGGGCTGCATCATGATGCGCAAGTGCCACCTCAACACCTGCCCCGTCGGCATCGCTACGCAAAATCCCGAACTCCGCAAGAAGTTTGAGGGCACCCCAGAGAACGTCATCAACTTCTTCTTCTTCATCGCCGAACAGCTCCGCCACATCATGGCGAAGCTCGGCCTCCGCACTATGCAGGAGATGATCGGCCGCACCGACCTGCTCGAAACCTGCCAGGCCATCACGCACTGGAAGGCCAAGAGCCTCAGCTTCGCCAATCTCTTCTACAATCCGCCCGTCCCGCAGCGCGTCTCCCGCTACTGCACCACCTCACAGGATCACGGCCTCATCGAAGCGCTCGATTACAAGCTCATCAGCCACGCCAAAGAAGCCATTGATCACGGCACCAAAGTCGAGTTCAAGCTTCCCATCCGCAACGTCCACCGCACCGTCGGCGCAATGCTCTCCGGTGAGATCGCCAAGCGCTACGGCAATGAAGGCCTGCCCCAGGACACGATCAGCTTCGAGTTCAACGGCAGCGCTGGCCAAAGCTTCGGCGCCTTCCTTTCAAAGGGCGTTACGATGCGCCTTGAAGGTGACGCCAACGACTACATCGGCAAAGGCCTCTCTGGCGGACGCATCATCGTCTACCCCCCTGCCAAGTCGACCTTCCTGCCCGATGAGAACATCATCGTCGGCAACACCGCCCTCTACGGCGCAACCAGCGGCGAAGCCTTCTTCAATGGCCGTGCCGGCGAACGCTTCTGTGTTCGCAACTCTGGCGCCACCGCCGTTGTTGAAGGTGTCGGCGATCACGGCTGCGAATACATGACCAAGGGCCTCGTCGTTTGCCTCGGCTCCACCGGCCGCAACTTCGGCGCGGGCATGTCCGGCGGCATCGCTTACGTCTTCGACGAGACTGGCCAGTTCCGCGCCAACCTCTGCAACAAGTCCAGTGTCGACCTCGACAAAGTCGAATCCACCGAAGATCTCGACACCCTGAAACAGTTGCTCGAGCGCCACTGGATCCTCACCGGCAGCCCCAAGGCCCGTTGGGTTCTCGACGAATTCAACAAGCTCTTACCGAATTTCGTCAAAGTATTCCCCCACGAATTTAAGCGCGTGTTGGGCGTTGCCCGCACCAAGGAGTTGGTCCATGGGTAAGCACACCGGCTTTCTCGAGATCGAGCGCGAGATCGCGCACAAGCGTCCCGTCGCGGAACGTGTCAATGACTGGTTCGAGGTCTATCAACCCTTCCCTGCGGCCAAGGTTCGCGAGCAGGGCGCTCGCTGTATGGATTGCGGCGTGCCCTTCTGCCACACCGGCTGCCCTCTCCACAACCTCATCCCCGATTGGAACGACCTCGTCTACCGTGACCGATGGCAGGACGCAATCCGCCAGCTCCACGCCACCAACAACTTCCCCGAGTTCACCGGTCGCCTCTGCCCTGCACCCTGCGAATCCGCTTGCGTGCTCGGCATCAATGCCAGGGCGGTTTCGATCAAGCAGGTGGAGAAGTCAATCATCGACCACGCCTTTGCTGAAGGTTGGATCCAGCCCGAGCGCCCCACCTTCCGCAGCGGCAAGCGCGTCGCTGTCATCGGCTCGGGCCCCACAGGCCTCGCCGCCGCCCAGCAGCTCAACCGTGCTGGCCACAACGTCACCGTCATCGAACGTGACAACCGCCTTGGCGGGCTTCTCCGCTACGGCATCCCCGATTTCAAGATGGAGAAGCACCACATCGACCGCCGCATCGAGCAGCTCGTCGCCGAAGGCATCGACTTCTCCCTCAACACGAATATCGGCGTTGACGTTGAATTCAGCGATCTGCGCAAAGAGTTCGACGCCGTCCTGCTCGCCATCGGTGCCGAACAACACCGCGACGTGAAAGTCCCCGGCCGCCACCTCAAGGGCATTCACTACGCGATGGAATATCTGCCTCAATCCAATCGTGCCGTCGCCGGCGACCAGGTCGAGAACCAGATCATGGCCACGGGCAAAAACGTCATCATCATCGGCGGTGGCGATACCGGCGCGGATTGCCTTGGCACTGCCACCCGTCAGGGAGCCAAGTCCATCCATCAGTTCATGATTCACCGGCGCCCGCCAGATGAGCGCGCGGAATCTACCCCCTGGCCTCTCTGGCCCGTGATGTATCGTGAGGAACCTGCTCACGAAGAAAACGGCAAACGCGAATTCGCCGTCGCCACCACCTCCTTCAGCGGCGATGACAGCGATCACGTCCGTAAATTGCACGGCGTTCGCGTTGGCCCATCACCTCGCTTCGAGCCCGTCCCGGGCAGCGAATTCGAAATGGACGCCGATCTCGTGCTGATTGCCATCGGTTTTGCTGGCGTCCACCGCCCCGGCCTCATCGAAAAGACCGGCGCTCGCCTCGACGCCCGTGGCAATATCGTCACCGGCGAAAACTACGAAACCAGCCTAGAGGGCGTCTTCGCCGCCGGCGACGCGCGCCGTGGCGCTTCCCTCATCGTCTGGGCCATCGCCGAGGGCCGCAAAGTCGCTCGCGCCATCGATGAAAGGCTGATGGGTTCATCGCTGCTGCCAAACTAGTAAACTAGTAGGTAGTTCATGGCACTGATCACCAACATCCTCAACAACGCGGCTGCTGTCGCCAAAGGGATGAGCGTCACTCTGGTTGAGATGCTCCAGCCCACCATCACCGACGCTTACCCCGAGGGCCCCGCGAAACTGGAAGAACGGTACCGCGGAGTCCATGTGCTCCAGCGTGATGAGAATGGCCTTGAGAAATGCGTCGGCTGCTTCCTGTGCGCCGCCGCCTGCCCGTCCAACTGCATCTACATCGAAGCAGCTGAGAACACTGAGGAAGGCCGCATCAGCGGCGGCGAACGCTACGCCAGCGTTTACAACATCGACTACTCTCGCTGCATCTTCTGCGGCTTCTGTGTCGAGGCCTGCCCCACCGACGCCATCACACACGGCCACAAATTCGAGATCGCCAGCTACAACACCTCCACGCTGGTCTACCGCAAGGAGCAGATGCTCACCCCTCTGCCAGCGGATTTCAAACCGCTCGTCGTCAAACAAGAAGCCCCCAGCGCCGGCCACTAAAAGACTCGCTTGCGCTCCGACGCCTATATCGACGCCGCCCGCTGTCGCGACTTCGCTCAATCAAGCGCGCTCGAGTGGCTCGACACCAACGGATCAGGAGCCTACGCGATGGGCACCGTCGCCGGTGTCCGCACTCGCCGCTATCACAGCCTTCTCAACGCAGGCCAACCGACACACGTTTGGCTCAATGCCCTCGAAGACATCCTCCACCTCGGCGGCGAAGCCTATGAGCTCGCCACTCATCGATACCCCGGCACAGTCACTCCCCGCGGCTATCAGCTACTCGGCGAGTTCCGTCTCGCGCCATACCCAAGCTGGCTCTATCGCATCGACGAAGCCACGCTCATCAAAGAAGTCATGCTCATCGACGGTGCCCCCGCCGTACTCGTCCGCTATTGCTGCTCAGAGGATGCCGTCCTCGATCTGCGCCCCTTCCTCGCTGGCCGCCCCCAACACAATCTCCTCAGAGCCAACCCCAACCTCGAATGGCAACATCGCAGTGAACCCGGCCACCTGCATCTCCATCGCCACGGCACCCACCTGCATATCCGCAGCGATGCCGCCCGCTTTGTCGAACATCCCGACTGGTACCTCAAATTCCAATACGCCGTCGACCGTAGCCGCGGCCTCGACTTCGAAGAAGACCTCTGGACTCCCGGCCTCCTCCAGTTCGAACTCAAAGCCGACACCTGGGCCTACCTCGTCTGTGCTCTCGATCAGGATCCGGGCCCTCTCAACCCTCTCGATCTGCTGAAAGCCATCGAAGCCAAAGAGCGCCGCTTCCCCGCCCCACGCAACCTCTGGGACCGCCTCTCCAACGCAGCCGAACACTTCATCTTCGAGCAGCGCGGCCGCAAAAGCGTCATCGCCGGTTACCCCTGGTTCACCGATTGGGGCCGCGATACCTTCATCTCGATGCCCGGCCTGTTTCTGGCCCGCAAGAAGCTCGACGAAGCCGAACGCACCATCGACAACTTCCTCTCGCTCCGCCGCGATGGGCTCATCCCGAACCGCATCACCGACGACGGCTCTACGCCTGAGTACAACTCCATCGACGCGACGCTCTGGCTCTTCATCGCCGTCTGGCAATGCCTCGAATCCGGCGGCAGCCACGAGCGCTTTCAGGACCGCTTCTTCGCCCCCATGCGCGACATGCTCCGCACCATTGCCCACGGCACAATCTACGGCATCCATCGAGATCCAGCCGACGGCCTCCTCAACGCCGGCCTCTGCGACACCCAGCTCACCTGGATGGACGCCCGCGTCAACGGCCGCACCATCACACCCCGCTCCGGCAAGGCCGTCGAGATCAACGCCCTCTGGTACAACGCGTTACGACTCATGACCGATTGGGCTCGCGAGCGTGGCGAACACCAAACCGAGAACCTCTTCGGCGGCATGGCCAATCAGGCGATCGATGGTTTCACTCGCTCTTTCTGGAATCCGCAAGAGGGCTGCCTCTTCGATCTCCTCGGCGATCCCTCCATTCGACCCAATCAACTCTTCGCTCTGTCTCTGCCATTTCCGCTGGTGATCCGCAGCAAAGGCGAGTCGATCTTGAGCGTCGTCGAACGCGACCTGCTCACTCCCAATGGCCTCAGAACTCTCAGCCCGCGCGACCCGAAATACCGCGGCCGCTTTGAAGGTGGCCCAGAGCAGCGCGACTCGGCTTATCATCAGGGAACCGTCTGGCCGTGGTTGTTCGGTCCTTATGCAAGGGCCGTCAACCGGGTGCGCGGCGAGCAGCCCGAACTGAAAAACATGCTCATTCAATTCGTCGAGTCTCAACTCGACCAAGGGTGCCTCGGCCAATTGGCCGAAGTCTACGATGGCGACTCACCGCAACGCGAAGGCGGCTGCCCCGCCCAAGCCTGGTCCGCTGCCGAGATCCTGTGGGTAGCCCGATGAACCGCGCGCTGGCTCTCGTCTACACCACAATCTTCCTCGACGTCTTAGGCCTCGGCGTTCTCATCCCGGTCCTTCCTTTTTATGCTCAGCAATACAGCGCCGACGCCCTCACCGTCGGGTTCTTAAGCGCAGCCTTCTCTATCGCCCAATTCTGCGCCAGTCCCTTTCTCGGCGCTCTCAGCGACCGCATCGGCCGCCGCCCGGTCATCCTCGTCAACATCCTCGGCTCTTCGATTGCCTACTTCCTCTTCGGCCTCGCCAACACGCTCTGGTTGCTGATGCTCGCCCGCGTCCTTGAAGGCATTACCGGCGGTAGCATCTCAACCGCTCAGGCCTACATCGCCGACGTCACCCCGCCCGAAGACCGCATGAAGAGCTTTGGCCTAATTGGTGCCGTCTTCGGTCTCGGCTTCATCATCGGCCCCGCGTTCGGCGGCTTCTTGAGTACTTACGGCCTCTCCATGCCCGCCTTCGCCGCCGGAGCGCTCTGCCTGATCGCCTCCATCTTCGGCTACTTCATGCTTCCCGAAAGCTTGCCGCTCGAAAAGCGCGCCACCGGAAGCTTGACCCTGAGCGACGCAAACCCCTTCGGCAAAATTGCTGAGGCCCTATCTCGCGATTCCATCCGCGCCATCCTGCTCGCCATCTTCGTCGTCAACGTCGCATTTAGCGGCCTCCAATCGAACTTCGCTGTCTTCACTCTGAAGCGCTTCCAGATGGGCCCGCAGGACAACGCCTGGATCTTCGTCTACATCGGCTGCCTCAGCATCTTCATGCAAGGCTTCGTCGTCAGAAGAATGCCGAAGACTCTCAATCCCGTCACCACCTGCATCACCGGCCTCGCCGCCATGTCCGCCGGCTTTCTCGGCATCAGCATGGCCACCGAACGCTGGCACCTCTACCCGGCCATCGCCATCATGGCCTTCGGCAACGGCATCGCCGCACCTATGCTCACCGGCCTGATCTCAAGGCGCGTCGGCGACCGCGAGCAAGGCACCGTCCTCGGCTCTTCTCAAGCAATCCTCAGCTCCACCCGCATCGTCGGCCCACTATTTGCGGGCTTCGTCTTCGACGCCCTCGGCAGCGGCGCACCCTACTGGACCGGCGCAATTCTCGCCATCGCCGGTGCCGCCATTGTGGCTCGAACCCCGAAACAGGCTTGAGTCTTCGAACTAACTCGTAACTCGGGTTTCCTCTCGGTCTATTGGCTGAACGGAAACAGGGCGTTCTTCCCAATTACGCTTATCGCGTTGCTTCAAGGTAGAAGTCAACACCCACTCCGGATTCCTTGGCGAGTTGGACAACGTCCCCCTGACTTAGCAAAGCAAGCCCAGAGAGCCTAACACCGTAAAGGACTGAGGTGTGAACGCGCATGCCCTTAGGCACTTCGATCGAGAGCTGATATTCGGCCTCTGGAAGTCCATACCACTGGTAAACGCCGTTCGCATCCGTTAGCGTCGAAACGGCTTTGCCTTTCATGGAAGTTGCAATGACCTTGACCCCAGGCAACGACCTTATCTTTCGGAATCGATTTGGCTTAGTATCGTAATGCTTGACAGTGCCAGACAGACGATTCCCACGATCCGTGCCCGGGAGGCCGCGAAGGAACAAGAAGTCATCGTGAGCATCCTCGACTCTCCTTGTTCGATGGCACCCGCGAGCTGTCCACATATACGGGCTTCCGTCCTTATGGAGGTAGAAGAGAAATCGTTCCCCTCTCTTGAATTTGGTGGAGCAGTTTCCGCTGGACTGTTTCAGATCAAACTTCTGTCCTTTTCTGGAATTCTTGAATGGCTCTTCAACGGTTACATGAGAAATTTGTTCTTCATATCGAACATGAGAGCTAAAGATCGGATCCGTGAATTCAACAGTTCCCACGAACACGACTGGCGAATCATGCCACGCTTGCTTTGCGGATGGCCATCCCGGACAAACACAAGCCCATGCCGGAATCGAGCTACAAAAAATCAAAAGCAATATTTTGTGCACGACTGATTGGAACTTCCTCATCTTGCGCCTAGGATAAGACAACGCAATCTAGCTTGGTAGGATAATGACGGCATGCACCGCCGCGAGTTTCTGCTGAGCTTGGCCGCCGCTCCCCTCTTCAAGTCCAATCCATTCATCCAGGGTATTGCCTCCGGCGATCCGTTACCCGATAGCATCGTCCTGTGGACAAGACTCGAGTCACCACAGCTCTCAAGCGGCCTCGAAGTAGAGTGGATCCTCGCCGAAGACGAAGGCCTCAAGAAGATCGTCAAGCGCGGCAAAGAAATCGCCAGCGACGATCTCGGCTATTCCGTCCATGCCGATGTAAAAGGCCTCAAGCCCGCCCGCTGGTATTGGTATCAGTTCCGCTGCGGCGGCGTGGAATCAGAGATCGGACGCACGCGCACAGCCCCAGCACCCGGCAGCCAGGACACACTCCGGTTCGCCTTCGCCTCCTGCCAACACTACGAGCAGGGCTACTACACAGCCTACGAGCACATGGCCAAAGAAGACCTGCAGTTAGTAGTCCACCTCGGAGACTACATCTACGAAGGCGGCATATCAGCAAACCGCCCACGCAAACACAACTCGCCAGAAATCGTAACTCTCAACGACTACCGCAACCGTTACTCTCTCTATCGCAGCGATGCGCATCTGAGAAAGGTGCACCAGCTATTCCCATGGATCGTCACCTGGGATGACCACGAAGTCGACAACAACTATGCCGACGACAAAGAAGAACGAGGAGCCAGCCGGGAGAGTTTCCTCGAACGGCGGGCAAACGCCTACCAGGCCTACTACGAGCACATGCCTCTAAGAAAATCTTCCCTGCCGCGCGGATCAAAGCTCGATCTCTACCGTCGCTTCGATTTCGGCAAAACAGCGAGAATCCACGTCCTCGACACGCGCCAATACCGCAGCGACCAGCCATGCGGCGACGGTCGCAAGCCACAATGCCCCGCGGCCCTCGACCCCTCGCAAACTATGCTCGGCGAAACCCAGGAGCGGTGGTTGATGAACGGCATGAAGGAAGCACGGCAGACCTGGAACGTCCTCGCCAACCAGGTGATGTTCGCCAAGACCGACGTCAAGCCTGGCGACGGTCAAGAGTATTCGATGGACCAGTGGAGCGGCTATGAAGCAGCCCGCCAACGACTCATCCGCAATTGGCGCGAGGCCAAGCCCAACAACCCGGTCATCCTCACCGGCGATATCCATTCCAACTGGGTCAGCGAGGTCGAGGATGTGGCAGTCGAGTTCGTCGGCACATCCATCACCTCAGGCGGAGACGGCGTCGAACTCCCCTTCGCCGAAGCAAACTTCAAGAAGGAAAACCCCGGGCTGCATTTCTTCCTTGCCAAACGCGGCTACGTCTCCTGCCTGGTAGATCAAAAACGATACGAGAGCAACTACCGCATCGTCCCCGTGGTGACAACGCCAGGCGGCCCAATGGAAACACGCGCTAAATTCGTAGTGGAGTCGGGTCGACCAAAAATTCAGAGAGGTTAGAAGTAATGCGGTTCCTCGTTCTGTTGGTTGGATTGCTGGCATCGGCAAGCCTGAGCATTGCGCAGCCCCCAAAGCGCATCCTGTACTTTTCTCATACAGCGGCATTCCGTCATGGCAGCATCAACGCAGCGCGCGACGTGCTACGCGGCCTCGATCCTGCCCGCCTTGCCATCACTGCAAGCGAAGACCTTTCGATCATCACCACGGAACAGCTAAGAAGTTTCGACGCTGTTTTCTTCTACACCAGCGGCGAGCTCGCCTTGAGCACTCAACAGAAGCAAGACTTACTCGACTATGTCCGCAATGGCGGTGGCTTCGCTGGCACGCACAGCGCCACCGACACACTCTACAGTTGGCCTGAATATGGCGAGTTGATCGGAGGCTACTTCAATGGCCATCCCTGGACGCAAAATGTCCGCATCGACGTCGAGGACCCCGATCATCCGATCACTCGCGGCCTGCCTTCGTCCTTTCCACTCCGCGAAGAGGTCTATCAGTTTCGCGCCTTTGACCGGCGCAAGACACGGGTGCTCTTAACTCTGGATACCCGCACCGTAAACCTTCGTGCGGACGGCGTAAACCGCAGCGACGGAGATTTCGCCCTGGCCTGGGTACATCGCTATGGCCGCGGGCGTGTCTTCTATACTGCTCTCGGCCATTTCGATGAAGTGTTTCGGGACACACACGTGCAGCGCATGTTGCGCCAGGGCCTTGAATGGATCACCGGCATGACCGACGGAGACTCCACTCCGCGAGGCGGCGAATCGGTACCCGAAATCACTTCAGTCACTGAGGCGGCGCAGTTCAGCCAGCAGGGTCTGCTCGCTCCCGGATCCTGGGTAACGTTGTTTGGCCGCGGCCTCACCTCGGGCTCAACTTGGACGGCGCCCCTAGGAACCAGCAGGCTCGTGGGGACAAGCGTCCTGCTCAACGGCACACCGCTCGATCTGATCTACGCCTCGCCAGGTCAAGTGAATGTTCTGATGCCCAATCAACTCCCCGCGCAGCCGACTCTAACTGTGCGCTCGGGAATCATCAACAGCGCAACGCGAGAAGGTAAAGCGGTCGCAGTCACTCCGGGCATATTCGCAATGACAACTTCTCCTGGGGCAGCGACACTCTGGTGCACCGGCCTGGGAGAATTGGACGCGAACGGCAACACTCGCCTCAGACCCGTCGTCACCTACAACGGCGTCGGAGTCGAAGTCCTTTATTCAGGGATCTCTCCTGGCTTTGCCGGGCTCTATCAGGTCAATGTACGTCGCCCAGAGACACCGCAACTGTCCACGTCCATCCGCCTGGAGATCGGCGAAGCATCCACCTCGCTCCGATTGCCTTGATCCACTATCGATACCCGGCAGCCTGCAGTTCAAACAGCTCAGCGTAGCGCGTGCCCCGTGCCACCAGTTGCTCATGACTCCCCTGCTCCAGAATCTTTCCATGTTCCAGCACAAGGATTTGATCGGCCATACGCACGGTTGAAAAACGATGACTGATCAACACCGCGCTCTTACCAGCGGTAAGATTCGCGAACCGTTCAAACACCTCATACTCTGCCCGCGCATCCAGTGACGCCGTGGGTTCATCAAGAATCAGCAACTGCGCATCGCGCATATAGGCCCGGGCAAGAGCGATCTTCTGCCATTGGCCTTGAGAGAGTTCGATACCGCCTTCAAACCGTCGGCCGAGCATCGTCGCATAACCATCCGGGAGGCTTCCAATCACAGAATTGGCGTAGCTCTTCTCGCTGGCAACCCCCATTTGCTGCTCATTCGCAAGTGCCTCAATGCTCCCAAAGCCGATGTTGTCACCAGCAGTGGCATCATACTTGAGAAAGTCCTGAAAGATAACCCCGATCTCGCGCCGAAGTGATTCCAGATCATAATCCCGCAGGTCGCGACCATCGAGCGTGATGCGGCCTGCAGTCGGATCGTAAAGACGGCAGAGCAGCTTAACCAGCGTCGTCTTCCCCGCGCCATTCTCCCCAAGCAGGGCAATCTTCTGGCCGGGAGCAAGCTGAAAACTGATCCCGTCCAAAACATTCTTGGCGGCCCCAGGATAGGCAAACACAACGTTCTCAAATCGGAATCCCTCCCGCATCGGCTTCGGCACCGGCAGAGGATTCGCCGCAATAGGCAGAGCGGGCTTCGTCTCAAAGAAATCGAACAGATCGCGCACGTAAAGCGCCTGTTCGGCGACGCGGCTCAGGTTCTGGAAAATCTGCGCCAGCAGAGCCCGGCAATTGGAAAACGCGCGCGTCAGAAAGATCAGGTCGCCAACCGAAATGACGCGCGTCAGCGCCTGCTGCAGGATGTAAGCAAAGCTTGCATAATAGGCGGAGTTCGGCAACAGGCTCCAAAGGTAGTTCACCGTCGCGCGACGAATCGCCAACGCGCGATTCTCCTTGTAGAAGCGCTGAAAGAGCTGGTCGGCGCGATCGATCAGATAGCCGGAAAGGCCAAACAGCTTCACCTCTTTGGCTGTCGTGTGGCTGGCACCCAGCAACCGCAGGTAGTCAATTTGCCGCCGTTCGGGCGTCCAACGGTAAAGCAGCGAGTACGCCATCGCGGCAAAGTGAGATTCCGACCAGAAAACCGGGATCAAGCTGATCACCAGGCAGGCAAAAAACAGGGGGGAGTAGACAATCACCGATGCCGACATGGCAACCAGCGAAAGTGCCTGTTGACCCAGGCTCGCCACAAGGAAAAGCATCGAAAGCCGGTCGGTGGTCTGCCGGCGGGCACGCTCGAGCTTGTCCTGGAACTTCGGATCTTCAAACGTCACCAGGTCGAGCGAGGCGGCATGGCGCATCAGCTTCAGCGTGATCTGGTTGGTGAACAGATCGGCCAGCAGTGAGTCACAAAGGCCCATCAGACGTCCAAGCAGATCCGTCGCCAGCACCAGGGCTACCTCGATCGCCAGATAGCGCCAAACCAGCGGCGAATTCGCACCAGCCACCACCTCGTCCACCAGCAGCTTTGAAACGTAAAGAGTCGCCACAGGCAGTCCGGCAAGTACCAGCCGGCATACCAGCGAGGTGGCGGCAAACAGCGGTCGGGTGTTCCAGACTTCCGCGAGAAGCGGCGGCAGATGGCGTAGCGCCTCAGCGCGGTCCCGCCAGGTTTTCAGCTCTTCCGAGGGCTTGGCGGCTCGCATCATCCCAGTGTAACTAGTTGATCCAAAACAAAAAAGCCCGCCATTTGGCGAGCTCTCTTGTTGATGTTCGATGGGAGGATCGATTCGAACGGCGATCAACCGTCAGAATCTCAGTGATTGGAGTTTATGGCCTACAGAATCTGAAGTCAACAGGTTTTCGAGCGGGATTTAACTTCCTTGCTTTCAATGATATAGAAACTATTTGCCAGGCTTATAACCTGTAGAAATGCTGTGGGAAGCGCAAGGTCAAATGCTCTAAGGTGATGGTTGTGAAGGGGTTATTTAGATGCCTAGGCTGGTCATCTCATCATCGGGCTTCTTGCCAGACCAGTGGCGACCGTAGGCACGAAAAAGTGCAAAAACAAGTCCCAGTACCAGGCACATGCCGACAAGGATCGCGCTCAGGCTGAAGACCCCGATCAGGAACTCGCCGGGGTTCGGCTCGGGTTTGTCTGGCGCCTTATCCATGACGATATCGGCTTTAAACTGGATCTGGCCGGCGAGGGCCTGAGCCGCCTCCGGGTTCACCGGCTGGCTGGCTTCCGCGGGCAATACAAGAGCCACCACGGGGCCGCTTCGGGAAATGGCACTGTTCGGTATCTTCTCGATGGCGGCGAACTGCTGGCGGGCAATTGCGTGATTCGGGTAGTGGAACACCGCGAGCACCGCATTCCCATAGCGCGCAATCTGCACTTCCGCAGCAAAATCAAAACCGGCGGCGGCAACCGGAATCCGTGGCTCAAAAGCACGCAACGATTCTGGACCAAGAAGCAAACGTTCACTGCCCTGGACCCGGCCCTTTCGCGGCAAGTAGCCAACGATCATCGGCGGCGCGGAACGGTCCACTTTCAAAGTCGGGAAGAAAAAGGCATCCATCGCACCGCGCGGCGCCGTACCTTCCAGGGTCTCAAAGACGAAATTCTGGTGGCGGAAAATCTTCTTTTCCGGCCCCTGAAGCGATTGCTCCAGAGCCATCGCCCCAGTAATGTCGCGCACACGATGAACCGCGACCTTGAATTTCTTCGCGCCGTTTTCGTAAGTAGCAGCGTCGCTTTCGAGCAGCCCATACTCGCGGGCCACATTCAGCAACGGCAGTTCCGCTTTGTCCTCGGCGATGCGCTTCCAATCGTCAATCGACGGCGGAAGAATGGCGGCAACCAGACACAGCAACGGCGCGATCATCGGCTAAACCCCGTGGCACTTTTTGAACTTTTTGCCACTACCGCATGGGCATGGATCGTTCCGACCAACTTTGACGCCCTTAACGACAGGCTGAGGTTTAGTTGAGGAAGTAGAGTCGCCACCGACGTACTGCAGGGCCTCCAGTTCCTTCTCTTTCTTGCGCTGGATATTGCGGGTGAAGTCCGTAATCGATGCTGCGGTAACGGGGGCAGCAACAGGCGCGGGCTCATCGGCACTATCATCCTCTTCATCGTCATCGTCCATTTGGATGGGAGGACCGGTCAAAATGTTCCCGTGTTCATCGTACGGCTGCAAGAAATATAGGAACCGGATGGCTTCGTCTTCAATCCGGGCCATCATGTCCTGGAAGAGCGTAAAGCTCTCCTTCTTGTACTCAATCAGCGGATCCTTCTGGCCATAGCCGCGAAGGTAGATCCCCTCCTTGAGGTGATCCATTGACAACAGGTGATCTTTCCACTGGTTGTCGATCACGTTCAACAGAATCATGCGTTCGGTTTCGCGCATGACCTCTGAGCTGACAAGAGCTTCCTTCTCGTCATAGCGGGCATTCAGCTTGTCAATTACTTCTTGCTCCACCAGCTCACGACCCATATCGTCAAGCTCATCGGTATCAATCTTGACGCCGAACTGCGTCAGAACATCCGAAGCAAGCCCGTCAAAATCCCACTGGTCACGGCGAACACCTTCAGCCAGACGGGCATCAATAAACGCGCCCACGATCGAAGTGATCATCTCGCGCACACGATTCTTTTGATCGGTGCCCGAGAGCATCGCACGGCGCAATTCATAAACAGCGGTACGCTGCTTGTTCATCACGTCGTCGTATTCCAGCAGGTGTTTACGGGCCGAGAAGTGATTCGCTTCTACCGACTTCTGCGCCGCCTCAATCCGGCGAGTGATCAGGCTCGACTCGATCGGCACATCTTCTTCCATGCCAAGGCGCAGCATTAGGCCCTGGATCTTATCGCCACCAAAGATGCGCAACAGGTCGTCCTGCAGCGAAAGATAGAACCGCGATCCGCCAGGATCACCCTGACGGCCAGCACGGCCGCGGAGCTGATTGTCGATACGGCGCGATTCATGGCGCTCGGTGCCCAGCACAAACAAGCCACCAATCTTTGAAACTTCATCATGCTCCGCATCGGTCTGCTTTTTGATTTCGACGTAGAGCTGCTTGTACTCTTCCGCGTGGACCCCTTCTGGATCCTTCCCGGCCCGCCGCATCTGATCCTTGGCCAGGAACTCTGCATTGCCGCCCAACAAAATGTCGGTACCGCGACCGGCCATGTTGGTCGACACGGTCACCGCACCCTTTCGGCCGGCCTGCGCGATGATAAACGCTTCCCGCTCGTGATTCTTCGCGTTGAGCACTTCGTGGCGCACACCGATCCGACGCAGGTGCCCAGAGAGACGCTCGGACTTTTCAACCGAGATGGTGCCAACCAGAACCGGCTGGCCCTTCTCATGAAGCTGCTTGATCTCCTTGGCAGCGTTGCGGAATTTCTCTTCCTCAGTTCGATAGACGATGTCGTTGAGATCCTTACGGATCATGCTCTGATTCGTGGGGATCAGCACAACATCCAGCTTGTAGGTCTTGCCAAACTCGGCGGCTTCGGTATCGGCTGTACCGGTCATGCCACCCAGCTTCTTGTACATACGGAAGTAGTTCTGGAAGGTCACCGTCGCAAGCGTCTGATTCTCGCGCTCGATCTTTACGCCTTCCTTGGCTTCCACCGCCTGGTGCAGACCATCTGACCAACGGCGGCCCGGCATGAGACGACCCGTGAATTCGTCGACGATCACGACTTCGCCGTTCTGCACAACGTACTCGCGGTCGCGTTGATAGAGCACATGCGCGCGCAGCCCCTGCTGCACGTGATGATTGAGCTCCATGTTTTCGATGTCGTAGAGGTTGCCGCAATTCAGCAACCGCTCCACTTTGTGAACACCCTCTTCGGTCAGCGCGACATTGCGTTGCTTCTCGTCAACGGTGTAATCGCCCGTAAAGTACTTCTCGCCCTGCTCCTTACCCTGAATCACTTCCCCGCGCACCAGCTTGGGGATGATCGTGTTGATGCGGTAATACTTGTCAGTGGATTCTTCGCTGGGGCCGGAAATAATCAGCGGCGTTCTGGCTTCGTCAATCAGGATCGAGTCGACTTCGTCAACAATGGCGAAGTGATGCGGGCGCTGCACGCAAGACTCAAGCCGGAACTTCATGTTGTCACGAAGGTAATCAAACCCAAACTCGTTATTCGTGCCGTAAGTAATATCGGACGCGTAAGCCTGCCGGCGTTCCGGCTCAGAGATATCGTGAACGATACAGCCCACACTGAGGCCAAGGAATTCGTGCAACCGGCCCATCCACTCCGAGTCGCGCTTGGCGAGATAGTCGTTCACGGTAACAACGTGGACGCCCTTCCCTTCAAGAGCATTGAGATAACAGGGCAACGTGGCGACCAGCGTCTTACCTTCACCGGTCCGCATTTCGGCGATCTTGCCTTCGTGCAGGATCGCGCCGCCAATCAGCTGTACGTCGAAATGCCGCATGTTGAGAACGCGGCGCGAGGCTTCGCGGCAGACAGCGAAAGCCTCGACAAGCAGTTCGTCGAGCGAAGAGCCGTTGGCGATGCGCTGCTTGAATTCGGCTGTCTTTGCGGTCAGTTCCGCGTCGGAGAGCTGGCGCATGGCAGCTTCGAGATTGTTGATCGCTTCGACCTTGGGCTTGATGCGCTTAACTTCACGCTCATGCTTGGTGCCGAAGATCTTTGCGAGTACGGCGTCAACCATAAATTGTCGTTTTCCTCTTTAGTTTAGCAGTGGGGGCGAAAATCCCACAGCCAGAACGTACTAGACGATGGTTGAGGGCCCGATCAAAGCTTCGGGCTGGCTGAGTCACTCAGCCAGCCCGTTTGAGTTCAATAACTTAAGCCTGACTAAGCGATCCCGAAGCCCTTGCGGAACTTCGGCTTCAGATACTGATTCGCTTCGTTGTTATTCGTGAAGCGCATCTTGGCGGCATCCCATTCGAGCTTGCCTTCCACGCGCAGCGCAATCACGCCCAGCAGCATCCATTCCACGAACGGCGCCGCCACATTGAAATTCGAGCACGACGCTTCCCCGCCCTTGCAGGCCCGAATCCAGTCACGGTAGTGGCCAGGCGAACGGGTCAACAGCGGCTCAGGCATCCGATATTCAGCCATCTTCTCGGTCGGCAACAGGCGCGTGCCTTCGCCATAAGTGCCCGTCGTCAACGAGCCCTTATCGCCGATAAAGACGCTGCCATTCATCCCAGCCGGACGCACATCCGGCGAGGACTTCAGTTCCTTGTAGGCATCCCAATTGAAGACCCGGCCGATCATGCCGTTAAAGGCGGGCTCACGCATCTGCTGCGGACGACCCTGGCCTTGTTGCGCACCCTGAGGCCGCATGCGATTCGGCAGATCACCCAGCCATTCACCACCGGGAACACCCTCAATCTTGGGGCTCTCCTTCATGCCGTCGTACCAGAACACAGAAACCGGGCCCATATTCCCACGCGCCGGGAAGTTGAACTTGGTGATCGACTTCCGCGGGAACTGGAAGCTCGACACACCTTCCTTCATGATGCATTCCACACTCGTCGGCGATCCAAGCTTCAGCGCCATGTTCGGAGCACCCAGAATATGGCAAGCCATATCGCCCAGCGCGCCGCACCCAAAATCAAAGAAGCCGCGCCAGTTAAAGGGCTGATAGAACCCGCCATACGGGCTCTTGAAATCCTTGCCACCATCCGTGAAAGGACGCTTCTCAGCCCCGCCCAGCCACAGATCCCATTCGAGCGTATTCGGCACATCCGTCGGAGCCGGAACCTCAGTCGTACCTTGCGGCCACCACGGTCGATCCGTCCACGCATGAACTTCCTTTACCTGCCCGAGTTCACCGTTCCAAACAATCTCAGCAACCTGGCGGGTACCTTCATTCGAATAACCCTGGTTGCCCATCTGCGTGGCGACCTTGTACTTATTCGCCGCATCCATCATTTGACGGGCTTCCCACACAGTGCGCGTCAGAGGCTTCTGACAATACACGTGCTTGCCGCGTTCCATGGCAGCGATTGAAGCAACCGCGTGCATGTGATCAGGAGTCGCGACGATGACGGCATCAATGTTCTTGCCCTGCTCGTCGAGCATCTTCCGATAGTCCTTATACTTGGAGGCCTTATCAAATTGCTTGAAAGCACGCTCGGCGCGCTTTTCATCCACGTCGCACAGCGCGACGATGTTTTCGCTGATACAACCTTGAATGTCGCTATGACCCTTGCCACCCGAACCAATCGCAGCAACGTTCAATTTCTCGTTAGGGCTCTTGTAGCCCAGCATCTTCAGGGATGCGGCGCTGCCAAAACCGGCGGCGGGAACGGCACCGGCAAGCAGCGGGCCATAAAAGAAGAATCTTCGATTGATCTGCGAGGACATTTTGGGAGCAGACACCTCCTCAGGTATCTTATCCCTTTTCGCAAGCGCTAGGCCTTGGGCGCGTAGTATCCAGGGCGAGCGCGCACAATCAGGTCCTTGCGGCCCTTCACGCGGATCTGAACCGGGTGCCACTGGCCATCCGTCTTGATCGGCTCCGGGCGATACAGAATGTTGTACTGGCTGCGCAGTTCGTTCGCAATATTCTCAAAGCTCTGGCTCAGGTCCGAAGCCTTGAACGGGAAGAACGTCATGCCGCCCGTGCGTTCGCTCATGTGCTTCAGGATCTTGTCGCCTTCGCTCTCAATACGCGTAATGTTGGTCGAAATCGTATAAATCACGACGTCGGCCTTCAGAGCCATCTCGATCGCCTGCTCGCGAGTCATCAGCGACTGCGTATCATCACCATCCGACAAAATCACCATCGCGCGGCGAAACTTGAACAACGGCTGATCCTGCATCAGCTTATCTTTGCAGGCATAGTAAATCGCATCAAACAGCGCCGTGCCGCCCCCAGCACGCATTTCGCGAATCGTATTCGCGAGCTTGTCAACATCCCCCGTCAAATCCGCACGAAGCTCCACCTGATTATCGAACGAAACAATAATCGCTCGATCCTCTTTGGGCCGGATCACCGAATTGATGAACTCAACGGCAGCTTCCTGCTGGAACTTTAAGCGGTCACGCACCGAATTCGAAGCATCGATCAAAATCCCCAGCCTCAGCGGCAAATTGGATTCCGCAATGAACTCCAAAATGTTCTGCTGCTTCTTTTCTTCGAAAACCTCAAAGTCATCCTTATTGAGATTGATGACGAAGCGGCCCTTCTTATCCGACACCGTGAATAAGAAGTTGACGCGGAACACGTCCAGAATAATGCGGTTTGGGTCAGTGTTCTGGGCAAGAGCAGCCAGAGGCGTAGCGAGAAACTGTCGACGGAACATTACTGCTTCCTATTGTAGGCCGCGCAGCCACTCTTTGAGTTCCGGGGCCAATTCGGCTTCAATCTCAATCCGCTCCCCCGTAGTCGGCTGCGTGAATCGGATTCGCCACGCATGCAAAAAGAATCGCCCACTCTCATGAGGGCGCGCCCCATAAAGCGTATCCCCCGCCACCTTATGGCCAAGATGGCCCAGATGCACACGGATCTGGTGCGTGCGCCCAGTCCCGATCTTCACTTCCACCAGCGTATACTTCTGATACCGCTTCAGCACCTTCCAGTGCGTAATCGCATCCCGGCCCAACTCAGGGTCATCCTTCACCACAGCCGCCATACGGACCGGCTTCCACGGATCTCGCGAAATAGGCCGATTCACAGTGCCCGCATCGTGAGACATCACATTCTCAACAAGCGCAATATAGGTCTTCTCAACTTCGCGACCAGCAAATTGATCCTGCAGCTTCCGATGCGAAACATCATTCTTGGCGACCAGAATTACACCACTCGTGTACTTATCCAGACGATGAACGATCCCCGGTCGCAGGTCACCACCCAGTTGCGAAAGCTTCTCAAAACGATGCAGCAGCGCGTTCACGAGCGTGCCATCTGTCGTCCCAGCCCCCGCATGCACCGTCATCCCAGCGGGCTTGTGAATCGCAACCACATCATCGTCCTCATACAGGGCCTCAAGCGGCAAATCCTCGGGCCTAGCCTTCAGAGCCTTCAGTTCCAGCGGTTCAACTTCAATCGCTTCTCCACCCCTCAGAATGTGCGAAGCCTTCTGGACCTTGCCATCGACCAGTACGCGGCCCTTCTTGATCCACTCTTGCAAACGGCTCCGGCTGTACTTCGGATAAAGCTCCTGAAGATAGATATCGAGCCGTTGGGGCTCACCATCAAAATTCATAAGGCCACTGCGGCTTGGCGCCAACGCCGCCGTCGACAAACAATGTTTGTCCAGTGACAAAATCGCTCTGGTCACCGGCAAAAAACAGCACAGCACGTGCAATATCGATCGGCAGCCCAATCCGTCGCAGTGGTGTTACCGGAGCCCACGTGCCGGCATAATCGCCCGTCTCTCCCTTGGTTCGCTCCACTTCGGTCGCACCCGGGGCAACACAATTAACGCGAATCTGATACTTACCCAGCTCAACAGCCGCAACCTTGGTAAACATCTCAATGCCACCCTTGGCGGCCGTGTAATCCACCAGCCGCGGAAACGCGAGCTTGTTACAACCGGACCCAAGTGTAATGATGCTTCCCCCGTGCCCCTTCGCCACCATCCGCTTCGCGGCTTCCTGCGTGCATACAAAAGTCCCGCGCAGGTTGGTGTTGTGCACCTTGTCCCACTCTTCCACCGTCAGGTCGAGAAGCGCCTTCCAGGTTTGCACTGCGGCATTCGCCACCAGCACATGGATATCCCCGAAGTGAGTGTCAACCTGATCGAACAGCCGTCGAGTACTCTCGACATCGCCAACATTTCCCCGCATCGGGACGGCCTTGCGCCCCAAAGCCTCAATCTGCGCGACGGTATCCTGAGCTCCCGCAAGGTCACTGTTGTAATTCACTGCCACATCGAATCCAGCCCGGCCGAGCTCGATCGCGATGCACTTCCCAATCCCCTTGCTCGCTCCCGTAACAAGAGCCACTTGCGCCGTTTCAGCACTCATCCCCACATTGTATTCTTCAGGGACGCTATCATATAACAAATTCAATATTCTCAGGGAACTTCCTCACATGACCCAACGGCTTGTGTTCTTTCTGGCTTTAAGCCTTTCGCTCTTCTGCCAAACGGCCACGACCCAACTCGGTGGCACGGTCACCGATTCTTCTGGCGCATCAGTTCCCAATGCAACGGTTACAGCAACTAACGAATCGACAGGCCTTCGCTACACGCAAACCACAACGGCGGCCGGGCTGTATGCCTTCCCGTCCATCCCAGTCGGCAGCTACACCCTCAACGTCGACGGCACGGGCTTCAAGAAATTCCAACTCACCAAAATCGTTCTGCAGATCAACACTCCCGCTACGGTCAACGCGAACCTCGAAGTGGGCGCAGCCAGCGAGACGGTGCAAGTCGAGGCAAACGCCGAAACGATCCAGACCAATAACGCAACCATTGGCAATGTCGTCGAGCGCAAGGCAATCGAAGCCCTGCCCCTCAACGGTCGCAATCCTCTTAACCTGCTGATCTACGAACCCGGCGTGGTGCAACGCTCCGGCGGTACAACCAGCGTCAACGGCGCGCGCAGCGGCGCGGTCAACGTCACGATCGACGGCATCGAAGCAAACGAGAACACCAACCCCAACCCGGTCAACAACATTTTCCGCGTCAACCCCGACAACGTCCAGGAGTTCAAAGTCACCACCTCAAACCCCTCGGCTGAAGAAGGCCGCAACTCGGGCGCGAACATTTCGGTGGCAACTCGCAGCGGCACGAATCAGTTTCATGGCACTGCCTTCGAGTTCTTCCGCAACACAGCGCTCAACTCCAACGAATTCTTCGCCCGCGCGCAAGGCCTCACAAAGCCGATCATCAAGTTGAACCAGTACGGCTTCGAATTGGGCGGGCCGATTCGCAAGAACAAAACTTTTTTCTTCGGTTCTTGGCAAGGACAGAAGGTAAACTTCGCCGACCCGATCGACAAAACTTTCGGCGAAACGGTAGACCTCTACACCAGCAGCGCCTTGACTGGCGCCTTTCGGTACTTCGTGGTAGACCCGCGCAATCCGTTCACCGTGAACGGGCAGCGCATTACTCAGAATTCTTCGGCGCTGGTCGATCAGAGAACCGGCCAGTTGAACAGCGGCGTGCGCACTTGCGCCGCCCCCGGGGACGTCAACTGCATCGCGTCCTACAACATCTTCACAAACGACCCGCAGCGGCGCTCCCTCAACTCAGCCGTGCGCAGCGTGATCGGCGGCTACCCGGCACCGAACTCCTTTGCCGCAGGCGATGGTTTGAACACGGGTATCTATTCATGGAACTCGCCGTTCCGCATTCGTGGTCCGCAATACCTGGCGCGCGTCGACCACGTCATTAACGACAATCACAATTTGTTCTTCCGCTACCTGGGCGCCGAGCAGAACACTCTTGGCGGCGACCCGCTGAATCGCCGCCCGCAAGTATTTCCAGGCTTCCCGCCACGCGGCGAAGTATTCCGCCCGGCCAAGAACATCGCCCTCGGCGTGCGCAGCACCTTGAGCCCACGGCTCGTGAATGAATTCACGATGGGCTACTCGCGCTTTACCTTCCTGTTCACTCAGGGCGAAGCGAACCCGCTGTTCCCCAACACCCCACGGTTCACGTTCAATAACGTGGACGTGGATTACACCGCGTCGCCTCGCACATCGCGGGCGGTCAACACGATCCAATACATCAACAATTTGACCTTCATCGCTGGTTCTCACGTGTTCAAGTTCGGCGGGAACGTCCGCTTCTACCAGCACAATGACCAGCGTGGTGATGTGGGCGGAACAACGCTGACACCTTCGATTTCGCTCTCAAGAACGATTCGTCCGCCAGCGGGCTTCACCTTGCCCGCCGTCAGCACGGCGACAACACCTGGCATCGCCGCAGCGGATCTCAACCGCCTGCAAGGCATGATCAACGACCTGATCGGCATCCCGGCTCAGATCTCGCACAACTTTATTGGCAACCTCAGAAGCGATACATTCTTGCCCTTCCAGACCGGCGAGAAGACGGTGACCCTCTGGGCGCAAGGCCAACGCACCAAGCAGTACAACTTCTTCGCTCAGGACGAATGGCGCGCTCGCCGCAACGTCAGCATTAGCTACGGTGTGCGTTGGGAAATCAACGCGCCGCCCACCGAGGCAGGCAACCGTGTTTACGTACCCAATCGCAACATCGACGGCAGCCAGGGCCCAGTTACATTCACCCCCGCTTCGCGCTGGTATCAGAACTTCAATTGGGGCGCGATCGCACCGAGAATCGGCCTCACATGGTCGCCCGGCAACTCAAACCGGTTCGTGATCCGCACCGGCTACACGATGGCCTTCGATCCGATCAGCACCTTTCAGGTCACATCGATCGCATCCGCGGTACCGGGACAAATTTACCGTTGCACCTCACCGGTGGGAGGCACTCCTACTGCAGGTTGCGCCGGCGTGCCGGACACGCTCCTGGGAGCCTTCCCGAATGAACTGGCCCCGCCCTCGGCCAAGCCCTCCACTCAGTTGACACCACAGGCCGCCACGTACAATACAGCTCCTCCGGCGCGTGTGTTCGATCAGAACCTGAAGATGCCGGCCGTGCACATGTGGAATTTCACGATGCAGCGCGAGTTTGGCAAGGGCTATGTCGGCAGCCTCGGTTACGTCGGTCGCCGCGGAACCCGCTTGTACCGGTCCTGGGACGCCAATCAGGTGGAGTCTGGCCCGATGCTGCCGAGCTTCCTCGCCATGCAACGCAACGTTGGCCTGGGCGGCGGATGCCGCGCCGATGGCACTCTGGCCAATGGCAGCCCCTGCATTGGGGCCGTCGGAGTTCCGCTGATTCAACAGGGGATCATCAACAGCGCCTTCGCCAACTCGGCGGCCAGCGTCACCGACCTCAATCAGAATGCAGCCGGCAACATGGCCGTACGCATCGAACAAACCACCACACGTGCAGGCCTGCGGCCAAACCCACAGTTCGCTCAGATCCTGTATCTCGACAACGGCGCGGATTCGATCTATCACTCGCTGCAGGCGACCTTCCGCAAGCGCTTCGATGCGGCGGGCGTGCTTTTCGGTGGCTCCTATACGTTGGGCAAGTCGATCGACAATCTCTCCGTCGATCCCGTGGCCGCAACTTCCGGCGGCGGCCTCACGGCGACCAACGCTCGCACTCCAGTTGATAGCCGCAACTACGACAACGAACGGGCCCGGTCAGACTTCGATCAACGCCACGTCATCAACATGAGCAGCATTTACGAACTGCCCTTCGGCAAAGGTAAGAAGCTGTTTGGCAACGTCAACCCCGCCCTCAACACGATCATCGGCGGATGGAGCCTGAACGGCATCTTCACCTATCAATCCGGTGAGCCGTTTACGGTCCGTTCCGGTGTCCTCACCGCGAATGGCACAGCTCAAAGCCGCGCCGCCCTGGCCCCTGGCGTCAACAAGTATCCGCAGGCCAAACTTCAGGATAAGGCTGGCGTTCTTGGGCCAGTCATGTTCCAGGACGCTTCGCAGTTTGCGATCCCCGCTCCGGGACAACTCGGCATCGGCCGCAACGTCTTCCAGGGACCAATCTACTGGAATCTCGACATGGGAATCTCAAAAGGCTTCCAGATCACCGAGCGGGTCAAGCTGACCTTCCGCACCGAGATGTTCAACGCCTTGAACCACGCCAACTTCCGCAATCCGCGTGATGCCTCAAGCGGCAACCCCTCGATCATCTCGCCGGTCTTTGGCCAAACCTGCTGCGTCTCCCTTTCGACCGCCAGCTCTTCCACCACCAACCAGAACGGCGAAAGCTGGCGCGTCATCCAATTGGCGCTCAAGCTGAGCTTCTAGTTAAACTAAAGCCGACAATCGCAGGCCCCATCCGCAGGATGGGGCCTGTTGTATATTGGGAAATTCGCTGCAAATCATTTGCGAAACAACATGCTGAAATTCTTCCGGAACCTTCTTTTCTGGACCCACCTGATTGCTGGTTGCGTCGCAGGCCTCGCCATTCTCTTGATGTCGATCACAGGCGTTTTGTTGATGTATGAACGCCAGATTCTCGCCTGGAAAGAGCGCGGCCCGTACCGGATCCAGAGCCAAACCGCCAGCCCGGGCCGCTTGCCCATTCAGGACGTCTTGTTGCAAGCGGGAGTCAAGGGTACACCCACGGTCACAATCCGCCAGCAGCCAGACGAACCGATCGAGCTCAATCTCGGCTCCAAGGGCATCGTCTACTTGAATCCCTTCACGGGGGGCACTCTCGGCCAGCCTGACAAATCCACGCGCGAGTTCTTCCAAAGCCTCCGCGGCTGGCATCGTTGGCTGGCGCTCGAAGCAGACAAGCGCGCAACAGGCAAAGCAATCACCGGGGCTTCTACTCTCGCCTTCGCCTTCATTGCCCTCTCGGGCTTGTATCTCTGGGTACCTCGCGGCTGGAGTTGGCGTCAATTGCGCCCGGTGGTCTGGTTCCGCAGCGGTCTTACCGGCAAGGCTCGCGATTTCAACTGGCATAACGCAATCGGTCTTTGGAGTGCGGTGCCGCTATTCTTCATCGCAATCTCAGCGCTACCAATTTCCTACCCTTGGGCGAACCGCTTGATCTACGACGTCACCGGCACAGAAATGCCCAAGGCCGACAACACTCCCGCACCCAAAGGCGAATGGATGCAGGATGGAATCAATGCCGTCGTGGAAACAGCCAAAACCCGCGCCGGCTGGCAAAGCATCAGCTTCCGCCTGGGCCCGGATGCCTCTCCCATCGCCGTAACCGTGGATCGCGGCGATGGCGGGCAGCCGCAACTAAAGTCAACTCTGACCATCGATCGATCTACCGGCACCGTGCTCAAAGAGGAAGACTTCGAGTCGTTCAACGCAGGCCGCAGAATCCGCCTCTTCTCACGCTTCCTGCACACGGGCGAGTCCCTCGGCTTGGTCGGGCAAACAGTCGCAGGAATCGCATCCCTCGGTGGCGTCGTTCTGGTATGGACCGGTATCGCACTCGCGCTGCGCCGCTTCACAGCCTGGCGCAAGCGAAAGCCTACTTCAGAGGCCGTGCCGGCTTAAGGTGTTCGGCCAGAAACCGATAAATCTCAAGCCGTGATTCTTTCGCCAGCTTCGTATCCAGCCGGCCAAACTCATGCCCTCCCGGGGCATTCTCATAAATCTTTGATTCAAACTTCTTGCCGTTCGCTTTTAGTGCATCAATGAAGCGCTGCACCTCGATGACGTTCACATCTTCATCATTGGTGTTGCCGTGGATCAGCAACGGCGTCGCCAGCTTGTCGGCATACGTAATCGGCGATCGGCGCAAATACTCCTGGATGTCGCCGCTCACCGGCTTGCCGATGTGGCGTGGGTCCGTGAAGATGGCATCGTAGTTCGCTGGCTTATAGCCAAGACGCAGCACGATATCCGTCACCGGGACACCAGCGTAAGCGGCCGCAAACGATCCCGGGTGCTGCAGGATGTTCAGCAGTGTGATCATGCCGCCGTGGCTCCAGCCGATGATGCCAACTCGCTTGGGGTCAAGAAAGCTGTAGTTCTCGAGCATCCACTCGCGTACCTGAAACACGTCTTCCACCTCTAAGCCGCCATAGTCAATCTCGTTATAAAACCCGGCACCATACCCAGTGCTGCCCCGATAATCCGGGCCAATCACCGTGTAGCCTTGCAGAACCAGATCGCGAACAGCGTTGTATTCGTAGTCGCGCCCAAAGTCGCTGTGGATGCCCTGATGCGCAAACACGATCAACGGCTGCTTCTTGGTCCGGTCCAGATTCTTCGGCACAAAAGTAAGCGCACGGATGATCAGCGGGTTCTTGGCACCAGGAGCAGTCGGGTTCTGCGGCTTGTGTGGCGGAGCGCTCGTGTAGCGAATCTCACCCACTTCAGCGATATCGCCAAGTTGCGCATAGGCCTTTTGGATGCTGAGCGCCTTCATCAAAATGTCGGCGTTGTGATCCCGGGTGGGTGTAGTCGGCGGAACCAGCGGGGCCTGTGCAATCAATGAAACGGCAAGAAGCAGGCTGGGAGACATTCCACAAGTATAGGGTTAGACCGCCGCCCGAATCGCATCCACCATGCGCTTCTGGCGGGCTTCGACGCCTCTCATGATTGATTGCACTTTCGCCCGGGCAGCCGCAGGCTTTCGCACAATGCCTTCGAGGCGCTGCCAAAGCTCGCTTCCGCTGGTTTCATCCACTTCAAAAAACCAGTCGTCCGCTCCGATATCGCGATACATCTGCCCCTTGCAGGTGTCCGTAGGCTGGCGCACATAAAAAGTCGGAGTGCCCGCACGCAGCGCAATCAGCGGCGAATGACACTCAGCGCTCACCACAGCCTGCGCCCGCGCATAAATCGAGGCAGCTTCGTCCGGCAGCCAGTACGTGTCGCGCCACACCACATTCTTGCGAACGTCTTCCGGCAACGGATCCACCAGTACGCGCTTGCCGAGCTCCACCTGATACGTCATCTCCGCGCAAACCATCACGCGCTGCCCGGTTTGCCGCACATAGGCGATCATCATCTCTCGTAGCTTCGCGTGGTCTCCTTCAACAGTGCGCCCGTTGATCGCATCCCGAACATCGTCCGCAGGTACCCGCGCCACCTTGCGGATCAGGTAATACGGCGTGTACCGCAGCCGGGGAATCACAGCGATAAATTTTTGTGGCTCAAGCCCGTTGGCCTTCAACCACGCCAGCCCCCGCTCTGCATCCCGCAAATGCATCCCGAGCTGCGCATCCGGGCCAAACTCAAGCACGGGAGTCTTCACCTTCTGGGCCTTCAGATAGTCGCGCGTAATCGTATCGCGGCAAAAGAAGAACCGAGCCCGGTCAATGACGTAGCGGAGATCGTCCTTCAAATGCGTGGCAGGCAACTGAAGCGCCCGCTCACGAAGACTCTTCAGCGTTCCACCTTCGGGGTCGTTCCCCGGCCCCAGTCCAGAGATCGGATCATTCGAAACACCAAACACCCCCACCGGCTTGCCCGTCGCCTTCAGAAACGCAACAGCCTGCTGGCTTGCCGGAAACCCAGAGCCCGACCCGCTCAAGTACAAATCCGTCTGCTCCCAGACTTTCGCCAGCTCCGCCTCTACAGGCTTACCCTGCGCGTCCAGCTTCCCCTCAACGATCTTCAGCTTCGGATAACCACGGGTCAGCAGCTCACGCGCTCCATGTCCCAGCTCACCCGGCCAGAGCGTAACTTGCGCTTCAGGCAAATACTTCTCGATTAGGCTCAGCGCACCCGGAGTATGCCCAATATCGCCAATGTTGACGCTTTGCCAGGAACTCCGCAGCAGGATGTTCGGATTCCGTTTCGCGGCACGAGCCAGAAGCGGAGCAAACAGAAAGCCTCTGCGGTTCATAGAGCCTCCTTAGGCAAAGCGGAATCGGATGGTGTGATCGAGCGGCGCAAAGCCGCACAGATAAAGCGTCGGCCCAGGCAGCTTCGGCTCAATGTATCGCATGTCGCGAGTCCAATGGTGATCCGACAACCCAGGGCTCACACGAATCACATCGTTGCCCACACGATAGCGGGCTTCCTTGCCATCAATCAAGTAAGAATCCGGAGTATTGGGCACTGGCTTCACGCCGGTCAGCGCCCCACCAGCCCGGAAGGAAATCTCAATGGTCACAGGCACCCACTCGGTGCCGCTCGCACGAATGCGCAGATCGTAGCCACCCTCTGCTTCAACAAAAGTCGCGCTCTGCTCGTATTTCGAAACATCCGTCCGCGGCCGCGATTTCTGCGTGGAATCCCACATCTCGCTATCGATCTTGCGCGTGGGCATGAAGGGCTGATAGTAAGGGCCATCAAGACGTTGGCTCATCTGGATCATCCCGCCATCCAGCTTGTGCTCAACACTCTTGAACTGAGCCTTGCCAAAGAACGCGCTAATAAAACGCACCGTGGTAACCACAGCCTTGCCCTTCGAGAGATTCATCACCCTGTTGGATCCGTTGTAGAACACGGTCGCCGAGTGATCTCCGCGCCGGATGCGCGTCACCTTGTTGTGATTGAAATCCTGTCGATAACTCGTCGGCAGCGGACCCGTTTCGATCGGCTTCAGGAAATCCGGATACAACATCGCCGTCGAAAGTCCCATCGCATCGGCGCGATACTTTGCCGCCAGATTACCCCAAGCCTTGTTCTTATCTTTCAGGGCCATATAGTGCAGCGAGAAGTAATAATTGATCGGCGTAGCGATCGTGAATTGATCCTGACGACGGGAAAAGTCGGTCACCACTTCCCCATTCGGTTGAATCAGGTACAGCAACGAGTTCAAATTCGCCCGCACATCGTCAAACAATTCCGGTCGGTTATGTTTTTCTGCAATCGCAATCAGCGCACTGTCGATGATCGGGTTGTAGCCTCCAGTCGAGCGCTCCGTGAACTGCCCATCCTCATCAATGTCGATACCTTCAGCAAGCCACTGGTCAATCCGTCTGCCGTAGGCAGGGTTCGGCAGCACTTCGTTCACTTGAGCCAGCGCCGCGCACAACACCCAGCGATGGTTGGGGGTGTGAATCCCACCGACGGCCAAACCATCCGCAGCCGTCTTCAGAAACGGGCTCATCACTTCCAGGATTTCCCGGCTCCCCGTCTGTTTCGCGATCAAGAGCGCTTGCGCAGCAGCCCGAACACCAAAAGCAGTATCAGGCGGCGAGTTAAAGTTCGTATCGAGGTTCGAATAGAATCCGCCAGAGCTCAGATTCTTCAGCAGCTGCGCGGCAGTGATCTTGAGACGGATAAAAACTTCCGCGTTCCGGTAATACTTCGACTGCGGATGCATCAATGCCACGCCGTAGGTATCGAACATCCCCGCCATCGACGCGGGCACCGGGATCCCGAAACCATTGATCAGCATTCCGTACCAGCGGCTGGCCGGGTCCATCACCTGTGCTTTCAGCAGCGATTCCACGCCCCGGTTGCTATGCCCAATGGCGATCTGAAGCGGATCGGATGTTCGCTGTTGAGCAAGCGCGGGTGCAGCGGTGAGACCGGCCAAAGCCGTACGACGAGTCATGGTTAATTCTCTTTCAGACTACAACGCAGGGCGGTATAAGATGAGGAAAATCCAATGATTCCTTTTATCGTTCTTGCCGCAGCCCTGCATGCCGCAGACCCGGAAGCCCTCGCCCGCATCCAACCCCGCCTCCAGGCCCACGTCGATCGTGGTCACATCAACGGCACCGTCTCGCTCATCGTCGAGCGCGGCCAGTTGGTTCATTTCGCAGTGACGGGATGGGCCGACAAGGAAAACAACAAGCCCACGCACAAGGATTCGATCTTTCAGATCATGTCCATGACCAAGCCCTTCACCGGCGTTGGCATCATGATGATGGTCGAAGAGGGCAAGCTCAACCTGCATGACCCCGTAGCCAAATACTTGCCCGAGTTCAAAGACAAGCCCATCGTCCTGGTTCGGCAGTTAATGACGCACACCTCGGGGATGGCGGCCAATCCGCCCGGCGAAAAAATGGAATGGTATTTCTCAATGAAAATCAGCCTCGAGGACGCGGTCAAGACCTACGCCACAGTGCCTTTGCTGCAGGAGCCCGGCCAGAAGTGGGTCTACTCAAACATGGGCATCGCCACACTCGGGCGGCTGATCGAGGTCACCAGCGGAATGAAGTATGAAAACTTCATCGCGAAACGAATCCTCGAGCCGCTTGGCATGCAGGATACCTTCTTCTTCCCGCCAGCAAGCAAGAAGGACCGCATTGTTGTGAACTACTGCACGAAAGAAGGCAAACTCTCGCCCTGCCCGCACACCACCCTCGGTGGGGATTCACGCAATCTGCGCGCCGGCGCGATTTATCCCGCCCCAGAGTTCGGCTTGTATTCCACCGCCGAAGACCTTTCGAAGTTTTACCAAATGATGTTGAACCGCGGCACCGCTAGCGGCAAGCGCTATCTGTCTGCGGCCAGCGTCAAGGCCATGACCATGATTCAGACGGGCGATCTGAAGGCCGGCCACAGCACGGGAGCTGCTTTCGGCCTCACCTGGGAAGTCGCCAAGGACCCCGCCGCAGCCGCCATGCTCTGGTCCATCGGCACCTTCGGCCATGGCGGAGCCTTTGGCACTCACGGCTGGATTAACTCCGACAAGCAACTGATCGGCGTTTTCATGGTGCAAGGCGGCTCAGGCAACGCTGAAGCAAAAGCGAATTTCATCGCTATGGCCTCCGGCGCGGCGAATTAAAAGCGAAGATTTCACTTGAAATTCGTTCTTTCTTCGCCTAAGATATCGGCATGGCACTCACGCGGCGTCAAAAAGACCTACTCGATTTCTTGGCAACCTTCATTGAAAAGCACGGCTACTCGCCAAGCTACGAAGAAATTGCCTCTGGGATGAAACTCACGTCGCTGGCCACGGTGCACAAGCACATCCACTCTCTTGAAACCAAAGGCTACTTGAAGCGCGGCTTCAACCAGAGCCGGTCTCTCGAGATTTCGCCGAAGTATCTCGACGAACGCCGCAGCTACTCCGCTGCACCCGTCGCGACCGATCTCGAAGTGCCGCTGCTCGGTCGCATCGCCGCAGGCATGCCAGTAGAAAGCGTCGCCAATCAGGAAACTCTTGCCTTCCGGGATTTCATCGGTGACGAGAGCACCTACGCCCTACAGGTTCGTGGTGATTCCATGATTGAAGACCACATCTGCAGCGGCGATTTTGTGCTGGTGGAGAAGGTGCACTCCGTACGGGACGGCGATATCGTCGTGGCACTGGTGGATGGCATGGATACCACACTGAAGCGTTTCTATCGGGAAGCGGGCGAGATCGTCCGCTTGCAGCCCGCCAACTCCTCAATGGAGCCGATTCGGGTCCCGCAAAACATTGTCAGCGTACAGGGCCGCGTGCTCGCAGTCTTGCGCAAGTGTTAAAGATTGCGCGAAAGCACCAGACAAACCAGATTCCACGCGATCAGGCCTACATAAAACAGGTTCATGCGGGACAACAATCGATCCCGATTGCTAAACACGCAGTATGACGCCAGTGCAACTGCCTTACATTTCACTGCGAAAAGACCGGCAGGGGGTTGGGTGCAACTCTGAATGACCACTTCACAAACGAGTTCGCTTCGCCAACGCCATGCAGCATGAAGGCGACTCTACTCAGCAGGTCGAGAACCTGCAAATAAGCAAATTGTACGAACTGGCTGAATTGAATAATTCCAAGTGACCTGCTCCCAAATTTTGTACCAACGATTATTGTTAAGTTAACATTCCAGAGTTTTCCCTAGGTGGCCGCGGGGCAAGCTTGCCCTGTGGCAGACATGAGAGAGGCTGCAAGGACAGCTGCAAACTCCTTTGGAGTCCTGTAGTCCAAACTGCTATGCGGCCGTTGCTCGTTGTAATCCAACATCCATGCCTGCGCCATACGCCGAGCCTCCCATAAGTTCACAAATTGATTCACGTTCAAGAACTCTTCGCGCAGCCTGCCGTTAAAGCTCTCGCAATGTCCATTCTTGATGGGCTTTCCCGGCCGGATGTGAACCATCTCAATCTTCTGTTCGATGCACCAGGCCATAAAGCTCCGGCTGGTGAATTCGCTTCCATTGCCCATGCGGATTCTTTGTGGCTTTCCGCGCCTTTCGATCACCGCCGATAGCTCGCGGATCACACGCTGGCTTGGCATCGAAGTGTCAACCGCCAGCGCCAAACACTCCCGCGTATATTGATCCACCAACGTAAAGAACCGCAGTTGTTGCCCATTGCCCGCCGCGTCGTGAACAAAATCCATGGCCCACTCTTGATTCGCCTTGCTGAGTCGAATCAGCGGTATCGCCTCACGCCTCAACTTCTTGCGCCGCACTGGCCGCAGCTTCAAGCCTGCCGCTGTGTAAAGCCGTCTCACTCGCTTGATGTTGATCGGTTGATCGCTTTCTCGCTGCATCAGCACCGCCAACCTGCGATAGCCAAATCTTAGCCGCTCCTTTGCCAGTTCCTTAAGCTTCCCACTCAGCTCCTCATCGCTTGCTCGCTTGCGGCTTTGATATCGGTAGCTGCTCCGTCGGATTCCAATCAACTCACATGCCCTGCGTTCACTCATCTCCGTGAATCGCTCCCGTAGCGCCTTTACTTCTTCGCGCTCAGCTGTGAGCTCCATCCGTTTTTTTCAATCACCCACTTCAGTGCTTCCCGGTCCAGGCTCAAATCGGCCACCAGCCGTTTGAGCCGGCTGTTCTCATCCGCCAGCTCATTCAGTCGCTTTGCCTCGCCGATTTCTAGCCCTCCGTCTTTCGCCTTCCAGTTGTAAAGCGTCCCAACGGACACCCCCATCTCCCTCCCAACCTCCTGTGCTGTTCGTCCCGCTTCAAGCTGCTTCACTGCTCCATGAATTTGCTCTTCCGTGTATTGGCTCTTTCTCATCGCTCCTCCTCCTTTCCTGCCTTTTCAGTTTAGGCTAGTATAGTTTTCGGGAAGCAGGTCAGGTCTACTGCCGGCTGGAGCCGATTTTGGCTGAGTACCGCGCGGCGTTCAAGAATCCGGGGTTGTATCGAAACCTCGAAGCGGTGGCGAAAAGGTACGAAGCTTACATCAATCGCAATGACCCGGAAGCGGGGACGGCGTTCCGCGCGCGGATGCTGACGATGCTCGGCAAGAAGAAGCCGATGCGGCGTGACGACGAGTTTTTCGGAGAGCGCGAACTAGATTTGATCTATGTCGGCAAACGGTTGGCCGACGCGCAGAGTCTGGAGACGCTATTGACCGAAGCCGGCTGGGATTACTACGTCAAAGCCGACGAGTGTTAGGGCGGTTTCCTGTTCCGGACGACGCGTACTGGGGCGTTTTTTTATGTGCTGATCGAAAAGGCGGAAGAGGCCCGTGCGTTTCTTTCGGCGAATGGTTACAAGCCTCAGCCGCCCGCAGAGTGATCATTTGCCGGTGATTTCGACGGTTCTGGTAATTCCACCCGCGGAAAACTGAAATACATTGTCGCCTTTGGCGGGTGTGAGTTCGACCAGGAACACGCCGGGATTGCCGGTCTGCGCTTCGACGCCAACAACTTTGCCGCCCGACATTGAGGTGACGGTCAGTCGCGCATCGACAATTTCAATGCCCGAGGCGTCGACCACGCGGCAGCCGAAAGTCATCGCCTTACCCTCTTCTCCTTCGCTCTTGAAATCGAGCAGCGTAATCGCCTTTGCCACACTGGACCGCGCGCCATACCAGTAGGGCACCCGCGATTCGAGTCCGTTCTTGCTGTTCTTGGCGATGAGGTAGCCTTGATACTCACCAGCCAGACCTTCGCCTGAGAACTTGAGCGTGACCTTGGCGGAGCCCTCGGCGGGCAGTTCCAGTTTGGCGGGGGCATCGAGCGTGGGCGATGTCTTGCCCTCATAGCCGCGAATCGAGAGATCGACGGTGACCGGTTCCTTCAGCAAATTAGAAACCGTGATTTCACGGATGTACGTAGCCTCTGCGCCACCAGTGCCGAATTTAACCGAGGTGGGTGCGAAGGCAATTGGGGTATCAAGAGCGGCGGACAAATCGAGCCGGCCAGCACCTTGATGGCGGATCGGAGCCTGCTTGATGTCGCTGGAGCTGTTGATCAGCAGGCTCCTGTAAGTTGCCGACGTAAGACCGGGTCGAGCGGCTTTCAGCGTTGCTGCGGCACCGGCGACGGTGGGTGTCGCGAAGCTGGTGCCCTGGGTAAGTGTGTAGAACTTCTCCGGGTCCTTGCGGCGGGTGGTGGCGGTGAAGAAGTTGTCACCAACCGCGGTCATATCGGGCTTCAGAGCGTTACCCGGGTTCGGGCCGCGGCTGGAGAATCCGGAGAGACGAGCGGGGTCGATCGGCTCGGGTTTGCCGGATTCCAGAGACCGATCGCTGGACGACGAACCAACGGTGATAACCTTTTCGGCAGTGCCAGGGGAGTTCATTGTGTTCTCGTCGGGACCGGCGTTTCCGGCAGCGACAACAATAATGATACCGGCATCGGCGGCAAGGTTCAGTGCGCGCACTTGGGCATCGTGGACGGGGTCGCCTGCGATATCCTCGCCGAGGCTGAGATTGAGTACGTCAAAGCCATCTTTCACGGCGTCGTCGATGCCCTTTAAGATCACCGAGTTCGGACCGCCGCCGTTGTCGCCGAGTACTTTGTAGGCGCCAAGATAGGCCTTGGGTGCCGCGCCCGCGATTACTCCGATGTTGGTTTCGTGAACGATACATGCCGATGCGCAGGCCGCATTGGTGCCATGGCCGTTGTTGTCGGCAGCGTCGGTTCCGTAGCCCTCGTCCTTGGCCAAGTCTTCGTAGGACCGGACCACGATCACCTTTCTGGTGACCAATTTTTCGTTTGCGGCACTGCTAGCACGGGGGTAGCCGGCAAGCTCGATCAAGGAATCATCCTTGAAACCAGGGTGGCCGGTATCGATACCGGTGTCGAGGATCGCAACGCCAACGCCGAGGCCGGCTTTTGAGACGCCGCCCAGTTTTTCCCAAGCTTGAGGCACGTTGCTAAGGGTCAATACGCGATCGAGCTTGGCCCAGTACATGCGATCCTGCTCTACTCGCGTGACACCGGGGATGTTGCGAAGCTCGGCGGCGCGCGAGTCGGGGATCAGGACCACGAGTGCGTTGAGCGTCGTGTCCATTGTGATCAGAACACTGCCGCCTCGCAAGGTGACGGCGCGCTCAGCGGCGCGTTGCTCGGTCTGAATCGCCGCGCGGCGCGATTGCCTTTCGGACGTTCGCACGGTAACGGCGGGTTCACCGGATAGTTCAACGATGTAACGGCCAGGGATCGGCTGTGCGATCGCCGTGGCGGAGAAAAGGAGGAGCGTTTTTAACATCGCAACTTTTTATTAAGACTATAGCAAATTGGGCTCTGATGCAATTTCTGAGTCAAACCAAATTCGGTAACGGCCGTCTCGATCGAACCCGACCCCGATCACGCAGCCAACGCGGTTCGCCAGACCTCCGGCATCGTCGCCTTCCTTTCGCACTAGAATGTTTTAATTTTAGTGTTAAAAATCACTATCACTCTATGCTAACTTCTTTTATTTCTCACGCGCGCAAACGAAGCTCACTCCATAACGCTTCAACCTCTTTCGCCGCAGCGTGCGAAGGTGAAACATCTTGCGCGACAGACCCATTCACCATTGATGAGGTGTATTTAGCGGATGATCTCTGGACAGCGAGGGTTGCGGGCCTCGGGTGAAGAAGTGGTTACTTCATGCTGCCATGGGTTGCGCCTGGGCGAGTTTCCCATCGAGG
>Ga0194133_10000121_pt1 | contig 156637 bp, 212 predicted proteins | sample TA2KigOf40mmetaG_FD_155448 | JGI IMG/M metagenome (GOLD analysis project Ga0194133, IMG submission 155448) | Freshwater microbial communities from Lake Tanganyika, Tanzania - TA2015055 Kigoma Offshore 40m | ecosystem: Environmental > Aquatic > Freshwater > Lake | place: Tanzania: Lake... | reverse complement strand
TACCTCTTTTGTATTTCATACTTGAAGGTGTAGCAGGATTGTCTACCTGAGCGCCAGCTTTTTGTTTATAGCGTTGTAAGAGTTCGTTTGAAATTTCATCTACTTTCTCTACTTCTTCAGTAGAGAGACCAAGTTTAGATGATCTTTCATAATCTTTTCTCATAGCATCTTGGGATACCTTTTTAGTAGCCCGCTCAATACCTTTTTTAGTTTGAGGAGTATGATCTCTATATCCTTTTGTGTCGTAAGTTTTATGGAGATAGCTCATAGCGGTATTAGCCGAGATTTCATTTACACTTTCTTTTGCTTCTACGACACCAATATAGTTAGAATCATGGACTTTGTAGCCCTGTTTTTTAAAATGATGCTTGGCTAGTTCCTGGGCATGCTTTTCATCTTTAGCGTAGAGACGGATTTTCTTTTCCATTTTTTCCCCTTGCTTAGAAACCATGCTATGCAGAGGGTCAGAAATAGTCACTGACACTCTATGTTTGAGTTCTGGTTCTGTGGATTCCGCTCTTGACACTATAGCTTTAGAAAAGCTTTTATTAAACTTAGAAAATCTAGTCATAGTACCCCCATATGGATACTGTATTTATTAAAGGTAAAAAATAGAGCAGGAAACAACTGCTCCTAATAAAAGCCCTAAAAAAGTGCACCAAAGAATTTGATATATTTTTAGTTCAGGAGAAGAAAATCTAAGAGGACAGTTTCTCCCCTCATTACAATTATGATTACAGCACTTTACTGAAGAGTTATTGATTTCCATTTATTTTTTCCTGCTTGTTCTATAATGTTAAAAAACTCATCTATTTCTTCTTTTGAGCAAAATTCTAATGGAAGTTCTCCATGAACTACTTTCCAAATGCGTTCAATATCACGATCCTCTAACCAGGTATCAAACATTTTTACTTTTGACCTGTTCAATGTGTTTACACGTTCCATGATACTTGTATCCGACACATGTACATTTATATTTTCCTTCTTTGCTAGTAACGTAATAAATGCTTCCTTTTGATCCTTTAACTTCTATTCTAGAAGGATCCTCTTCTTGTATACGTTCTAGTATTTCAAATTTTCTCCCCTTAGTGCTAATAGCCATAGGGTTTTTAAATATGTGTAAATTTAAGTCACGATTGCGAACATATGCATATGCCTTAGTCATAGCATCGTTGAAAAGATAGACATGATTACAGTCAAATGTCTCATTCCATACAGTTACTTCTTTAGCAATGAGCAAGATCAGCCTCTCGATAGATTGCCCATACCTCCTCTACAGATACATCATACTCTTGGGCGATCTCAATAAAAACCTCTCGCATCTCATCCCGAGATTCGAATCCTTTTGCTACCTCCACAGCGATAGCTTCTTCAATATCAATAGCAACCGATTTAAAATATCCCATTATACAGTTTCCTTAACAAATTCTTCGTACGATGCTCTAACGGCTGGGTAATCAATCTTACCCTCATAGTCCAGCTGATCACGCTCGAACTGAGTCATGTAATCGTCGCTGACCTTGTCAAAGCCAATCACCGAGCGCTCAAAGAACGGATTGTTCTCCGAGATAGCCTCACAAACATTGTTTGCCATCTCCTCCGTCCATTCTGGAGCCTCGATGATAAAGTCTTCCCCGCCCTTGGCCTTCCAATAAGGATCGGTATCGGTTCCGTAGTTTTCGTAGTCTTGGGTATAAAAGCAGATCTTCATATCATTCTCCTATTCATCATACATCTATTATGACTGAAGCGGAAAATTAGATCAACTGGTAAAAACCACAGCTAGCTGTGGTTTATTGATTACCGTACTAAAGAGATACGGTATTTTTAACGTTTTGGAGGGGGTGAGATAGGGGGTTTAGGTAGTTGAGGTAGAGTTTTCCAGTATTCTATCCATCGACCATATTCATCAATTCGTTTTTCTAACTCATCATCTTTTTTTCTCACTTCATTAAGAAGAAGGCGATTTTCAGCCATTTTTTCATTCATCTTGTCAATTTTTTGATCCATGTAAAGAGTGCGCTGGTCAACCATATCAATTCTATTTTTAAAGTATTCAATATCCTGCCCCCTGCTTGTTAGGAAAGCAATAAGAATAAGAATAGTAAAAAAAGAAAAAAGCAGAATGGTAATAATTACTTGACTGCGATCGGATTCGTTAAGATTTTTCCAGAGTTTCATTTACATATTTATTTTTTTTAATACATACATTATAACCTATTACTTTAAAAATTACCACTATGTTTAGAATTTTTCTAATTGAAAAAAAACTTATTGTTTACGATAAATCAGAAAAAGAATTTCGTGAAAAGTACGGAACAAATTACGAACAGATTTTTTCCGTTAAGGATCAAGATAACATTGATTCAGCATGCGAAAAATTATTTAAGCAATACAACGCACAAGAAGTCGTAAAAGACTGCCACATTAAGAAAAAGATTGGATGGAAGTACTGGTCTGATGAAATGAAAAAGCAAATTAGTAATAATATTTCTTTTGCATTAAAAAGATATGTTCGAACTAAAGAACATTCAGAAAGTATTTCAAAATATAGAAAAGGAAAGTCTATTTTTGAAGGGCAAAAACACTCCGAGCATACAAAAAAACTAATTGCATTTGCAAGAAAAGGTAGAGATCCTATTCAAGGAAGACGATGGATGCACAATCCTATTACTGGTAAAGAAAGAAGGGGATTTGAATTAGAAGAAGGAATGATTTGGGGAAGATCGCCTGAAGCAGCTGAATATATTCTATATACAAAAAATAAAAAAAATTAATATCCCCCGCCGCCGGAAGCTACGTTAAGTCTTCTATAGTTTACCCAGTGGTAAAAACTAGATGACCAATTTTGTCCTTGATAAGAAGCGGTATAATTAACTTGTATTACGCTTGCAGCGTATGGAGTACCGGTGTTTACATAATCTACATCATAGCTTGACGGATTAATTCCAGATTGACCTGCAAACCTATTTCTTATATACACTCCTCCAATATCAAAAGTAACTACTTCTAGGGCTTGTGGGCCTCCTAAAGCAGAATTAGGATTATAATATGGAAAAACGGAACCGGATAATATATTAACTTGCGGATCTTTTACAAAAGGAATATAAAAAGTTTGAGTTTGATTATCATCTAGAATTGTAGCAGTTCTATTAAACCACAATCGAGGATTAAAAAACCCACAAAACCCTTTAGGGCCGGAAGAATATCCGGTAACATTTACTTTTATATCATATGCCCCCGAATTAGGTTCACCAGAGTCTTCAGCCATAACTGCGCCATGGCCTGGATTAAATTGAGCATTTCCAGGGTAGGAAGGAATTTTTGTAAGCTCAACCCTCCTAGAGCTGCCAGGGCTGTAAGATATGGATCCGTTTGTATCACAAGAAAAAACACCCGGAACATTTCCTTGATTAAGAATCCAATAATAACCATCGTGTCCAAAAGGCTCTAGCCCAGATGGAAAATTTACATTATAAAAATTAATTACAGGAGCTCCTCCGGCAGTAGCATTATAAATTCTATGCGAAAAATCTTGTATACTGAATGTCCATTCAAGCAATCTGTCATTATTTGGCACATTCAGGTGAAACAGGTTAACCGGGGAGGTGTAATAAGGAACTGATCTAGCGGATTTTGTTCCGTAATATGCACTAAATTTACCTGAACTACCAGCCTCTCCAGAAGCTCTAATCCAACTCATAGAGGTGCTTTGAGAGGTGATTTTACCGTACTCCCATCCAAGGTCACTATTGAGTTTTAATGAGCCAGAGCTTTTTACAGGCATATTATTTTTTAAAAAAATTAGTTAAGTTTATTTATCAAGTCAAAAAAAGAAAAATAAACAAATAAAAATAGGTTAACTATTTGATCAAATAATAATGCTATCATTGCGGCTTTGGTATGTTAGGAGGAGGAGGCATTCCATTTAATGGAGGAGGGGGTGGGGCGATGTTAGGAGGTGGAGGAGGAGCAGTGCCTACAACTGGTTGAGGCATTACTGAAGACTGAGACAGTCCCATTGAAGGCATGGCAGGAGAAAAAGGTCTCGGTGTAAAAGAAGAAGATAGCCCTGTCGAAGTGCTAGTAGGATTTGGAGAGACTGGAGTAGGTCTAGTAGCTGCTTCGATTGCTTTCATTTTAGCTTCTTTATCACCTTTATCAGCTAACATTATACCAGAAAGAATTCCAGTTAAAAATGTAGAGATAGGAATAAGCATTTCAAAGAACTTTTGATCGATAGGTGAAATTGCATTAAGAGGCTGCGTAACAAAGATAATAGAATATAAAACAACAAACACAATACCCGTTAAAGTGAGTGACAAGCAAACACCAATAAAAAATTTTAATCGAGCCATCAATTGATCTTCAGTATACATAAAGGGCTCCTGTGTCTCTTCTTTAGATTCTTTTTTTAATAGATTTAAGTTCATTTGCAATTACCTATACTTGGTGCTGTAGGAGAAGTTGTTGGAGTGTTTTCAGAAGGAGGTCCTAATCTTGGATCTCTACCACCTTTAAATACATGCTCTGGACAAGATCTAGTCACATCACAAAGAGGTTTTTTACAAATATCTGATTCCCAGTTAGCTGGGTCTTGGCAAGGGTATCTAAACCTATCTCCACCAAAGGCTGCTAAGCCGATTGGCAGTAGGACTAAGAATCCTAAAAACCAAAAAAGTTTTTTATCGTTCATCTTTTTGACATCCAAGTTGAAATACCAACATAAGCACCTGTAATTCCTCCGAGGGAAATCCAATAGAGGTCTAACATGGCACCTAGTTTTTGTAATCTTGCTTCGGGAATAAGGAACATAAGAGCAAAGCCAGAAATAATCATTGCTACAAGAGATACCCAAGCCATTCTTCTTCTGTTTATAGCTTTCTTTTCATATATCTCTTCTTCTTTAGAAGAAACTATACCATCTTGATTTATATCAATCTCTTCTTCAAACTTTAAGCCAGATTGAGTAGGGAACAATGGTGCATCAGGCACTCAATTCACCTCTTTCAATTAATTTTTTCTTATTATACTTGTGGCTTTCTTGTACGAGCTCCTTACTTTCACCTTGATAAAGGACAGCATAGTTATTATCAATCATCCATTGGTTAAGGCTTACACCATCCTCTAAAACAAATACGCCAAGTATACGACCAAATTTATCATCGTTACTATTTGCCTTCATTGTTTGGATTTTTTGCCAAGAACCAATAGGCAATTTTTCCTGAACTTTCTTTTTAGATAAAAGTCCACGAACTTTTTCTTCTTCGTTAGCAGTTCTTGATTCAGGGGTATCGACACCAGCCATCCTTACACGCTGATTAGCAAGGATTATGTTAAATCCTAGATCTAAATCTATATCGACAGTATCTCCGTCAAGCACTTTAATAATTTTACATCTATACAAATACATAATACCTCCACTTTTCAGTATTTATGTTATTTTTGATGCTCGAGCCAAATCAGAAAGAGTGATGACGCTATACTAATTATAGCGAATAATTGAGCTGGGCGCATTATTTGTAAAGCTTAAAAGCAAATGTAATTAATGCAGCTGCACCTAAGCACCACCAAAACAAATCATTCATTTTGTTACGTAATTCGTCGGCTACTTTTTTATCTTGCTTTTCTATTTCTAACATTCTTTGTTTTGTTGCCTGGATTTTTTCCCAAGCACCTTTCCCGTAAGTTTTTTCTACTTCTTGCTTAACATTCTCTAAATTTTTTGCACGTTTTTCTTCTGCAATCCATTCATCCAATGCTCGCTGATCCAACTCACGATCGTGATATCTTGCTTCTCTTCTTTCCTTTAAAACATTATTTTGATATTGTCTAATTTGTCTTTCATTTTGTTGCTGCATCTCAACAATCATTCTACCTAATTCTTCACCAGCATCTTTAGCCTCTTTAATAGTGTTAACAGCAAGCTTAGCTACACTAGGTGGTTTTTGTTCGGGCATTTTTCGAATTATATGTGGTTTGTGCTAGCACACAACCATAGAATAAAAACATGACGAAGAAGACTATTAAAGGCTTCTTCATATTGTTCCTTTAGGTTAAAAAGCGCCAAAAATGACGCTATTTTATTTATCTAGAATTGTGTCCAGAAGTTGACAAAATCATTTGCTTTTACTTCGTCAGTAAAAAACCCAACTACTAACTCTTCTGATTCAATGTTCATCATTAGAACACAAATAGTATCAGCATTTGATATAGATGCTTTTATAAACCAGTTTTTTAAAAGCACTGTGTTGAAAGAAAACAGCTCAAAGCCGCTTTCCGTTTTAAGAGTTGTAAGGTCAAGTTTCCTTACTTTTTGATTAGATTTATCCATCAAAACAAAACAGAATCTAAAAACTTTTCATCTATTATGCTTGAGTTTAAAATGAACCTGCTATAAAGTCCTTTTTCGCGTCCGTATGCTTCTATTTCCCATGGAAGGTCCCAGTAATCAACGCGCTGCTCGTTAATTTCTCTTCCTTTCCATTTAGTTGTAATTGCATACACAGCCCCGTCCCTCATTTCACCTGTAGCAAATTGCTTAACGTGAACGCACTCATGTGCCAAATATGTTAAAGTATCTCTGACCGATAGACCTTTTTTTACTTCTATTTCAAACTCTCTATATCCCTCATTTTTTCCCACGTAATTGCAAAAGGCTTCAAAATCTTCATCATCATCTAACCGCTTTTTCATTAAAACTTTTATATCAAGAGAATTGCACATTCTCTTGGACATAAGTTTAGCGCAGTAGAATTCTACAGCACTAGAAATTAATTTTTTGTATCGAGTTGATCGATGTCCGGTAACCTCGATTTGCATAATTGCACCCTTAGGATACCAATATTTATGGGTTTTTGTATATTCATCCATTACGAAAAATCAGAAAATAAATCCTTGTTGAACTTACGTTCAGTACTTATTCTCTTACCGCTTTCGGAACTATCGAAAGCGGGTTTATCATCAGAAATATCATCTTGTGCGCGCTGTTCTACATCATAGAGCTTCATTTTCGCCCTATCTATACCTATTACGAACTTTCGATAAGCCGTTGGGTCGTTATACCTGTTTTTTAGTTGTTTAACCATGATCTGCCCAAGCGTCTCCAGTTCTTCAGAGGATATTAATGCGAACATAAAGTCAGCAGTTGCAGGTAATCCAAACGATTCTGATGTGTCTTCGAGACCTAGATCTGTATTCGTGTAGCCAGAGCGAGTCGTCTGAGTAGCCGTAACAATTGGAACGTTATGCTCAACAGCTAACCCTCTTAACTCTTCAGCAATCGATTTAATATAGGAATATGAATTAACGTTAGAACCAAATTTAAGTCTAGATGATATACAAATATTCAGATAATCAATATAAATGATATCCGGTACAAAATTACGCTTCAGGCTGAGTTCATTAAGAAGATGTCTAAAATGATTTGCACCAGCGGCCGCTGTGGGATACTCCTTGATAACCAGTTTTCCAGTAGTTTTATCTTTTACTCTGTTAACCTTTTTTTCATAAGCATCTTTAGGAAGTACCGTCAGTTCATCTATCTGAACATTAAGAAGATTAGCATCGATACGCTCAGCAATCTTCTCCTCAGACATTTCTAACGTAATGTATAAAACGTTATGTCCGGCAGAGAGGTTACTAGCAGCGCAATGACACATAAAAAGAGACTTACCGACGCCAGTACCAGCAAGAGCGACGTTAAGAGTTTTATTGGGTAAACCACCTTTGGTGATTCTGTTAAAGTACTCCAGATCGAACGGAATACGATGCTCTTTTTTATGATAGAAATCATATCTATTTAAATAATCCTCTAAAAAATCATGACCTATGTGACTGTCAAATGATACTGCTAACGCATCGGAAAGTATAGTAGGAATACTTCCTTTGTCTTGCTTTTGATTGCGCCCGTCTAAAATCTGTATGGACGTCATAATGGCATTGTAGATTGCTTTGTCCTGACAAAATCTCTCTGTCTGATCGAGCAACCATTGTTTATCTACCTCATCATTTTTAATACCTCTAACAAAATCAACTATCTCTTTATGCTCATCATCACTTATACCTGTAACGTTATCAATCTCAATAACAAGCGCAGGAACTGATGGACAACTATTATACTTCTTTACATATTCAATTACTAACTTAAATATTCTTTTATCAGAGTTAGAAGTAAAATACTCCTCTTTTAGAAAGGGAATTGTTTTTCTTAAAAAGTCTTCATCAAAGACTAGCTTTGAAAGTATTTGCTTCTCTAATGCCATTACAGCCCACCAGCAAGTTGAATGCCAGTAGTAGATTTAATATAAGCTTCTTCTAGTTCTTTTCTAGTTGTTGCAGTAAAGAGAATGTGCTCATCTTTAAAGGTAAACTCTGATGCATCATCAATAGAGATACAAAGAGGGGCAAAGCCCATGCCTTTTTGTGATGCTACTATTTGAACTGGCTTTGAGAGAGTTAGAGTGTTGTCTTTCTTTTTAACTAACCTACCAATAATTTCTTCACCCGACACTAGTTTTACTGTTGTTATTTCTTGCATGATCATTTTCCTTTGTAAGATTCTTCACTATAATTTTTTTGTCTTCTGTAATAAAATCTAACTCATCCCCTATTTTCCATCCTACGTCTGATAAGAATTCGGCAGGTAGTTCAATTATAGTGTCACCATTATCTAAAATTTCTAAAACGCTACAAGAGTAGGATTTATTTTCCATAGGTTTGTGCTCTATTAATTTGTTCTTGAGGGACATCAAACATCTTATCTGGAAATCTATTTTTAAGAACGATGTTAAGTTCATCCCATGTTTTTGCCTGGGCTAAAAACTCATCTGTTTCTCTATTATAACATAGCATGTTATTTGAATCAAATTCAAGTCTTGCTCTAACTACTCTCTCTTCAAATTCTTCTAAAATTCCTTCAGCATGATCTTTCATGCGAAGAAGCATTTTGTAATAGCGGTAGCGATGGTACGCAATAAGAATGACAGCGGTAACTATCCCTGAGGAAAATCCTATTACAAGTAATTCAAACATTTTGTTCTTTAATATAAGTAAAAGCGTTTTTCTTAATAACTTCGTTATCCCAATCTTTTAGATAATCATTGTCAGTTTTAAAAAGAGCAATTGCATCTTCTTCTTTTATTTTACTATAACTAAAAATTGTTTCTCCTAGCCAATGCTGGGAAAATTCTTTTGCTTCGTTACAAGTGACGGTATCGAGAGCCCACTCAACCTTTGACGAATCAGAAACTTCTACCATATATCGCACACGATATTGAGAAATTGTATCTACCAGAACCCATGCCATAAAATTCTCCTCACTTTATTTTATTAATTACTTCCTCAATATCTGGTCTAGGAATATCACCAATGTCAAAAACAAAATCTAAAATATCTAACCTATGAGTCTCTAATAAAGAAGAAAGATATTTTTGATCTTCTACGTCTAAATTATTATAAAAAATTGAAAATTGTGCTTTATCAAGCGAAAGAGCATATCTTAAATTACAAAAGTCACGAGGAGCTAAAGTAGACCTACCCTTCATAGAAGTGCTTCTCCTAGTTTATTTACTTTGTTTTTTACATCCTCTATTTGTTTATGTAGGAGATAACGAACTTGATGAGGTTCTAATCTCGTAAATGGCCAGGTAGGAGGTTCTTTATAATATTCCTTATTATTCTGCCAAAACCTCATCGACAGATTCTTCATTATCTCCGGTAGAAGAGGGTCCCGTTCCTCCGTATGAGTATTCTTTTTTAGCTGCATCTTCAAGTTGCACCATTATTTCTTCAGTAAAATATTTTTGAGGGTTAGAATTAATTTCTTTTCCAAATACTTTAGTTCCGCTAGGAAGTTCGTAGCGAGTTGATACTTTTTTAATAATCTGATATTTCTCGGCCAGATCTAAGAGCCCGTAGTATCGGTCAAGCCCTTTGTCGTAAGTAAGTAACACTTCAACGTTTTGGTTCTCTTTTGAGAGTCTGGACTTATACATTTTGACTCTGATAATATTTCCGACAATCTCGCCTGTTGAATCTTTTTCTTTCTTTTTTGTAAGCATTGCAATAGTACTGGCAGCGTATTTAAGTCCCGTTCCACCTCCGAGCTCCTTCATAGGTACATAACTTCCAACAAGATCATAAACGTGATTAGTCACGAGCATGGGCACTTTGACTTTAGCTAATTTTAAAGTCAATACACGAAAGGCAGCTTTTATTAACTGAGCCTTTGTCATGTCTCTTGTATCTTTACCTTCAAGACTATCTTCCATCTCTTTACTGGTTGATAGGAGGCCAAGACTATCCAAAACAAACATCATAGGAGGTCGTTTATCTTCAGGTTGCTTCTCATATGCATCAATCATTTTTAACGCATGGGTTTTAAACTTCTGAATAGTATCTGGTTCTGAAATAATTACACGTGAAGTATCAATGCCACGTTCTTCCATCATTCTCTTTGTGACCGCGGCCTCTGTATCGTAATAGACGACTCCTCCTTGTGGATTCTTTTCGAGGAATGCTCGTACGACACCAAGAACGAAGTAAGTTTTACCAGTAGCGGACTCTCCTGCAAAAGCAGTAACCTTGTTATCAGGTACGCCACCGTAGAGGCTGCCAGAGAGAACAGCGTTGAGCATAAAGCTGCCAGTATCAATAAAACCGCTAAACTCAGCACTGCCGGCGCCGTCAGCGGCAATAGAAGTATCTTCATCTTTTATTTCCTCTACTAAATTTCTAAAAAAATCATTCATTGTATTCCTTCCTCAATTTGACGCTCATATAGTTTTTTTAATTTTTTTACTTCCTCTAGAACGCTTGGATGAAGAGCTTCAAAATTTTGATAGTCACAAATTGCATTCATTAGCTTACGAGCCAGCCTTATTTCTTCAAAATGCCCGATAGGATGAACTTCAAAATCATTCATAATTTATTTTCCTTGTTGTCCAATCTTTAGCAAATACTTCAGGAATTTTTTCACTTGTTCTTTCCATATCTAAACCGTTTGGGTAGTGTTTGAGAAGTGCGCTGGCCCGCTGTCTTATTTCCCGAGGTACGCCTGGAGAAGTTTTTGGGTTTAAAAGATCAATTAAAAACTGTTGTGTATACAGAACAGCTTTGTATCTTTCATCAGGTAAAGTCAAAATGTTCCTCCGTCTCGTATATCTTTAACTTTGCTCTTATCAATCTCTATTTTAGATGGATCTCGTTTTTCTTTCAACTTCTTGACTCTTTCTATCCAGTTAGGAAGTTTAATTTTTTCAAATCTTCTAAAGAATCTAGGATCCCATTCTCTTTTAACGTTTTTTATACTATTATCTTGCTTAGTAACGTTTTTTATACTATTATCTTGCTTAGTAACGTTTTTTACTCTACGAAAAGATTTTTGCTCTGTAACAGGAAAAGATAACAAATTATTAACTACAGGATCATTCTGAGAATTACGTAACCCATGATTAGCAGCAATTAACAAAACAATAGCAAGAGGATCAAAAACTACCACAATAAGAATAATAACTACTCTTACAGCTTTTTCAAGTACTCCTTGAGCCTCTTCTCCGTAGATAAGGTCTGCAATGTATTTGATCGGTCCAACTTCAGCAGCAATTCTTGCCGAATCTTTTCGGAGGGGCCCTGCCTGAGTATTAAGTGTCTTAAGAGAGTTAGACGCACTACTAATTTCAGAAAGAATACGGGAGCGTTCCCTTGCCTGCTGATTACGTATTTTGCTAGCGGCTTCTGGATCAACATTATCAACCAATCTATCCAAAGAGTTAAGAGCTCTCTGAGCATTATCTAATCTCCTCTGTTCATTTTGAATCTGCTGATCAATTATTTTTAACTCAACGTTTGTATCAGCTCCAACCAAGTTTTGATCTAAATGGGCTTTAGATAAAAATCCAAAGGCACCCAAACTAGTAATAAACATTAAAACAATTACTGATATAACTAGATAGTATCGAATTAATTTTGGAGCAGTTCCCCAATTGCTATACACCCAAGATGCTGCTACAACTTTGGCTAACTCTAACGATGCTCCCATAATAACAATGGGAATAACGGCCGCAGCAAATATAGCTGCAAGCCCGGCTACCGAATAATATGCGGCAATAGCTGAAAGAATTAAAGCTGTTATTAAAGCGAGATAGTTAATCATTTACTATGGCTTCTACCTTTTTTATAAACTGTTGCATTTTTTGAGTTCTGTTGGGCCAGTAAATATATTCCTTATCAGAATCTTTTGCTAAGTTTTGTAAAAGAGGGAGAACGGTACGGTAGAGCTGTTCTAACTTACCTTTATATGTTTTTTCAACCTCTTCAAGCTCTTTTGACTTTATAGTAACTTGCTGTTGAAGTTCTTTCTCCAATACTTTTAATTCTTCTTCACTAACAGCAGAAAATCCAAAATCATCTTCGTCGAGAGTTATTACTGGCTTCATGCAAAGAATTCCTCTAAAGTATTTCTACGCTCTGTCTTCCAACCAATAGCGTCAAGTATAGTTTTAAGTGGCTCAACAAACGACTTCTCAAATTGTACGTCATAATCAATAACGTCATTTAAATTTAGCTCAGGGGGTAACTTACCAGGAGTACTAATTACGTGCTCATTAATTTTATTAGGTAACTTCAAATAGCAAAATTTAACCTTATCACCTTTATGCACCTGCTCGTACTTGTTTAAGAGGTTAGCTTGCTTGAGTAGGTAATTATATATGATTGCTCCTTTGACATGAATAGGAGTTCCCGTTCTATATATTTTAGCTGAACTGCTTTTTTCTATCCACTTATCAAGCTCTTTACAGCCTCTCGGAAAGGCAATATCCTCAAACGGAAGCGTACCGAACCGTTCACGCTCTGAAGTAATGTAGTTAATTAAGTCATCCTCAGTCATCGTCATAATCATAGTTAGGGCTTTCTTAATACTATCTCTTACAACAGCGGGTGTGGAGGTTCTCACAGCTTCAATACCCATAATTTTTAGTTTAGGTTCAGAATATAACACCCCCTCATTATCATAAACGTTTAAGATATATCGTTTCTTAGCTGTCCAGATTCCTTTATTAGCAATAGCCTCGCGTTTCATTTTCATCTTTTGATCATACGCGTTAACGTATAATGCTAACTCTTCGTAGCATTTATCAATGTAAGGCTCAAATACTTCCTGACAAACTTTATCAAGGTACTTGACAATTTGTTCGTTTGATTTGCCTTCACAGGTCTTTTCTACAAACTTTCCGAGATCAATGTACATTGAGTCAGTATCAACAGCAATAACAAAGTCCTCGTTGCCTGTCTTAAGCACTTTATTAAGGTAGGCGTTAATTTTATTTTCCATCCACCGAATGGATAGCTGGCCGGACTTAGTAATTGATTCGGCAAGTCTTGCATCAAACCATCTAAAGTACCGATTGCCTAATGCACCATAAACTGAGTTAAGCTGAATCTTCTTTGCAAGCTGCATGTTATGACATCGAGCTACTTCCTTTTCAAGCTCATACGTCTTTTCTTTCTCATACTTCTTCTTTGCTTCGATCATTTGATTCTTATACTTAACTCGGTCATCATACAGTCGTTGCATCATCTGAGGTAAAAAGCCTTGATAGTCCTTATCAAACATACAACCTGTCGCAGCTACTGTAATATTCTGGGATTCCATTTCATTACGAATAGCAGGATCGTTTAATGCTCCATTAAGAATTTTATCTACACCATCGCTAACGTTAAGCGAGGAAATGACCCCGGTATATGTTTCGGGTGAAATATTATACTGCATAATCAAGTGAGGGTATAGACTATTCAAGTCAAATGATACAACCCACTTATGCATACCTACCTGAGGATCCTTAACATAAGCTCCTTCAATAGGATCGTCTTTTACTCTTTCAGATGGATCAAATTGAGGTATGACAATATTCTTTGAGAGTAACTCATTATGAATGTACATATCCCATGAGCGCACAGAAGTGAAAGTATCTAAATAGTTAATCTTTCCATCGTAAGCAAGGGCAAACACTTGCTCAATAAATTTAAGCTTATCTTCCAGTCTGTCTACAAGTCTAACGTCCTGAATATTATATTCAATATATTTCTGGTAGTTCTTCTTATACAGCTCGTCCAGACTGCTGTACCCAAGTGAGTCATAATCTAACTTACGCTCCCCTAGTACAACCCAAGAGATATAGTCAAGTTTGTAGCTTTCTTGCATCGTAAAAGAAAACTTCTTATACAGCTGCATATAGTCAAGGATAGTAAGACCGACGATCTCTGGAATAACGTATTGACGGCCTGCAAGCTCAATTTCACGCTGACTCAGAATGCCCCATGGAGAAAGTCTCTTCGCACTTTCCGGTCCAAGTAGTCGAGTAATACGATTAATAATATAAGGCATATCAAAGAACTCAACGTTCCATCCCGTAACTACATCAGGTAAGAACTGAGTAGATCTCCACACCTTAATAAACTTCTCAAGCAAGTCCTGCTCGTCTTTACACTTTAAATAAGTTATTTCTTCGTCACTACCTTTTGGGATAACAAAATCATTATATCCCATTACTACCATCTTTCCCTTTTTGCTTAGAGTAATAGCGGTGATTTGTTTATCAGCAGCACTAATGTCTGGAAATCCTCCAGTTGAATCGGTCTCGATATCAAGGGATACAACAGAAATAAGAGAAGGGTCGTAATCAATGCTACCAGAATAATGGTCATGAATAAAAGTATACACAAAGTTAGTAAGGCCATAGATGTCAAGACCTTCAACGTCCTTGTATCGCTTAATATATTCGCGAGCTTCATAAACGCTTCCAAAAGTGATTTTATCAACAGATACTCCTTTGAGAGTTCTATATTCTGTATTTTTTATTCTTGAGGTAACAAACAGGTAAGGTTTGTAAGGAATTGCATGTTGAATACGTTGACCGTTTTCATAACCACGCAATAATATTTCGCTACGATTTAAGTAGACGCTAGTATAGAATTTTGACATCTCTACATTATAAAATAAAATGGGTGGCACTGCCACCCATCGAACTACTTATAAAGATCTTTAAGTATTTTATCCAGCTCTTTTTTATCTCTAACGTGTGTAGATAAAATAGCGGCTGTTTTATACCTGTTGTATGCTTCCATTGAGTCAACAAGTTTATCAAACATCTTTTTTAGCCAGTTCATCTAGAACTCTCCTGGAGAAGTTGCTTTTTACCCTTTAAAGTTTGCTCTTCCGCATCAACTACTTCAATCTTTTTAGTTGGAAGAACTTTCATCATATTTTCTAGAGTAATTTTAAGCATGCCATTAACTAAAGCGGCATTCTTAATTTCAATAGAGTCAGCAATTTTCCATTGACGAGCAAAAGCTCTCTCGGCGATACCTTTGTAAATATATTCGCTATCGTCACTATTTGTACGACCGGAAATTTTAAGAGTATCCCCATCCAGTTCAACATCAATATCTTGCTTACTAAAGCCAGCAACTGCAAGCTCAATTGTAAATGTTTTATCATCTACTTTCTTAATATTGTATGGAGGAAAAGATGGTAATGCTTTAGCAAAGTTTGATTGAGCGTTTGCAAACTCATTAAATACTTTGTCAAAGCCAATAAAGCTGCGCTCAAAATCTTTGAGTAGTGAAAGTGCGTTCATGAAATTCCCCTTATTGTTTAACTGGAGTCAGATATTTTGAAATATCAAATGTTGTCATTGCTGAATACAGATCGTTGTTAACGTTTACCATATTGCGAGCAAATAGCGCTTGAGCATTCACAAAGTCCTGCAAAGGCTTTCTGAGTGACTCTTCTTTAACAAATGTATTGAGGAATTGTGTTTTGGCGTATTGAATGGAATCAATAGCCGTAGAAATATACGTATGCATTGTAATTCTCCTTTTAAATTAAGCGAGTTAAAATGTCACCCATTAGGCGTGACAAAGTTATTTAGCTCTCATCGCCGCATCTTTGCTAAATCTATTGCTTCCTCGCCCTTAAAAACAGGCACGAGATTAGATTTATGTAAGTTACCTATTCCTATAAGATTATCTCCAGTATAGGTAGTATTAGCTTTTTTAGGAGCAACACCGATACCGGAATCTCTAGAAGGGTAATTACTGCTCAGTCTATGGCTATTGAGATTAAGTCTACTACTAGTACTATTTACTACTTCAGGAGTCCAGGCTTTTTTAGGATTTTGAGAATAAGCAAATTTATACTTTTCCTGCTGATCCTTCCAGGCCTGCTTCTCTTTTTCACGTTGTTTACGCGTTTTTTTACTTCCACCGTAAATCGTAATAATCATATATTCTCCTTACATCTTATTATAGACGTTACGAAGAATTAAATCAACTACCTTTTTCTACCTATATTGTACTTTGCTACAAGTTCCCAGTCATCTTTCTCTTTATGCGGAAGAATTTTTATTTGAGAAAGAGGAGCAACAGGTTCTTTGCTTGCTGTGGGATTGATTAACTGCACTAAACCCCATTCAGCTAAAAGGTTGGCAATGGTGTTACGTCTTGCTATATCATCTTCAGAAAAATTTGCCGGCTTTCCGTCAAGGGAGAACAGCTCTTTGAAATGAACAATATAATACCTACCTTGCTTATGAAGAATGTGGCAAGATTGATATAGAATTTTATCCTTGCGGGAAGCAACGCCGATTCGAGTTAGAGTTTCACGGACCTTTAAAAAATCGTCCTCATCTACTAATCTCACTTCCACGAGAGATTCTAAAACAGTCATATTTCACCTTATTATTGTTATAGGAACAACTATGAATTATTTATAATCATAGCTATTTCCTGTATTTGTTCTGGTGATAGCAGACTTTTATATTCCTGTGATCTTTTAATATTAACGTTAAAATACTTACTGATTGCTAATAATTCTTCGGTAGTTTTGGATTTTGACCACTTACTAAACCTTCTACCCTTTCTAATACTATGGAAAAGATACTCATATTGCATTAAATTATCGAGATCACTGAATTTATTCATCTCATTGGCATAGAGCAGAGTATCGGTATAGTATGAGAGTGCTCTGTTTACTACGAAGGGAATATACTCTTTCTGGGAGAGCTCATCATTTTCTGACCCTCTCATTAAATTATTCTTATTGCTTGAAATACTATTAACGTAATCAAAAGGATTCATGACATTAGTATTCCATAGAGGTCATCTTTTTCTAGCCACCATTTATAATTATTTTTATTTAATAGAGAGGTAAGTCTTTTGTCATCAATAAATTTATGCTCTATTTTAAGCATTTTTGGTTTAACCTTCCAGGAATAATTTTCCAGAATGACTAACTCATGTCCTTCAACATCTAACTGTAAGAAATCAATATCTGTAATCTTTAAATTGTTTAAAAACGAGTCTAATGTCATGCATGGGACATTTATAGTAGTAACATTACCTACGTTTCTGTTTCTATTAACAAGATTAGAAGCGATATTGCTATAATTGCCTTCTACATGTATATGACTTATTCCTCTTTGCCATTGCTCTTCTTCAAATGGTTCAAGAACATCCATTCTCACACTACCATCTTTATCTGTAATAGCAGCTTCAACACAAACACAGTTTGGTTTATTTTTTACTTTTGTAAATAGAGAATTAAAATATTTTGGAACTGGCTCAACAAAAAAACCTCTCCAGCCATAATCTAAAAAATTTTCAAGATTATTAAAGTCACTACATCCTATTTCAACGAATGTTTTCATATAAAGCCAAATTTTCTATTAATTAATTTTTTAGATGAACGTTGCTGATGAAAAATTTCGGCAAGAGAGTAATCTTTTTTATCATCTGATTCTTTAAAAGTAATATTAAGTTTACTTGCAAGAGAGCGAGCTTGCTCGGTAGTGTAGTTATTGAATGATAGAATATCAAAGCATCTTCCAGGACGAACTAAAGCAGGATCTATTTCATTAATAGAGGGGAGGTTAGTACTAAAAATTAATTTTTTACCCTTCACAGTAATTAGTCCGTCACCGACATTAAGAAATCTATGCATCATTGAATTGCCATCTCGTCTTGATTTAAGAAAATTATCTGAATCTTCTAAAACCATAACGCCGGTATCATCCTCAATAAATCTAGCGAAGACATAATCTTTCTGTAAGATTGCTTCGTCGTAAGTTACTATAGCATTTTTTCCAGTGTGGTGTAATAACCCTCTAATAAAAGTTGTCTTACCTGTACCGGGAGGTCCTATGAGTAAAAGAATGGAAGCATCTGACTGAAGATATCTCTCATAATATTCTTCAACAGATTCACCATTTAAAAATGGATACATTTCTGAGATAGGAAGTTTATCTCCTAGTAAAGGAACATTTACCGAGCTTCCATCTCCGGAGTAAATCCATTCAATATGACATTTGGCTACTAAAAATAAATTAGTAATTTCGTCGTAAATATTTTCTACCCAATCCCTGTCACCATATAATTTTACTGTAACAGAATTAGAAGTAACGGAGTAATCAATAAAACTATCATGCATTTTATCGACAAGCATTCCTGCTTGATCACCAAACTCAATAACTTGCCACTCGTTATCTGATTTACTTCTAGTAAATTTAATCCATGCTTCCTTTGAGCATACAATGTCTTCACCTTTGTAAAAAGTATCTTTTAAACAATTAGTTCTATAATCTATTAACTTGGAAATATAATGGTCATTTATACTTGTACCTGCAAGAAAGTACTCTCCTCTCTCATCAGCTAAAGAACTCGCATGGTCGTCAACTTCAGCACCTAATTTCATAGCTCCATCTTCCCATTTTCTATACATTTCGTCATCTTTATAAACTGCACTAGTAAGTTCCCATCGCTGTTTTCTCATTCCTCCCTTTCTTAAATTTTTTTTATTTATTTTTCTTTTTAATTTTCTTTTAAAAAAAGGACGTTTTAACATAGTATCAAGCTCTTTTAACACGTCAGTAATATCTTCTTCCATACTATTTAAACTCACATTCAACCATGAGTTCAGTAAGGCATGCTGTGATATTAATTTCATGATCAGCCACAAAAGCAGCCTTATACTGATAGTCCGCTAAAATTAAAACTAGTTGAGGAATGCTAGATGGTTTCAGATAGTCTGCTGCTACATCATAGATACTTCTAAAGAATGATGAAGAATCTACATCACTATTTTCACCAACCCATTTTCTTACACTGGTAAAGTTTTTAAGCTTTAGATACCCCATAACCTCTTTAAGAGTTTCCTCTTTATGGTCAGTAAGCATGCCGGTATCAATTTTACCTGTTACTGAATACCTTTGCAACTCGTTAAGAGTGCGTCTGTAATCTGGGAAAAACTTGCTTATGACAGCAGCAACTACTTTTTTATCGTAATATATCTTTTCATTACCTAAAATATCTTGTACTCGGTTAAAAAATGCTAGTGCAAGCTTTTGTTTATCGTCTTTATTAATTTTAAACTCAACAACTGAGCACCTTGAATGTAAAGGATCGATAATACGATTTTTAAAATTACACGTGAGTATAAACCCGCAGTTTACGCTAAACTCTTCAATGAAGTTACGTAATGCTGGTTGAGTAGAGTTAGGATTGAGGTAATCGGCCTCATCAAGAATAACATATTTACGGCCTCCGGACAATGATACAGAAGAGGCAAATGACTTGATATCATTTCTCAATGTGTCAATGTTACCGTTAAGGCTACCATTGATCACGATATAATCGCAGCCAAGTTCTTCTAGCATAGCTTTAGCAACAGTAGTCTTACCGGTACCGGCTCTACCAGACAAAAGGAGGTTTGGAACCTCCTTTTTATTTACAAACTCTTGAAATGTGCTTTTAAGATGATCAGGTAAAATAGTTTCACTAATTGTGCGCGGACGATACTTTTCCACCCACAATACATTATCAAAATTCATTATTAACCTTTAAATGTTGAACTGCTTTCAGTAGCTACCCAATACTCAATATCTTTACCTTTAAAATGGGCAATGCCCTTGGATGAAATGCTTACGTCATAATCATCTTGAATAATTTTAATATTTTCTGCTAAAAAAATCATCTTAAACGTCAAGGGTGTTTGTCCCAAATCAATACTAAAATTGTCACTTGAAGGGTTCTTAACGTTAACGGCCTGTACACTTAGCACTCCGTTTTCACCTGTTACTGCAATCTCTGGAAGACCAAGTACACCCATTGCTTTTAAAACGCTTTGTAGTGTGTCGCTTGAAAGAGTAAATTTAATTTCTAACTCTGGTAACTTAATCTCCTTATCACCTGGTAAGACAATATTACGGGGATCAGCATAGGTGTACTGAACCTGTTTATTGTTATCTTTAATGATAAGGTATTTGTCCTCTAAAGCAATTTCAGGAGAATCAAATAAAGATAGGACTCCCAAAAATTTAGATAGATCGTAAATAGCAAAGGTGCTTGGGATATTCTCCTTTATAAACGCCTTTGCCATTACGGTCTTATTTGGTGAAACAGTTGCCAGAATACTTCCTTCCTTAAACTGTAGGGAAGGATTAATAACCGAAAAGTTCTTTAGTATCTGGAGTGTTCTTGCTTCAAATTTCATTTCTTTTGACTTTTTTTAATTTTAGACACGTCAGCGGTAGCACTTGCACCGATAGTAGCTAAATCAATCAAGCTTCCACCGAAGATATAACTACCAACGTGAGACAGTTTCATCCAAGGACATAACCAGTTCTTACCGCCCATCTTAGATACATGATAACAGAAGTTATAATCTTCAGAAAGATAGCGTTTAGAATCTGGATCAATAATACAGTCAAAGTAGGCCATAATTTCACGACTACCGTCAAAGTGCTCAGTACGTACATGGTCAGGCTTATAATGCAACTCAGGATAAGCCTTTTCATACATCTCAAATGTCTTACGTCGAATCATCATAAAGCCAGTACCGAGTTCAAGTACCTCGACAGGCTCACCAAGAGGAATCTCGCGCTGTGTGGTCTTAGGATTAAAGACATAGTCACCAACGTAACGCTCTAACTGGCCTGGGTCTTCGTCAGCTACTCCCTTATCAACAGCTTGCTTGATCTTCTCCCAAGAGATACACTTTTTAGGATATGGGCCTGCGATAACATCATATTCTGACTCATCGGTCTGAAGAGCTAGTAAGGCTAAAATATCTTGAGGATTGAAACCAATATCACTATCGATAAACATAAGATGGGTTGCCTCAGATCTCAAGAACTCATCTACACAGTAGTTACGTGCACGAGTAATTAATGATTCGTTAAACAGGTAATATAGTTGGAGAGGGATACCGTATTTTGCACATAATGCAGACAAATCAGCAATCGACTTTGTATACATCCCTGCACACTGCCCGCCATACATGGGAGTGGCAACAAACAGCTTTTTCTTTCTAAGTTCTTCAATAGCAATTTCAATTTTCATTTTTGCACTCCGTACTTTTTATCGTGTTCTTTACCAATACCATACGACCCTTTATACTTACCTATTGATTCAGCATTAAAACTTAAGTACTGTCCAATGCGAGTACCTTTCTTAATTTTTGCCGGACCCACAGTGACGTGAAGTACACCGGCCATAACGCCATGGTAACCAGAGTCATAAAGACCCGAAGTAAGGAATAGGCCGTTGCGATTAAGAGTACTACGAGTAATAACCCAACCAGCTTCACCTTCACCAACATTGATGATGTTTTCCATGACAACTTCGTAGTGACCAGGCTCCAGGTGAAAGTATCCGTTATCATTAGGTACAACTTCTGAAGTTCCTCTGTGGTGTTTGTGTTCATTAGATACCTCAAAAGTTGTTGGTTGAATACGAAATACTTTACCTAATCTAAGGTCGACGGCGTTAGGTTGACTATCGCCTTCCTCGACAGCTGATAGAGTACTTCGTGAATTAGGTCCTAAAATATGCTTCATTTAATCTCCAAAATAATATGGGTTCTCTACAGTTTTAAATTCATCCTCAAGTATAACAGAATTATTCTTAAAGTTCAACTTAATAACATTATCTGCTACCGTCTCTCTACTTCCTTCAAACTTTGTTGATGATATGTTTAAATTATCATCAATGAACATAGGGGAAATTTCATTTCTAAACAATTTAAGACTTAGATCAGCTCTGTTATACAATAAGCAGCTAAAAGTCCCATCGAACTCATTCAATACTTTAAAGGAATTAGCTTGAGTTAGTGCTCTCAAAATTTGCATTGTATCCCAGGATGAGAGGTATTTGTCTACGTTGTTTTTTACTATCTCAGCCTTGATTATCCCATTGTGCCACAGTGCTAAATCTGGATTAGAGTCTGACTGTGAGTCAATGTTAAGAACCGCAGGGTGAATGAAATCCTCTGTTCTAGCATCTGTTGTAGGAGCTTGAATATGAACAATAGCATATTCATTAGGGGCTAAACTAAAACCATCTAAATTAATAGTGCCCAGTCTTTTTTTATGAATAGTTAAGATTCCACTATAATAATTGTATACGGATAGGGAGTATGAATGAAAGCCTCTATAGGAATTTAACCTGACTAGCTCTATTAATTTTTCTACGTTTCTTGAACCAACGATAGCGCACATAATAAACCTTTCTCAGTCAAGTAATCAATTTGTTTAATAGTATCTTTTACGTTCATATGTAAAATCCCATATCCATTTTTTTCTTTGAATGGATTAATGCATGTTTCAGAATCATCTATAAGCAAGCTCGAATTACTTGCGTACCTTGATTTGTTTAGCTTGGTAGAAGTAAAATTAGTTAGTAAATGTCCTAGACCGTGAGCATGTAGCCATCTAATCTTTTGACTACGGACTTGATTTTTATTCTTTTTAGTTCCAACACAAGATAAAATCTCCACATTAACATCAAGAGAAAATAGCTTATCTAAAAGTTTATCAGCGTTTTTTGTGGTTGATAGGTTATAGAATCCATCGTTATTCACAAACTCAAACCAATGGTCATCGTTAGGATCGTCTCTGCAGTTTAGTCCATAAGTTTCACTGTAGAGGGCATCAAAGTCACAAATGACTCCGTCCATATCTAAGTAAATAGTTGTAATCATTTTATAATTTTATCCCATGGTATATTAATAGAATAGGGTATTGGGTCAACCATACCAGCTTTTGCAAAATTAGCAATGCGTTCAGAACACGCAGGACATTTACCGCAAGAGTTGCCAATACTATCTGGATTGTAACAGGTGAGAGTATATGCAAGGAGTTCTGTTAAATTAAGCTCTTTACAAATTTCCAACTCATCAAATTTAGACAAATGACTAAATGGTGCTAGCACTTTGACTTTATGTGAGCGATTCTGCTCAGCAACAACATTTATACTATCAACAAACTTCTGGGTAGTATCCCAATAACCATATTCATCATGTACTTGCAATCCTGTATATACATGACTTGCGATGCTAGCTTCCGCTTGGGCAAGAGTAAGTGATAATAGTATTAAATTGCGAAAAGGAACATACGTTTTAGGTTGAGGGTCGCCAAGTACATCTTTTATTGTAGGCATTACAACATCACTGCCGCCAATGTTTGCAGAAATAGGTCTAGCTATCTCTCCTAGTATATTTAAATCTAATACTTTATGATCTACTTCTAATATAGAACAGAGCTCTTTAGCCTTAGTTAATTCTCTCTTTTGCTTTTGACCATAATCATACGAAAGAGCTTTTACTTTTTTACTTCCATACTTTGCTGTCAATATCATAGTGAGAATGGAAGAGTCCATTCCCCCAGACAAAACTACTAAAACATTTTTATCTGTACTAGGTAAAAAATCAAGAGCCTTTTTTAGATTCATTTTTATTATCCAATGATATAGTAATTGTATCGCCGGAGCCTAACATACTTAAATCAACAATTTCCATAGCAGCCGGCATACCAGCTCCATAGTCTACTGTACTAATTATAGTATCTCCCCCCACCGTAACTGTACTCATATTCGTATCATTATACAAATTAAACTGCTCATTAACTTGAGTCATTCTGTCAAGCGCGCGCTCTTTTTGAATTCGATGAAGGTAAACCACTGCATCCATCATTTCTTCTTTTAAATGCTGTAGCCATTGATCAAATTCTAGATCTGTGCGCTCTGTAGTTACCCCGTACTTAGTAAAGCCGTGTTGGGAACGTTTAACAAATTCGTCACAAATTTGATTAACGTTATTGTCTGGGCTTTTGTTTGGTGGGCCGTCAGTAGGAAAAGGATATTTTGTAATCATTATTGTCTCGCAGTCTTTGTACAAAAATGTAGAACATCGGCAATCATACCGTACTTCCATAATACTCTACTATCCGAAGCTCGCACTGGGTTAATATCAATACCTCCTCGCCGAGTGTAAAGGCATGCCACGAATAGTTCTTCGGGTTGTAATAAGTCCCATAGACGTTTATAAATGCATTCACAAATCTCTTCGTGAAAGTGATTCTCTTTACGCATTGATATAATATACTGGAGTAACGATTCCGGAGTAACCGACGTATCACCTTTAATATGAACATATACATCACCCCAGTCTGGCTGATTAGTTACTCGGCAATTTGAACGCAGTGAATATGAACGCCATCTTTCATATCTGCCAATAGATGGAACTACTTTGAGAATGTCTGCAGACTCATTGTAGTTGTCAAATGTCATCTTTTGAATGTTACAGTAATGCTCAAGAGAAATAAAGTCACCGATGATAGGTTTTACTGTATCAATGTCTCCCCAACGAATGAATACTTCGGCATGCCCTCCTACAGCTTTAGAAAGATCACGTTGTATATTATCTTCAATAATCCACATATCGTCAGTTGATTCAATTAGACGAGCCATATTGTAAGAGTTTAGATACAACTTTACCGATTTTGATTCTACAATGTTAGGTGTGTCGGATGGGCATGTAAACTTAATCCACCCGGAAACGGGAAAGCCATTTTTAAGCAGGGTAGAAAATTCATAACCATTCCATGCGTCCATACCTACGAATGGTAAGTTATTATCATCAATACCGTAGCCTGTCCTATTAAGATGTCTTGGTACAGATACAAGAAGAGAAGGATCTACATTATCAGGAGTAACGTAAGGCTTAACTACTGTACCATCACCTGCCTTACCTAGGTGTACTGATACTAATTCATTTAATTGCTTTTGATTAATGTCCGTAGTCACTATCCAACTCCTCCTTCCATGTTATTAGTCTCTCTTTTTCTTTATATGCTTCAATAGCCTGTTCTACTCTTTCCCTCACTGACCCATTTAAACGTACTGATGATAGTTTATAAGTCTCAAAATATTCATTAAATATTTGAACAATTCTATTTCTAAATGTTAAGTCTACACTTCTAATGCCATCATTTTTTATTTCAAACTCAGGTTCAATATAAAACATTATGTCATACTTTGGGTAAAGTTTTAGAAATACGTCAGTAGCAAATGTCATAGTCTCATCGGACACTTTACCGATCTCATGCAAGTATTTTGTATACACCACACCATCAAGCGCAGTACGATCTGTAATGAAATTATTATACATGAATACGTTAACAATATGTTCTTGCATAATTAGTTTCTGAGTAACGTCATTGCCCTGTTCATTAATCGGCAAACCGTAACTCATCACCCTACGTGTAACTTCATTACACACTCTCATGTCTCTAAACATCTTCTCCGAACGCAATGCATTCAGTAGAGTAGTTTTACCTACTGACTGTGCTCCAGCAATTCCAATTCGCATAATTTTTTCCTCAAGAACCAAAGCCAAGACTCTTGTGATGATTCTCTAAGCTTTGCAAACATTTCAATTTCAGATTCCACTCTATTTGTGTAGTAAGAAGAGCTAACTATTTCTCCTTCATCAACTTCTGGTACAACCTTGTGTACAACACTACCAATTATAGAATATTTTTCTTTTTCATTCCACGTCCTAATCTGTGGATCTTTTCCTTTTAATTCAGGGTATGAATCTATAGCGGCTGGATGTCCGTTATAGATGTTATAGCGTTCGCAAATATCTTGAGGGATAATTCTCATATACCCGTGAAGAGTAATAAGAACATTTTTTCTATATTCGTTTTCTGGATAAGCTTTTCGCAGCCACTCCATTAATTCGTTATGAGGTTTTTGTTGCCATACTTTAAGACCGGTGACCCAACTCGATCTCATATTATTAGTCAGTATGAGGGGCTGTACTTTTAAGTTTTTTGCAAGAAAATTAATTTCACTCCCTGATTGACTAAAGAGTGCAAGCCATACACCTTTAGCCATTTACGATCTTTCTGAACCAGGTAATATTATAAGTAATGTTTGCTAGTTGCTCAATACTTACTTCTGAATTAATCATTGTATGAAGTTTTTCGCTAGGCTTATCGTCAAGTCCTCGTTCGTTATTGTAGCGCAGTCCCTTTAAGCCAGCAACCACTGGATTAGAAGTATCAATAGAATCTATGAATTTGTAATTTCTATAATCACTAAATTCCTGGGGCACTCCACAACCGAGTAGATGATGGGGAATGCTCTCATTTATGTGCTTCATTTCTACCATTTTAACAAATAGTAGTTGTCTTGCTAGAGCCCAGGCATGATACTTTGTAGGTTGCTTTGTACTAAAGCGACTAATCCATGTATCATAAAACTCGCTATCAAATGAAATAGCAATTTTATCAACACCGCTGGTAAGATGGTTATAGCATTCTAAAAACTCATTATAAGTTTTGCCTTGCGCGACTGCAATCATTTTGCCTGGCACGCTATCTTTATAATTTTTTACCCAGTTATCATAATTTTTTATTGTTCCATTTGCATCATTTAATACGTCTGGAATAATATAATAAGTTGGTTTAAGTCTAACAATCCATTCAGCATATTTTTCTGAATCAAATGCGGTACCTAATTCAAAGACAGAATTATCTAAAATAACCTCTCTTTTATTATTAAGTGCCTGTTTAAAAAGTTGAAAGTATTGTTCACTTTCTTCAAAAAGATGTACAAGCGCATAATCATAGTCTGTGCGCGCTTGTACATCATTAAAGATTGAAATGGGTGCTTCGTGTGCGATTTTAGCCATTGAGATTATATTCCTGTTGTGCTTTTTGTCTGTCACGCTCTCGTCTTTGGTAGTATTTTGTACCAAGAACTTCCATTTTGTTAATTATTTCGTTTACCTGTTCCCTAGAGAGGGTTACAATTTCTGTAACCCCGCTAATCTTTTCCTCTACCCATAAATTTTTTGGATAGAATGCTTTAAATGCCTCTTCAATACCCTTCATTTCATCTAGTGGGCCAGCGATAGTTTTCATAATTTTTATTTCCCACTTACTATATTGTTCAGGTTCATACTTAAATCTGTCAGCAGCATCCCACGAAGAGGTGTGTCCAAATTTATAAAAATCTATTTCTTTTGTTTCTTTATTGGTGAAACGAGCCAAATACATTTTACCTAACATACAATTCTCCTAAGGAGTAAGTTCATCAATTACATCTACAATTACTACTAAACTGCAAGCATCCTAATTAATCCAATAGTATCTATGCTCGTTAACAGTGCATAATTAGCAAGCATGCCAAAGGATCTACGAGTATAAGCAGCCCACCCATACATAGCGCAACCAGCAATCCAAATAGGATATAAAATAAGTAAAGGTGGGTTAGGGACTGTAAGTGCCATGGTGATAGAACAACCGATACTAACAGCCCAGGCAATAACTTCAACTGTGAAACGAATATTGTTACTTTTCCAGTCACTTTTTATCCAATCCCAAGTATTTAAAAATATCTCATTCATACACCTTTGCCTTCTCCGGCAAGGAAGTAGTTAGTAACTTTCTGCATCATAACTGTCTTACTTTGTAAACGATTAAGTTCATCCTTAAAACGTAACTTTGTACTTTCTTTACCGTTAGATTGCTCAATAAGACCGATGCATTGATCTCTAAACAGCTCTATTGTTGCAACTGGAAAAAGTGCAAATAGTTGAGTCATAGCTTGTTGTCCAATACCGTCTTCTTTTACACGAGGACGAGAATTAGTCTGAGTCATAGAGGTTCCTTTCATAATTAGAACCTATATTATAACATTTACGGAATATTAAATCTACAGCTTTTCCCCATATGATTGCTGTAATGCTATGTTATCAAAAAACTCTTTCTTAACTGAAGCTTCGTGAAACTGACCGTGCAGTACAGTAGTTTGAGTTAGTGAACTTTGAGCCATAATACCTCTATTTTCGCAACACCCGTGCTTGGCAGCAATATAAACCGCCACATCAGGTGACTCAGTTGCTTGTTTAATTGACTTAGCAATCTCATTACAAAGTTCTTCTTGTAAAGTACCTCTACGAGCATGCCATTGAGCAATACGAGTATACTTTGATAGCCCGATAACCTTACTGCCAGGAATAATACCGATGTAAGCAACGCCTCTTACAGGCTGATGATGGTGAGAACAAAGTGATTTAAGTTCTGACCTTACCACAAGCATGCCCTCATACCTCTCTTCACTATCGTTAGGAAATGCAGTACAATCAGGAGATGGATCATATCGCCCGGCCATAATTTCATTATAGTACATCTTAGCTAGACGTTTTGCTGTACCTTTAGAGTTAGGATCCGTTTCTCGGTCAATAAGCAGTGTATCTAATACTTTTTCAAATGCTTTGGCTGCTTCATCAATTAAAATTTCTTTTGTGATGGGATCGACATATTCAGAAATATTATCACCGGCCCAAAAACGCTTGCCATCAGCTTTCATTTGCTCTCTTAATACTTGTGCAAGATTTTTTTCCATAATTTAGTCCAATAAATTTTCATTCCATTCACGGTGCCCTTCTCTGAAGGCCATATTTGATTGAGTCTCTCTAACCTCAACTCTAAAACACCATAAACGTTTTGCTTCACCTGGCCCCCAGTAGTCAGGGACATAAACACCATTAACAAACTTATAAAGCATGTCAGCTAGTCCTTCACAACCAAGTCGAGGAAGTATGGTCAGCTTGGCAAGCTTTTTCTCCTGTAACATTTTAAATACTTCTAATTCCGGATCATCTTCTGCGACAAGCAGAGTGTGATCAAATTGATCTTGCAATATTTCTTTAAGTTCTTTAAATCCTCCATAATCAGCAACCCAGTTGCGAATATCTAAGTCATTACTACCGAACCAAAACCTCATTGAAAAAGAATAACCGTGAATTAAGTTACAGTGACTGTCCGCTTTCCATTGACGATATGCGCACGGAAATTGATCAACATACTCTTTTGTAGAAACAAACTTATAAGTAATAGGTTTTAAATTTGACATCTATTTCTTCTCCCACCAAAAATCTAACCATTCTGGAATTTCAGATCTTTTTAACTTCCATCCATAATATGTCGGTATAAATTGTTTTTCATTCTCTTCATTATAGACTAATACAGCAGTGTCTATACCCGGGTAAGCTAGTTGAACTTCACACAAAGTTATTCCTGTATCACAAATATCATCTACAACTAACACTCTTCTACCTCTTTCAAGTGATGTCTTAAGATGAGGGTTAGAACTGTCACGTACCTTACCTTCGCTGTGTGACCAATTTAAATTAGCAAATGGTATATTAAGTGCATTTGATATGTGAACTGCTGCAATCAAACCACCTCTTTGAATACCAACCACTAAGTCATATTTTATGTTAGATTTTTCTATGTTGTAAACTAAATCTACAAAATCATCCATGTAGTTTTTAAAATTATAAACTAAATGTTCCATTATGTACCCCAGGCATTTTTAAATAGAGGTATTTGTAGCCGATCAGAATATCTCAACCCTTCTTTCATTGCTAACTCTGCTACCTGTCTGTGATTAAGATAGTAAAGTTCATCAGTACCACCACAAGGCATAATATATACCGGTCCTGCAAATCCTGCTGCTCTGTAATCGTTCACAGCCTGTCTTGCCTCTTTTACATCTTCTTTTGTAGCAACAACAAACTTAACGTAGGTGTATCCGATTGAACTGTACTGGGCAACAATCTCTGGACGAATTGCTTCATCTCTTTTTTCCCCAGAAATAGAAAGTTTAGGTGATACAGAAAAAGTAAGTTTGTCGTATCCTCGACCGTGTCTAGTAAACTCTACAAACAAATAATCAGCAAACTCTTTTGTTAGCTCCTGCGTACCATTTGTTTCAAAGGTTAGTTCTTCTAATCCCATCATACATTCTTGCTCAAGTAAATCAGGGTACGAGCGTTGCCACCCTAATAAAGGCTCACCGCCGGTAATAACTAAGTGCTCGTCCTGCCACTTCTTTTCCGGTAAGATGTTAACGATGTCTTTAGCCAGTTGGGAACATTCAATAACAGGACTAAGGTGCTTAAAGCGAGGATCCCAGGAAGCATAACTATCACACCCAGTATGAACAAGGGGAAGTTCATTATACTTTTCATATTTTTTTGGATTGATGTTAAGACGTTCATCACTTTGTACTCCTTTAGGCATTCCAAAGCCCGAGCAAGTAAAGTTACAACCAAACGTTCTTAAAAAGACTGAAGGAACGCCCATATAGCGCCCCTCACCTTGAATAGAATAAAATAATTCTGATACTTTTAGTTTTGACAAGTTATTACTCCTAGTTTACGTGGAAGGGCACGTATTATTATATAGCGACCTTCTCATTACGTCGCATTTGACGACTCATAATTTTTTGTTTTCTTTGTGCGCGTTCAAGATGAAATTGAGTAGCTCTCCTAGTATAGTCTATCCCATCTAGGTGATCAAGCTCATGCATGAAACATCTTGCTGTCATACCAGTAAATTTTTCTGTCCTTATGTTACCAAATGGATCAGCAAATCTTACCTTAATAGATTTTGGTCTCTTAATAGGTATAAACAAATTAGGAAAAGATAGACATCCTTCCTCTAATAAAACTTCTTCAGTAGTTTGATCAACAATTTTAGGATTAAAGCATGCAAGCGTTTCTTGAGACCATAAAACGAACACGCGATAAGAAAGACCGATCTGTGGTGAGGCAAGGCCCATTCCTTTATAGTGAGCTAATGTCTCTATTAAATCATTTACTAGTTCAACAGGATTAATGGGAGGATTATTAAAATCGAAATGATCAGTTGGAGTGAGTAGTATTGGATTATCACATTCAATTAGTTTGTGTATCATGCGGTTACCCGTGAGAAGTTTTTATGTTTTTCAAATTTAATAATATTTTCAAATTTATCAAATAATGTATCACCTTTATGACTTATAATAAACACATTTGTATCAGTAGTCAAAGTGCTGAGTATCTTTAGGAATTCATCTGTGCCGTTATGATCGAGTGAGCTGTCGAATACTTCGTCCATAATAAGTAAATTTGTGCTAGCAGAGTTACGAAGCTTAGCAATAGCACGCCAAGTAAACAGGAGTGCCAAATCGATACGCATTTTTTCACCTTCAGAGAACGACTCATATGAAAACTCATCCCTAAATCTCGACTTTATTTTTTCTTCAAAATTTTCGTTAAGTTCAAAATTAACAAAAAAGTCCATTGCAGCCAGGTATTTGTTAATTAGCTTGTTCATTATAGGCACATACTGCTTAATAATCTTGGTCTTAATACCGCTATCTTTTAACAGCATAGACGCAACATCAAGAACTAATTTATTTTGTAATAATTCTTCTTTATTAGTTACATGCTCTTTTAATTCACCTTTTAGTTGCTTAAGTTCTTCTGAGTTATCTTCTGTTACAGTTTTATCTTTTTTAAGTTTATCAATCTCATCATTAAGGCCTGTAATGAATGAGAGTAGAGTAGTAATTTGAACGTTATCGTTTGATATGTCTCTGTTCAAGAGAGTAATCTTATCATTAACTGAACTGATTTCTTTTATACGATGAGTATACCAAGATATGTCCTCATTCAGTTTCTGAATTGCATTCTGTACTTCGAGTATCTGATCGTTATCATTAGAGACAATCTCTTTCTTATGTACATGATCAATGCCTTGTCTACATACCGGGCAGTCGTCGTGATCTCTAAAGAATTCTATTTCCTTTTGTAGCTTGTCAAGCTTTATGTCAAGCTTTGTTTTAAGATCAACAATATTGTCAAATTTTAGCTTAACTTTTTCTTGATCAGAAATACTACTTGTTGCTTTTTCAAGCTGATTATTAAGTCTCGTGATATTAGTCTTAACGTCTGCAATACTTGTTTCTAACTCAATAATTTTGTTTTTCTTTTGCTCAATAACTTCTTCATTACTTTGCTTCATTGCCTGTAAATGCTTTTTATGCATTTCAATCTTCTCGGCAACTAACCGCATATTATAATCTATATCAGTAATATCGTTTTTATTTTTCTGTACTTTATCCCTTAGCAGAAGATTCATTGTAGAGAAGATCTGAATATCTAAGAGATCTTCGATTACCTCTCTTCTATGTGCTGCTGGTAACTGCATGAAGGGTACGAACGATGCGCTACCGAGTACTACAATCTGGTTAAATGACTTATGATTTAGTTTGAGAATATTTCTCTCAAACATCTCTTGATATTCTTTTGACTCGGCATCTTGGTTAAGAAGTTTGCCGTCTTGATATATTTCAAATAGCGAGGGCTTCATTCCACGCTTTACCAAGAATTGACGTTTACCAATTCTAAACTCAATCTCTACCTCAAGACTTTTTTGATTAATAGTATTGAGTAGTTGAGGTTTATTAATCTTTCTAAAAGGCTTACCATATAAGCCAAAAGAAAGAGCATCGAGAATGGTACTTTTACCTGCACCATTCTCACCAATAATAAGAGTAGACTTATTTTTTGTTAATGCTATTTCTGTAAACGCGTTACCGGTAGAAAGAAAATTTTTCCATCTTACTTTTTCAAATATAATCATCCATTAAACCATTCAGGAATTTCTCTATTGGTCCAACGTGCAAATGAACGTTTTGCACCTCTATAGTAATTTCTATACGACTCTACTACGTTAGATACTTTATACTCATCGGGCATGGCAGGAGGAGGTTCGGACATTAAGACACCTTTTGGGATATTTTTAGGGGGTGTCTTAAGTATTTCAATAAGTCCGTCGCGTTCTGCTTTATGTACTTTACCATAACGATGTGTATACTCTTTACATAGTTCACCAAGCAGTAGCCAGAGCCACTCATAATGCACAATACTTGAACGTGTCCATATTGCTGATGGGTGATTTTTATGTGTTAGTTTATAGATTGGTTTAATAACTTGATCACCGTCTAGCATATGATGGGCATTTGATAGCAGCTGGGCTGTCTCAAGTATCATCTTTACGACATGTTTGTCGCAGTGTTGACGAGCACAATCATTAGGTTTATTACTAAGAAAGAAAATATTCACGATTACTCCATAGATAATGCTTCATTGTAAAGTGTACGTAATAAGTTTTCCAGCTTTTGTTTATCCGCTTTTAGTTCCAATTGAGACACATGCTTGTTAAGTATCGTAAGAGTGTCTTCCGCTTCGTTAACAATATCGGAATCATCCTCAAGATTTAGGTTAAGGTGATCCTCAACTACTTGCATGTCAATAACTCCGGACTTCTCCAGCTTCTCAATAAAGATATCAAACCATACTGGATTAAGTTTATTCTTGATAATTACTTTTACGATCGTATCTTTATACTTGTCGAAGTCCTGAGCAACAATTTCGTTCATCGAGGAGTTGCTATCATCGTACCATATCTTGTGAAACATAGAAAGAGGGTTTGGTACGAACTTAAGCTCTCTTGTGTTGGTATCGAAAATATGGAATCCTTTTTTGTCTTCATAATCATTCCACGTCATCTCATAAGGAGTACCTGTATAAACAATATTGCCTCTAGTAGATTTAGTATGAAAGTGACCTGATATTACTAAGTCAAATTTATTAAATACTGATGGATCAATACCACCATCACAGAATGAACCTTTGTGCATCTCAAACCCGTTTATTTCAAAATGCCCTATAAGTATTTGCGATTGTGAAATATCTATTGCATGCATTACTTCGTTGTAATTATCGGCACATATCCAAGGTACCATAAGAACGCTAACTCCATCGAAAGAAATCTCGTATGGTTGCTGTACTTGATTAATATTTTTATATTCTTTAAGTAATAGATCGAGGGAATTTACTTTGTTAGTATTTTTATAATAGGTATCATGATTACCAACTAATAACCAGGATTTATGTTTTGAGTTTAATGCTTCAAAAAAATATAATTTACAGTGATTTAAAGTTTGATAGTTAACAAACTTGCGTCTATCAAATACGTCCCCTAACTGAATAATATGTTCAATATTATTTTTCTCTAGGTAAGGAAAAAAGACATCGGTGTAAAATGTCTTGAAATGCTTATGAAAGAAAGGACTATCACCTCTCGCACCGAAGTGAGTATCACCTAAGATTGCAATTTGCATTATGTATTTTCTTCTTCGTCGTCAGTATCAATAACTTCTTCTTGCTCTTCTGATTCTATAAATTTTTCTAAACCTTGTTTTCTTTTCTTTCGTTTTTTATCTAAACCATCTTCGAACGCTTTAATAAACTCATTCATATTTTCGTTTTCTAAATCAATATACACCGGTGTAAAGTCACCATCATCATGCTCTCCTTGCTCTACAAGCTCATTCATTATAAATGAATTTTCTAGAGTTTTATGCTTTATGTAAAGTTGCTTTTTTTCTTTTTGAATTCTTCGAAGAAATGCAAAGTAAATAATTTGCGTAAAATAAGCAAATGGATTATCGTAGCGATCGGGATTGTAATTATCAAAATAACACACACAGTTTTCTATTCCGTCGGAGATCATTTCTTCTCTATATGAATAGTTAACAAAGTTTGGTTTAAGAGAAAGTCTTTGAGCGATCATTAACATACAATGCCCAATATAAGAAGGAATAGGTGGTATCTCTAGTCCCTGTTCTTCTTTTTCTCTTACAATTTTTCTATATTCTACAATTGCCTGATATAGTTTTTTATTATCAACATAGTGCGCGTTAGCCATAAATCTTTCATACGTAGTAAACGTATTAATTATAATTTACTTTAGGATGTTTATACAACTAATTGAGAGTTGCCTTTGTAACATGTCTTTCAATTAATGCAAGCTTGGCTTTGCTTTCAGGAGAAAGATCGCTTTGTTCTCCAGCAGCTGCTGCAAGTTCTTGATCAACAGCAGGATCAATATGTTCAACTATATTTTTTAAAGTCGTTTTATAGTAACCTATCATATTATCTGTAGGAGATAATATCGTTAAGATATGCTCTTTTTTAAGTGTAATATCTTTTGTACTAGTAAAAGAAGAATATCTTAAAAGGGAAATAATAGGAGGGGAAAGTTCATTCTTGTAACGATAATTAATTACAAGCGGATTATTTAATGTGATAGATTCCTTTTCATCATTAACAATATCTCCAATTAACTCAGAGCTATTAAGTAATTTGACAATAGAAATCATTTAAGCTTGGTCCTTTAAATTAACGTTATAAATCTTATAATCGAATCTTTCATCATCGTACATTTTAACTCTTTCTAAGAAATGTTGATGAGTGTAATTTTTTTTTGATTTCCAAGAAATATCGTCGACGACATCATATAGAGTTGCAATCTCTTTATTGGTACTTAATCTTAACCCTCTACCAATTGACTGCAATGTTTTAATTCTAGACTTGCTTGGGCTTGCAAATATAATATTATGTAGGTTTTTGATATTTACACCTGTTGAAAAAGTGCCAAGTGAAGCAACAATAATACCATTTTTCTCCTCTTCGATAGATTTTCTTATTTCTTCTCTTAAAAGCCCATCTACAGCACCATCAACATAAAATACTTTTTGTTGATTACATTTTGAACTAATTAAATTAAAAAGTCCCTTTCCGTGATCAATAATCTTAAAAAGAACAAGGGTGTTACCTTTAAGTGAAGCTGTTAGATTTGCAATAAAATTATTTCTATGTTCATTGCCGTTTATATAATCTATCTCTGTTTGGTAATCAATACCCCTTAAAAGCTTTCTAGTTTCTTCTGTATAAGAGAGTACAATTGCTTTTATTTGAAATTGAGATAAATGTTTTTGATCTATTAGTTCAGCAGTTGTAGTGACTTTTTTAACTTCACCAAACAGTCCCTCTAGTATAAGTTTATGAGTTTGTGAGCCATCTAGAGTACCGGTAAATCCAAACCTCATCGGACAAGTTACAAGCTTTGACATTATTGATGAAAGACTCTTAGCTTTAAAGAGATGCGCTTCGTCACCAATAACACAGTTAAATTGATGGAACCATGGCTTAGGTAGTTTGTGAATTGATTGCCAAGTAGTAATAACAAACGGAGAGTCTGTCATTTTCTCTTGTCCCGAGAATATCTTGTGGATAAAGTTTTTATCGCAACCATAATCCACGAAATCAGACGCCATTTGATGTACGAGTGACGTTGTAGGTACAATGATTAAAATTTTATCAGTATCGGAAAGATAATAGGAGCTAAGAAGGTAAATTATAAGGGACTTACCCGATGCTGTAGGGGATAATAAAAGTGCTCTTTTTTTTCTTACAGCGTGGGCAAAAGCATCAATTTGATAATCACGGGGAGTTATTGATAAGTTTAATTCTTTAATAAATTCATTGGCTTCATGCAGTGAAAGGCTCTCGTCACAAAAATAATTACCGGCAAAATTAATTTCATAATCTCGTTCCTTTGCAAATCTTTGAACATGGAGTAAGAGCCCGCCGTAAATTAAATGTGTGGCTGTTGAAAAGAGTCTAATCTTTCCATCCCACATCTTGTTCCTAAAGGCAGGTGAAAATCGTGCACCTGGCACGTTAAAGGTAAAGTACTCGCTTAATTCTTGTGCAACGTCACTCTCACAAAGTAGTTTAATGTGAACGTCATTAATTTTTTCTACGGTTATCACGCACCAACCTTAAACTTCTCCCATGCGATAGCGGCATTAATTTGGTAGCCTCTCGCAGGAAGATTTTTTATTATTGATTCTAAAAATTCTACTTTTTCTTTTTGTAGTTCTACACGTAACTCTAAGTCACACATTTCACTATCAGACTGCAAGTACACACCAATGTCTGATTTTAGAACTCTTAACTGAAAAGGATCCCATCCGTTCTCTTTCAGGTCTTCCTCACTAATAGTTCCGTTATAGTATTCGAACTTTGATTTGTGTAGTTTTTTATATGCAGTTTCGTATTTTCTTAAAGTTAATCTTTCTTCAGAAAAGATCTTGAAGTACTTTGCATGTAGTTGCGGGATACGAAGACTCTCTTCACCGAGCTCGGTTCTGTCTATACTACTATCTTTTTCCCACATGGATTGAATTTCTTCTAATTTCATACTCACCTCACAGTAATCATAATATTATAGACTACTGCTACACGTAATTCAACTTAAATTGTTCAAATGCGAACATTGCAGTAACGTCAACATAATTAACGTCTGTATCTCTTGTATCAAACAGAATGTCTGAAAGAGAAATAGGGTATAAATTTTTAAATGCAAACTCAACGATAGGCGCTTTCACTGAGTTAAGTATCATTAAAGATGCATCCGAATAAACCCCTGTTCCTGCCACAGGATTATTAATCGATCCGCCAAATTTGCCCCTGCTCGGAGCAATGGCGTTATATTGATTAAATCCTTCTGGAAATCCTAATGCAATAATCCAATCAAATATCTCTTTATAATTCTTTAGGTTCTCATCTACACGAAAGGTAATAGAGAGAGTACTAAAGTCAATGTGATCCCCTGGAATAGGCAGTTTAACAAAGGGTGTCTGTATGTCTGATTGACCTAGAGTTAAACTTGGTAGAGAGACTGATTGAACAAAGTAATTAACCCCGGGGGTCTTCTTTATAGTAAAAGTAAACCCTAGAGGTGATAGGAAGTTTTTATTTTCTGGTAGGCTTGAAATAGCTGTCATACTGATATTTATCCTATAATAAAAAAGGGGATCCGAAGATCCCCTTTAAGTACATCATTATGTTATTATTCTTATTATTTGAATTACATAATGTTGTTAACGCGGACGCGGCGATAGTACACGTTTGTGTCCTCGGCAAGTGCGCCTGTACCAGCGGCTGACGAACCGTCGTTGAATGGGTTTGCAACCATTCCATAACGAGTCTTAAAGCCAATCTTTGGCTGGAATGTGTCAGGGTCAACTGCACGAACCATTTGGAGAGGAACATATGGGCAATAGAACAGACCTGCGTCAAATGCTGACGAGCCCTTGTAGCCCATAACGAAGTAGTTACCACCAGCATATGGATCGATGTAAACGCGGATACGGCCGTTCAGAACACCGGCGAATGTATTGCCTGTGTCATCGATTTGAAGGTTGTTGGAGTTCAGAGCTGGAGCATAGTCCAGAACACCGGCCATCTGCAGTGCGGAAGCAACGTCCGATGAGCAGATAACGATGTTACCTTTACCTCTACGGGTGTCTTTTGCAATCTTATTAGCTTCTCTTTCGAGTTGGAACATCAGACCCTTGAACTTCTCAACGGACCAACGACCATTAGAATCGGTATCCAGGTCAAACACACCAGATGTTGTTGTGTTCTCTGTAGCACCAACTTTAGCTGTTACATAGATTGAGCGAATAACTTCGCGATTGATTTCGGCGAGAATCTCTGCCGACAGGATGTTGGAGAGCTCAGTCTCTGCATCTAAACCGTGAACGGCGCGCAGGTCCTGGGCAAGTTCCATAGAGTACTCAGCCTTTAGTGCACGACCTTTAGCTGTTACTGTTACTTTCTCGATAGAGAAAGCCATCTGAGGGAATGTAATTGTACCGTTACCGAAACGCTCTAACTCGGAGGTTGGAACGCCACCAGCAAAGTTAACTTCTGTGTTGGTGGCTAGTTGGGTCAGATTTGCACCTGCACCTGTTGTACCAACGTGGTTATTGCCGAGAGCAGCAGAATTCTTATTGTGCGAAGAAAACTCTGTATTTGCTTCGTTGTAGAATGCCTCATCGCCAGACTGTGAAGTGAAGCGCGAACGCATTGCGAAGATAAGACCTGTAGGACCAGTCATTGGCTGAACACCGCAGATGTCATAAGCAATAAGATTAGGCATTGCACGGCGAACTAACGAGATTAAAACTGGATCGAAAATGTCAACTGCGCCATCACCAGCTGTGGAAGAAGAAGCTCCCATAGCGTTTGTTGGGTTGTTGGCTTCAAACAGACTCTGGCTTCCACGAACTTGATACGATGCTTCGCGGAGAGCTTTCTCTGTATTCTCGAGAATTTGAGCGGTTACAGCACGCTTGTGCGTATCCTTGATCGGGTCAAGATCAGGATGCTCAAGTACTGGTTTCCACTTGTTTTGAATTTCTTCATTTAAATACATTTGAGTTTCCCCTTCCTATTAAAAATTGGGTTATTTTTATTTATAAAAATTATTTCTTAATGGTACGTGAAATAGCCTGAACGTAGTTAGCAACAGGTCCAGAAAGCTTTTGCTTTTCTGCTTGAGGCTCTTCTGCTGACTCTACTTCTGTCTCGCTGATTGTCTGAGTAACTGATTTCTCTTTAAAATAGTTCTCTTTAACAATCTGAAGTTTTTTAGCATACGAGTCTTCATCAATAAAATCAACACCTTCTGCTAACGAAGAAAGTCTCTCTTTTTGCGATACTGTTAATCCCTCTGCCACCTTACTAAAAATCGACTGTCTGGCATAATCTTTAACGGAATTATTCAGATCAATATTTGTGTTGATAGTCTCATTTAACTTAGCTTCTAACTCTTCAACTATGGAAGCAAGCTCTTCTAAAACATCTAACTTTTCTTCAGGAATTTCGATGTAATTCTCGGCGAACAAATCTCTTAATCCACCAATAAACTCTTCTGTAATTTCTGTACGGAGCGAGGATTCAATAGCAATTTCGTTCTCTTGCATCCACTGCTCGACAATGTAATTAAGATAGTTGTCGATTTGATCGGAAAGTTTAGTAGTAATTTCAGCTACTTGCTCTTCTAATTTCTTAACCGACTCAGCTTCAATTTCTGCTCTCAACATCTCTACCTTAGCATTAACTGCAGCTTCAAATATTGTAACAGCTTTCTCTTTAAACTCTTCTGAAAGCTCTTCACCTTCAAATGCAACTTCAATAGTAAAATCTTCCATCTTGGCGGATGCAGCTGATGGCTTCATGTTTAATGTTGCTTTGTTGGTGTCAGCAGAATCATTCCCACCCATTGTAGGAGTAGCAGAATCGAGATCGCTAGCTGATCTGAGGGGAGGTGTTTTTTCTCCGCCTTCTTTATTACCTGGAAGTGTTGTGTTTTTTGCAACAGGATCTGCAACTTCGGTGTCGCCGTTCTCGCCACCTTTGTTGATCACCTTCTCATATAATTCTTTTTCTTTCATTTTAAGCTCCTTAATGGAATTTATTATAGTTATTTATAAATCTATTTCTTGGACAATTCTTTGAAGAAATTTTCAAATACTTTAACTTTAGTAGCTTCTATAGATTTAGAGGAGGCTTTAATAATCTCTTTTTTCATTTCTTCTATTTTTTGAGCCTTTAAAACGCCATTATCCCAAACCCACTCAACACCTTCCATAATACCTCTAACAAAAGCATCAGGTGCGGAAGGATCAGCTACGATGTCTGCAGCTGTAGCAAGATAAAAATCATCCTGAACTTCACTAACGCCTTTAGTTGTTTCTTTTAAGCTTCCCATACCTCTAGAAGAAACACCAAGTTGTGCGCCTTCTTGCATCAAATTTTTTACAATGTTTCCATAAGGAGTGTCCATAATCTTAGCTCGGCCAACATAATTAGTACCTTCGCGTCTAAGATCTTTAATCATATGAGAGACGCGCTCTAAATTAATCGTTGGTCCCTGAGGGTGACCTAATTCACCATAGGCCCTATTCTTATCAATATACTCTTCATTATATCTTTTAACTTCTTTATCGAGAATCTCCATTGGGTATACTCGATTGTTTCTATTTTTTAAATTGCCTTGAAGAAATACACCCTCAATAAAAAAGTCTTTTTTGCCAGATTCTTTTTCTTCAACTAGCACATTAACTTGTTCGACTAATTCGGAAATAAGTTTCATGTTAGTCCTTAATAGTATCCTACTGATACGGCTAGTACACCAGATGCAGCATTTGATTGAAGCGTGTCCGTTGGTTGTTTAATTACAAACGTTCCAGCAAAATCCGCAGTTGCTGCGCTAAGGGTAAATGTAGATATCGTGGTTCCGTTAGCAAATTTTTGAGTAATTAAAACTAATCCGGCTGTGGTGTTCACAACTCTAACAAGTGAGCCTGTACTAACGTTATTAGCAACAGTACCAAGAGTAATTTCTTGAGCTAAAAACTTTACTAAATCAGCCATTATCAGACTCGCTTTCTTTAATGTATTCTAAAATTTCTTTCTCAAGACCTTTGTCAAGCATCTCTAACATAAACTGTCTGTTCTCATCATCCAGACCAGCAAATAATTCTAAAATTTGAACATCATACTCTTCTTCGGTTTCTTCTTTTGCAAGCTTGGTAGCAGTAGCATACATTACCGACTTAGCATCTTTACCGTAACGTGATTTAAAATCCTTTAAACCTTTTTTCATGCCCTTAACAATATCTTCACGCTTTTTCATTTCGCCTGTTGATAAAGTGCGCTCATCAATTTCTAATTCATTGACTTCTTCTTTTGTTAAACGATCTGTAGCTTTATCAATTCCTCTCATACGTTTTGATACTTTACCAACTTTTGAAAGTGCGGTGTCAACATCTTTTTTCATCATATTTTGTGCTATTTTCTTTTTAAATCCATGTCTTCTCATCATGCTATAATCAGATTTTGCAGTAGCTAAATCTTTTTCTACCTCTGCACTTCTATTAGACATGTCAACAGATGCTTTTTTAACATACGATCCAAGTGTTGATTTGCTAATCTCATTAATCTCTTCATGCACAGCGGCGTCTTCACCTGGCTCGTATCCATGGAGCTCTTTTTTACGATCAATTTTTTTTACACCTGTACCATTGAAGACTTCGTCTCCATTTCCATTAGCATCATCAGTTTTTTGAATAACATGTTTATCCATAAACTGTTGTTCGTCTCCACCTTTGGGACGATAAGCTGTGGTACCAGTTGTACCTTGAGCTTGCTTAATTATTTTCTGTAGCTGGCTCAGTGTTTTCATCGTTAGAAACCTCTGTGTTGTTTTCTTGTTCTACTTCTGCTTCTTGTTGAGAGAACATTGCTGTAGCAATCTCTCTCTTCCTAGCTTCTAAAGCAGCAAGTACTCTTGGGCCAATAATACCGTCAAAAGCTGCTTGCACTTTAGTAGGTTCGTTTTCTACAGCTCCGTCAATAATATCTTGTATTGAGTATTCCATTATTGTCTCCAAATATTTATTTATTGTGGTCTTTCATTGTCTAATTGCGTACTATCACCTTGACTTCCATCAGTTTCACTAGGAGGAGGATCAGGTGCTGCGTATCTAGGATCATCAAGTTCTGCTTGCATTTCCTCATCATTTTGTTCTATTTCTTCTTCCGTTTGACGAAGAACATTCTTTCTAACCCATGCATGAGATACGTACTTACCAGCAAAGTCATCAATGTCTCTAAGTATTGAAACACGCTCTCTTATTGCTTCTATCTCTTTAAGCTCGGCAAAGTAATTGTCTTTAGCATAATCAAACTTAATGCTTTGTAAAATGTCTTGCCATTCTTCAAGAGTCATAATCTTTTTTAGCACTAGTTGCTTTTCTAGACTCTTTAAAAACAAAGAAGAGAATTTGCTTCTTAAACGATTTACAAACTTAGAAAACTTTACTTCATCGCGAGTAATTTCTGTTGATCTTCCTACATTAAATGTCTGCTCAGCTTCTAATCTTGATCCAGGCACATTTAATGCGCGATATAATTTCTTTTGAAAATAATTTACATCGGTCATCTCACCTAGGTTCTGACCCCCGGGAAGAGTAGTAATTTCTGTACCTTTATTACCTTCGCGTCTTGGCAGCCAGTAATCTTCAAGCATTGTCATAAACTTACGGTCGTCTCTTATTTCACCTGTCTGTGAATCGTAAACGACTCTATTCTTATGACGTATCATCATGTCACGTAGGTACTGCTCGGCCTTCATCTTTGGCAAGTTACCGACGTCGATATAAAATATTCTACGCTCAGGCGCTCTAGATATTCTATAAATTACTGTAGCGTCTTCTAAAGTTCTAAGCTGGTTAAGAACTTTTATTGCTTTATGCAGATGCGATAAAACTATAGTATTATTTGTATCCATTAGGCCGGATGTAATATGAATAATACTATCTTTAGCAATTCTTATACCACCAGTCATTCCTTGATTGCCAAGGTTACTATTACCGGCATTGTAATATCCTTTTTCACTATAAAGAAAATACTCTGCAGCCTTTTCTGTAAGTGTTGCTCCAGTAACTTGATCTTTTTTCTTTTTAATCTCTTTTATTTTTCTAATTTTTCTAGGATCAATATATCTTAATTCTTTAAGTCCAAGTTCAGGCTTTTTATCATCTATGATAGCATGATAGTAAAGGCGTCCATCAACATAATATCTTCTAAAAATATCAAAGGCTTGATTATCAAAATTTAAAAGCTTTTTAATATTTTCAAATTCTTCAATAATAAGTTTTTTTATGTTAGGTGAAGTATTTGTCTTGTCTAGATTAAGTGAAACAGTTTCTACTTCTGGTTCACTTACAATTGCTTCATTAACTATGTCATCTACAGCCTGATCAACTTCAGGCTGGTTAGTCATATCTCTATACTTTGTTACTAGTTCTGCTTCTGTCTTAGCTGATCCTTCTAGATCAACATAGGTGCCATATACACCACCAGCAGCAACAATTACAGCACCGTCATCTTCCTGTGGCGGTGCGAACGATTGTGGTTCAGGTTCTTTATCTTGGCGTTTTATTTCAAATCCGAATAATCTCATTTAAACCTCAATAGGAAAAGCGGGCCTCGAGGGCCCGCTATCATTAATATTAAGCGCCACCGGCGTTGCCAGTTACTCCACCAGTAACCTCCCACCAGTCGTACTGGAAGGTAACTGTAAACTCTTCAATAGTATCTGTTGCATTCCAATCTAAATCAATGGTTGACACCACTTGTGGGAAGATACCGTTGAAGGTGTAAGTTCTAATAGGCACACCTGTTTTTGAATACTGAACAACTTGAGCGTTTGCTTTATAAAGCGATGGGGATGCAGCACCAAATGTGCGCAGATTACCTCTAAGGGAGTTAATCTGATTTGACCACTGCTCCATAGCGTTACGAATTAAAAAGTCCTCGTCGTTAATAACGGTGACTGTCCAATCGGCAAACGTTCTGTCTCCAGCTAATTTAATTTTGCGTCCGAAGTAAGGCACTTCTATAACGCCCAGATCGGAAGAAGGAATCTGAGCTGTTCTAACTAGAAAAGGAACCTTAATATCTGCAACACTGTTAGCGGGGTTTTGAATCGTAACTTGGAAGAGCGTGTTACGAGCTCCTCCAAGTGTTAATTGACTTCTAATTTCGTTTACATTGAAAGCCATTTAGTGTCTCCTTGTCTGTTGTTATTTATTAAAACTGTCCAACAATCTCGGAGAACTCAACACCAGTTCTAACTGCCACGAAGTTCAATTGAATATAGTTGATTGAGCGAGCTGGCTTAATGTAAATGTCTCCAACAAACTCGTTACGATCAATAACTTCTGGGGTGTTATTTGTTTCATCGCAAACTACTCTAAAGTCGTAAATACCTCTTCGACCTTGCACATCCCTTAGGAAAGGCTCTACTAAGTTTTTAAACTGTGCACGAGTAAACTCGTCGTTAAATTCAAACAGTGTAAATTTAGCTGCTGTAGCAATTGCTTTCTCAAGCACAATAAACAATCTGCGAACGTTAATTCTATCGAATGCAGAAGGCTTGGTAAGCAGAGTCTTGTCACCAAACAGCAATGTGCCTTGACCTGGGAATGTTACTACAGGGTTAACGCCATTCTTATAGAGAAGGTCTCTGTCTGCCTTGCTTGGATTAAAAGCAAGCTTTACAGAATTTTTAATTACACCTCTATTGAATCCTGCTGGAGAGAACCAAGGATCTCTTGTATCATCTGTTCTCACGCATAAGCCAGCTACATCACCGTTTAATGGAATGTACCTGTAGACATCATTGTATTTGTCATATTGATACTTGTATCCGGAATCAAGCACGGCATACGATGTTGAAGAAAGACTGTTACGATACGAGACGGTATCTTGAGATTCCTGCTTAGAAGAATTAAGAACAGAGTCTGCTCTATCTGGAGAAATGAAAGCCACGCAATCTTTTCTCTTTTCAGCAACGTTGTCAATAATGTATTGTGCGAGCTGGGCACTATTTGTACCGCCTCTTGCTTTACCTTGAAGAACTAAAGAGATATCTACATCTTCTGCTGACTCAAACATATCGTAGCCAGCCTGAAGAATATTCATTGGAACATTCTCTTCGTTGAGTCCATCGGAACCTCCGGTTAAGGAGAGGGTTAATGGAACTGTATTTGCTAAAGAGGCCATATTAACAGCTGTATTGGATCCACCAGTTGCCCTATCGTTAGCAAAGTATACAAATTGTGAGCTTTGATTAATTACATTTTTAACATAATTAGTAGCACCGTCTTCTAATTTTGCGTCTGTTGCTCTAGAAAGTCCTTGATATACTTCTAAAACAGTTCCAGGCACACCAGAGATAAGACCGTCTTGATCTGCTACGACAACGTGAACTTCATCCACTGCACTAGAGTTACCAAAATTCTTTGTGTAGTTAGAAGTACCAGGTGTTGAATCAACACTAAATGCATACTCCCAATGACGCTTTAAATAACCGCTAGCTACGGTAGCATTGTTTGAAGTTACAACATCTCCAAACGATGTTAATGTATAGTTAGATTCAGTATTAATATTAAAGTAAGCGTGGGTAGAGTTTGTCGATACAGAACCTATAGATGTAATTCTTAAGTACTGAGTACCAATTGTTGAGTTACCAAGCTCAATTAAATCTCCAACGGTAAGAAATCCGTTAAGAGTTGTAGCTCTTGTGTTGGCTTCTGTTACTGTTCCAGAAGAAGAATTAGCTATCTTTAAGATGTGGCTGTTTGAGCCTGTTGTAGCAACGATGCAAGTAAGTTCACCATTTGCTGATAGATTTGCATTACCACCGGTAATTAATGTGTTAGAAAAATATGCGGTTGCGGTATCGCAAACTGAAACTTTTAAAGAGTTACCAATTAAGCCTGGATAGCGTGCAACGTATTTTGCAGCTGACTCTCCTACTAGAGCAGAAATAACGGCTGTCTCATCGATTGCATCATCGTTTTTTACAATAAGATTGGCTACGTTACTAACTGCACCTACTGCACCATAGGCGGTTAATACGCCGTTTGTACCAGATGAATCAGTAGTATTGGCTGTTCTTACGACATAAAGTTTGTTACCGTAAGAAAGAAAATTGGCGGCAGTAAAGAATGTTTCTGCATTGTGATTTGTTGGCTTACCAAAGCGTGCAGCTAGGTTAGCTTCAGAATCAACCAGAACACGTTTGTCCACTGGTCCCCAGCGAAAGACGCCAGCAATAGCGCCCTCGGTAGTTGAGACTGCAGGGACTACCGTGGTCAAGTCGATCTCAGAAACATTTACTCCTGGACTTACTTGAAATGGCATTTTGATCTCCCTCAAAAGGTTTTATTTAGCACAAAGCTTATTGTTATTTATAAATCTAAAACACTTAATTTCTCATCCACTGTTCGAATGACATGTTTTCTAAATCTACTATTTTTTCTTCTTGGACGACATATTCGTCTCGACCGTCTTCTTTAATACCAAAAGGAAGTAAATTATCTTCTAGTCTCTTCTCATTCTCCATAGAAAGACGTTTGCGGAAATCAAGGCTGGTTAATTCCTTGAAATAATTATGATCAGACATCCAGCTAAAAAGCACACAGCACATTACCAAATCATCGTTACCTTCTTCGGCTTCGAAGGATGTACCTTTATGTATGAATCTGAACATTTCCTGAATGGTATCATAATCGTGAATAATTAATTTGTCATTTTCAATTAAAGATTTAAAATTACTACATCCTAGTTTTTTAACTGATGTTGTGGTTCTAACTCCTGCATGTGACGATGTTCCAAATCCTGCAGATATTTTAATACCGGTGATGTTAGTGCCAGCTGTAAAAAGCATGTTATCGTATTCTAAATCCTGATATAATATGTCGGCTACCTGCTGTCCTACATCATTAGTTTCTACTAATACAAAAGCATTATTATAGTGCTTTGCTACTTGAATAATAATATTAGGGTATAAAACTGGATCTATTAAATTATCTCTATATGATGCTACATCTTTATATGGGAGCTCGGTTGCATCAAATACCTTAAACGCAGAATAGTCCCCCTCTTTTCCTCTCGCCGTATCGACCACTATAAAATATACATGTCCTTCTTCCGGTTCAAAATATACCTTTAAATGCTTATCAGACTTTATTGGGTTAGAATAAGAGAGCATTCTTAGCTTGGTACCAGATATTAAAGTTGAAGTAGAGCCTAAAAACTCACATTCAAATTCTTCTCTAAACTGTTCTTCAGAAGTATTGCGAATAGTTTCTTGTTTCCACTTCTCATTTCGTCCTGGAACTTGGCTCCAATGTACGTCAATTCTTTTATAATCATTTCTTCCGTCTTCACTATCTTTCCAAATTTTATAAAATAAGTTTAATCCTTTTGGTGTAGAGGTAATTAATACTTTAGTTGTTTTACCAGAAGAAATAGTAGGATAGACAGAAGCAAAGAAGTCTTCTTGTATGTGATTTGGTACGAATGCAAACTCATCTAAGTAAACTAAGTTCTGAGAAGTTCCTCGAATAGCACTAGAAGCGGTAGAGCTTGCTATAATCCTTGATCCGTTTTCTAATTCAACAGAACCTTCATTCCATTTAATAATTCCTTGCTGAAGCCATTTAGGTAAAGCTTCGTAGGCCATCTGAATTCTACCCAGAATTTCTCTAGCTTGTTCGGCCTTATGAGCTAAGATAGCTACGGAATAGTTTTCATTGAAGATAACACTATGAAGAATAAATGCTGCGATAGTGGTTGTTTTACCAACCTGTCTAGGCATTTTACATATGAGAAATCGCTCTTGTGATGCTGTGCGAACGATATCGGCCTGATAGTCGTACAGCTGTAACGGTATAAAACCTAAATCAACGTTAACTATTTTAACATATGTCTCTATAAAATGAACAGGGTCTTTAGAGCACTTTAAAAACTCTTGAACTAGCTCTTTAGTCCATTCTACTTGTACATCGTTGCGTTTTAGGTTTTTATTACCAAGATAGATATCACTCTTTTGTACCATTATTTTTAATTAATTTTTGTAATTCAGCTGTGCTACCAACAAATAAATTATTGTTTATTGTAGTAGGAGATTTCTCTCCTTCTAGTTCTTTTCTTCTTTTTGAAAGTTCAAGAAGATCTTTATTTGCTGCAGCGAGAGAATTGATTATAGTAGCAGCTACTTCAAAGCTGCGTGGATGTTGAGACATTCCTGCAACGTCAAGAATGCCATCGAGAGCTTCATTGCCCTTCTCAATAATGTTTATTAGATTGCCTCTTGCATACTCAAAGTCTGTTTTTATCTCGTCATTATCAACTTTGATCTTTTCTGCTTCAACTATCTCTATAGGGGCAAGATCTAGTGCTTGACTTATGGTATCACTCTTCTTTAATTGATTCATAATTAATTACGTATCCATAATTGCTGTTGGCTGTTATCTGTGATCTATTTATAGTGTCGTTAGCACTATTAGTAGGACTACCATTTGCAAGTTGACCTGGATATATTGTTACGTTTTCATGATCAGTATTAGTATTAAAGGAAGAAAAGAAGTTTGTATTTGCAAGAGTAATAGCTTCTGATTTTCTGATAGGTCCAAATATATAACCTTTCATTGTGAAATCAAGTGTCCAAACTAACGCTCTTCTCTCGGCATAACTACCTTCGTAAATATCTTCAGATGTAACGTTTATTAAAGTAGTAGGAATATCTAATTTAACATCTAGTTCCGGAATTAAATTAACTGTAGCTGTCCATTCTGGAGTAAAAAAAGGTAAAATTTGCTCTAATATTCTTGTACCGTCTTCAGTATTTTTTACAGCAATATAAAGAGAGAAGTTTAAATCGTATGGTACAGGATTGTAAGCATACTTGAGTTGATTTTTATCTAAACTGTCTTGCTTAATAAAGCCTTTTTTTACAGTAGATAATTTTCTTGTAGGGGCGTAATTTAAAGAAGTTAGCTCAAAGCTTATTCTAGGAAGAATTACTGAGAAGGGCTTTTTTAGATTGGGGTCCTGTACATTGCGAGTAATTAATTTGTCTTTTGGTGCGTATGTAATTGGTATCTTTATTGAAGAAATATGATCACCATCAGCATCATCTCTATTAATATAAAGATCATTAAATAATGTACCGAAAAGTATAACGTATTTACGTAGATGTCCGTGATAGAACGTTTGACCGAACATTAAATTGCTCCAGTACTAAATGGATCTATTTCTGAAAAGTCAACAAATGCGTCGGACTCTGCTTGTATTTCATTATTGTCAGCGATAGGATCGACGGTATCCAATTCCCACTCTAGAGACAACTTATAGCCATCCTCATCTGTTAAAGAGAAGTAGTTTTTATCTTCTGTATAAAGAGCGTATGACGATGTAATAAAGCTGTATCTGGCCATGAGATCGTCAACTTCGTACAGCCCTGTTTGAAGCAGCTCCCCGCTGTATTCAAACAGTTCGCATTGTAAATCATATGTCTGTATAGAGCCTAACTGATAGAAGATTGCTTCATGCTCAACAAACTTAACTTGGTATAGTTTTTGATTAATTGGGAAGTAAATTAAATCACCTTCTTGAGGTCTCGTTGTCGCCTCTACTGCAGCTATCTCATTATCATAAACTTTCTTAGCAATAGTAAATGTAATTTTGTCTCTTATTTCTAAATTAAACTTACTAAGAAACTCGCCTTCTCCTTCAAACCCTTCCACGTTTTTAATGTAAAGCTCAACATTATAAAATGCTTTATATTCTGAAGAGGGATCTTCACCGTATATTTCATCTTTAGCCTTTAATGCACGGGGCATGTAGTACATGTCCTGACCATACATTCTAATAGACTCAACAACAAGGTCTTCTATAAGAAGCTGTTCTTGACTATTAGTATAGTTATTAAAGAAGAAATTAGTTGTCATTATCCTAAAACACTAGTTATTATAGTGATGTATTAAACCTGTAGAGATATGTGCCGCTTGCAGGAACTCCCATATAGAAATTAGATCCATCAGCACTAAAACATATACCGCCTTGTCCGGCTGTTCGATATCCCGACGATTGACTGCCTCCAGTATCGAGAGTATAGTTTAATGTTCCGGTAGAAGGGTTCCAGGGAGTAGAAAGACCATACTCTAAAATAACGTTATTTCCAGAAACAAGTCCCTGACTAACAAAAAGTTTGTCACCAGAGGAACTAAATGTAAGATTCCATGCGTTCCATGCTGTAGGAAGATTTAATGTTGTCCCTGAATTAAAGACAGCAGTGTCTATTTCCCAAGCTGTACCTAGGTCATACCTGTGAACGTTTTTGTTACCGCCAGCGTTACCTATAATAAATAACTTTGTCCCATCAGGAGAGATGTGCATACCAAAAGGAAAATTTTGTACTGATTGAACACTTAATTCTTTCACCCCTGATGTATTAATGTATCCATCGTCACCAATTTGCCATGCAGTATATAATGGTCGCTGAGTGATTTTTTTAGTAGAATAATTTACATCATATAAAATTGTACCGTCAGGTTTAAAGAAGACTCCCGATACACCTGATCCTGCACTAAACACTCTTGTTTGTGTTAAGGTAGTGATGCTGTATGCAGGACTTAGGGCGTACTGATATATTACTGATGATTGAGTGGAATAAAACTTAGTACCATCGCTGGAGATAAAAATATCTCCAAACGTGTCAGACTCAAATGTTCCGTTATGTTCCTGCAGCAGTGGTGCTGGTGCATTATTGCTGGGATATCTCAGGCTATAAGGTGTATTTGCAATTATAGTAAAATATAACGTTCTATCAGCAAATCTATTTGTACTAGCAGCTGTAGCTCTAATAATAACCGATGTATTATTTTGCCCCGTGTTTGGTGTGCCTGTAATATCTGAACCTGAAATTGAGACGTTAGCTGGTAATGAGCCAGATTGAATAGTGTATGTTATTGACTTTCCAGCCGCGCTATTTGCTTCTAGTGCTATAGTGTTAGCAGCTCCTGTATTAAAAGAATAAGCAGCTCCGTTTGCTGGTGAGGACCAGGTGACTGTATCTTTAGTATAGGTAACACTAAATGTTCTAGTAGTTTCTTGATTTTGTGCGTCAATAGCATCAACATAAAATGTATATGTTGTAGTAGGGTCCGTGGCAGGGATTGTGCCTGATAGAAGTCCGTTAGACGCTAAAGTAAGCCCGGCAGGAATAGTATTGCCCGCGGATACGCTAAAAGTAACATTGCCGTCACCTGATGCTTGAAGAGTTACTGAAAAAGAATTAGCTTCATATGGTGATCCTAATGTGCCTGCGGATGTTGTCCAGGTAGGGGTACCAGAATACAAAAGACCAGGAACAGCAATAGCCGTTCCTCCATCAGCGTTAACAACATAGAGTGAGACAACACCGGCTGAGCCTGCTGGAGTCGTAAAGGAAAGAGCTGTTGCATTAATGTAGCTAACAACACCAGCTTGATTACCATTAATATAAACAGTGCTGCTTGCTGTAAAATTTGCTCCGTTAATTACAACAGTCTGTCCTCCAGCAGGGTCAGCTGCAGTATCATCACCTGGATAATCTAATGAAGTAATCTTAGGAGGTACCCCGGCTGCGCTTACAATAGCAGTTGTAACTTCTGCTGCAAGACTTTCTGTTCTAATTTGCGTAAGTGACATTTTTCTTCCTTATCCTATCATGTCGTATACTGGAAGGCTATAGTTGTTTATCATTGCTTCTTCTAGCTTATCTATTTGAGCTTTGGCATCGTCTAATATTTTTTCACCGTTAAACTGTACACCTCCTGGGAGCTGCATACCTATGAATTTCGTAAGGTTAGTACCCCATTGATATTTAATCTTAGCTGTTGCGTATTCTTGTAACCAGCGATCACCCCATGCGTCAGTAAAAATATCAGGATTAACAACCTCATATGCTTCTACTAAAAGATGATCGCCAACTTTCATTTTAGACCAGTCCATATCTACATAGAGTCTGTTTCTGTGTCTGTTATATCTGATAGGCTGCTGGCCAACTAATATTTCCTGTATTAGCGCAAGGTGCTGCATAACCATATAATATGGAACCATTGATACTGATGTAAGTGTATACAGGTCGTTTAGAGCGATCTGATAGCGAATACTAAACATGTCATTAGTTCCAACCGTTGGATCGCCAATTGGGAACACTCTTACTGCACCAATAATATTATCTGGTAGGATAATTGCGCCATCACCAACAGTCACTGCAAGGTTAGCCCCGCTTCCAGTATTGTTTGAAAATACTGCTGCCGAGCTAGTAGTGTAGCCTGATCCGTAGGAAGTAAAATTTAGGGATTTTATTGTGCCGTTGGAGTAAGTTGATACGTTAGCAAGTGCTCCAGAGCCTCCAGTAAACGTGACTGTTTGAGAGTTTGAGTACCCGGTACCACCGCTGTTAATTACAATATTATTAATAGCGTTACTTGATTCACTACCATTAATTCTATATTTGTAAAATACTTTTTCTGAGCCATCGAAGTGATAATCCCAGAAGTATTTAAGAGCTTCATCAACCCTATCATCAACTTGATCATCATCAACGTTGATTTCAATAACTGGTTTGCCCAGTTTTCTAAGGCAATATTCTTTGAATTCTGCGCGAGAGGAAGGAACGCCCATATTAACTCCTATAGTTAGAAGTATTTATACGGCTTAATTATTAAAAACTGAGCATTACGGTGTTGCTAGAAGTATTAGTTATTTTAGCTGCTCTATAATATCCTCCGGAAGAATCACCATCGTAATGAACAGTATTAGCCAGTAAATCATATACATTATTAGCTGTAGTATTACTTAACATGTTATTTGATGCAGAGGATATGTATCCGATGCCTGAGCATGCATCACCAAAGTTAAATGAATTGCCGCTAGTATAAAGAGCTAGTGCACTTTGTGCGTAAACAATTTTATTGTTTCCGTAAATACCAGGTATCTGATATTGAATGTTAGCCGCGCTAGAAGAATTAGAATATCCGTTAGCTGGCAATACAAGGTTAACCATTTTAGGGGCTCTACCATCGGCAGTATTAGCTTCTTCTATGGTGCCTGTTATGTACATCTTATCATCTTTAAGATCCAGCCCACCGATTACGAATGATGTAAAGGAGCTATTTTGAGAAAGAGCTCTTTGATAATCTATTGCTCCATTGGATGCATGCAATCTAAAAATGTAACCTTTTGCGCTGCCGCTTAGACCTGCTGTACCTGTTTCGGTAGCAGCTACGTAAAGATAATTATCTTTATACTTTATAGTACTTGGCACCCATCTTCTGCTAGCATCTGTATTAGCAAACGCTGAATTCCAAGAGTATGTTCCGCCGTTATTTAAACTACTATTAGCCCATGTCGTAATGTTCAAATATTGGCCATTACTTGAGTGCCCTAATGCTGAAATAGCTCCATTCGAATGAATGTCACTATTAACAAATACAGCAGGACTTATTGCAGAAGAAAATCTTCTAGCAATAAGCCCGGAAGAATCATTAACGTTAATTGTATTAGAAACTGCAATTGCAGCAAAAGTATAATTACCACCGGTTAAAACAATATTGTTTGTGTTTGGTATAAGCTTAATATGCACCGGCAAATGAGCACTTAAACCTACATCAGCAATCACGCTACCTGAGGTAGAATTAATTGTAAGAAGATGCGGATCATAAGAATTATAGTTATTTAAATTAAAATTTGAGTTTTTTAATGGAGTATTTCTATACATTAAAACAAATAGATCGCCATTTTTATTAAACTCCATGGATGCAGCAACTGGGAAAGAATTACTATAATTATTTCTTAATCTATTAATCCACTGGCGTTGACCGGAAAAGTTATATTTTGTAATAAACAATGAACTATTAGACCCAGTCTCACTTTGAGTATTAAAAGCAAAGTAAACGTTGTCTTGATTATCTACTACAGATGTTTTGGTAGTTAAATAATATTCAGGGTTCTGAGAGGAAAAATATTGACTCATACTGTCAATGCCGTAGAAGGTAGAAGATATACCCATACCATCATTGTAATTAATAATATTTGAAACGGACCAGTTTACGTTACCGTATTTGTTATGTGCTACAATAGTTGCAAAATGGCCTATTGGACCAAAAGTGCATCCGGAAGCTATAAGAGATGTACTTATGACTAAGTTATTACCGGCTTGAATCCCTGAGCCGTGAGCCATACCATAAGTATCTAATCCAACATTTAAAGTATTTCCTGCGTACGTTCCAGCAAACGTTACAGGTAATAAAATAGTAACACTGAATACTCTATCAGCATCCTGTTCTTCATCATCAGTAGCTCTAACGGTAAAGTTATATGTTGTATCAGCATTAGGATTTAATGTGCCTGTTAGAAGACCGTTTGCTGCAAGAGTCAATCCTGATGGAAGTGCACCAACATTGCTGTAGGAAATGCTATCGGACCCTTCCGATGCCGCAAGACTTATATCAACACTGAACGGAGCAACACCACCTGTAAGTGTAGCACCAGTAGACCATACAGGGGTATTGGAAGTAGCTAATGCGTTTAATCCAATCGCAAGACCTCCATCTGGGTTCGTAGCATACACCGAATATGAACCTGATGTTAGAGCTGGTACCTGTACTCTTAATTGAGTAGAGTTTACTCTTGTAACAGATGTAGCTACGGTATTACCTAATAGAACGTTAACACCGGATAAAAATCCAGCTCCGTTTATTAAAATATAGCCTCCGATAGTATCAAGCGCTGCATCATCTAAAACACTCCAAGAGGAGTTTGCAATTTGAACGTTTGATATTCTTGGAGCTAGTGCTGATACTGAACCAAGATATGTATTCTCTGGTAATACAAATGCGGTACTATTAGAAGAGAGAGTTGAGTCTCCTATTACAATAGAGTTACCAGAAAGATATAAATCATTAAATCTATTATCACTAGATCCTAAATCATAAGCTACGTTGGCATTAGGTAGAATGCTACCACCAACGGTAATTGTATTTGATGTTTTATTAAAGGTTAGTGCTGCCGAACTGTTAGCTGATCCACTATCATTAAATAAAACCTGAGTATTTGATCCTCCGGTAGGCCCTGTTTCACCCTTATCACCTTTTGATCCTGTATCGCCCTTGGCACCAGTGGCACCAGTGGCGCCAGTAGGACCTGTGGCCCCGGCTGTTCCTGCAGCACCAGTTTCTCCTTGTGGTCCCTGTGGTCCTGGTGTTCCACCAGCTGGTGTTCCACCACTCAAAACACTAGCGCCGGCACTGTCAACGATGCCGCCGCCCACAGGCAACTGTAAATTACCATTGGCTAAAAAATGAAAGTTCTTTCCCGATTCATTGGGATTGATGGTCAACCCATTTGCAGCGGCGGCATTTTTGATAATAATGATGGGATCACCGTTGTTGTTGCTGCCATAGGTTCTTTCTGCGATAATGTCGTTTATTTGAACACTGGTGCCGGTCGAATTGATAGTGGCACCGCCTAATTTGATTGAATTGCCGCTGAGATAAAGATCGCGGAACACGCTGGTCGCCGAACCTAGATCATAAGTGTTGTTGGCTGTAGGTAGAATGCTACCACCAACGGTAATTGTATTTGATGTTTTATTAAATGAGAGCGCAGCTGAACCATTAGCGTTTCCGTTGTCATTAAATAATATTTGAGTATTAGATCCTCCGGTAGCACTTGGGTCACCTTTGGCTCCTGTATCGCCCTTGGCACCAGTAGCACCAGTATCACCTTTTGATCCGGTGTCTCCTTTTGTGCCCTTATCTCCTATAAAAGAAGAAGCAAGAATATTACTTAATAGTTGTGACATATTATTCTAGTTAGTTAGACTGGGAGCTCTCGAATCATAATCTTTACTCCATTAGCTGGAGCTGTTGTAAATGTTAATGTTGTACCGGCAACAGTATAATCAACTTCTGGCTCCTGCATCACCCCGTTTTCAGTTACTAGTACAGATACATTAGACATACCTGTTGTAACAGTGTACGCTGTTGCTGATCCATTGCCAGTGTATGTTCTATTTAGGTATGTAAACGAAGTTGTATCACCCTTACTGCCTTTAGTTCCTTTATCGCCAGTTATACCTTTATCACCTTTAGCCCCACCCTCAACAACCATAACATCAATAAGATCGTTATTAGCTGGTGCTGAGTCAAATGTAATAGTATTACCAGAAACTGTATATGAAGATTTAAGTTGTAAAATACCTTGAATATTTACAATTGTATATTCTTCACTTGGAGGAGTTGATGAGAGAGTAAATGAAGTGGCCGATCCGTTACCGGTAAATGTGCTAAGCGTTACGCCAAAAAACCCATCATCTCCTTTTTGTCCTTTAGCGCCTCCAACTAATGTAGTTACATCAATAACATCATTGTTAGCAGGAGCAGAAGAAAATACAACATTGCTTCCGGATATTGTATAAGATGTTTTAAGCTGTGATATACCTTGAATATTAATTATTGTATGATTTTCATCTACAGGCGCTGTTGATAAAGTAAATACTGTTTGTGATCCATTACCAGTAAATGTATCAAATGTAACATCAAATGTTCCGGCAGATCCTGTATCCCCTTTATCACCCTTTGCTGATGCAGTACCAGGCTCTCCTTTATCACCTTTATCACCATTTACACCTATAACCCCATCAATACCTTTATCACCTTTTGTTCCAGTATCGCCTTTCTCACCTTTAGCAGATGCAGTACCAGGCTCTCCCTTTACTCCGATATCACCTTTTTCACCTTTATTACCCTGAGCTTCAACATCACCTTTATCGCCCTTAGCGCCTGTTAATCCAGTATCGCCTTTATCACCGGTATTACCTTTGGCGCCAGTATCACCTTTATCACCAGTAGCACCTGTATCACCTTTATCACCAGTTACTCCGGTCTCGCCTTTATCACCTTTATCACCATTTGTACCGGTATCACCTTTAGATCCTGTATCGCCTTTATCGCCAGTAATTCCAGTATCGCCTTTCTCACCCTTGTCACCAGTAGTACCCGTGCTGCCATCATTACCTTTGTCACCTTTATTACCAGCGGTTCCGGTATCGCCTTTCTCACCTTTAGCAGATGCAGTACCAGGCTCTCCCTTTACTCCGATATCGCCCTTGTCACCTTTTGATCCTGCGGTACCGGCAGACCCTGTATCCCCTTTATCTCCTTTAGCACCTGTTGATCCAACATCGCCTTTATCACCTGTGCTGCCGGTATTACCTTTATCTCCTGTTGCGCCGGTATCTCCTTTATCACCCTTAGATCCAGAAGTTCCTGTATTGCCAACGTTGCCTTTGTCTCCCTTTTCTCCAACATCACCTTTTGTTCCATTATCTCCTTTTTGGCCTGTATCCCCTTTGACACCTTTATCGCCAATATCTCCAGTTCTAGCAAATGTAATTACAGTAACTGTATTGTTACTAAATCCAGTATTACCAGAAAGGTAGCTAACCGGAACTTCAAAATAATGAGTATAATGACTATGTGATCCTACAATACTAAAAATTGCAAAATTATTATTGTTAGAGGAATCCGTAACAGAGAAATGACCTTTTATTGCTGATGTTGAATCGTCAATTGTCTGTAGAAAAGAATATATGTTAGCAGAGGAGCCGTCCTGCTGATCAATATAAAGTTTTGTGGCAGAGTTTAAAGCAGTATTATCAAATCTAAAATATCCATCACCGGGCTCGGTATTGGACGTTAAATTAGTATAAGTGAAATCGAAAGATTGTCCTCCAAAAGAGCCTGCATCTCCTTTCGCTCCAACGTCACCTTTATCACCTTTGGATCCTGCTGTACCTTCGTCTCCTTTATCTCCTTTAGAGCCGGAAGATCCTGTAGCACCTGTATCGCCTTTATTGCCGGTTAAACCAGTTAATCCAGTATCACCTTTATCTCCTTTTGAACCACTGTCACCTTTATCTCCTTTTGATCCAGTATCACCTTTGGCCCCTGTATCACCTTTTTGCCCAGTGTCACCTTTATCACCTTTGGAGCCTGCAGAGCCTGTTGTTCCTGTGTCTCCTTTTGAGCCTGTATCTCCTTTGTCACCCTTATCTCCTTTTGACCCTGTAGGTCCTACATCAGAAATATTAATAGTTCCTTGCATAGAACCATGAAATTGACAGATGTAGTAAAGTGTGCTAGGTGCATCAAAAGGTACACTGAAGATAATTGTGCCAGAGGCAGTACCGTTATTGGTTACTCCACTGTTATATTGATTGCCTGTACCAGTAGTTGCACTTGTTTTAATCCAAAAAGGATGACCTGAAGCATTTAAACTAAATGAATATGTAAATCCACGAAGTAAGTTTAATGTTGGGTTATTAGATCCATCAATAGTATAGGCGCTTGCACCGCTATTAGTTACACTAAAAGCCCTTGAGCCAGTATCACCTTTTGCCCCTGTATCGCCTTTATCGCCTTTTGATCCTGTAGTGCCGGTATCACCCTTATCACCTTTAGACCCTGTTGCACCAGTGTCTCCTTTAGCGCCAGTGGAGCCTATCTCGCCTTTGTCACCTTTAGAGCCAGTATCTCCTTTATCTCCAGTTACACCAGTTTCACCTTTTTCACCTTTTGATCCTGTATCACCTTTATCTCCGGTATTACCTTTTGAACCAGTATCACCTTTATCGCCTTTGTCACCGGTTGTACCAGTATCACCTTTATCGCCGGTATCTCCTTTGGTACCAGCATTAGAAGTAACAAGCCATGTGGAGCCATTGTATGTTAATTCTATAACAATGTTACCAATATCAACAATCAGATCATCGGCCGTACCTTCAATAGTATTACCGTTTCTTGCGATAGTAAGATTATTTGTTGTCCAGTTACCGCCATCGTTAATGCGGACCCAGTCTCCAGAGGAAGGAGACGCTGGAAGTGTTACTGTGAATGAGCCGGATGTAGTATCGGCTAGGAGAGTGCTGCGAGCTGTAGCGGTATGATTAGATGTGATGTACGTGTAAGCATCGAGAGTGCCGGTATTTCCTTTATCGCCTTTATCTCCTTGATCACCTTGAATACCCTTATCGCCAGTAAGACCAATATCACCCTTGTCTCCTTTTGTGCCGGAGACAACGATAACTGTATTATCTGATCGTTTAGTAAAAAGTAGTCCGTCTGATAGGTTTACGGCTAGTTCGCCGACCTGCAGGTCTTCACCTTTCGGTAGCTTACCTGAAACGGAGGATCTCTTAAGCTGAAAAGCAGTATTCGCCATGTGGCATCATCCATCTAACAATTTTGTTAGTAATTAATATCGTTTCTATGTCGTGAAGTCCAAATAACAAGATTGTATTTGGTGCCGGTATGTACCGTTCTACCTTCGTGTCCATGGGTAACTTGCCCAGGCCATAGAATCATTTTTCCTACTGAAGTATTTATATTTGATAAATTCTGCCTGTAAAAATAAGTTTCACCACCTGTGTATCCATCGTTTAATTTGACCATCCCGGAAACTAAAGAGGCATCGTGATGGCATTTTAAATTAGATTGAGTTTTTTGATCGTACTTAATAATAAAAGCATCTCTCAAACCATACATCATTAATGGCCACCAGTGTTTTTCTATCACAGGATTAATAGTATTCTTAAAGTGTTCTTCTAAATCATTCCAGAAGTCCATAGAAAATTCTCTAATCCTTATTTCTTGACCTGGAAATTTATCACCGTACATAGATTCCCATTTGCCATTTTGTTCTGCTAGATCTATAAGCTTTTGACAATTTTCTGGCGTCATAAAATCCATTTCAATAATATCTGAACCGGGAGAAATTTCATTGAATTCAGTTGTATGAATCATTTCAACTGAAGTCTTTCTAGTGATAAAAATATTATTGTTTAAAATATCATTCACTAAACTATCAAATTTTGCTTTTGTGCTGCTGCCTCCGTTCCCGTGAAGAATACATGGGCAGCATCTTGTGGCATTGTTTAGTATCTGTTTATTCTTTTTAATAGATAATTCTTTTTCAGCTCCAGCCAGACATTGAAAAATATAATTTTCATGATCTAATGCTATTTTAACTTGGCTTTCAGTTGAAAGAATTTTTTGCTTTAAATATTGTTTTTGTAAAAACAACTGATCGTCTTCACTATCTGAAATAGTTTGGTCAAGTAATTTCTTTAATGCATGAACGTATCCGATATAAACACCACTGTTTAAATAATTATACTCAGTGTTGCTTTTTGGAAAGAAAGATTCTAATTCATTAGAGGGCCAGCAATTTTTTTCTGCTGCAAAAAGTACATCAACATTAAATCCTTTAAATCTTTCAAGTATAGTATTCCTATCATCATTAATAAAGACATCATATCCATCAACAAATAAAATTATATCGTTATCAGACAGGAATTTAATATAATTTTTTACCAGGTTTAATTTCATTCCTCCGCCGGGCTTACTCATGTCACCACCGGTCCACATTTTATTTTGTCCTAAATTAACAAATTGATTTCCAATTTCATTAACAGACTTGTTTAGGTATCCTAGTTTTGTAATATCAGTTGCAACAGTAAGTAGGTGCAAGTTTTCAATTGTGTTCATTAAAATACCTCTTTCAATATCAGAACCAAGCTCACTGCGTGGTTTTTGTTTAAATACTTTATTCTTATAAGCTATTGGTGATAAGCTAAAATGCTCGGTAAAAATGCGTTGTAAACTATTAAAATTATTAATTACATTTTTATTTTTTGATAGGCAGTATTCATTATAATCAACAAGAAACAAGCTAGGAAAAAATTCATCTACAGGTATTAAATTATTTTTATAGTTAGATAGTTCTACTATTTTTCTAGCTGTTGCTGGTGAAATAGCATATGCGCTATTCCAGTAAGGGTAGTATGGCTTAAAAAAGTTTTTATCAATATACTGAGTTTTTTCTTCTACCATTTCTCTATGATCAAGATACACTACATCATATGTCTGAAGCAAATTTTCTATTTCATTTAAATCTAATTTATTAATTTTTTCAGCATCATCTTCTAAAATTAAAACCGGGCAGTCATATTCGATACATTTTTCCCATGCCCGGTAATGGGAGATCATTGCAGCAATATCTGTGTTAGTATGGTTGCGACCTAAAAGTGGGTCAGTCCATTGGCTATAGGGTGTAAACCCGAGAGATTTAAAATCATTAAGTCCTAGATTATATCCATTAAGAGCATCAATTCTCTCCCACTCTAAACCTGAAAGCTGTTGATTCATAAAAGAAAGCCTATCAGGTCTGGATGATAAATTAATCACCAGTATTTTCGTCATGCTTCACATTCTCTTTTTTATTGGATTTTGATGATAGAGATTCTACCTGGGAGGAAAGATCAGCTACCTTTTTTTCTAAGATAGTGATCTTTGCCTCTGCTAGTAGATTTTTTGAAACTAACTCTTCTATTAGTTTTCTTTGCTTATCAATAAAAGCATTAATAAATTCAGTTTCCATTACAATCCTTAAAACTCAATTATAATATCAGAACGTGCCTCCGTCAAGCATTGCGAATGTAGGAACGCCTGAGCCATTAATCTGTAATACGTGCCCTTGTGTTGAGCTTGAAACAGATTTCAATGCTCCGGCTGTATTGCCTAATAGAACAGCATTGTTAGTAAATGTTGCTTGACCTGTACCGCCATTTGGAACTGTTAGCGCGGTGCTTAAACTTAATGAGTTAGCTGTTATATTAACTGCAGAGGAAGAGTTTGCAGTAATTGTAACACCTGAGCTATTAGATATAAATGCACCTGACTCTAAGAATGCATTTAACGTAGCAACAGTGTAGGTGTTATTTGATGTGTCAACTGTGGTAGTTGGCGATGGCTCTAAATTAGTAAATAATTTAAATTTGCCGTCAGTAGCATCACGGAATAAACCGGCGTGTTCGTGATTGCCACCACCTACGTTAAACGAGCCAAAGAAACCAATGTCGATAGCATCACTTACAGTATTATTAGATGCAAGTTGAATTAACGGGTCAACGATTGATAATGTTGAAACGTTAATTGTTACTAAAGAACCAGTGACTGTAAGGTTTCCACTAATGCTTACATCGTTATGGAACGTGCCATACATCCCGATAATATTATTACCGTATACATTAGCCCATTGCTGAGTTGCACTACCTAAGTCGTATGTGGTATTACTGAATGGAACAACACTAGTATTAACAGCTCCAAGAATTGAAATTGCATCTGTATGGTTTGAACCTAGTCTTACATCATTATCTGCTCTTAAATCGCCAGTTATTTGAGCATTACCGGTAACATATACGTTAGAAGTAGATACTGTGTTGACAGTTATAAACGAGGATGTAATCGTCGTGTTAACTGAAGAGTTGCCTAAAGTAATTGTCGACGTATTAATCTGTAGGTTCGAACCAACGTGAATATGAGATCCGACGTTAGCTGATCCGGTGATATTAACGTTGCCGGTGGCAGTTATTCCTACCCCAGTAATTACAGTATTGTTTGTTGCATCACCAACGTGTAAACGCGTACCGTTTAAATTAACGTTAGCAGAATAAATTTGTGCGTTAACTGTAGAATTTCCAATTGAAATTCCTGCTGTATTAACAACAACGTTTGCACCTACAGCTATTGTATCTGAAACATTAGCCCAGCCTACAATCGTTGTGTTACCGAGTCTTGCAGTGCCTTCTACATTTAAAATACCATCTGTATCAATACTAACAGCGTTAATGGTTGTATTAACCGTGCTGTTACCGACAGAGATATGAGTAGTATTAACGCTGAGGTTAGAACCTAAAATCAACTCACCAGTAATGGTTGCTGATCCATTAATTGTTGTATTGCCAGCTGAGAATACCCCGTCAATTGCTACCGCTGTAGAATTGATAAATGTGTTAACAGTGCTGTTACCAACATGGAAAGATGATCCATTTATTCCAACGGTACCAACAGTAATAGATGATGTTACTGTTACAGCATCAGGCAGTCCAACTGTTATGTCTTGTCCATCAAATGTAACTTCTACTTCATTTGCAGTTCCAGAAATTGAATGATTTTCCCACTGGCCACTAATTGCATCGTATACTAATATTTGATTATTGCCAGCAGAGGTTATTGTTACATCAGAAAGACCGCCGAGTGTAGAAGAGCCGGCCTGTGTATCAATATAGGTTTTAACAGCCCAGGCAGTTGCTAATGTATTATTTGAAACGCTTGCTAGAGAGCTATCCGTTACAATAGAGGTTACGTTTGTTGATGTTCCTACAGGTCCAAGTATTAACTTGGCTGTTTGAATATTGTCAATCCAGGCTGAGGTATTAGAGACTAACGCTTGATTAGCAGTTAAGACTCCGGGAAATCTTTCCCCGGCAATAGCTATAACGTTAGCAGTATTAGACCCTTCCGGACTTCCAACAAATAGAACTTGTCCGTTACTGGTATATGCTAATTCTCCGGGTTGTAGATTTGCAGGTACTGATGTTGTGGTACTGCGTTTAATTTGGAGTATGGTCTCTGACATTTAAAAGGTTCCCCCGTCCAAGGACGTTAAGTCTAAGTCTGCTGTTGTAAGTTTCTTTACTATATATTTATCAACTGTAGCATCGTAAACTAACGTCTGGCCAGATTCTGGCGCCGTTTCCACAACGTCTGTCAATTCATTAAGTGTACTTATTGTTTTAAATTGCGATTTTAACGTTACTGGCTGCGCAGGGGTAGTAGTAATTTTTGTGTTAGCAAGATTTAACCTTACGTTTAACGAAAGAGCTGACTGATTAATTGGCATTGTTCTATCTCGTTACCTGCGGAGTTACAGTAATAATACCTTCTAACAACCTTGTTATTAATCCATTAGTATCTGTTAATTCTACATCATAAACATATCTACCAGGAGTTAACGCATCAGTTGTATTAGCGGATAATGCTAGGTTTAATTCACCGAGCGCTAAATTAGCATTAAACTGAATATAATTAGATGATGTATAATGCTTTCTCAACTGACCGGCAACAGTGAACCCGGTTAAATCAATAGGGTTACCGTCATCATCATTTAGGTTAATCGACGTTTCAAACGTGGTACCTTGATCTATTAAAAAGTTTACTTTAGTAGCCATAGCCGCTTAAATATTATTATTAGTATTTATAATATTAAAAAAAACTATCTCCACTTAGGCCCTTCAATCCAGGACACTAAAGAATATCTTGTACCTTTAGTTATTTCTGTTACTCTATGTTCAAATATAGATGGAAAAACTAGCACTGAACCTTTAGGTAAAAAATTGTTTCTGTCTAAAGTTGAACCATCGGGCACTTTAAATTCAAATTCACCACCTTCGTAATCTGATGGCTCGGACAACTGTAAAACAAAAGACAGTTTTCTATCTGTCATTATATTTGTCTTATACTGAGTATCACTATGCCATCCAAATCGGCCTTTTTCTTCAGTTTTATAGATGCTAAACTGCATTTCAAAAACGCCATGAGAGATATCAAAATCAAAAAATTCTCTGTTTGCTTCAGTTGCGTACATAGTAATAAGATCAGCAATGTCTTTATCTATTTTACGATCAAACCATCCTATAGTAGTTGACCTGTTATCAGAAGTTCTAGCATTATCATCATATCCAACAATAGCTTTTTGATGGTTTAACGCCAGTCCTCTTTCTATAATTCTATTACAAGCCAACTCACTAACAACACCGGTCCATACTGCCCAAAAACTTCTCATAATAACCTTTCACTTATTTTCTAAATCACTAACCCTTTTATCAATTTCTTTTATAGACTGAATGAGAAGAGGAATCAATCTCTCGTATTTAATAGTAAGATAGTTTTCTCCGGATTTGCTTATTCCGTTTTCATCTAAATCAAATGGTGCTAGTCTAACAGCTTCAGGGCATATTTTTTGTACTTCTTGAGCTATTAGTCCAAGTTGTCTTCTGTAGTCGTTATAACCAAACTTTTCTGCTAATTCGTTCTGGGAGTAATAAACTCCGGTTAGCATTAATAATTTTTTTGTGGCATCTTTTATTTCTTCAATATTCTTTTTAAGTCTTAAGTCTGAATAGAATGCTGTAATATCACCAGCTGCTAATATTTCTCCTGCATTGATTGAAACTGCACCTGTATTAACTCTTAAAGATCTAATATTTAAATCACTAGATGAGTCAATTACAGTACCGGCCGGGCCGGGTTGCCCTTGAGCACCGTTATTACCTTTATCACCGCCAGATCCCTGAGGACCTGCAGGACCTGGTCCGCCTTGTGCACCTTTATCTCCCTTATCTCCCTTAGAACCTTGAGGGCCGACATCTCCCTTAAGACCTTGAGCGCCCAAATTCCCTTGAGGCCCTGCAACACCTGGACCACCTGGACCTCCTGGTTCACCTTTAGCACCTGTATCGCCTTTATTACCTTGAGGCCCTCCGGGACCTAAATCGCCTTGTGCTCCTGGACCCCCAATGCCTTGAGCACCTGTATCGCCTTTATTACCTTTTTCTCCTGAAGAACCCTTATCACCTTTTATACCTGCCACTGTAAAAGTAGATCCGTCAGAATTAGTAAATAGTAAAGAGTTGGTGCCGCTATCAAAATTACCCGAGCTTACCCTTTCACCTTTCTGACCTTTTTCACCCTTTTCACCTTTATCACCTTTATCTCCTGAACGAAGAAAGCTTAAAAATAAAACATCATCATTAGTAAACAATGTGCTACCAGAAACATGTGTTACTGAAAACTGACGATACCCTGTCTGGGTAGTTATTGAATTAAGTTCATATACAATAAATCGATCTTGATTAACAGAGCTTCTAAAAAGTAAAAATCCTTTTACTGTATTGTTGCTGTCATCTAAAGAATCAATATATGCAGAAACATCAGTTCCTCCAAGCTCAGTATTATCAATAGAAATTTGAGTAACTAGAGAGGGGGTGCCGTTATTAAATCTTAATAGTCCGGATCCTGGATCAACATTGGTTGAGTTAAGGGTGCTAAACTGATAAGTTAAATCAGAGTAAGATTTTAATGGGTAGTAATTAGTTCCATTATTTGTAAATTGCCATGTGTCAAGAGTCTCATTCCATCTTATTTCTACATTAGCGCTTGCACCTCTGTTGACAGTTAATCTTGCATCTGTAGATGGAGCTCCCTGAGCACCTGAAACAAAAACTACCTGTCCGGTACCAAGTTCAACTAATTGGGAGTCGTTAAAGGTTGTTTGACCATTAACTACTAGATCGCCTTGAATAGTTACATTATTACCAAAAGAAGCTGTATTAGTTACAGATAGTTCTTTTCCTATAACGGCATCTAGATTAACATCTAATCCGTACTCTACTCTGAAATATTGGGTATTAGCTGGCATTGTTAACCTTTATTATACAAAAGACACTCTATGAATCTTAAACTGTGCGCTTGAAGTGGCAGAGTTAGCATACAATCTAACGTGAGTTGCGGTCGCATTTATAGAAAATGTTGCAAACTGAGTATTCGAATAAATTGTACCGTATTCTGTCATGTGTGCGTTAGAGAACCCATATACTACTGACAGCTCTGTCATTGCTTTATTATTAGAATTATTTTGATCTGTTACACTAACGGTGTACTTTGCACCGACAAAGTCAGCAATAGCAAAGCTATCAACAAGATTTTGTGTTACTGTATCTGGAAACGCCAAGGTAATCGTCTTAGCTAAAATTTGAGACTTCGATACAAACGTAAGAGAGCTATTTACTATGGCGTTGCCGCTTACTGTGAGATTTGAATTAACTACTAGATCACTTGAAAGAGTAATATCAAGTGAAGCAGCATTTACTACTATATCAGACACATTAACAATCAAGTCTTGAGTGCCAGATCCAATATTAGTATTGGATGTTATATTAAGAGTATTAGCTATAATATTAGCTGTATACCCTGATACAATAACATTTGATGAAATTGACGAATTTGATATACCGATAGTAAGAGTGGATATGTTAGCTGTGTTACCGGCTGTTCCCCCTCTTAGTAATGGGGTGCTAAAAACATTTGCTGTAAGAATTCCAATAACGTTACCATTTCCAGAAGTGTTAGCTCCTCCTGAAGTGTCGTCACAAGTAACAATCTCGTATGTTAAAGCATCGAGAAGTACATTTGTTTTACCAACCCATCCAGCAAATGTGTCTGTTGCAATAGCAACATTAGCAACTGTTTTAGCCATTTTTATCTTTTACTAAAAGTTTAACAAGTTCCTTTAATTGCTCAATATCAGAAGTAAGTTTTTTTATTTCTTCTTCTTGCTTGGCAATTTGATTTCTATTATTTCTCTGAAGCTTATATTGTTTGTAAGCATTTACGTTAGTATTTATTAGAGCAAAATTACTTTGATCTCTACTAAAGTCAGGGTTTTGAGTCTTTATTAATTTCATACTGAAATCGCTATAGCTCTTACATCATCAACGGATGGAACCAAATAGTTGCCTGTCGCTTTAAGAACAATTTTAATTGCCATAAACTTATAGGTGTCGTGTGCGGCTCTGCTGCTATCAAAATATCTTACAACATTTCCATTTTGATTATTTTTATAAGCTTCTTTTGGTTTAGTTACTTTTTCTATAGAGTAGCCGGGACCAATTTTAGAAGCAGATGGTGCAAAAGCGAGAACCAATGTATCATTATCCGTGATTGATGCGATAGGAATAATTTCAAAATCTGTTTCAGTGTTAGAGTAAACAATTTTTATTAAATCGCTCGTGGTAAAGTCTGTAGTAAACGTAGTACCAAATCCTTCAAGCGTTGTTGAAGCCGCAGTAGTAACTTTACCGCTTATACCTGTTGTTGTTGGGGTTCTTCTAAATGTAAACTCATACTCTCTTAAATCATTTTCATTTACAGAAGAGCTGTAAAGAGTAGAAGAAGTTATCATCTGCAACATTGACCAGTCTTTATCATCAAATGACTCACTATCTCCGGAGTTTAATATCTTAGCATAAACCTCAATATCAGTTCCGCTAGGTCTGTAAGCTTTTAAAAATACTTTGATATCTTCTGCGTCTTGATCTTCTGCTAATTCAAGTCTCTTAGAAATATACTTTGAGCTTGCGCTTCCGTAGCGAGTGTTTTCATTTGTAGAATCATTATTAATATTATATTTTTGAATAGCTATACTAATAGGATTAACGTCAAGTACTGGAGAAATATCTGCTTTATCAGTATCAAAATTAATAGTAGCTTTAAATGACTTAGTAATACCAACTCCAGAAATTTCATTACTCTTACTTTTAATAAGAGCTGTATCGTTAAATCTTAATGTGTTTTTACCGCCAAAGACATAAGATGCAGAGTCTGTACCTCCAGCTGTTTTTGCTAATTCTGCACTTAAACTAACCGTTGTGCTTGGTAGCTGTAATATGTTTATTAAAGGTGTATATCCTGTAGCGGTAAGATTATTAATACTTGTTACTTTAGCAACTGCATCAGATCTGTCGCCGATCAAATAAGCAAAATACGTAGCGGTATTAGGAGCAACTTTAAATGTACTATTAGTTGAATTGCTGTCGGATAAATAAATTGTATTTTTGCTTGGACTATAATAATTGACAACACCGTGTACGGCTTTTTGAATACTTGCTCCAGCTGTTGTGTTTGCAACATATGCGGGCGGTCTATTAACTGTAATAGAAGTTGAGTTAGCACTTATTATTCTAAAAATATCAAATTTTTCATCTACAGAATAATGGTTGCTATCTGTAATAGTTGCATTAAATGCTGAGTCAACGGTTAGGCTTGTATCACTAGCAACTGCAGTTACCAATCTTATTTCTGTACCAATATTAATATAATCACCAACAGCGTACTTTGTTGTAAATCCGGTTGATGTTGAGCCGGCATTACTTACTGTAGTGCTAACAGCTTTAACGTTAGCAGTTCCTACTTGCTTGTTAGTGCCATATACAACTAAAACATAATCATTAGCTGCCAGGGTAGATGTAAGACTTGTAGAAGTGTTTATAACGTAGCTAGTTGTATTTGTAGTAAGGTTAACATTAAGGTAGGATGTGCCGAGCTGGGCTACATCTTCACCGTCAACAAAAGATCCGCTTACATCACTTATTGTTAAAAATTCCATATCCCCGTTAGTTAATTCAACGGTACCTGTGGTTGGATTAAATTCAGCATATCTTACTGTAAATTTTAAGTCTTCATTTTGAACTGCGGTAAATGCTCTTCCGCTTGTTGAGAAGAACAGTGTTCCAAGTCCCCAGGTTAAATTAGTAATGAGGTTAGTATTAGTAACATCGGGAACACCAGCAATTGCAGTCCACACTCTATACTCTGGTGAGTTGCTATCTGGTGTAAGTGTAATTGCATATTCTCTGCCAGTCTTTAAAGTAACAAGCGCTGGAAAAGTAAATGTTGTAGCAGAGGAAGCAGTGGCGCTAGTACTTACCTCAGCAGAAGTTTTATATACACTTGAGAAAGGTAAAACCTGATTAGTTGGATATCCTCCTTCATCAACCTCTCTAATTTCTAAAGTGACTCCTTTTGTAGAATCTTTTTGCTTGAAAAATACATCTATAGAAGAAATCATAACAAATTGAGATCTACCTGCTTGCTTTTGTACTAAAAATGTCTGAGCGAGAGGGTCCCTGGGAGGTATAAATTCAAACTCTGTCCATTCCCTATTAGTTGTAACAGATCTTGTTTGTGTAAATGTATCGGTATCAAAAGAAGATTCTGAAAGATCAAATGATTTTGTTCCAATAGTAATATTGGTAGCTTCTCCTGACATTGTAAAAGAAGCAAACTTACCTGTAGCTTTAGAAGTTGCTGATTGTTCAGAATCTAAAGTACTGACGTCTACAACTAAAAATTCTTTTTCGCCTGTGGTAAATGTATCAGCGGGCATCCATACAACAATACCTAAGTTACCTTTATCATCGGCAAAAAGTCCAGGTGAAGAGCCCTTATTGTATCTTGGAACAAAATCATTAATTGTGGCGTTACTAAACGTATTTAAAGTAGCCGATACAGCTTCATTCGTTAAATCAACACCGTCAAAAAATAGATAGTGCTGGGCGCCCGGTCTTAAACCAACAACATAAAGACCAATTTTTTGACCGCGCATATATGGATTAATATGAACGCTTGTAAGTAGGTTATTAATCTGCGTTATAGAAGTTTGTACGGGAGGTACTGTTATTGTAGTGAACTCATCTTCAAATGTTTCAGTAATATTCTCAGAAAAATCTGTTCTTAAAAAATTACCTTCCATTCTTTGAGCAGATGAAGTTTGATTTACAGTATTAATTAATGAAGTAGCCGTTGCCACTCTAGAATTTATTTCATTTTGCGCATTAACTAAAGCGTTAATAGGATCGGCAATGTTTATTTCTACTGAAGATGTAGCGGTAACTTCCCTATCAAAGAAGTTATCTACTCTAGGTATAACAGTCATCTTGCCTCTAAATGACCAAAATCCTTCAACAAGCGTTCTTTCTTTATTAGCAAGAGGTTGACTAAGCAGTTCTTTTTGGGTGTAATTTAATGTTACTAGGTCGCCATTTCTCGTAGCGTTTACGCTATTAACAGCATCAAATTTTAAATCAATAGAGAAAATTTCTTCTTGTGGTACTAAACGTGATCTCGTCGTGTCTACTAAAGCTTTATACTCGCCATCATTAATATTAGAAATAACGTAGTTATCGAATGAATCAACAAAAAACCCGTTTTTAAATACTTCTACTGTATTACAAGCTGAGCTTGGAATTGCTAAAGTAGCTGCGTCAGTCTCAAGTGTATTAAGTAATGTATAATACTCTAGTCTTTGAAGTCTATTTTCTAAGTCTCTTATATCCCCCATTGTATATCTTCTTGTCTGAAGTGGGGTGATCATACTCTTAAGATCTGGTCTCTTATTAAGCATTGCTGCCCTAGATGTGAGGCTAGGGTAGGGCATAATTCTAATAAGCCCTAAATCCATAGATGTATTTTCTTTAGGGGGTGCCACTGGGTTGAATGCGGGTAGACCTTCTATAATTCTTATATTACCATCGCTACCTAAGACAATTCTATCTACTCTAGACATATATGCTTCAATATTACATTCAAAGCTTCTTGATGGAGATGGAAAGAATTTTTCACCAGCAGGTATTGTTTCAGTAGCATCCGGGTCTATAGAGGCTGATCCTACAGTGCTAGAATATACAGCAGTATTAGAAGCAATTGGCCTGAAATCAACACTATCTCTTAAAGGAAATTGTTCACCGGATGTTGGAGATACAAAAACAGGAATTGATTCTGTTCTAATTTTATTAGATGGTAAAGGATCAGTTGAATCATCAACAGGGTATGATTCAGTAGAAAAGTATTTTCCAGATGAGTGGGTAAATACTTTTAGTTTAACAGTTAAATTATTACTACCTGAAAGTGAGAGAGTTGATCCCGGCTTCTTACGAAGGTATGCTAGACCATAAAAATTATCTTTTTGTCCAGTAATTAATTCAAACTGTTCAGCATAATTAGTTGTTGTATCGGAATAAGTAGAAGAAGTGCCAACGTGAACTCCCTCAAGACTTATTACGTCCGGAAGACCTAGGCACCACGGTCCATTAGGTGTTGCAGTAACTCTCGATGATGATACTTTCACATAAACCGGATTACTTACAGTTTTGGTTCTAACAGCTGGTTCAAAATTTTCTAAATCATGGTACATTACAAAAGACGCAGCAACGTTAATACTTGTACCAATATCAACAGTAATACTTGTTGTAGATGGAATAGAAATATCTCTACTGTCCCTATTAAAGTCGATAGGTACCCCTCTAGGAAAAGCTGTGTAGTGTGCGTTTGCGGTGTAAGAAGCTGCGGTAGTATTAGCTACTGCTAATTTTACATCACTAAAAATTGTTACAATTCTGTCTAGCTTACCGGATTGACCTATTTGAATAAAATCACCAACTTTATACGTTGATGTAAAAGTTGTGGAGGTCCCTAATACGTTTGCCTCTCCGTTTGTCATATCAACTGTACCGGTATTGTTAGCGCTGTATCTGAAGGTGGCGCTTGGTACAACTATAAAATCATTTATTTGAATATCGGTAAGGGAACCAGTTCCATATGGTACTGTATTTCCTCCGGAGAACGTTATGGTTTGATCTCCAGAAAGTGTAAAGGTGCTATTTGTAGAAGTTCTAAAAATAAATTCTTCAGAATTAAGCTCTTTAACAGCAAACGTACCTGTTTTAAATACTAAAATATCATTCTCTACATCTTTAAGAATTGCCTGGCTGTTTTCTAAAACTAAATCTGCAACTGCAGTTGATCCAACTGAAACGGACCTAATACGATTAAATGGAAATCCTGTAGCCATTCTAATATCAAAAATGTATAATCTATATACACAGTCAGGCGTTCCAATTGTTCCACTATGATATTCTAATGCTCTTGCTCTAGCTGTTCCAACAAGATTACCTGGTGCTGTGGGTGTGCTACCAGCGTTGTCTGATACATCAGTGGCAGCTGTTTCTCTTAAATTTAAAGTAGTGCCTTCTTTAATTTCAAAATAACCTAAAAGCTGCTTAACTAAGATATAGCTTCCGTATTGTGTATTAATTGTTTGATTAGCTACGTTAGCTGAATCGTCAGCTTTTCTAATAGGTGTCTTAACATAATTAAGAATTTGAATGCGCTCACCGTTTACATAAGAGGTACCACCTCCGGTAACTAAATTAAAGTGGGTTGTGTTAGCAGGTGTAATATCTTCAGTATCCAAAGGCATTGGATTAATAACGTAATTACCACTCTCTTCAAAAGTTCTTCTTGAAATTTCTCTATTTAAAGAATTAAATTGAGTGTAGGTTCTATCTTTAATAACTCGTCCATTTTCAAATTCTAACAGGGCTAAAAACTCATTATTAGATTTTGCTTCAGATCTACTCATTACAACAAGCTGAGGTGTAAGCTTTAATCTGTTAGCACCTGGTGCTGCATAATTAGGTGTACCAGTAGCAACATCTAAAAGTGATGTATCAATAGCGCTATTTACAAACGTTTCAGCACTTCTAAAACCAACAACTTTATTGTTTGGAAGATTGCTATATTTTTCAATAACGATCTCTTCCTCATCTACTCTTATGAAGTTACCTTTTTGGTATATAATACCTTCTGATGTCTTAACAGCTGCACCAATACCCACAGCATTAGTTACCGCAGCTACAGTTAACTCAGCAATATAGTTTAATGCAGCTATGTTAGCGCCTGACCCTGTAGAGGTAGTTATCGATACATTTGGTGTAGTAGTATAGCCCGATCCTTTTGATTGTACGGATACATCTACAATTTTACCTCCTGCATCGGTAGTGAGAACTGCTGATGCGCCGGCTCCGCTACCTCCAGAAAATACTACAGTATCATTATTAGAATATAATGTGCCGCCAAGAACAACATTTATGTCTTCGATTGTTCTATTTCTGTTAAATACTTTTACTACTTGACTCGCTGAAAAAGTTTTTTCTCCACCGGTACCAGTATTTTGATACTTAATATAAAGAGTATTAAGATCGGGATCTTGAGATTCAAGACCGGTTTTGTAGTTAACGGCAAAAGCCCGTAAGTTAGAAGACTCTTGAATAATTAAAGAGTTAGAATAAAGAGCCATTGATACAGGCTGACCGTCGGCCTGATTATCAAGAATTTTTATATAGTTATATCTGTAATCTGGGTTGAGAGCGCACCCTTTAATAATCGTACCTGTGCGATAAATGTTATCGCCAAATCTCTCAATTTGATTTTGAAGAATTGTTTGAAGTTGAGTTAGCTCGCGAGCCTGAACTGCAACGCCTGGTCTAAACAATACTCGATGAAAGTTTTTCTGCTCATCGAAATCATCAAAGTATGGTGATACATTTAAATTAGAATCTAAAGGCATTGCTTCCTCTTAAAAATTTATAATTAATCTTAAAGTTTCTGATTGATTATTTGCTCTTGAAATTGCAGTAGTATTCTCTATGTATATAACCTCTCCAGAACCTTTTATTATGTCAGGTAGGTACTTAACACTACCAAGCGTAAAGGTAGCTGCACCTTGGTTTTCTCTTATCAGCTCGGCAGGATCTGCGTTAATTGGTCCCCTTTCAGCTGTAAGAAAAATGTAAGTGCTATTAGAAGAATGAAAATATGCATTACTTAATGAGATGTCTGTTTGTAGCACTACTGCATCTTCTGGCATCGAGCCAGATTTAGTTGTGTATGATATTCTTGTTCTATTGTCTAATGTGTTCCAGTTATTATAATTTTTTTCATTTACATCAATATTAGTTACATTAGCGATAGCGCCTGATGTTTCACCGACTATAATTTTACCTGTTGTAAATTTTGGTTCCACGTTACTCATAGTAAGATAAGGAGATGAATTGCCTGTTTTAACTCCGCTAGCTAATATACTTACAAAAGAATATCTTGCAATAGAAGAAATAAAAGGAAGCTCATCATTTACAATAATAGAGGTAGCATTTGTAACCGTGGTAACGGTTCTCAAGCTATACAGTCCTGTAATAGTATCATAAATTAAAATTCTATCATTTGCTTTTAAAGAAATATTAAAACTCGTGCCCGTACCCGTAATAGCATTAGTACTTGTATTACCAGCCACAGTACCTAAAAGTGTTTTATATTCAATCTGATGTACATTTTCCCCGGCAGTGAACGTTCCTATCTCACTACCGAGTGTAAGTGTAACGTTTCTAAAAAGAGGGTCTCTAATAAGTGCTAATTTTCTATAATCATTTTCTGCAGTAATGTAGCCACTCTCAGTTGTATTGAATGAAAGCGATATAGCGACTGCTTTTGCTCCTAATTCTGATGCAGGATTTTTTCCGTGTCCTCCTACTGGAGGAATAATTGCTCTTAATGAGGCTGCGTTACTTACGCCACCCGTATTACCTGTAACAGTAATAGACGTGTAAGTATAATTAGTTCCTCTATTAATAATATTAACCTTACTAATATAATTGTTGACGGAATTATTAGAACTTACGGTGGCATAGGCAGTTGCGTCAGATCCATCTCCTCCAATTATAATATTTGGGGCAACAACGTAGGTAGAATCTGTTGATGGAGGAACCGTAAATATAGAATTAATTGTAGCAACTCTTGATACTGCATTATAGTCAGTAATTCTTTTTAGCTGTCCAGCGCCAGTTCCTGTAGAAATATAAAGTGCACTACCAACATAAAAATCAGCATTGGCGGAAGCAGACTCGTTTAGTCTGTAAGTTGTAGTATTACCGGTAACTCCAGGAATAGACTCTCTTAAATCACTAGCGGTAAATTGTCCGTTAAGAGTGGCAACATAATTTGAACCTGGTGTAGTAATTTTAATAACGTCAATTGCACCAGAGACAGTATTGCCCGCTACATTAGCATTTGTAGTTACTGGCATATAATCGGCCGTTTGAAACTTCTCAAACGTAGCTTCCGGAAGTTTATACATTAGCTTCCAAACATACCCGTCAGCAGTTGTTACAAAGTTGCATGCACTTTCACTTGTATTTGTAGGCTGAACGTTAGAAGCTACTCCCCCATTATTATCTAAGCACTTGTAGATGTAATAGGTTGCTCCTCCGTCAACCGCTACATAAAATTTCTTATCAAGTAATCCTGTATCTGTATCATCGTATGGAGAGTATACTGTATTAGAAGTCCAAATATATTTTGGAATAACTAGATTTACATCAGATGAATTAATTTTTTTACCAAAGATAGCTTCCTCATATACAACAGTCTCAAGCTCTTTGAAAGTATTATCAGGAACTGGAATAGTTGCGTCATTATTGGCAAATGGAAAATGTCTAGCAGCTAATAGATAATAAACATTATTAGCTGGTTCTGTAATAGACTCTATTAACTGCTCGCCAATATGTTTTTTAAATTTTTTGGTAATTAAAGTGGTCATACAATTATTTATTATGTAATAGTGATGTTTGAATTGGAAATAATATTAAAATTGCCATCAATATCTAAAAGAACTCTACCATACATTTTTTTGCCAGCAACGTGTAGAACTTGCTTAAGAGTATCAAAATATTTTTCTACTGGTATTGATGTCTGTATTTCGTAAGAGAAGTTCTGATAATATTCACCATCTTGTATGTATTTAGTGTCGTCTAAAAAGCTTCGTGTAGAGGAATAATACCCTGTTCCAATACCACTTGTAGATACGTTTGCTTTAGCAGATGCAAATCTGCTACCATCAAGCGAGCTAACGTTTACTCCTTCGTTGTTAATGTAACCAGTTCCTGAGTCAGTTACTTCTAATCCAGAAATAGTTCCTTGAGTGGCAACAACGTTAGCTACCACAATTGCATTATCACCGATAACGTTAGAGGAAGGATCAGCAGACACTGATACAACATTAGCTGTAGAACCGGTAGTTTTTCCAACGACAGTATTACTAACTACAAACTCTGTGAATAAACTTACTCTTTTAAGGGTTAAAAATTTATCACTGTCGTTTATTTTTACTGTAGCTTTTGCAGTAGCTGATGCTATATAGGGTGATGTATTTGTTATCACTGATGCACCGTTTGAAGTAGCACCAATAAGTTTAAAAATTTTAGTATTAGCTTCAGCTGTTACTGTTGTTGAACCAGGTGTGGGGCTTGCATTACTAGTAATAGCTCCTGATGTAAACGTCCCTTCGACACTTCTTACTACAAGGGTAGTTGAGTTAGATGCAACTAAAATTCCATTGGCTGTTGTGCTTTGAAAAATTTCGTTACCTGGTTCAAAATTAGTATTAGAAAGCACGGTTAAAATACTAACGTTAACTGAATTTTGCCACGTACCAGTATTACTCACTAATACAGTTGTATAAATGCCTGTGGTATTATCTTTAGATGCGCTGTAAATAAATCCAGTAGCGGTGTTATTTATTCCGTCTGTTGAGTAAACCTGCTCTTGAACCTCATAAACGTTGCTTGAATTACCTGAGAAGGTGTTAGACTTAATCTCTACTCCTGGGGTACTAATAGTCTGTTCAACGTACTCACCAACAGCAAATCCAGGTCCTGTAAGATCAGCCACCTCAATTACTATATCTCTCCTACCGTAAGAAGCAACGTATGGCTCATAAACAGATACAAAAGGATTAACGTTATAATTTTCTCCAGGGTTAATATTAGTAAGTGATGATATTGTCCCGATAGTTAAAGTATTAAACCGTAGAAGATCTAAAATTGTATATGTAATATCTCCACCGGGTTGTTTTATAAAGCCAAGGGAAGATACAGGTATAAGTTCAGCCCCGGTACCAACTCCTGTGGATCCGCCGGTTGAATTGACTACTGATGTAGAAGGAGTAGATACTATTTTATTACCTACGTTAGCTGATAGTCCTACTGCTACAATTACTCCACTAGTATCTGTTATGATAGAAGCGTTGCCAGCTGTAAATGAACCAGCACCAGAATTACCACCAGAAAAAGTAACTATATTGGTATTGTCGTAACCAGATCCCCCGGTCATAATATAAACAGAGTTTAAATTATTATACGTTGAGTTTGCGCCAGATATAAGCATTTCTGTAAATTTAACAGAATTAGCTCCTGGACCATCATTATTACTACTAATTAAGTCAGGAGATAGTCTTACTGTCTCGGCGTCCGAAATAATACCTAAATTAAAATCAGCTCCAAACCCGGTAAAAAGTAATGTAGTTTTTGCTCGAGTGTTAGAGGTCTGTCCAATAATTATTGTGTTACCGGAGCCATAAAAATCTCCAGTAACACTTGTAATACCAATTGCTGTAGAATTAGATGCAAAAAGATTGGCACTAGCTGATACATTTGTATACGCTTGAACTATACCTCCAATATCTGATGCCAGATGAATGACTGCATTAACACTTTGAGATCCTACTTTAACAATCGTATTAGCATATGACCACTTATCAGTGCCTGTAGTTGATGTATCAGAAATAGTATATTCATATCCAAACAAAATAATATTTGGATCAAAAGTTCCAATCAGAGTAGTCTGGGTTGAATCTGTATAGTTAGAAATAGAGGAAAGATTATTAAATGTGCCGGATCCTCCTCTTACTGTAAACACATTAACGTTTGTATATGTAAAATAATTTTGACTTGGAATAGCAGTTACATATCCGGTTGCGCCGGTACCTGGTTGTATGACATAAGTTCCAACATGAATACCATTAGCACCAATAGTAGATGTATTTGGAGAAATAGCTGTTGAACTAACTATTGCACTAACAGTACCTGTAACGTTATTACCTGTGCCGTTAGATTGAACAACCTCGTCTCCAATTGCAAAGTAATCTAGGGTGGCAAAAATTATTTGCTGATCTGGTAAATACAAAACGTTGTTTGAAAAAATATCATTTTCAACCAAATTTATAATTAAGTTTGCGGTGTTGCTACTGCCTATAACAGTGGTGGTATTTTGACTAACATCAGCAATTATTGATACCGATGGCGCGGCGATGTTGCCGTTATAAATTTCTTTGTTCTTGGTAAAATTACCAGTAACATTATTTAATCTAAATTCATATAGTTCTTGGGTTACTATTTCATTTCTAAAAAAAGTTGTTATTTCAGTATTAGCATTTGTTACGTTAGTAATTCTTAACACATCCGAGCTAATGACAGTCTCAGCAGTAGTATTTGAATACCCCCACCCTCCGTCAACTAATGTAAACTGAACAAGCCCTGTTACTGATTCAATTGATGTAACACGAGCTATGCCTTCGACACCATTAGATGAAATAATTTTTACCGTTTCACCAACGGCAAAGCCTTCCCCTCCTAGAGTTGTATCTAAACTCGTTAGAGAACCTAAAATTTTAGGAGCATTAACTACAGACGGTTCATCTAATAATAATTCATTAGCAATAAAAGTACCGCTTTTATTGCTTAAGAAGGCATAGTCAATTATTTTACCATTAATATTTCTTGTAATAATATATTCTACGAAAGCTGTTGCACCAGAAATACTACCGGTAACTTGTTTACCAACATAGTTTTTTGTTCTTGATGATACTGTTAATTCTAGGTATTGAGGTATAACCCAGGTGCCGTCTGATGGCTTTAAAATATCTTCTCCCGGATTGTATATTTCTATTTTAGTTCCGTAGAGAAGTTTAAAAAATAAATCTAAAGATCTTTCAGATCCTTTAGATTTGTAAAGATCATTCGATGCCTTTACTAGTCTATCTTCAGAAACCTGAGCGGTAATTTCTACGTTTTTTAAAAATTTTTCTTTAAAGTATACGTAAAATTCATCAACCGTTTGATCGATATTTCTATACTCTTGTAATCTTCTAGAATGATATAAAGGATTTCCAACAAAGGTTGTATCTGAATACGTGGCATAATCAGGATCATTGCTCTCTAACCATTTATAGTATTCCTCAACGAATAAAATAAAAAGAGGTCCCTGTTCCTTATAAAATTCTGGGAACTGTGACTCAATTAGTGAGGAGATATTTTTTTCTATTATACTCATTCTTTAATTTGTACCGCTGTAACTTCGACGTCAGAATCTTTAATAAGAAGAATTGTATTTTTAGTGGAAGCAATATCTTTTGAGACAGGATTGTAGTGAAGATTTAAATAATTACCTTCTATTGCTGTTACTACTAAACCATCAATAACAATAGAGCCAGTATCATAATCTACTGTTCCAATAGATTTAACAAATGAATGAGCAGCTGTATCACTATAGCTGTAAATTCCTAACACACCACTACCGTTATCTTGTATGGTGCATGGTATGCCATTAAATGTAAATTTTGAACTATATACAGCTTTAACGTTAGATCTAATGTATTCTCCTACACCTGTAGAAAGATTATAATATCTATTAAGAGAAAATCCTAAATTTATAGTCTTGTTAAAAGCAACTGTTGGTATAACTGATAACCTGGAGAATGGAACTACTAGGGTGTCTACTCCAACAATACTTGAATGGCAGTTGTTAATGTTTTCTATAAGTTTACTTGTTCTTATTGTCTTTTTAAACCCGTTAAGCTTGTCAATGTTATATTCACTCACCAAACTTCTAATCAAAACTTCTATTGCTTGAGTGGTTAGCTTGGTAACATTTGTATTATACCTGGCTGTAACGTCAATTTCAAGATAAAGAAATTCTGGGCTAACAATAACAGGCTCTAATCCAATAGGAGCTCTTAATTTAATAAAATCCAAAAATCTTCTCTTATCAATATCAGGTATGCCTTCCCCTGTATTAAGATCAATAGAAATAAGAACCCTTCCATATTGTGGAGGGGTAGCTTCCTCACCACCAAACACAGCAACAGATTCTATTTCAGGAAAGTTTGCTAATAAAATATTTTCATAATCTAAAGCGGTAACTGCTCTCTCTTGATTCTGATACGCTCTTGGTGCGTTAAATTTAATCGAGTCTATACTTTCGCTAACTCCTCCTCCTTTTGCTGCTTGTGAGGTCGATATAGAAGAAATATTTGATTGTCCTTGAATTGTACCGTCAATAGTAAAATTTGAAGCTCCGTTAGGAAGCTCGCCATTGCTTACTCTATACTCAGAAATAATTGTAGCGCCGTTCTGAGGAACTCTTCCTATGACTCCGTCTCCAAAAATTATTTCATATTGAGAATTTTCAGCTGCCTGTAGAAAGAAAATATTTGAATTGGCTGTTCCGTCTAAAAGCGAAGATGCTTTAGAATATGTAATTGTATTAGCACCTTCGTTCTCAATAACATAAACGGAAAGGCTTCTAATATCAATGTTAGGATTGGAAATTACAAATCTTTGTGATGTGTTGGCTGCAGAGTAAACAAAAGAGTCAGTTACATAATTACCTTCGTAAACTGTAATCTCTGACGCGTTAAAAGCACCGCTTGAATTAGCAGCTAAAACTAAATTGTCTGCAGTAGTAAAGGTAAAATTATTAGATCCAATTTTAGTAGTAAAAGAGGTACCTTTAGGAACTAATAAGTTATCAAGAGCTGATGCAGGGGTTATGCTAAAAGAAATTTTTGCTTCTGCTGATCTATATGATCTAGGTACATAATTTAATTCTTTAACGTGAGAAATAATACTATCTTTTAGTGTGGCTGTATCTAAAAACATCTCGCTTGCTAACATATTAAGATAGTAAGCATTCAAGTAGGTGTTATAGGAAAATATGTCAAGAAGCTGATTAATGTTTGAGCCTTCGTAATCAACGTCTTTAAAAGGTGAGTCAGATCGCTTTAAAAATTCTTTAAAGTTATTTTTTAACTCATTGAAATCTAACCCTGTAAGTTTGAGATTAGTATTTGCCACTATCTTACCCTGTTAAGTAAAAATTCTAGATACACTGGTTCAGTTTTATTTATTACGCTAAAAACAATAGATACAGTATATGCGTTATTATCCGGTAGAGGAGAAGCAATCACATCAATTAGATTAGCTCTTGGCTCATAGTTTTCTATTGCGCTGCGAATTAAATTTATCAGCGTAGATGTAGTTTGAGGAGTAACGTTCTCAAAAAGCATTTTATTAATTTCACTTCCGAAAGTAGGATTATATAATCTTTCTCCTACATTAGTAAGAATAATATTGATTATAGCTTGTTTAACTGCGTCCTCGTTTTCAATTAACGAAGCATCTTTTGTATCTCTTTCAAACAATATCTTAGTAAATAAATCTTGATATATTGTATACGAGCCTTCTAAAGGTGTGTATCTATCAGCTCTTTTTACTGTAGCCATATATTACCTATTGTCTATTAATTGTTTAAGTTCTTTTATGCACTGAATAAGAAGTGGGATTATTTTTTCATAGTACACGGTTAAATAATTTTCACCTGAAATACTATTGCCGTCTTTATCAATATCAAAAGGAGCTCCTGTTACAGCCTCGGGCAATATTTTCTGTACATCCTGTGCGATTACACCTACTTGCCTTTTATAATCATTGTAACCAAACTTCTCAGCTAATACATTTTGATTATAAAAAACCCCTCTTAGTTGTTCAATTTTGTCTAGTGCGTTTTCTATTTCCTGAATATTTTCTTTTAATCTAACGTCAGAATAAAAAGCTGTAATGCTATTAGTAGCTCTAATTTGACCAGTTACGGTAGATGCTGCTGTTCCTACACCGAGAGAGTTTATTTGTCCGTCCGAATTAGTTGAGAAAGCGCCTTGAGATCCTTGTGGGCCTGTATCTCCTTTTGAACCACTGTCACCTTTATCTCCTTTTGATCCAGTATCACCTTTCTGTCCTTTTACTCCTGATACTGTAAATACAGAAGAGTCAGAATTAGTAAATGTAATAACATTAGTGCTGTCAGAATAGGATGCACTGCTTACTCTTTCTCCTTTTGCGCCTTGAGGTCCTTGCGCGCCTTGGGCACCTTGCGCCCCATTAGTACCAATGCCGTCTGCTCCCTTTTCACCTTTATCTCCTTTATCACCTTTATCCCCTTTGGAAGCTGCAGTACCTTGATCACCCTTTACACCATTATCACCTTTTTCACCTTTTGATCCAACTAGGGATTGAGGTGTAATAAAAGAAAGCTGACCGGACCCGTCAGTCTTTATAATTTGACCGTTAGTTCCATCATTAATCGGCAGTTTATATTTAACTGTTCCGGAGTCATCAACAATTCTAAGCCCATTAATGCCTAGCTCAAATCCACTTTCGTTTATATAATTTGCCATTATCTGTTAGGAGGAGTTGTGACTCCGGCACCAAGTCCAGGAGTATCTGTATGGGTATGCTTGTTAAGGCTAACACCAACGTCAGTAAAGACGTCCTTGCCAACACTTACATCTTTATCTACTCTTAAATTACCTGTCATATTTACCTGTTCGCAAGTAAACGTTGTAACACCATCTACAAACACGTCATAGTTGCCTTTAATATGTACTGTTTGATTTTTAAGGATTATTTCAAAGCCGTTATCTACTACCTTTTCTACTTTACGACCATCTTTATCAATTTCAGTATAGGTTCCAGATTTATGATAGATGTGTAGCCGTTCTTCTCCTGGTGTGTCATCTATTTCTACTACATGCCCGCCTTCAGTTCTCAAAACTTTATTATATGGGTATTTCGCCTTATAGGCAGACTTAGGTTCTTTACTATCGTATTCTTTACTTATATTGTTATTCTCACGAGCAGGTTCAGCCACATCATGCTTTGACTTATCATTATCTGGAATACCATGAATGGTACCCATTACTACAGGCTGATTGGCATCATGCCCATCCATAAAAAATCCTATAACCGTAGATCCTACGGTTAGCCCGTTTGGTGATAGTCCAACTTTATCGTGACTTGGATTATTAGGAGGCATCATAATTAATGCCCAAGGCAATTCGTCAGTAGGCATCAGCGATTTATTATCAGTGTGAAAATGGTAAGCGCGGACTTTTACCCTTCCAAGCATTAAAGGATCTTGTCTGTCCTCAACTTTGCCTACAAACCAAACAATACCTTCTTGACCTAAATTTTTAGTCGTCATTTGTATCCCATTCTAACGCAGTCAAGAGAAATTTGATGTTTTGGTTTACCACCTTCTTCCATTGTTAAAATATGTCTAAGTTTAGTAATTAAATAATTTCCAGAATTATTTCTATCACTAACTTTTTTTTCTGTAGTACCAGAAAGTTCGGGTAGATCAAGTTGTATAAGGTCACCAGCTGTTAAGTAACTGTCTCCGTAAATTAAAATACGCACGGCATTTTGATTTAATAAAGAGGCGTAAGCTGATTTAGATCCTAAATTAGTATCAATATAATCATCTCCTCTAGAGCTGTCTTTAGCCATAAAGAATTTTTTAGAAGCTGATTTAGAGTATTTTTCTACAAATTCTGTTGAGTTAGGTAATCGACCTTTATTATCAGTAGATACAAAACTCTTTGCTTTTTCAGATAAATTAAATTTTGTTGTTGCTACTTGTTTAGTAAGTATATCAAAAGCTTGAACTGTATTAACAACTACCCCACTATTAATTTTTTCAATTGAATCAAATTTACCTAAGTGTGTGTACCTAATAATATTTCTAAATGCATATTGCTGTCTCTCTTTATCACTTATGGTATCTGGAGCGTAAGTAAATACTTTTGATTGTATGTCTTGTTTACCTTCTTTAAGAAGAGCTTCTACGCTTTTAAATTGATGTCCAAATTGATTCTCAAAAAATACAAATGATCCTCCAGAAGCAAACTCCGCACTTATAGCTTTCTGTCTTAAGAAATCAATTGCTTCAAATGGCTTTAATCTTGGAACAGTTAATGGAAGTATACCTTTAGTTTTTTCAACCGTATATTTGTTTGATCCTGCACTGCTATTACTAAGAGTCGTCTTCAAAATATCTTTAACCATTTCATCAATAGTATCTTTATAAGATTTCTCTATAAGCTCACTTGCATTATAATAATGACATGGCGAAACAGCTTTAAGAATGTAAATAGATCCTTTAGCAGTAGGACTTGTACCGGTACTCTCTACATTATAAACATAAAAGTCTAGCTTGGTAGGATTGTCTCTACCAGGAGTAAAAAAGCTTACTGATATAATTTCTTCTCCAACAATAGGATAATCTTGAACTAAGTTGATAGAGTCAACCATTGTTAGTTCTAAAAGCATGGACGGCTCTTCAATGTCTTCATAAACAGACATTGAAAGCATCTGTGATCTAATGTCTACTGGAATTTGAGAGCCAGAGCCATTTTTTCTTAATGTAACCTTTAATATATTAACATCACCAGGTTCGTACGTTTTATTTGTCATGAAAGCAATTCTGTCATCTGATCTTCAATTACTGGGATATACTGTCGATCAATAAGTTTAATATGTTTTTTAGATTCATTTAATTCATCTTCATAATCATAAAAAGAAATTGGAGACCAATATGCTTGCTCTATTAATAAAATAGCTCTATATGTTTCTATAACCTCAGTAACAGTTCTGCTTATTTCTGAAGTTGATCCTACTATAGAACCTACTGATCCGGAAGTGTTGCTAAATTGCCCGGAGATATTATTAATAGTAATAGCACCTTCTTTAATTGCTTTTATCCATCCTGCACCAGTAACTGCACCGGATGTTTTTTGAGTTACTCTTTCTCCAACGATAAAATCATCCGAGCTATTTACATTAATATCTAATACTAAATTTGTTTCTACAATGCTGTCATCTTTTTTACGCTCGTAAGAACCTATCTCTCCGCTATATCCAATAATAGGATTCCAGTATTTTTTTAAGTTGCCAGTAAGTGCACTGTAAGCGCTTGTGGTTAAAATTGAATCATCATTATACCAATTGTTTCTATAAAACGATATTTTTTGCTGAGCGGTTTCAATAGATCCATACTTTGCAATAATAAACTTACTAAAGTCTTTTACAGAAAGAGGCCATTGGTGATATGGATCTATAATATTATTACTTAAGTAAACTACCCAGGCGTAGCGTTCATCTTCATAGTAATTGTAAGCTATTGTTTCCGCTCTTTCCCCTTCTTTGACTGTATAAGGGTAATAGGTTACAACATTCTTCTTAACAAACTCTTTAAACCTTACGTTTTTAATAATATCAACAACTAGCTCACCATTATAGGTCGTGGTTCCAAGTTTGCTAAAATAATTGTACAGTGCCATTTTATTTTCCGTTCTTCTCTATATCATCTCTCGTCATTGGTTCAATTTCTTTAAACGATAAAGAAAATTCTACTTCAACAGGAGAAGATGTTTGTGTAAAAAAGGCAGGTACTCCGGATGGTGCATAATTAATAGACATAGATTCTAAAAAACATTTTTTAAAAAAGTATGGCTCACTGTTTACTTTACCAAAAAATATTTTAACTGTATCTGGAAAAGTAAAAAGTAAATTATCTTTTTGAGGGTGCATTCTTCTTTTAAATTCATATAAAATTTCTTTAAGGGTTTTTGTTTCTGTTTCATTGTTAGGAGAAAATTTATATGTAAAAGAATGAGTTCTTAAATTTATGCCTTGAAATACCAAGGATTGAAATGGATTCAAAATTGTGCCTGTTGCTTTATCAACAGCACTACCCACACTATCACTTAATCCAGCAACAGATCTACCAAGGTAAAAAGCTCCTTGAATATTGCCAGCTTGTTTAAAAGTTTCAGAGGTAGCTTTACCTACGGCCTCTCCAACAGACTTAGCATCAGAAAAATTAATACCTGTTGGTATATTTTGTTCTAAGAAGCCTGCAATTCCTAATTGCTTATCAGCATATTGCATTGCAAATTGCTCTTGCAAATTAGATGGAATGGGGAGATTTATTGTCTGTGTAGGTAAACTTTTCGCTGAGGATAAAGGTACCTTTCTTTCATAAGCTTCAAATACAAAAGATATCCAATATTCGCCGATGTTATTTGGAAAGCTAAGTTGGCCGTTAAATCTATCCCTATTTCTCCTGACAGCATCTTCAGGAGTTCTATCTTTGAGTTTAGATGGAGGGACAAAATTATCTTTAAATTTAGTATATGTTCCAAGACTACCAAGTTGACCTAAAGCAGAGGATACAGACCCTACAGCTGACATACCTAATCTACCAAACGCGCCGGCTATAGCGCTTACATTATTAAGAGCCTGTCCAACGCTTGTAGGAGATGACTTTAAAAATCCGTCAGTTGCACTATTAACTTCTTGTACAGAGCTACTGAATGTTTTACTAAACTGCTCAGAAAGAGAAGTATTATTTTTAAAATTGTCTTGCTCTGTACGTATTGGCATAAATATTTTCTATGAGTTATAAGGGATTTTTTAAGCCGAAAAACCCGGCCAAATACAAAGGTGATCCTAGTAACGTTATTTATCGTAGCGGTTGGGAGCTTAAGCTTATGATTCATTTAGACTCACATCCTGATGTAATTCAATGGTCTAGTGAAGAATTCTGCATTCCTTATAGATCTCCTATAGATGGTAAAGTCCATCGATATTTTCCAGATTTTTTTGTGAGAAAAAAGAACCCTCAGGGTATTATTGAATCCTTAGTAATAGAGGTAAAACCTTTAAAACAAGTACAAGCTCCTAAAGTGCTTACAAAACCAACAAGAAGATATTTAAATGAAGTTAAAACTTACGGTGTTAATACTGCAAAATGGAAAGCTGCAAAGGAGTTCTGTGAACTTAAAAAATGGAAATTTATTATAATGACTGAGAAAGAACTTGGTATTAATGGCTAATTTATTTTCCAGTTTTATAAAAGACGATATTGATAGCAGTAAAGTAGTTAACGCTACAAACTGGCTTAGGGAAAAAGCTTATGATGTTGAGCCTAGAAAGGTAGACCCTCAGCAAATTATAAGAAAAAATACTATTGTTGCTGAGAATAGAGTAAGACTGGGGCACTTATATCTCTTTAGATATGACCCGAAACTTAAAATAGAGCTTCCGTATTATGATACATTTCCTGTTATTTTTATTGTAAAAATAATTAGAGGGGGATTTGTTGGTCTTAATATGCATTATCTTCCATATGCATTTCGAGCAAAATTAATGGACATGCTTTATGATTATGTTGTCGGCGAAGAGGACATGCAGAGATTAAAAATAACTTATAACGTTTTATCTAATACTTCTAAACTAAGGTATTATAAACCTTGTTTAAAACACTATCTAAATAATCATGTTAAGTCTAGATTCTTACATATTTCTCCTGAGGAGTGGGAGAAAGCTCTTTTTCTGCCTTTGAGAAGATTCAAAAAAGCAACGGAATCAGAAGTTCATAGAGATAGTGTAAGACAGATTAGACAGGCTAAACTAAAAGGAAATGTTAGATGACAGCCATTAATGCGATTAATAGCGCAATATCAAAATCTCGAGACGCTGTAGGGTCGGCAGCAGCTATTGGAGATGCTGTGAGCAATTTGCCTGGGGTTCCTGAAGGGCTTAGAAATGCAATAGGCTCTTTATTTGGTACAGGTAGAGGGTTGCCCCCGGGTCAAAATAGAAGAGATTTAAATAATTTTCTTGGCACTGCTTCTAAGTTAAAAGGTTTTGCAAGACCTGCTCATTTTTATATTGAGATAAGACCTCCGCACACAATGAGACATCAAAGTGATAATGCTAGATCATTAGCATTTCTTTGTGAGTCAGCTAATCTTCCAGGTGTATCTTTTGCAACCTCGCCCATAAGAAGATACGGTTATGGTCCAGTAGAAAATAAACCATATGCTCCTATTTTTATAGATACAACAATGACATTCTTAACTGATGCTTCAGGTATGGTGCAGAAATTTTTCTACGAATGGATGAATAGTATTATTAAATTTGATGAGGTTGTTTACGGTCCGGTTGGAGATGCTCATGATTATTCTATAGCTCCTTTTGAAGTTAACTTTAAGGATCAATATTCTACTGATATATTAGTAACCACAGTAGACGAATCTAATAACGATATACTTAATGTTAGATTTAGAGAGGCATATCCCGTCTTTATGGGTGACGTTAATCTTGGGTGGGGCGATACTGACTCTGTAAGTAGACTACCAATCACATTTACATTTTTTAATTGGAAAATAGAACGAATTAACATTAATCAAGTACTTGAAAAAAGATCACCGAGCGCAATTCAAAGTTTAATTAAAGTTGGCACAGCTATTCAAACGTTAGCTACACTTAGAAAACCAAACAACGTTGCTGATATTATTAACGTTGTAAATAACTCTAAGATTGCTCTTGGAGGACTTATTTAATTAAGGAGATATAAAATGGCTTTACCTAAAATTAGTCATCCGACTTTTGAAGTGACATTACCATCAAGCAAAGAAAAATTAGTAGTAAGACCGTTTTTAGTAAAAGAAGAAAAAATATTATTAATGGCAATGCAGGGTAATGATTCAGATGAGATTATTAATTCTATTAAGCAAGTAATTAATAATTGTATTATTACTAATAATGTAGATATTGATAAGCTTGCTACTTTTGACTTAGAGTATTTGTTTTTAAAAATAAGAGCTAGATCGGTTAACAATGTTATTAAGTTGACTTATAAAGATTTAGAAGATGAATTAAAGTATGACGTAGAAGTAAATTTAGATGATGTGGAAGTAAGATTTGATCCTGCACATACTAACAAAATAGAAGTAACAGATAAGCTTGGCTTTTATCTTGCTTACCCGCATGCCGGGATGTCAGAAAAAATTAGTAATACAGACAGTGAAGCAGATTTATTTTTTGATATTCTTAAAAATTGTATTGATAAAATTTATGATGGAGATAATGTTTATATGGCAAGTGATTCTTCTAGCGAAGAGCTAGAAGATTTTCTACAAAATTTAGATGTTAAATCTTTTAAAAAGATTCAAGATTTCTTTCAGACAATGCCTAGATTATATCACGAAATTAAATATACAAACAGTCTTGGTAATGAAAGAACAATTAAGCTTTCCTCGTTAAATGATTTTTTTATGTTGGGCTGAGTCATAATAACCTAAGCAATTATTATACTTTAATTTTTAGTTTGGCTCAGCACCATAAATGGTCAGTTACAGAAATTGAAAACATGATACCCTTTGAGAGAGATCTCTACGTTGAACTTCTTCGTGATTACTTGGAAAGAGAACAAGAACGCATTAAGGCAAGAAAACAACGATAATGGTATCAGTAAGAAAAAAAGCAAGAGATAAACAAAAGCAGGATGCTATAAATGAAGCATCATCTGCTATGTTTGGAAGCGTTGGTTTTTTCCTTAATATTAAATCAGAAGTAAATAATATAGAAGAAGGATCTCTTGAGCTTAAACAATCAGCTAGTGAGCTAAGTGATCTTCTTCTTAATTACTTAAGTGAAGAGGAGCCTCCTCCTCCCCCTGATGCTATTCCAGAAAGTCGTATGCCAGAAATTGCTGCGAAAGCTAAGAAACAAGCTTTTGATTTAGCAAAATTAGGCTTAATACTTCCTTTTCTTATTAATAAAGAATCAAGAGAATATCTTGCAAGTTTTATTTCCGGGCTTATAGGACAAGAAACTCTCGGTGTAATTAAAAATACCCTAATAGGTATTACTGCTGTGCTTACTGGAGTATTTGCTTACAAACTCTTTAAGCAAATTGGAACAACTCTTGAAGCAGTGAAAGAGCTTTCTAGAGTTACTTCTATTTTATTTGGTATAACTGATGCTGCTAATGATGATTTAGTTGATGAAAAAGGAAAGTTAGATAAAGATAAAAAAGAAGTAGAGAAAGAAAAGAAAAAGAAAGCTAAAGAAGAAAAGGTAATAGATGAGAAAAAGCGCAATGCTAAAAGCGCGCGTGATGATCTTAAAAAAGAAAAGCAAGCATTAAAAGGTAAAGGTAAGCTATCAAAACTTTTTGCATTTGCGTCTCGTATTGCTCCTAACGTTGGAAAAAAACTACTCACTGCTATTCCATTTGTAGGAACTTTTGCAGCAATAGGGCTTTTACTATATGAAATATATGATGAAGCAGTGAGCTTTTTTGATGAAGAGGAACGAGCTTCCCCTAAGATAGATGCAGTTAAAGAAGAGGATGATGATGAAAAAGAATCAGTTACAGAAGGGGTGCAGGCCCAGTCGATAGAGAAAGCTCCTATTGCGTCGGCTGTTCCTCCTTTAGTTAAAGAATCAAATAAGTCGGCTGTTAATCAAGCAGTAACGCCTCAGCAAGAAACTCAAACAGCATCTACTTCTTCTGCTCCCCAATCCACAGCAGTCCCGGCTCCAGCAATGGAAATATTATCAGAAGATGCTACTTCGGATGGAGAAAGTGAGATAACTGAAACGGCTGATGGGACGCTGGAGTTGCCAGTCTTTACTATGCCTAAAACTTTAAACATTGCAGAATCATCAGAAGAAATTATTATAGAAAAGAAAGATGCGGTAGCTCCAATTATAGTTAATAATATAGATAATAGTACTACTATAACAAAAACTGAGCATGCTTCAGCCCGTAGTGATAGTAGTTACTCATATTCCACAACAGTAGGCGTATAATGGCAAGAAAAAATAAACCATCAGTAAGCAAGCCTGAACCTGATTTTATAATGTCTCCGGAGGAATTAAAAGCCAAGCTTGCAAGAGAAGAAGCAGCGATTCGTAAGGAAAAGGAAGCTATAATTGGGCCTGCTGTGTCTGAAAGAGATGCTCGAGCAATGTCCGTAGCTTCTACTAATAAAATTCTTGGTACTGACGAGGTTGAAAAAGCAAAGTACGATGCTTTAGAAGCTTTGGTTAGCAGCGGTACTGTTGCTAAAATGCTTTTTGATAGACCTGTTAAAGAAGCTAAAAATAAAGCAACTAGCAATGCTGTTGATAGTAAGAAAGATGAAGGTAAGAACGTTAAAGAAAGTTTAAGTGCTATTGCTCTCAATCTTAAAGATGTGGTGAAGTCCTTTGAAAGAGTAACTGCTGCCTTACAAGAGGCTATTGATAAGAAGAGCGTTGAAGAATATAAGTTAGAAGAGCAGCAGGCTGAAGCCGTACCTGTAAAAAAAGAAAGACCAACTCAGACGGGTGCTACAGGTAGTGAAAAATCATTTGGAGATTTATTGGGTGACTTTTTTAAAAATCCAGCTATCATTGCGGCATTTTCTGGTCTTGTTTACCTTTTCTTACCAAAAGATATTAAAGAAAAAATTTCAGGTTTTTTCACTGGGTTCTCAAAAGGTTTAGGAGAAGCGAGTGGTGAGTTGGATACTTTTAAAACTGCGTTGCTTGCGGCAGCGGCTGGACTGGCAACTTACCTTGGTGCTGGAGTACTAAAATCTGTAGCTGAAGGAATTACTACAACTATATCTTTAATTACAAAAGCAAAAACTGCGTTTGGTAAGATGGGTAAAGCTGGTAAAATTGCCGCTGGTATTGCAATTGCTGGTGGAACGGTAGCTGCTGGAGTAGCGTTAGCAAGAACTAAAGAAGAAGAGGAAGCGCAAGCTAAAAAACAAGAAGGTAAACCAGAAGGAGCTCCGGAAGCAGCAGCTGCTGAAAAACCTGGACCAGCAGGAAGTGCTCCTGCACAAAAAGTAGAAAAGAAAAGCTCTGAACTGCCTAAATCTAGTCCTGGAGGTAAGGACCCCGGGCTTAAAGAATCAAGCGGTGCTTTAGGTACCGGGCTTAAACCAAAATCAAAGATGGGGCTTCAATTACCTTCCGGTAGTGATGCTGATACTAAAAAAATGATTATACATCATGAAGGTATCAGGCACAAGCCATATAAAGATTCTTTAGGGTTATGGACAGTTGGTGTAGGACATTTAATTGGGGATGGTAAGTCTCTACCCCCAGAGTATAATAGAGAGTTTAGTAATGAAGAAGTTATGGAGATGTTTGAGAAGGACTTTGTTCATCATAAACAAGCAGCTGAAAAGATTCCTGGCTATGATAACTTAAACGATAAGGGGCAAGCAGCTTTAGTAGACCTTACTTTTAATATGGGACCGACCTGGTTTAAAAAGTGGCCTAACTTTACTCGTAATTTAAAGGAAGGTGATACGGAAGGTGCTGCAAAAAGTTTAGAAGATAGTAAGTGGTACACTCAAGTAGGAAGAAGAGCTCCTACTATTGTATCTTTAATTAGACAAGGTGGTGGGGGAGATGGTGGTAACGGAACGTCTAGTCAAGGACCAGCAGCTTCACCAGTAATGGCCGCACCTCAGGCTGCCTCACTGGAGTCACCGCAAGCGTCAAGTGGAATGAAAGTAGCTGCAGCCACAGAAAGAAATGATTCTCAGATGGCAAGTGGTCAAGGCAGTGTTATTAATAATGCAATAAGCAACAACAAGCAACTATCAAGTAAAAAGGGACCGGATGCTCCGCTTCCGATCCCTTCACCGATTGCAGTTAGAGGAACGCTAGGTATTGGTACCCGGCATTCAACATCTTATACTTAATCTTCCGCTAACTTTTTAAAGAAGTCCATATCCTCATCATCATCGTCTGCTGTGGAGACTGGTGCTTTTGCTTTAGCGGTTTTCATTGGAGCCGCTGTTTTAACAGGTTCATCCACATCCCATGGCTCACTATCAGCTGTAGTCTGTGGCTTAGGAGACCCGTTGATTAAACCAAGGACACGATCTAATTTACTCTTAAGCTCATCATAAGATTTAAAGTTTTTAGGATCCGTAAACTCAACTAAGGAGTGTTCTTGCTTCCATACTCTTTCTAAATCTTCATCACTATCTAGGAGCGGGCTTGGACTATCGAATTCTGACTTATCGTAGTTACGATACCCTTCTACGTTCCTAATTTTAAGCTTAAAGTTTGCACCTTCCCAAAGATCGAAAGGATTAACTGGCTTTTCATCTTCGTACTTTGGTTCCATTGCATCTTTAAGCTTTTCAAAAATCTTCTTACCATACTTAAATAAAAATACTTTACCTTCATTTTCAGGATGTGCTGTATCCTTTACTACATAAATGTTACTATAGTAAGAAAGTCTTCGTTTCTGTTTACGAACTAATTCCTTGTTTGCTTCAATGCCTGAATTCCAAAGCTGGGTGTTGTGCTCTGATACAGGATCTTTTTGTCCAAGTGTGGTCAGAGACTTTTCAATATACCAGCCTCCCGGGCCTTGAAACCCGTGATCCCATACTCTAACAAAAGGAACATCTTCCCCGGTAGGTGCCGGAAGAAAACGAATAACAGCATATCCGTTACCTGCCTTATCTACCTCGGGCTTCCAGAATCTATCGTCGTCTTGGGAACTTGTTGTTTGATTGAGCTTACTAAACTCGTTGCTGAGACTTGCAAAAACCGTTTGACGGTTCTTTTTTAGTGAACTAAAGTCCATTTACTTCTCCTTATTAACGTTGTATGCGATGTATACTTCTTATCCACTTTGTACATAATGATAAGAGTATTTATATTAACTGCTTTCACTGAATTTATCAAGAACAAGAGATCTATATTTTTCTAAATCTATTGTAAAGAATGGTCTGTATTTCTTAAGCTTTTGATATTCATTTGGCCAGACTAACTTATCATCTATTTTTCTATTCCATGCTCTAAAAAAGCTCAAAAGGTCTTCAAGAATAAGAATTGTCTCTGGGCAAATTTGTTTGCGTAGGTATAACTTTAATAGCTTTGGATGCTGGCCGTCTACAACCAAAAAGTTATTATTAAAATCAGTATCAAGCTTATCCAAGTCATTGCGGAAGATATAAGAAAGACTTTCCATTCGCTTCCGCCACGCCATGTATGTTTTTTCTGCAACTTGTTCGTTGACGAGATCTCCAACCCAACAATCTCCCTCTAAAAAATTAGAAGCTAGGTAGTTAATACAGTCGTTGTGCTTTGATAATTTATGGAAGAAGTACCTATCACTTCTCTTCTCAAAGGATTTGGCACTAGCTCTAGTTCTGCCATTATATTTAAAGTAGTCGTACGTTTTAGAGCCAAAATGATTTTTTAGTGCAATATAAGTTTTATACGCGTTAAAAGCGTCCATTTTTAAATACATAGCCTTGCTGTCTAATATATCTTTCACGCATTGTAGATGCTTTACGCATCTCATTAGTCTCATCAACCATAGCCATAAATCCTATTGCTTCCATTGCACCACACCAATACTCAATAGGCATGCAATTAACGTGATGATGCCCGGGTTGATTTGGTAGCGCATGGGTCATTGCAACGTATTTGCAGTGCTTAAATGTTTCAAGAAAATTTTGCATGTACTTTTTTTCTACATGCTCTACAAACTCAACGGACCAAGCTAGATCAAAAACAGTATCTGGAATATAAGGACCGGCACAGTAGTCATGAATAATAATATTACTCATAACATCTTGCTCTCTTTCAACCTTGTCGTCGCCGTCAATACCGGTTACAACAAGGTTCTTTTCTTTCGCAATCTTAATCATTCCTCCGGGGCCACACCCAACATCTAACATAGTTTTGATATTGAGTTTATTAATTAAATAACTTAATGCACCGTCGTCAACATGAGTCTCCCCTTCGTGTCCGCCTAGGTGAGAAGGTAATCCTTCTGGATGTTGATATGTTGGAGGGATGTTAAAATTATATTCTACAAGGGGTTCGCTCATATAGGTAACTTTCCACTTTTAGGTAAATAGTTTAAATTTTCAGCTTCAAATTGAATCTTAGCTTTCATTTTTGCGCTGCCTTTAATTAAAGAGGCAGCAGTCTCTATTTCAATATCATTTGCATTACAATAATACATTACAGCTTCAATATACTCCATCTTTTTTTCTTCTACTAATTTATCTATTTCATGCATAAACTGAGTAGGAGATTTAATAGATTTAATCTCTACATCATCAAGTTGCAATAGATACGATTTTTTATCTTCTTGTTCGCTCATTATTTAAATACTACCATACCAAGCAAAACTGCTTGAACAAAAAACCCTACGCCGATAGTAATAATATTAAGCATGTCTCTCTTTATGAGAGCTTTAACAAAAAATAACAATAGACCACCCCATACAAATAAAACTACATCCAATGCAGGTAAAGTATCTGATACTCCAATAATTAATGCTAGTAATGAAGGAATAGTAGCACAATGAATAAGCATTGTGCCTAGCCAGCCTACTCCTTCAGCTGATAAATGAGAGGCTTTTTCAGCTAGATAGTCTCTAGCTTTTAATGCTAGAGAATTTATTCTATCTAAATTTAATACTTTTTTATTTGTAGAAGATGTGGCGTCCAATTTTACCTACCTTTTCTTTATTCCATTTAGGGTTAACATAATCTGCATGATAGTAAAGAGCGTCTTTAAGTCCATTAAGACGAAAATTTTCTAGCAATACCTTTTTAGCGACTTCGTAACTTTCATTAAATGCAGCTGGATTGACAGGCCTGTTTTTATGAATAATATCACAATACCAGGAAAATTGACAGACTGTTTTTTTGTAAAAAAAATTTTTCTGATAAACTACCTGGCAAATGTCTTTTGGAAATCTAGGATCATTTGCTCTGTTAATAGTTACTTGGGCAACTGCTACCTTTCCTTCAAATGGTTCGTATCCAGCTTCTTTATAAATGTTTAGTGCTAAACAATCTAACTGTTTAACTCTTTGCTCTGCGGTATAAGTTGCTGGAATTCCGTTTAAACTAAACGAATTAATTTTTTGCTTAAATGTAGTAGTTACCAAGGTAAATACTAACAGGGTGCATATAGCGTAAATGAACGATTTCAGCACCAGTGTAGTTTTATCGTCTAAAGTGTCTACTGACTTTAGCATATAACCTCCAGTTTGTTTAGGAAACTTAGATAGCCTTGTGAGTTACTTCGGCTTTTTTAAATCCAAGTTGTCTAGCTTTCCAGTCATTTTGTTCAAAGCCTGCTAGACATTCCCATTCGTTGCGATGACGATCGAGAAACTTATATACGTTTTCCCAATCGGTGCTAAGGATGAAGTATTCCAACTCCTTTTTGTGTTGTAAGAATTCATGATAAGTTTTGGTATCAATTTCAATATGTAAAACCTCGGTTAATTTACCACTATTATCTACGAAGTCTAAATTAAAATCAAGCCCCCACTTCGAAGTGGCGTGTAGTAAATACACTAACTTAGAGCATTTTTTCTGATTGCTGATCAGCTGCTCTCTTGCCTCATCAATAAAAGAACATCTATGTAGTATTAAACTATGATCAAGTAAAAAGTTTTCACTATCTACTTCAAACCACGGTTCCTGCCAGCATCTATGATTAAGGCAAGTATTTAAAAACGGCTCAAACCCGTTTACAAAATAGTATTCCTGCTCTAATTTTGTAAGCTCGAATCCGTCTTTATCGTAATACTGAACACTATCATTAGTAATTAAATTAGCTTGTAAGGGCCTGGAGCAGTATGCGTATTCAGTATGAAAAGGGTTAAGCAACCTAAACATAAGAATATTTAGGTTGCCGGAATTTTAAAGATTAACGAATAGTGGCGTTTATGACGACTGCGTTAGGATCTTCAAGAGTCTTAGCGATACGATCCTTTACAGATTGATCACTAATTGAGTTTGATATCATCTTAGACCTATCAACTTGAGATGCTGGTCTAATTGTAATCTGATCATCTACTGAAGATGACTTATCTAATTCTTTAAGCCTCTCTTCTCGAGATTTAGAGTTATCTTTCTGAGTGAGTCGACGAGCATCGTTGTTACTAATTTTAAGCATTACGTAAGCTCTAAAATGATCCCCCTCACGTACAACTGCGATATGCTCACGAGTAAAGAAATTAAGCTCTTGATTGATACGAACCTTAGAGACTCGGTCAATTTCTCGCTGAACCTCCTTGACACCGTGACCGGACTCTAGAGCAGTTTCCCTTGTTAGACTGTCAACTTTTGTTCCTAGTCTTTCTGCCAGTTGAACTTTAGCATTAAGGGTAGCTTTATCAATAGCAAATTGCATATCTTTACTTACATCAGTTGCAGTCACTGTTATAGCTCCGTCAACTGGCTTTTGTAAAAACCATTTAGGTATTTGATCCATTTTACTTTTTGGAATCTCAACCATCTTGTTATCTTTATCGCCGCCTAGCCCGATAGTAGAGCACCCTGTAGTAAAAAGGCCAAGGGCACAAGCTGCTACGAAAGTCATAATCATTTTCATTTTCATTTCCGTTTAATAAAAATTTTATAGGTAAAAGTTCTTCGTGAATGCACTGGTATCGAGTTAATTATCTCATGCAACATGTTATGATCCAGCGCAACTCTATCAAAATCTATTTGATGCTTTGTGAACAAAAAGACGATTTGCTCTTCATCTCTACTCACTCCTTTGTCAAGTGTTGTTACGTATCTCAATCCAAAACCAGGAAAGTCAAAATCATCTTCAAATTTATTTTCTTCATAATACTTTGAAGGAAATAAAAACTCAACACCCTTACGGTGCACGTTAAACGCATAAAAGAAAACAGGTTCATTTACGTTTATTTTAAAGTTTAGAGGCTCATTAACAAAGTAAATATTTCTTCCGCTTACATTAACGTTAATGGGTTTGGGTTGTTCTTCTATATCAATTACTACCGCAACCTTGCAGATACTATTTTCTATTTTTTCAGATCTATTTACTATTTTACGAATTGTGCCTGCTACAGTATAGTCTAACTCTTTATAATAATTACAGTAACTATAATCCTTAGTATCGTAACAAAAGTTTTTCTTTTCTACTGTAAATTGTTTGCCGCTGTATCTGTCAAGTGCTTGTTTAATTGCCTTTTGCTCGGCTAGCATACAAGCCGTGGTGGAGGTATATCTATCGCTAATTAAATTTTCTCCAGCGCCTGACTCTAGCCCTGCTAAGGCACAGACCGGAAGTAGAGTACTACAAGCTACCGCCAATTTTCGTAATGACTTCTTCAATTCGTGTTCTCCAATATGGCGATACGTAGTACCTAAGAACTTTTAAAAATCTTACTATCTCTTTAGCATCCACTATAGACTAAGATCTTTCTTTACCAGGTAGATGTAAGTGTATGCGTTTTGTTTAGAAACATCTAAAGCTTTTACTACTAAATCAATAATAGCTTTTTCGCCTTTATCTTTATTTTCTAGATATATGTCTCTTGCAATAGATCTTTTGCTTGGACCTTTTTTAAGAAGCTCCTGCTCTTTCTCATCACTAATCTTAAAGGCGGATGGGCCTAACATATCAGTAATTTTTTGAATACGTTCGTTAGATTTTTTAATGATAGATTCAATGTCAGGTGTCATATTATAAAGGGCTTGTTCAACAGTGGTCATAGCAAACACGTAGGCTTTTTTTCTATTACTAACCGGACTAATACCTACTTTAGCAATAATTGCGTTTGCTGCTTTAAGGGGGCTAGATTGCTTATCCAGGTACTCTCTAACTGCCTGAATAGCAATAGTATCGATAGTTCCTCGCTTAATATTAAGCTTGGAAAGTATTTCATTATTTACGCTCATATACACCTCTCTAAGTACACATTTATATTATAGTGTATGAGAGTAATTACATCAACTTTTTACTATAATTACGGAATATTTCCGTTACCTTATCTTTATAGGATTTAGGATTTTTTACAAAAAACTGCAGGTTGTCGTCTTCTACCGCTATTAAAATAATGATGTAGGAAATGGGAACTTTATAAAGCTCCTCAACCATCATTGCATAAGTGGTCAGCTGTAGAAAGTAATTTTCTATCCAATTTTCTTTTTTAGGCTTAGATGAAGTTTTGTAATCGACTATAGTATAACAATCATGCATGTGACATACTAAATCACATCTGCCGGCTGTTTGTAAAAAATCTGAATACAGAGGAATTTCTACTCCATAAACTTTAGTCATGTTTTCGTCGAGGTAGGGTTGTATTTGTTTAAAAAGAGAAATGCTAGATGGCATTTTATCTTTTAAATAATTTTCCTTACCTAATACATAGTCCTCACAAATTTTATGAACTTTAGTGCCCCTGGACGCAGCTGACTTAGTAATCTTATCAGCTTCTTCTTTACCTACTTTTTGTCTCCATTCATAAAGTCCACTTTTATCCATGCTGTCGCCAATAACCGTGGTAACAGATGGATATTTTTTTCCTTCCGGTGTCACATAATGTCTCTTACTATCAATATATTCTTCCTTTAATTCAATTTGAGGTAAAAATTCATATTTAAATTTTTTATTCATTTGTATCTTGAATCTAGGTAGCAAAAGAAGAACCACAACCACAAGTAGTTTTTGCGTTTGGATTAGAAATTACAAAAGAAGAGCCTTGAAGCTTATCTGTTTTATAATCAATAGTAGCACCATCAAAATATTGCATGCTCATAGCATCTACAAGTAAATTTTCAATTACAAAATCGTCTTCATTCTTATCATCTTCCATCGTAAAGCCGTACTGGAACCCACTACACCCTCCCCCTTGAATAAAAGCGCGAACATATTTTGAATCTTCACCAGAGAGTATTAAATTAATTTGTGCATGCGCATTCGGAGTTACGGTTAGCATATTTGTCCTTGTAGTTTGCAATAGCAGCTTTGATCGCATCCTCTGCTAATATGGAGCAGTGTATCTTGACGGGTGGAAGCGCGAGCTCTTCAGCAATCAGTGTATTTTTAATTTCCATCGCTTGGTCAAGAGTTTTGCCTTTGACCCACTCTGTGACTAGTGAACTGCTCGCAATTGCCGATCCACAACCATATGTCTTAAAACGTGCATCAGTAATAATTCCATCTTCGTCTACCTTAATCTGAAGCTTCATAACGTCACCGCACGCAGGAGCTCCAACCATACCAGTTCCTACATCATTGTCATCTTTTGCAAAAGAACCAACATTGCGAGGGTTTTCATAATGATCGATTACTTTATTTGAGTATGCCATTATTCCCTGTTGCCAAACAATTGTAAGATAGAGACAAATATATTTATGAAATTAATGTAAAGAGAAAGAGCACTAAACCATTGTAAGCGGTTAACTTCTCCCTCTGTAACATTCCAGAACATATCACGAATACGGTTCATGTCGTATGCAGTGAGCCCAAGAAAGATTACAATGGTCAAAACGTTTAGAGTCATTTGTAATGCTGATGAAGCAAACCAAATATTAAAAAGACTAACAACGATTAGTCCGATGACTCCTGCAAACAAAAATGATCCCCAGGAAGAAATATCTCGCTTGGTAAAGTATCCCCACCCTGCTAACGCTCCAAAGCTTACCGTTGTCCCTACCAATGCCATAACAATGGAGGCTGAAGTATAAACGTGGAACAATAAACTAAGACTTAGGCCCATTGCTGCAGAGAAGGCAAAAAACCAAAGTTTAATTCCACCTGTAGTAAGATTTTCTCCCTTCCACATTAAACCCAAACTCATTACTAGAGGTAAAAAAACAATTATCCAACCCACCACGCCCGAAAAAAGAATAGGCACAAGACCCGTTGCTGCCAATAGCCCGGCTGCGACCATTGTAAGAAAAATACCCACCGTCATACGGCTTAATACCCCTGCTACAGCTGTATTAAGAGTTTGAACTGCCGATAAAGTAGTATTCATTATTGCTCCTTTAAAAAAATGAGTTTAATTGCCATCTTCGTACTGCATCTTAGCTAAAATGTAATCCTTAACCAGAGAACTTCTTACTATATCGTCTGGCGTAAATTCTATTCTTGTGAAGGCTGATATATGATGAGCTATGTTAAAGAACTTTAAAATACCACTCATATCGTTTTTCTTTTTATTCAAATCGGTTTGTCTATAATCACCACACCAAATTATTTTAGACCTATACCCCACTCGAGTCATTACCGTATCTATTTCTTCAAATGTCATATTTTGCATTTCGTCTACAATAATAATTGCATCGTCAAACGACATACCTCTAATAAATGAAGTTGAAATAAACTCTACATGATGCTGCTCTTCCAACCTATCCCATGCATCTCTTCTTTCAAACAAAATCTCGCAAATCTGTCTATAGGGCTGTTGGAAGATTTCCATCTTTTCACCAACATCACCTGGAAGATGTCCTATTTCTCGAGACTGTACTGCTGATCTAACAATAATTATTTTATTAAATGGATTTGATTTATCAAGCACTTCCTCTAGTGCTTTATAGAGTGCAATAAAAGTTTTTCCTGTGCCGGCTACTCCATGTAGAGCAACGAAATAGTCGCCGCGCTTATAAGCTTCAAAAAAAAGTTTTTGATTATTAGTTAGAGGAGTAAAAGTTTTTAGATTATCTAATTTAATTTTAAGAGTAGTTTGAGTACTAATTCTGTCAAAATTATCTGTATTGGAAGTGGAGGTTTGATTATTACTCGATCGTTTTGCCATGGGCACCTTTAAAAATCATTAATCGTACTTCTCCTGTGCTTTTTCTTCATATTTTTTAACAGATCACGAAACCCAGATGCTGGTTTAACTAAACCTAGTCTTGCTGGATCACTAAGTCCGGGAGAACCTGAAATGTAAGCCTCTAAATGAGGATTAGATTTTTTAAATTCATCTAGTTGAGAAATTCTCATTACATGTTCTGTAACTTCACCAGTATTAACATCTTTAAATGTGTATGTTGGCATTACTATCTTTTTACTTTATTCTGCTCTTTAATTTTCTCTACTAGTTTTTTTTCGTGCTCTCGTCTTTTACGCCAAAGTTTATTTGTAAGCGTGATAAGCCCGGCTTCTATTTTATTCATTATAGGGTTATTCCAAAACCATCCCATTGTCTTCTCCTAAATTTTTTCCTCATAATTTAAGATCTTTTTTACATCTTTTGTTTTAAGAATGTTATCTAAAGATCTTAATTTTTTATTATTAAAATTTGATTTGCGTCTTTTAACCTGATGTGCGCCTTCCTCAGGCTCGTATAATTTACGAAATTTTTTAAGCGTTTTACTCATAATTAAAACAGGTCTGGAAATGCTTTCTTAACAACATCTTTATTTAATCCCTTAAAGGGTAGAGTTTTATCTTTGACCGCTATAATTAAAGTAGCGTCCTTCTTATCTATACCTTCTATGAATTGAATAAAAATCATCTCTCTTTTAAACTTAGTAAGCGCTGGGTTTCCATCTTTAGTAAAAAGATAGAGCTTTCTTGCCTCAGCATAAAGCCTGCCTTCTTGATCTAGATATTCGCATGGCTTGTAAGGAGGTGCACCTTCCGGTAAATCAAAAATAATATTAGGGTCAAAAGCGTATTTTAATATTTGCTTGACTACAGGAATGCCGTTTTTCTGAAGCAGCTCAACCCTATCATTAACTGATTTAGGTTCAGCGCATTCTTTGAGTATGTTATAGATAGATTTTTTCATTAGAACTCATTTATATGTTCAATCAATACTTTCATTTTATTATTTATCATGTAATTAAATATTTTGTCTCTAGGTTTATTATCCTGGTCGTGATACTCGTCCATAATTAGATTTTTAATATTTTCCGGTATACTATCTAAATCAATTAATATTTTATTTCTTTGCCAGTTTTTACTAACTGTAGTATCATTTAATATTTCATTTTCATTTAGTTTTAAATAGTATTCAAGTTTTTTAGAACTTATTGGTTTTTGCCTTGCGCCGGAAATAATGCAATCATCGGGTGATAAGATGTTAGGAATACCATCCCCTCTATCGCCTTTAATTATAAGTTCTTTTAAATATTTTTCCGGTTCGTCAACATTAATAAACTTTTTGTTAATAGGGTCAAACTGAGAAACATTAGTATAGCAGTGAAGCTGTCTAAAGTCTTTATCTCCGGATAAAATAATAATTCTATTAGTATTAAGAAATGTGCCGTAAGTATGTACTAAAGTAGCAATAACATCATCGGCCTCGGCCCCTTCAACTTGAATTACTCTGTAGGGAAAGTACTCTTTAAGCTCGAGTTTTATTTTATTAAGAGTACTAAAGATGCTAGCCCAATCAAGCTCTGATTCGTCCCGAGATTTTTTTCTATTAGCTTTATAGTAGTAAAAGACTTCACGTCGCCACAATTTCTTATCATCACAAGCAATAACTAATTCACCATAATCAGAAAATTTCTGTTTTAATAGGCGAATAGAGTTTAAGACCATATGTCTGAATAGGCCTTCTTCTATTTTAGTATCAGTATGATTACCAATTTGAGACATAAAATTAGCAATCATAACCTGATTTAGATCAAGTAAAATCATTTTAATATATTATAGCTTTACGCTTTTTATATCTACCTCAGTATGTATCGTGCGTATGTACTGAGCTACGATATGCATGATAATCTGATGACAATCCTCTACAATTCCGTAATTATGAATTGGTACGTGAATATTAATATCACTTTTATTTTTCGTCTCCCCGCCGTAAAATCCGGTGAGGGAAGAAGTTTTTATTCCTAAAGCTTTCGCAGTAGATATTGCTTCTATAATATTTCGAGAGTTGCCGCTACTGGAAATAGCTATTAATAAATCACCACTTCTACCTTGTAGTACTAGTTGAGTGGAAAAAACTTTATCGTATCCGTAATCGTTAGCGGTAGCGGTAAGTAAAGACATATTACTATTTAACGAAATAACTCTCGGTATTAGACGAGTGTTAGAGGCTACCCCTTTCGAATGATCACAGGAGAGGTGTTCGGCAATAGCAGCAGAACCTCCGTTACCACAGACAAATATTGTTTTGTCATTTTTAACTGTATTAACAATTTCATTATAGAACAAGTCAAGAGCGTTTAGATCAATACTATCAAGTCCACTACTAAGTTGATTTAAGTAATCCTGTTTAAAATCGGTAAGAGCAAGAGCGTTAATTAGCATTTAATACAACCTCAGAGCCGTTAAATGAAAATTTAAATTTATATTCTTGTAATGAAGAGAGCTTTTGTCTAACTTTGGATTGATTTTTTTCTGGTACGTAAAACATTAGGAAGCCTCCGCCCCCGGCACCAAGAAGCTTACCACCTAATGCGCCGGCGCTAAGTGCATCTGAATAATATGAATCAATAATATCATTTGAGATGCCTTTAGTCACTTGTCGCTTAAGAGCCCAGGAGTAGTCTAGCATGCTACCTAAGTCAGATAACCTACTTGACTTTGTTAATATCTTTGTTCCGTCAAGGGCGCAGTCAGCCATTTTTTTAAGGTTATATTTTACCTTATTATCCTCAAGGGAACTTTGTGCTTGTTTTTCTAATATATCGTTAGATTTTCTTGTAATGTTGGTGTAGAAAAACATTAGATTGTCTTCTAGTTTTTTTATTCTATCGTAAGTAATATTAACAGGATTAACTACCGTTTCGTTAGAATAAAATTGAATTAGGTTAATACCTCCAAATGCAGCTGCATATTGATCCTGCTTACCGAGTTTTTCATTACATCTTTGTCTTTCAATAAAGTAAGCAGAATCGGCTAATTCATGCTTGGTAGCCGGTTGCTTAATATATTCTGAAATAGCCTTACACAGTCCAACAGTATACGTTGATGATGATCCTAGCCCGGTACCTTTAGTTGGTATGTGACAGAAAGAAGATATCTCAATGTTGTTATGTACGTTATAGTATAATAAAGTTTCTCTTATTCTATTGTGATTAAGGTAAGCAGCAGTATCTACTATTTCAATCTCGTCATAGCACGCTTTAACTCTCTGCTTAGGTGATTCATTGATAGCAATAAACATATTAATATCAATAGCAGCAGAAAGAACTGCTCCGGGTAAGTGATCGTAAAACTCTGGGAGGTCAGTGCCTCCGCCAAAAAAACTTACCCTAAGTGGTGTTTTAGTTACAATCATGGCTTATAAACAAATTTCTCTGCTGGGATTTTTCTACTACCCATGTCTTTATACTCATTATTAAGCTTATCTAAAACATCTATCCATTGTGAAGTAATTTTGTTCCAATTATATCTTGTATCTGCATAAGCCTTTACAAACCTTAAATAGGAATGTATGTCTTTATTATCTCTAATAATTTTAATTGCAGTATCTAAGGTTTGCATAAAGATGGCAACATGAGTGTTAATGTCGGCATCTGTTTGGTACATAAAAGTTAAATTACCGGATGTATCTGTTAGTCCACCTAGGTTAGGATGTACGCATAATGCCCCGGCTGACATTGCTTCAATCAAGCTCCTACTATTACATTCCATCCATATGGAAGGGTATGCAAATATATCTGCCTTTTCAACATATTCTCTAACTACTGCGTTCGGTTGAAATCCGTGGTATGTCATTTGCGGATGTTTTCTTATTTTTTCGTACAATGGTTCAAATTTATTATCTGCTTCTTCCCACCCATAAATTTTAAAGCTGGAAAAAACATGTAAATGAATATCTTTGTGGGTCTTTGCTAGTTCTTCAAAAATAGGGACTAGTAGTTCGAGCCCTCTTTGTGGGGTGGATGTATAAATTAAATTTATTGTTTCAGGATCCTTTTTAGAGAATACATCTCCGTCAAATGGTTCAATAGGGGTATCAATAACTATATGTTTTCTAGACGGAGGAATACCTAGGTAATCTTTATATCTGTTATATTGCCAGTTACCACAAAACACTATTTTGTGAAATTTATCTCTACTAGTTTCATCTTTAAGATGATTAGTTTCAGGGTCTTCTGGTAGGTCATGTAACCAATAAACTCTAATTTTATCTTCTTCAAGCTCTCTTACTCTTGAGCAAATAATTTGAAAATTGTCAGCGAGTCCTTCTGGTAATCTTTTAGCTAGCTCTCTTTTAACGCTTTCCGTACCACCTTGACTGTTTTTGCTTATTTCATTTTCTTCAAACGGCATTATTATTTCTCCTGTGATTACTGTACCATTTCCAAGCACTATCAATTATTTTTTCTATATTACTATGACTATAATTAAAGTCAGTTGCGTTAATAAACTTCGTGGGATCTGCTACTAAAAAATCTGGGTCCCCTTCTCTTGCAATATCATAAACTGCTTTTATTTTTTCACCAGTAATATTACAGAATTTTTCATATAGTTGCTTAACAGATATACCACTTTTTGTTCCTAAATTAAATATATGCGCACCGGGGTTACTGTTTAAATAATTTAAGGCAGTGAATTGTGCTTCACATACATCTAATACGTGAATATAATCTCTAACGCATGTACCGTCAATTGTTTGATATCTATTACCAAATATATTAAATTGCTCTTTTGTAGATGCGCTATTGCATAGTTTTTGTATTACGTGACCTGATTCTAAGTGATCACCAACGTCAGTATATGCTCCGGCTACATTAAAATATCTAAACGACACTGAAGGTATTTGATTGCAATTCCAAACATCTTTTAGAAGATGCTCACACATAAGTTTGCTTCTACCATATGCCGTAAAAGGTGTAGGTGTAAGATCTTCAGTGCAGGGTGTAGCTCTTGTACCGTATACAGCAGCGGTAGAAGAAAAGATGACAGGTCCCTTCCATCCCATCATTATTAGGTTATCTAATAACTTAGATGTGGCTCCGATGTTATTATTGTAGTAAAGGGAAGGCCTACGAGTGCTATGAGAAACGTCAGCCGAGGCTGCTAGATGAAATACTGCGTCTACTTTTAAGTTGCTTGCTTCATATGCAACGGAATTTTTTACTATGCTATCATGAACAAACTCATCGTAATAGTCATGAGCAGGAATATTAACGTCTGTTCCTAGTACAAAATGACCTTTTTCTTGTGCAACTTTACAAAGCACTGAACCAATGTATCCGGCGCTACCGGTTATAAGCAGTCTCAATTCGTTTCCTCAACTCAGTCGTACTAAATCCGTGATCACGATTATTAAAGTATAATTCTATATTATTATCTAGGCAGTATTGTTTAGCGGTAAAATCACGACCAATATAATCAGCACCTACAAACCTAACATTAGGTTTAATCGACCTTAGTATTTCTTCGATCTCTGCTTCGTACACATAAGGTATAACCTCGCTTATGTATCTGCATGAATTAAGTTGCACGTAGCGTTCAAACAGGCTCTGTACAGGTTTATTCTTTTCTTTTCTTTCAATTGAAGGATCAGCTTGAAGGCCTACAATTAAATAGTCACAATTCTGTTTACATTCTCCAAACATAAGATTGTGTCCGGCATGACACAAGTCAAACGCACCAAATGTTATTCCTACTTTCATAAATCAAACTCTACTGCTTTAACACTATCAAATCGAAATGATCTCCAACCTTTAGCATCTAAATCATATACCGGGCATACCTCAGGATTTGGTTCTTTGACTCGATCAGTCTTTTTTTCAAAATCTTCAGTAAGGCCTGAATTAAGAGTACAGTTCATAATACGTTCAGTACCGTCTTTTTTTGTAAATATTACTCTTGCAGGGCCAGCTTTAAGCATGTCCACAAGCCACTTTCGACCCTCGATATTATCTACTTTACTTACCATTTAATTCTCCATAAACAAAGAGAGGGGCGTTTGCCCCTCTTCTGTTACACCTTTACAAATTAAACCAAACCAGCAGCAAGGGCACGATAACCGGCTGCAATCACTTTACGTGAAGGTGTACCAAGGCGGTACTTGTTAACAACACGGCCTTTAGTATCTACATGACGGTTATTGTAAATGGGAAGACCATCTTCCATACGAAGAGTAGAAACTACTTTCGAGGGAGACGCAATGCCAAATTGAGCGGTAATTTGCTTGGAGGACATTTCACGGCCTTCGAAAAAAGCTTTACGGAGTTTTTGCTTCTGAGTAAACATATTATTTCCTTTCATGTTAAATTAAATGCCTAACTGGCCTATACAATATAATATTTACTTCAAAAAAAATCAAGCCTGGTCAGTGTCTTTAGAATTTTTCTGTACTGTGCGCTGGGCTTGTTCGGAAATAAGTTGAGACATGATCATGTGTTTACGAAAGTGCATTAAGCTTTTTTGATCAGGAAAAGGAAAAAGCGAAAGCATTCTTTTTGTAGTTTTGTTCATTTTAAAGGTACTAGTTGATTTCATTTTTGTAGCGAGTACGCCTCCTTAGTTAATTTAATCACATTACCTTTTTCGTTGCGTATAACGAAATAGGATTTACCATCAATATCTTCTTCATTGATAAGGTCACCTAAGATAAGCTCCCCATTAAGACGGTTTTTAAATTTTAAACCTCTCTTAATTAGGAACTGCGGTCGTTTAGGTTTTCTCATAGTGTAAGCCTGCTTTACAAACATAATAACTATCGATAATATCTGATACGGGGTTAGATGCGGAATTAGATAATTTTAACATTTTTCTAATATCATATCCAGTTTCGTTACGGAATGCAATTTCCATTGCAGCCTTATTAGAGTTACCTTTTCCAGTAGCTTGTTTTTTAACCACAGTAGGAGGTATGGTAGTATAAGTTATGCCTGATTTCCATAACGTAAATTTTAGTATACCGCAGTTCTCAGCTATATTAAAAACTCTACCAGTTGATGAAAAAGAGTAGTCCTCAATAAAAATATGCTCAGGGCTTTCTTCGTATATGATGTGAACTATCCATTTAGTAATATTATAATATCTTTCGATATCATTATTATACTCTTGTATCATGGTGCCGTTAAATGGTGTGATATTACCTTCTAATTTTTTATTATTAGTAAGGTAAAAAAATTTACATCCATTTACATTAAGTTCATCACCCTCAAAGAAACAACAAGCTGGGCTTGTAAGGGATAAATCAATACCTATAATCTTCATCGTCATCCATATCGCCGTCGAGGTCATCATCAACTTCTTCGTGCTCTATCTCACTACCGCAATAAGGACAAAACGAAATTGGTTCTTCAATATCAAATGCCGGCTGAACTAGAAATTCAGCTCCGCATTCGTAACAATTTAAATTATCTTTATCTGACATATTTACTCCGTCTTAAAAATAGTTACACCTGCCTTATGTAGCAAATCTAACCCGGAGGACTCTCTATAAGGTATTTTCCAGTAAACAGTTTTTATTCCTGCTTGTATAATCATTTTAGAACACTCAATACAAGGAGCATGAGTAAGAAAAAGAGTAGAACCTTCTCCTGAGCCTCCTTGCCTTGCTAGTTTAGTAATTGCATTAGCTTCAGCATGAATTACTTCTGGTTTAGTTTTTGACTTTACCCACCCTGCTGTGTCTTTATATGCTCCAAAAGTATAACCTTGACTGACCATTTCATCATAAACCAGCTCGGTATTATCTGCAATAAAGTCAATACTTTCACAACTGTTATCCATTCCTTCTGGTGTACCATTGTATCCAAAAGAAATAATATTTTTATCTTTTACTATTACTGCGCCTACTTTAAGTCTGGTTGCATAAGAAAGGGTAGCTGTTTCTTCTGCTACCCTCATAAAAAACTTAACAAACTTTTCTTTCATTAATGAAACTGACCTTCTTCTGCCCATGCTTTTTGTATTTCTTGTGCTAATTTTTCGTACATTATGCTGCCTTCCCCCATACATCGTCCCATCTACCGGATAAAGCTCCTTTTGCATAATCAGTAACTCGATTTTCAAAAAAGTTTCCATGTATAGGGGCGTTAATCATTTCTTCAACCCACAATAGTGGGTTACGTTTTACTTTAAAAATACCTTTCATACCCATCGAAATAAGTCTTCTATCCGCAATATATCTAATATATTGTTTAACTTGCTCAGGTGTTAAATTTTCCATTGGTCCTAACTTAAATGCAAGATCAATAAACTTATCTTCCAGCTCAACCATTTTCTCTGCAATGGTGTAAATTTTAGACTTAAGACTATCATTCCATACTTCTGGATTTTCATTAATAAAAGTTTTAAATAACTTGAGCATATTCTCTGTATGCATTGTCTCATCAACAATAGACCAAGTAATTATTTGACCCATACCTTTCATTTTGCCGTGCCTTGGAAAATTAAGTAGCATAATAAATGAAGAGAAAAGTTGCATGCCTTCCGTAAAGGCTGAGAATACTGCAATATGTGTTGCAGTATTTTCTTTAGTCGAATTCTTAGCCGATATATCCATTACATATTCATGTTTTTCTCTCATTTCTTGATACTCTAAAAATTCATTATACATTGTTTCTGGTAATCCAAGAGTCTCAATAAGATGGGAGTATGCTGCAACGTGTAGTGCCTCTCTTGCGGCAAAACCTAAAAGCATCATTCTTACTTCTGGTTGAGGAAAATAAGGTAAATAATTCTTAACGTACCCTCCAGCAACATCAATATCACCCTGTGTAAAAAATCTAAAAATATTAGTAAGAAAAGTTTTTTCTGACTGTGTTAATTTTTTATTCCAGTCTTTTACATCTTCGAGCATCGGCACTTCAGTATGAAGCCAGTGTGATTGTTCGTGCTTTAGCCATGCCTCATACGCCCATGGGTAATAAAATGGTTTAAAATGATCTCTGTTTTCTGAAAGATTTAAATCTATTTTTTTCATCTGCATTCCCTTAATTTGTTATTGTTTTTTATTAAAATCTTTCATCAGCTCATCATGTACAGGTCCTAAACTATCCCCTTCATATCCTATAATTGCACTTGACATTTTTGTTTTATCTGGCCAGCGCTGTAAATTAAAAAAGTACATACCTTTATTATAAGATGATAATTGATGCCATTGATCATAACGAAGAACTTCGGTACGTACATTATGTTGATTGTGATCAATATTACTCCAGACGGGTTCTTCTTCTAAGCTATCTCCACGCCTTCCTTTTCCATTACCACCTACAACAATAATTGTTTGCTCAAAAGGGTGGTAATGCTTTGAAGTATTAAAGTAAGGACTACCGATATAAAATTCTGCTTGATAGTGGTCGTGTCTGAAAATAATAACGCTAGTGCCTACATCAGTAAAATAAACTTCGGACGGGGTGGGTGATTTTCTTGGAAATCCATTATTAATGTACCAGTCAACAAATGCATCTAAATTATTCCATGTATCAGGTATAATCATTTTATCCCTCACAAGCAAGACATGCATCACCTTCTGTGAGTGCTTTGAGATCAATTTCTTTAATTACTTCTCGTTCTATCTTCTTGGCTACTTTATCAGCTTTAGCTAACTTTTCACTTCTACAATAATATAATGTTTTAAGTCCTTGTTTCCAGGCTTGAAAATGTACAGCATGTAGATATTTAATATTTACATCCGGTCTAAAAAAGAGGTTAACGGATTGCGCTTGGTCAATGTAATTTTGTCTGTCAGCTGCGTGCTCCACAACCCATCGTTGGTCAATCTCCATACTCGTTTTAAAAATGTCTTTTTGCCAATCATCGAGGAATTCCAGGTGTTGAACTGATCCGTCGTTAGCAATAATACTGGACCATACTTCTTCATACCAGCCCTCCTTATGATTTTTAGACTCTTCTTTTATAATTTTATCCAAATATCGATTCTTATTCAAGGATGATCCACTTAGGGTGTCCTGTCTATAAGCATTAGCCCGAAAAGGCTCAATAGAAGGAGAAGTATTACCCATGATGATGGATGAAGAAGCATTAGGAGCAATAGCCAACATATGACTGAAGCGTAGACCGGTACCTTTAGCGTCAGGAGCCTCTCCACGCTCAGTGCCAAGTTCTTTATTAGCCGCATCTAGTCCCTTTTTAACGTGCTTGAAAACTTTGTGATTAAGGCTTGTAGCCAGTGCAGACTCCCAGGGTATACTGCTACGCTGCAATAAAGCATGCCAGCCAAGAGCACCAACACCAATAGAACGCTCACGGGTAGCTGAGTAGCGAGCCCTACTAATAGCATCAGGAGCATTATCAATAAAATATTGAAGAACATTGTCGAGCATTTCAGCCACGTCTTTAAGAAACTTATCATCTTTTCTCCACTCATCATAGTATTCAAGGTTAAGAGAAGATAGACAGCACACAGCTGTTCTCTCTTTATCTGTAGGTAAAATAATTTCTGAACATAAATTTGATTGTCTTATTTTAAGTCCAAGTTTCTTTTGAAACTCTGGCATATTTCTATTTGATGTATCAATGAAGTGTAAGTACGGCTCACCGGTCTGCATTCTTATTTCTAAAATTCTTTGCCATAACTCTCTAGCCGATACCTTGTCTCTTACATCTCCATTGTGTGGGTCTTTTAATTCCCAGGTATCATCAATGTGAGGGTCTTGCATACACTTCTCAATCAACTCCATAAAGTCATCAGTAACATTAATACCGTGATGTAAGTTAAGTGTCCTCATATTAGGATCACCTGTTGGTTTTCTCATTTCCAAAAATATGAGAATGTCAGGGTGACTAATGTCAAGATAAGCAGCATAACTGCCACGTCTGGTGCGGCCTTGCCTGTAAGCCAAACTAGAAGCATCGTAAGTACGAAGGTGAGGCATAACGCCGACAGACTTGTCATCAGCTGAACGAATTCCAATCCCAATTCCTACACCTCCTCCTAGCATCGATAACCAATTAACTTCCGATAAACAATCGACAAGCCCTTCCGCAGAGTCGTCCAAGTAAGGGAGAAAGCATGATATAGGAAGACCACGCTTACTCCTACCAAAAGATAAAATGGGAGTACTATAAGAAAGCCAATGTCTAGAAGAATACTCATATAACCTTTGCGCATGTGCTTCGTTCGAGCTAAAAGCTTTAGATACATAAGCAAACCTCTCTTGTGGTGATTGTTCTTCTTCCTTCATGTAGCTTTCTCTAAGTCTCTTAATACCTAACTCGTCAAAAAGAGAGTCTCGAGAATAGTCTACCTTAATGCCGTGAATCAAATCAGACATACACTGCCTCTAGTTATTTTTTTCTACAAAGTCTTGAATGAGTGGGAACACATCACTGATCACTTTGGCGCATGCTTTAGCCACTTCGATATGTTCTTTTTGCGTTCCGTTGGAGGATCGTAGTTGTATATAGTGCACCCAAGATCTCAGAGAACCGTTGCAATACAGCTTTGAAACAGTATTTCCTTCTGGTAATACACTCCGGGCTTGCTCTTTGGCAATACCTTTTTCTATGGCCCAAAGGTAGGCATTTTTAGCCTCATCAATTACTTTTTTCTGTATTAGTTCCCATTGATAGGCCAGCCTCCTATGATCATCGTCTCCGTATTTTAACTCAACGGAGTTTTGTCTATTAGTTGGGTCTTGTAACCGACACTCTCTAAGAACGAAATTGAGTTCTTTAACTGGGTCACTATATCGTTGGGAGAACTCTTGAAAGGAAAATGATCTATGACGTAGGAGTTGTCTTGCAATGTCTCTTGTGGTTTCAATTTCCAAGCAGAGTGAAACCATTTCAAGGGGTGACCAATGTCTGTTTCTGACAAGGTATCGGATGAGCTTTTCAGAAGTCTCGGTATTGAACTGATTGGTTGGATTGGAAACTCTGGCGCAGAACGCGACCAGGTCTTGTGCGTCGTATAGACCTTCATCAGCAAGCCACCTTTCGGGTTTAGAATAACTAACAATTTTCACGTTCATAATATATCTATGCTTTACTCCACTGTGAGAGACGGGCTCTAGCACCCAATCCAGAAAAAATATTTTTATTAATTATTTTCATTGGATCAAGTCCAATCAGAACCATATCATTTATGTCTTTAGCCATTACATCATCTGGCCATATGACAATATTATAGCCTTTATTAATTGCTTTCTCCATTCGAGACACAATTTGTTTATTACGAGGTTCGTTATCAAAAATAAATGTCAGTTTAGAATTAGTTTGTAATGTAAGATCGGCGCCGGCCATAGCAATGGCGTTAGGTATAAACATTGAGTCGATCGGTCCTTCTAGCACAAATACTTCCTGACTAAAATCAACCGTATCTAATCCGAACACTTTAGGTTTATCTTCATCAAACATTATGGTGATATAGCGAATAGAATTAGGGTTAAACGCCCGACCCTGAATGCCAAAACAGTTACTCTCTTTGTCAATGAATGGTATCACCAGACGTGGTTCGTCAACAGCGTCTCCATTGAATTTTCCAGGCAGAACACTATTAATCCACTGTTTGAACTTCGGTGCATAGCATAGTTTATGATGGTAGATCGGAGGAATTCTCCGCTTCATTACGTACTGTTTAACCGGGTGGTCCGGTGTTAACTGACTAACCTTCTTAAGAAACTTAAGAGGAGAATCAATACGAAACTTAGGATGATGTATCTTAGTAATATCTGGTTCGGTATTAGCTGGTCGTTCCTTGTTAAGAAACTGTTCTTGAACGTATTCGTTATGAAGATTAGGATCGATCTGTTTTAGAAAGTTTCCAAACAACATCGATGCACCGCAATTGTGACAGAAGAATAAAAACTTGTCTTTCTTCTGATAGAGATACCCCCGGGCTTTATATGTGTTCTTTTGAGAATCACCACATATAGGACACCGGAAGTTATAGGACTTTTCGTTCAGCTTGGTAAACCGCTGTAAACGGTTTGACAGCAAAGAAATATATTTGTGTTCAATGAATAACATTATGTATAGTAATGATCTAGTTTAACCGTACCACAGAGTGATTATATAAAAAAGTACAGCTAAAGGCAACTAATATGTGTTAGAAGTAAGTGTTATGTTTTTATTGGATATGGAAAGCCCAGACGCATCACTAAAAGTCTTACCACCTGAATCTGTATAGAGCCCGGCACCAATAGAGCTAGATGTAACTTCAGCATTAGATGTACTGATTGTTATATTTTCTATTGTATAAGTTATTCCTCCTGCAGTTAAAGTACCGGTTATGCCCCCTGCTGTGGGGTAGGTAAAGATATTTTGATAGAAAGAAAAATAGCATTTGTTACCTGATACAGTAGCAGCTGCTACTGTAGGATATATTTCTGGAATATTATTATCCTGTCTGAATCTTACAGCCCAACTTACGGTTTTATTAGTAAATTTTATTAAAAAAGGTGAATTTTTGTATTCGGCCGATCCTCCAAAATCATGGGATCCAAATACATAATAACTACCATCATAATCCACTACTCGCCGTACAAAGCTATAACTTTTACCATTAGCAACTGCAGGGGTAAACCAGAATGTATTACTACCTGTAGGAGTGGTAATACAGTACTCTTTTTGACTAGCAGAATTTAATATAGGACCGTTTGAATATTTTATAACTACTCCGACAAAATCGCCATTATTATTAAGAAATGCAGATTCGTGATAAAGTGATCCACTATATGTTAATCTTCTTGCTGTTGGAGACGTCGCCCAACTGGTGTTTGCTATTACGTAAGCAGGATCACCGGCGTTAGGGTTATGGTAGCTTGTTATAGTGTTTCCGGATATAAATCCCCCATAAATATCAGCATTTGTTCCTCCTGAAAAAGTACTGTAAAAGGCATATTGTGGGGACGCCAGACTACCCGTTGACTCGTTTAAAACCAACCAGCCTGCATCATTACCGCCATTTTGAGCAAACCAAACTGTATTAGAATTTGAATTAAAAATAACAGATTTTTGATAGGATGAAGGAGCATCTGTGGATCCTGAGACACTATAATCCTCTGAATCATACAATTTTTTCCACACTATATTACCATCACTTGTCAAAAGAGCTAACATTATAATGTTATATTCAGGGGAATCAACACCTATTGGAATAAACAACTTTCCATTACCTATACTCATACTCCCAGTATAATAAGAAAGCAATCCAGATACATTTATATCTTTTGCCCAAACCACTGATTGTGTATCTAAATTATATTTAAAAATAGCTAATGAGCGGTTTGAACCGTAACGCAGAGCACCATAGCAGAAATTAACTCCTGAGTCTACTTCAAACTCACCGGCTTGAATCTGAGCATTACTATCACTAATATTAAAATTAGAGAAACGCTGTGGATCAGCTTGTGTAAGAAAATAAAGTACGAGATCGGCCACCCTGCTAGCGGCAGCCACTGTAGCTCTAATCGTAACGGAAGTATTAACCTGAGCAGTATTAGGCGTTCCCGTAATAGAACTGCCCGAAATGCTTAAGTTAGCTGGAAGAGAGCCTGATTGAACTGAGTAGGTTATTCCTCTACCTGATGCACTGGTTGCAGAAAGAGAGATTGTATTAGCTGTGCCAGTAAAAAGAGAATAAGCAGTACCGTTTGCTGGTGATGACCAAGTAACTGCGTCCTTATTATAAGTGATACTAAATGATCTTGTAGTCTCTTGATTTTGTGAATCTATCGCATCTACATAAAATGTATACGTAGTAGTAGGATCTGTAGCAGGCACTGTACCTGAAATATATCCATTAGATGCAAGGGTAAGCCCGGAGGGCAGCGAGTTACCAGCGGCCATCGCATACGTAACAGAGCCATCACCAGTAGCCGAAAGGCTTACGTTAAATGTATTTGCTTCGTACGGGGATCCAACAGAACCAGAAGAAGTAGACCAGACAGGAGCATTAGAATAAGTGATGCCGGGGACAGAGATTGCTGTTGCACCATCGACATTAACAACATACAGTGAATAATTAGATGCTGCTTTCGCTGGTGCTACAAACGTTAATGTGTTTGCATCAATAAAAGAAACTACTCCAACAACAGCACCATCAATATAAACAGTACTTGTATTTTTAAATCCTGAACCGTTTATAGTTATAGTTTGACCACCAGCCGGTAGTGCAGCTGTATCATCACCGGCATATGTTATGGTTGTAATCTTTGGACCAACACCCTGGGTAATTGTACTTACAAGATTAGCCTCAAGCCCGGTAGCTGGAATAGTGGTTAATGGTGATGGCATTAAAACAGCCTTTCTATTCTAATGTGTGCAATTATATATCCAGCCACGGCTGCGGCTCCTAAAAGCATCCACCTCCATTTTTCAACAATAGACAGTCTATTATCCATTGTGGAGAATTTTTTTAGTAATATTTCATGCTGCTCTTTTTGCTCCTGGCGCATTTCTTTAACGTCAGAAGCAATATTCTTAACCTCGTTTTCTAACACGGCTATCCTCGAAGAAGTTTTATCGAACATTTCAATATCGTGCATATAATTTTTTTAAACAGCCACCCTTCTTATGGCGCGTGTGTAGAGGGAGTTATTAGCAAAAACCCCATTTAATCTGCCAAGCGGAAAGCTAATGGCATATGCTACCGAATCTTCCTTTGTAGTTGACCAGTACTGACTACTCTCAAATTTTTGAGCCCCGGAAGTTTGAAATGCTGCTACAGAAGTTGTATCGTAATAACTACTACTATTTAACGTTGCTGCAGATGGAACTCTTGCATAGGGGTTTCGATTAGATACCCCGTATCCTGCATAAGACGGCACAAACCAATCTCCGTAGGACGACGATCTCCCAGGGCTAAGATGGTAGGCAATAATATCAAATTCCATAATAGATGGTATATACCAATCAGTATATCCGTTTATATTGAGACTTCTAGCCCACTGAAAAGCCGGCCACGTGCTGTTGTTATTATTATGAGTAGCGTTATACCCATCGTAATATAATGGGCCAGCTACTCGAGATTGTCCGATAGGGACTGTATTATTCATCGGACCTAAAACTTGCTGTGATTCACCAGATGCTTTTGGTGCTACTAATAGGTAATACTGAACACCCGTATCTTCATAATAAATTTGCCCGGCATAGTAACCACCTTGATAAAATTGACCTATAGTAGAAGGTGCTGGATCGATGATTGCAAAATAAAGAGTTCTATCCGCAAAGCGATTAGTTCCGTTAGCTGTAGCTCTTATTACGACCGAAGTGTTGGCCTGAACAGAATTTGGTGTGCCTGTAACGCTGTTGTTCGAGATAGAAACGTTTGCTGGAAGAGATCCAGATTGTACTGTATAAGTTATAGATTTACCAGCAGCGCTGTTAGCTGTGAGTGTGAAGTTATTAGCCACTGACATATCCCAGGCATAAGCAGCACCGTTTGCTGGGGACGACCATATCACCTCATCTTTTGTATATGTGACACTAAACGATCTTGATGTTTCTTGATTTTGATCGTCAACAGCATCAACGTAAAATGTATATGTTGTAGAAGGGTCTGTTGCAGGTATAGTGCCGCTTAACAATCCATTTGCTGCAAGCGTTAGTCCGGTCGGTAAAGTATTTCCAGCTGCCATTGCATAAGAAACAGAACCGTCACCTGTAGCAGAAAGGTTTATACTGAAAGCTGTAGTTTCATATGGAGTACCAATAGAACCTGATGATGTTGACCAGACAGGCGCATTAGAAAAAGAAACTCCCGGAACAGCAATGGCTGTAGCGCCGTCAGGGTTTACAACGTATAACGAATAATTAGATGCTACTTTAGCTGGTGTAACAAATGTCAGAGTATTAGCATTAACATATGATACTACTCCAACCTGGGCACCATCAACATACACAGCACTTGTCAATAAAAAATTAGACCCATTTATGGTAATAGTTTGACCACCGGCTGGCAAGGCCGCTGTATCATCCCCTGGATAAGAAATAGAAATAATTCTAGGTATCCCGCCACCAGACTGAATTTGCTGGACAACGTTTGATTCTAGACCTGAAATAGGGATAGTAGTTAATGCCATTTAGACCGCCGATAGAACGTTTATGGTAGCATTAATATAGGTATTTAATTGCTCTTTTTCTTGAAGCTCTTCTGCGTTCATTGTAATTGCAGTAGATAGATCAAGACCGGCCAGAAGTTCTTTATACTCTTCCGACGACAGTCTACCCTCGTCATAATCTTTAGCATACTCTGTTAAGTAGGCTTTAATTTCATTTAATGTCATCTTGGTTTAGCCCCTATTACTTTTTGTATTGTTTCAGCATTTGAATATATTTGTTTCATTTTAGCTTTACAGTAAGCCTCACCAACCTTTTCATTCTTTTCATAATGATCAAATGCACCTTTTACAAGTGTGCTCAGGTCTGCAGTAAGCTTTGTTGAATCTTTATTATCAGGTAAATGTTGGCTAAAGTTTTTAGCTTCAACCGATATAAAATACATTCCTTCTAAATCAGATTGTATTTGTTTTTTGTTGGTGCAATTTGGTTCGGCCAAATATGCCATTGTTCTAATTTTATTTACTAATGCATACTCAACATTATCATATGGTGCGAGAAAATAAGACTCATATAACTTAGTTAGTAATGGAGCACACCCGGTTAGTAATAAAACAACTGGAATCAATAAAAGTTTTTTCATACTAACCTAAAGACCATATTTGTGAGGTGCCAGTATTTCCGCCCCCTCCAGTAGATGGAAACTCACTATCTAATAATGCATGGAACGGTGCATGCGTTAACCCTATTAGTCCTCCGGCTGCCACATACGTAATATAAGAGGCATTTTCTGGGGCGTCTTGATCTGATAGTGTTAGGGCCCCGCCCCCGCCAGCAACAATAACACTTGCATATGTATGATCAGGGTCAAGAGACGGTCTAAATGTATTGGCTGATAACCCTATCTGTCCTCCGCCTGGTACGTAAGTTAAGTAGGAGGCATTTTCCGGTGCATCTTGATCAGATAACTCAAGTGCGCCACCACCACCGGCGGCTATTAAGGCAGCGTAGGTAAAGTCCGGATCTAGACTTAGCTTGAAGGTATTACCAGACAAGGCAATACCTCCCCCACCAACAGCATAGACCTGAAAACTATCTAAGTGTGGGTCAGCACCGTCAAAATCCCCTACATTTATGGGCATTACGCAACCTTAATTAAGAAACTATCAGTGTAGGTGTTACCGTACTGACTAACACCTATAAACATATTAATATTCATATATGTGGTATTAGTTCCACTTTCGTTTACTGTTACCTGCTGTCTATTTGTTGCTACTGAAGAACAATACGATGTGGGACCAGATAAGGACTTGTAAATACCTTTAAGTCGTCCTCCAGGGTTAAAGCTCATCCCGTAAATAGAATATACAATAGGTACTGCAGGTGGTGTTAAGGCGCCTGAAGATGTATCTACCGCTGGAGCATAATGTACCGCGCGGTACGTGCTTGGATAAGAGCCGTATATATTATAACTATAGTATCCAACACTATGATTAATAGAATGAAACAGCATGTTTGGAGAATTATATAATCCTGAACCAGCAGGTGCCGTAATATTAGGATATTTAATTCTTACTGCAGTAGGTGAAGTATACATTGGAGCAATTTGATTTGCATATCCATAATAAATTGGGCTGCCAGAGATAGGGTCCACTGCGTTATATGAGTTGTTGGACCAGCTAGTAGCGTGTACGCTGTCCCATCCAACGTACTTATGAAAAGATATGTTAGCTGCTGAAGGTGTTCCACCGTTTACGGTCATTACTCTTTGCCAGCCAAAAATACTTTGAGGGTACATCCAGCGATTGAATTGAAATCCAACTACAGGAGGATTATCATCATAACTATCTTCCCATCCTTGAGTAGTTCTTTTTCCGGAATACACCATACCGCATCCACGGTTTAAAATAATAATATAATCGCTTGTCGCTGCAACATAAAATAAATTAGCGTTCTCACCAATTGAGTTTGTATAGCTGCCACCCCATGTCATATGAGACACATTAAAACAAGTATGATAAGCAGGATTGCTTTGATAAGAAGGATTAGACCAAGAATTATTAACATCAGTTAATAAGCTGCTTGTTGTACCTATGCCTGAACTATAGTTACCACCGTAAGATCCAGACCCCCATACCGCAGTATTACTTACACCGGTGTAAAAAGCCAGGTGAGGGTAGGAGTTAAACGATGAACCAAAAGAATAAGAGGGGTTAGTTCTAATTGTAAACATATGATACGGATATTGATTTTTTCCAGTATCAGTGTATAAATTTAAAGAGTAGGGGTAGCTACCGGAAGCCCCGGAAGAATTGTAAGTGTTTCCAATCAGATTATATGAGGTGTTGGATTCATCAACAGTCCAGCCTCCGGCTGATGTATTTGAAATCACAGTAATCATCTGATTGGATTCCATTGTTCCGGAAGGACCAGATATAACGTTACATGTTGGGGTTGTTCCGGCATTAGCAGTAGCAATTGTTCTAACTGCTCGCATAAAATTAATAGCATAGTTACGGTAGTCCGTATTTGAGCCAAGTCCTGCGTCGATGGTTGCAAACATGTTTATATTTCTCCGTTAATCTGCGTTTAAAGCTAAACTGAATGAGTTATTTGCTGGTAATATTACTTTTATTTTACTATCTTTATCTGTATATGTTCTATAAGCTTCTATTGTGCGCGTAGAAGTTCTACTTACACCATATACGTAATGATTAGTATTTCCACCAAGTTCGTGATATACAAACACAGGATTTTCAATAGTAATTTGAGACCCGTTTGCTGCTACCATAGGTGTGGATGGTAAAGCCGTACTAATTAATGTTAAATTAGCACCGTTTGATGATTGGGTAAAGTAAGCTCCGTTTGCTGCTGGTAGCGCTACTCCAAAAGCAGAATTAGCATTACTAAACACGTTAGAGATTTGATCAAAGCCAGCCATTAGAACTGAGTCTGTGAATTCTCTTGTAAGCCCGGTGTGACTAATATCACACAGCGTTACTGATTTTGCAGCGTTGCCCGAATAGGTAGGTGTATCCATATGGAATGTTTCGGCGCCTGCTATAATGTAAAACGTTATCCCTGCTGTTGCGGATTGAGGTGCCATTGGCGAGGAAGAAGTACCAGTATTTGGAAACGACCTCGTATGGTCAGTATTAGCAAATGTATCGTTCGCTGCAGTATAATTTCCTGACGCTGTAATTGACGTCCAATTATTACCGGAAAAATTTATTCTAAAATAATAGGTCTTGCCGGTGTAGTCATTATGGTTTTTAGAGAACGCCATCGCTGAAGAGTTAACCACGGCATATGTATTAGAAGGGAAGGAACCGTATACCAGAGTAGAGGTTTTATTACAATTGACCCCGAAGTCATTTGCTGTTGCAATACTTCCAGACAATATAGAAACAATATCGCTCTTTATAGTAGTTAGTGTTGCGTTAGGATGGGAAACGTATTTTACAAACATTTAAGGTCTCCGGTTATTCTGCAGAATTAATTTCGTATAAAAACGAAAAATTATTCGAGGAAATTTCTTCTTTTAAAAAAAGTACTGTATTATTTGATTCACTATCAATAATAACACAATGGGACTTGTTAAAGTCACCATTTACCACCATTAAAAGCTCTTCCGTTGCAACTGCAATAGATGAGGTGTTTGCGGGCACGTTGCCAGTATACGAATAAACGTAAGCTTGAGTAGGAGGATTGTGTCCCCATCCCATATCCTGGAAAAAGAACTTTTCAGCGTTTGCTTTTAGCATTTTTTTTATTCCTTTAATAAATGTATTATTACTTATGTAGCCGTATACTGAAGAGAAACAGTTAAGTCAGTAGCTGTTCCATTGGTTATATCAAGCGACAGATAGTCACTAGTCGTAAGTGATATATTGGCTGTCGCCGGTGTTATTTTATAGTTACCATTAGTTATGGAGCTTGTAGCTGCTGTAGTACCGTTTTTCTTTAAAACAAATGTTACAGACCCAGAGGCTGCAACACCAATGCTTGCGTAAATCTTACTAATATTTATAGAAAATGGTGGGTACCATCTTGCTGTTCCTGTATAAGTTGCAGCAACCTCTCCAGTTTGCTGCACTGTAATAAAGCGTGGGGCACTTATTGAAGTAGACACTCCATTGGCTGTTGTCTGCAGTGTGTTATTTGCAACTGTTAGAGTAACATCACCAATAGTAATTGTATTACCAGAAAGATACAGATCTTTAAATCTCATATTAGAGGTTCCAAGATCGTAGCTAATATTGGCATTAGGAACAATACTACCTCCAACTGTAAGAGTGTTGGAAGTTTTATTAAAGGTTAGTGCTGCCGAACTGTTAGCTGATCCACTATCATTAAATAAAACCTGAGTATTTGATCCTCCGGTAGGCCCTGTTTCACCCTTATCACCTTTTGATCCTGCCGCACCAGCATCGCCCTTATCGCCTTTGTCTCCGTTTACACCGATAGTTCCATCTACACCCTTATCACCTTTAGATCCTACTTCACCCTTATCACCTTTTGATCCTGACGAGCCGGTATCACCTTTAGCACCACCTGCAATAACAGTTACATCAATTGCAGCATTGTTAGAGGGTGCAGCAGAAAATGTAATTGTGTTTCCAGAGACAGAGTATGCAGACTTAAGCTGGGCAACACCGTCAATAATGACAATTGTATGATCTTCATCAATTGGTGTTACTGATAATGTGTAAGCGGTAGCCGATCCATTACCGGTAAACGTGTCTAATGTAACATCAAATGTATTGTATGGGCCGGTATCACCCTTTGTACCTATCTCACCTTTATCGCCTTTATCGCCTTTTGATCCAGCTGTACCAGTATCACCTTTTGACCCTGCCGCCCCAGCATCGCCCTTATCGCCTTTGTCACCGGTAGTACCTATCTCGCCTTTATCACCCTTCGATCCTGCTGTACCGGTATCTCCTTTTTGTCCTTTGGCGCCGCCGGCAAAAGTAGATACTTCAATATTATATCCGTTGGCCGGCGCTGAACTAAATGTTAAAGTATTACCTGATACTGAGTAAGCAGTCTTTAACTGAGCAACACCCTCGATAATTACTACCGTATGATTTTCATCTATTGGTGATGATGTTAGTGTATATGAGGTAGCCGATCCATTACCGGTAAATGTATCTAATGTAACATCAAATGTATTGTAAGGACCGGTATCACCTTTTGTGCCTATCTCACCTTTATCGCCTTTTGAACCAGTATCCCCTTTTTGTCCTTTAGCACCACCGGTAAAAGTAGTTACTTCAATGGCTGCATTATTTGAAGGAGCAGATCCAAACGTTATTGTATTGCCGGAAATATCATAAGACGTTCTTAGTTGAGCAACACCATCAATAACTACTACAGTGTGGTCTTCATTTACAGGAGTAACCGCAAGTGTAAATGAGTTTGCTGATCCATTGCCAGTAAATATGTCTGTTGATACGTCAAAATAATTAACAGGACCTATTTCGCCTTTATCGCCTTTAGTGCCGGTGCCAGTATCACCTTTTTGACCTGTATCACCTTTATCCCCTTTAGAGCCGGTATCTCCTTTGTCTCCATTTGAGCCAATTATACCGTCAATACCTTTATCACCTTTTGATCCTGTATCGCCTTTATCGCCTTTAGATCCTGTATCGCCTTTATCGCCGTTTACACCTATAGTACCATCAACGCCTTTGTCACCTTTGCTACCTTTATCACCAACATCACCGGTTCGAGCAAATGTAATAATTATGTCAGTGTTATCAGACATCGTCGTAACACCAGACAGGTAGCTTACGGGAACCTCAAAATAGGTAGAATGATGTAGATGTGATCCTGTAATAGAATACAGAACAAAGTTAGCAGTATTTGACTTTTCAGTTACTGTAAAGTGACCTTTAATAGCTGATGTAGAATCATCTATTGTCTGCAGGTAAGAATAAACGTTTGCCGAGAGATCATCAAGATTGTTAATGAAGAGCTTGGTAGCTGATGTGAGAGTGGTATTATTAAATGCTAATAAACCTGTTCCAGGATCGGTATTTGCCGTTCCTGTATCATAGGTATAGTCAAAAGCGGCTCCGCCAAAGTTCCCTGTCTCACCTTTTGAGCCAGTATCACCTTTTGATCCGGTATCACCCTTATCACCTTTGGAGCCGGTAGCACCGGTATCGCCTTTATCACCAGTTACACCTACTTCACCTTTATCACCTTTGGAACCTGTGGTACCGGTAGCCCCAGTATCACCTTTTTGACCGGTTTCACCCTTATCACCGGTAGCGCCAGTATTACCTTTATCGCCTTTATCACCAATTTCACCTTTGGGACCAACATCACCTTTGATCCCTTGATCACCTTTTTGGCCTTTGTCTCCAGTAACACCAACCTCACCTTTTTGTCCTTTAAGACTTGAAAAGGTGTTAGCCTGAATTGCAAACTCGTTAATCTGTGTAAGTGCCATTTTTTTCTTTTAGGTTAGGTGTTAATACTTTTAATATTTATATTTGTTGTTAGAACGTAATAGTTTTTTCATTAGTACGGACCTCTGCTTCCTTTCCAAAACTTAAACTCATCAATGTAAGCATTTAGACTTAGGGACCCAGATCTAGGAGCTAACATCAAACTATATCCAGAAGAAGGTGATGTTGCGCTGGACATATTATATGTTGTTATGAGTGAATTATTTTTATAAATTTTTACTTGAAAAGTACCAGAATTATTTTCGTAAACCAACGCTAGTTTTTGCCATTGATTCAAAGTCAATAATCCATTATCTGACTGACTTCCGGAGCCGTTTACGGCTAAAAATAAAGCACCATTATTGTTATAATCTACTGTCCATCCCAGTTCTCCTGGTTCATTGTATCTACCAATAATAGCACACCTGGAGGCTGCTGGCGACATTGGATAAATTTGCATTTCAAATGCGCCTGAAATAATATTAGTGCCTTTGTTTACTCCCAAATCCCAATCGGAAGAATTTGTGCCTCCAAAAGATATATTTTTATTTGTTCCGTTAATTAAAATACTGTAGCTACCTGTATTGACTTGATTTTGTGATCTCGAAACCCCAGAAATACTCAATGATAGCGGCGATGAAGAAGAATCTACTAATGGTTCTTCCTCACCTTTCAAATATATGTCTGGTGCAGCTATTGCTGTTACAGTAAAGCTAAACGTTCTTGGTGAATCTTGTAATTCATTATCGGTTGCTAAAACCGTAAAAGAGTAAGAAGTATCAGAAGCTACGTCTGTATTACCACTAAACAGTCCATTGGCAGCAAGAGAAGAGTTTGCGGGCAGAGATGAGCCAGCCTGGAGAGAATATGATGCTGCTCCGGTTGCTGTTAACTGATAAGAATAAGCTGTTTTAGTTGCAACATTAGCAAGAGCAGAAGCAGTTACCCAACTAGGGCTTGCAGAGTATGTAATTCCATTTACTCTTGTAGCAGTACCTCCGTCCGGATTTACTACGTATGCGTTGTAGGTTGCTGCAGACTTGGCTTGCGCAACTACTCTAAGTTGCGTTGATGAGACAAACGTCACCGATGATGCTGATGTCGTATCAAGCAACACGGAGCAACCAGTAACAAACCCAGTACCATTAATTAAGAGGTATCCCCCTCCCACATCAACGGCCGTATCGTCCAGTACTGACCAAGAGGAGTTAGCAATTTGAACATTAGCTATTTTTGGGCCCCCGAGTGCAACCGTACTCGATATTTTCTCAGATGTAATCGTATTAGCTGCTAGATTATCAGCTGTAATTAAGGTAGGCATTATTTACTCTTTAGCTTTTGGTTCGTAGTAGTCTTTATATTTAATAATAATAGCTCTTTGAGATGCTATAAAATTACGAAGCTCGGCCATATTAATAGCTAACTCTTCATACCCTTCGTCTGTAAGACCGAAAAGAACTAAATCTACTTTCTTCTCTTTAAGCTCAGCAAACACCTTATCGGCGTTCTCAGGAGTAATCAATATCCACTTTGGTGCGCGCTGGGGTGGTAAAACAGGTACGGCTAGGTTAAGCTTGGTTCTCTCAACTGCTTTCTTCTGTATCTCAATTGGCTCAACACCCTTCCAGCCAAATACAGAACAGCCGCTAATTAGGAGCGCTATAGGAAGGATTAATAAGTGACGGACATTCACGGTTAGCCTCAGTTGGAGTTTTAGCTGCTTTTTCTTTTTCATTTAGAGGTGCACCTGCAGCTAGTTCCATGCATCTCATTGCGTTCTCAGTTCCTTTGTTAACAAGCTTTTCTACAAGGTCTGGCTTTTGTGCGGCAAACGCACCAAAGTCTCTTTTGTCAAACTTGTTAGTTAAAGTGTTAACGTCTTGCTTTTGTTTCTCGTTCTGTTCAGCTAACTGCTTGTTTGTTTCTTGTATCTGTACGATATCTTTTTCTTTTTGCTCTATTAGAGCCTGTTGTTCTTTAATACCATCCTGAAGCGCTTTATTGTTCATTTCAGATACGGCAAGATCGGCTTTAAGGTTAATAAGATACCATCCTCCTATACTTAACAGAACTATAATAATTAAAATAACTATTGCTTTAATTGCAGCACCAATACCCATCAGGCAATAAGTCCTTGCTTATAAACTACTTTACCATTCTCTCTCATTGCTGTCATAACTTGACGCTTGAGATTGCTAGGGTCATAAGAGACATGAACCCATCCAGAGTCAGGAATACCAGGGGTATAGAATTCTAAAATAAGTTGAGTAAACTGAAAATATTCTGCAATGTATTTTGCGAGATCGTAATTTGCAACTCCAGGAATTTCAATATCAGCTGCTTGACCTCGACAATGATCAGATGTACGTGAGCCCCCTACAGCGGCATTAACGTCAGGGTGGCGAAAACCAGAATTAACTTTAATTCCTCTTTGATATGCATCGCGTAAAGGCTGGAGCACCTGTTCACATAACATCTTTAAGTTTTGAATTTCAATTTCACCGGGAACGTTTTCTAAACCTTGGCGAAGAGCTGTTTCACTCTTGATCATTTCTGCTAATGAAAAATTTTCTGTAAGCTGCATTTTATACCCTCATCTTTCTTCTAATCATTTTTTTAAACGCTGCGTTCTTACCGGGAGGTTCACCCTGACTACCAACTCCAATACCTGCTATTTTGCCATCGCCGGCAACATTGACTGGCTCTTCTTCTAATTCAGACATCAATTTATTAACCAGCTCTTCAATCTCTTCTTCAGACATTGCTTCTAGTTTTTTTTGTTCTTTTAGTAGTAGTCCTGCAGCTGCATACGACATTAACTTAGAGTCACCTCCGGGGAATTTGGCCATTAATTTTTTAATATTAGCCGCTAATATGTCAAAATATCCCCATGCTTTTTTTTCTTCAGGTGTAGAAAGAGTTGCTCTTTTTCTAAGAACTTTGCCTTGGTCATTAATAATGCCAAGTTTGTACGCACTCCATTGATCAAATGGAGTCACAAGTCTAGTAATAAACTGATATACTAAAAATAAATCTACTATTGAACTCATATTTTTCTTAACGTTTGTACAATTATTGGATCCATTAAAATGTCGCTGGTGGTAATTGTCTTATTATCCAATCCTATGCCTGTAACTTTTTCTGGACAATAATTTAAAAATACTAAAAAAGGCTTTAAGTAGTGATAGTACCCTTTAAGCTTAAAGAAAAGCATTCTTGTTGCTGCATCTACTCCAAATAGATTGTATAAAACAATTATGTGGTTAAGAATAAGCCTTTCTTTAAGCTCACTAGTCTCATCATATCTACTAAAAAGCCTTTTGAGGTACTTAAACCTATTTAAATCTTCGTAAAACTCTAACGTATCAAAACAGGATGGATTATCATAATGTTTTGCAGCATAAAGTAAAAAATTGGTTTCATCAAGTTGCTCAGTGTGCATAAAACCTTAAATTAATTTTTCAATCACTATCATTGAGTTGCCAGCTGTTGAGGTTAACTGAGCTGTTAATCTATACATTCTTCCGTTAGTTGTATCAGTGATAGTACTAATAGATGTATCACCAATTGTATTAAGGTCTTGAGGTGTAAGATAGAACCACGATGCTGCGGTTACGCTTGATGCACCGGAAGTACCTGCAATACCTGAATAATGAGCTACAGAGTCACCTGATGCAAGGACCGTTGTTTCGGCAATACCGGTAAACGTTGATGTGTTTGCTTTTATCTCTACTCTATTATTAGCACCACCACCATTAAATATTCTAACTGCTAGATTTTCTAACACTACTTCAGTTTCAACTACAATGTTACTACCATTAGCAGTTGTAAGCGCCCCTACCTCACCTTTTTGACCTTTAATACCATTGATAGAGAATGTAGAGGTATCACTATTAGTAAATACGGTAGTATTATTAGCGTCACTGTAGGTAGCATTAGCTACACGCTCGCCCTTGTTACCTTTGTCTCCCTTATCACCTTTATCTCCCTTATCACCTTTAGATCCTGTGTCACCTTTGGATCCAGTATCACCTTTATCACCTTTTGAGCCAGTTGTACCAGTTGAGCCAGTATCACCTTTATCGCCTTTAGATCCAGTTGTACCAGTTGAACCAGTATCTCCTTTAGAACCATTATCTCCTTTATCACCTTTAGAGCCCGTAGCGCCAGTTGTACCAGTTGAGCCAACCTCTCCTTTATCACCTTTAGATCCGGCAGGCCCTACATCACCTTTATCGCCTTGATTACCTTTATCTCCTTGAGGTCCGAGTTCGCCTTTTTGTCCCTTGTCACCGGCTCCTGTAGATCCTTTATCTCCAACCTCGCCTTTGTCACCTTTAATGCCGCCACCGCCGATAGTAACCGATACTCCATCAATAAAAAATCCTGTTGAGTTAACAGAAGCATTTACTGAACTGTTACCAATATTCAAATAGGTAGGTGCAATTAAAACATTTGACCCTACTCTTAAATCTGAAGCAATATTAGCTGTACCAACAATAACAGTATTTGCAAGATTTGATCTGCCCCCTACCGTTAGTATTCCGGATACTGTTGTATTGCCTCCGGAGAGAGTACCTGCTACGTTTGCGTATCCTACTATAGTTGTATTACCAGTTGTAGTTGTACCAGTAACAATAGCATCTAACGTTCTAATACTTGTCGAATTAACCTGAGTGTTAACGAATGCTGTACCAATTGCAATTATTGTTGAGTTAACGAATGTGTTAACAGAACTAGAACCTACCGTTAAAGAAGATAAGTTAAAATTGTTAGCAACAGTAAATGACCCGTTAACAGTTACGTTTTGTCTAAAAACAGCGTTGGACTGTACGTTGGCAAAAAAATTACCAACGCTTATTTTTAGAGTAGTAGCGTTTGCTGTATTAGGTTGATTAACAATAACCATCAAGTCATCGGCAGTAGCTGCCGATAGACTTGTTAATTCAGATATTTTCTTAGAACGTTCTGCCATTTATTGATCAACTATCTGGAAATACTGTATCGTCCGATCCGTCAGAAGTCATAGAGCCCATTGCAACTAATGTTTCGTACTGAACACGGCCAGCACGACCACCGGAGCCTTCTTTTCTAATAACCCAGCCGGCGTGAGTAACACCGCCGGAACCAACCGACATTTCGGTTGTATCTACTCCATACATACCGATAGTTTCTCCGGTTCCATAGCCGTTAGCAGTTGTATTTCCATACAATGCATCACGGTTAGCTGTGTTAGGTGTTTTGTTAAACTGCGCTGGAGCGTAAATTACGCTATTTGACGCAGCGTCTGTTTTTCCCCATAATGGCATTTTATAGTTCTCCTTTTTTTGGTTATAGTTATTTATTAGTCGTCTAGAGAAAGCATATCTAAAAGAAAGGCTGATTTTTTGCTTATCTTTTTTACCTTACCGTCAACAACAATCGATGGTTCTTTAATTGCTGCTATAGGGTCTGGTTGCACATTAAAAACTTGTCTCATCTCTCTTGCAGAAGTTAATGGTTTTGGGGCAGCAACTTCTTTTGGTTTTTCAAAGGCGGTATTACCACCCACAACAAGAGTGTTAAGATGAAGTGCCATTACTTTATCATCCTATGAACGTCCATCAGGTTTTTGTGAGAAGCACCTATATGCTTCTGAATTTCTAACCTATCGGCTGGTTTAAGTTTACCCATTGCACCCAGCACTTTGTGGGCAACATGGGACAGCACTTTATGCGATGATCCATCAGCAAATTTTACATCGTGAGTACCACTTGTATCAACAGCTTTCTTTAAATGATTTACAATATTCTGATCTGGCTCTGGCCCAGTATCTGGACCATATTCATCATCATCTTCAGATGATTTTTTTGCTGGGGCAGGACTTTTACGAGGACGACCGCGCCCCTCTTCAAGTTCGGTCTCCTCTTTCATCTTTTTTTTATGATTGCCATGGCTTTCTGAAATAACAATTTCTAAGTCAGAAGTTTTAACTTCCTTTTCTATCCCATGCTCAAACATTACATCATACCATGCAATTGTTCCATCTTCTGCTGGAGTAGCATGTTGACTAAAAAGAGTTTTGCCCTCACCAAACTGCTCATGCTTAACATGTACGGCGCATTGATGAGTAGAGTTTCCTGGAGTGTCGGTATTTTCTTCTACCTCGTTCTCCTTCTCATGCTTCTCTTTCTTCTCTTTTTTGTTTTCCATCTCTTCTTTTGTAACAGTATGGGCTACAGAAGGTTTAATTTTAACAGGGTATTTTTTTCCACCAAAAGAAAATTTCTTTTGACCGGCTTTGTGAGCAGCCGCAGCAGCACCTATAAAATGAGCAACCCCTTCCTTTTCAATATCTTCTGGAACAACATACTCAAACTTCATCTTTTTCATTGCTTCTAACTGAAGCTTTGACTCTAAAGAGTCGCGCTCTTCAGCAAATTTTTCTCTATCTTCTGCAATTAATTTTGCAATAGAATCAAGAACAGATTTAGGACTTTTGTATAACATTTTTTTTCTCCTGTTAATTAATCATTATCAATAATTTTTAATTTTGTATGGGCTTTGCTTGCTCTTGATGAAGCAAAAAACGTATTGTCTACATCTTTATCCGGGCGCTCTTTAGTCATTACCACTGGCATACCTTTTCTCGGCTGATCAGCTGGAACGGTCTCACCTCTTTTTGCAAGCCCTGTAATCAATCTTAAGGTATCATCTATAAAGCCAACGTTATTATGAAGGTTTAAACCTCTTGCCATTTGATAAATTTTTTGACTAATTTCTTCTGCATCTGCTTTTTCTTGTTCGGTGGCGTGTTCATTAGTAGCAGCTCTCTTGTGAATTCCAAAAAGTCGATCCATTTCAACAGCCATTTTTTCTAACATTCCATAATTCATTCTTGGATCTCTAGGAATATTTGCAAAAAGATATTGTGCTTGAGGATTCATTTCAAAGTGTTTTGTTCTGTACGAACCGGCTACTACCTGATCAGAAGGATCTACTTCTACAGCATTTGATATTGGTTTTGTAGCTAACCCTGTAGTAAGCTTTTCTGGCTGCTGCCCAACGCCAGTTTCAGCTTTTCTCAATAGAACAGCTTTAGCCTCTGTATTTAAAGAGCGGTAGTTACCCTTACTCTCGTTTGAGTAAACTTCTTTCATGGATGTGAGAAAGCTTTTATATTTTTTCATATGTGTATTTAACTTAAACCTCTTTTATACTTGCGCTAAGCATCCAGGCATGTTTTCTATGCTGTTCAATTCTATGAGATAAAAAATTAGCTAATCCTATTCTATCTGAACTTTCTGCCAACTTATATGCAGCAATTAAACGTGTTAATATTATTTCATTATCACCAATTAAATTTTGTAGCATTGCAGTAAGAGGCGGTATAACTACCTCTTCAGAAAGATCGGTAAGTTCATTAAATCTTTTTAACGACCCTGGAGCGTAATCATTTAGTGCGCGGATGTGCTCGGCGGTAGAATCAATAGAGGAATAAACCTCCTGATATAAGTTTCCAAAGAAGTCATGGTACTGAGGAAAATTTCTACCCTCTACGTTCCAATGATAGTTTTGAGCTTTAACGTAAAACACAAAACTATTAGATAATATTTTGCGCATTAATTGTACTAATTCTTCCATTATAAAATATCCTCATTATCTAACGGACCGTTTGTTAGCCATAGATCACAAGTTCTAGTACCGGCACATTTAAAGTGTAGTATTTCACAATATCCTAGGTCAGCTTTTTCAATAACAGACATTGCATTAGTTCCCTTTATACCTTGATTGATGCCTTTCTCTATACAGGCACGCATTTGATCAGAGATGTTAAACGCAGCACAATTTTCACATAAAGATGTTTTCGCCATCTTTGTATCCACACCCCACATGTCAGCTTTTTCTTGCCAAAACTCTTCATTATCTTCCATAGGGCTCATTGGACCGTATCCATACTCATCAATAGCATGCTGTCTATTTTCAACATTAACATGCAAGTCCATTGTAGCAATAGGGCACTTTGTTTCTTGTTCAATAATGAACTGTTTAAACTTATTTACCATGCTTTACAACTCCAGTATCTCGCCTTCCACTTTGGACCGGGATTATCACAATTATGTCTTGCTCTAAAACTTCTGCGTCTAGCTGGTATATGTTTTTTAATAGTCATATTCTTATCGCCGAAGTTTACTTTAACGACATTACCAGAAGGTCCTTTGACATACACTTTGGACTTCTTAACGTCACCGGCCATTGGCTTGTTAAGCTGAACGGTTTTTCCTTGATGCTCGGCCTCTAAAATGTATTGCTTGAAGGTAAACATTAATTCTTTCCTTTGTGCATATTAATAAACCAGTGGGCAAGTTGTTTCTTTCTCGGCGACGCTGTATCAGAAGATCTGACTTTTTTAAGCCGGGCAATAGACATACCTTTGAGGCCATGTCTTGCCATATCGCCCTTATCTTGAGCGTTTTTACCATCCATAAAGTTTTCTTGAGCGTCAATAAAGTCTTGTTTGGAAGGCGCTCCTTTAGATCCTGGTTTTCGCATACTCTCGCCTGATCCTGCTTTGATGCGAGCTCTCTTTGCATGAATGTTAGCCCATAGACCTCTTTTTTTAATTTCAGCTACTAACGAATTTATTTTATTATAAGCGAGTTGTTCAGCAGTATGTTTATCACTCTCATTATTACTATTCATACTTTCTTTAAATTTATCTAGTATAGAAAATAAAGAAAGATTAGATTCATTTGCTTTTTTCTGTAAAGAGAAAAGTTGCTTTTCGTTTATATTATATTTTTCACAAACTATTGTATTAAACATGGATTCAAAAAGATCTCGTTTAAATTCTGGAGTAAATGTTGATGCAATCATTCCTGTTTTTTGTTTGCCAACAGGTCTTTTTATTCCAGATCTCACTCTGGAAATTCTAGCCATTTCACGCTTACGTACTCGTTGATAAAGTCTTGCCGCTAATGCTTTGATTAATTTGTCTTTGCCTTGTATCTGTCTGTCCACAGCAATTTTATCCGAAGGAGAAAGATCTTTATAAGCACCACCTCGCTTACCAGCAAATCTTACTCTTGCTAATTCTCTAGCAAGATTTCTAGATCTTCTTCTCAAAGCTTTTTCGCTTGCAAACCGTTTAAGAGCAAGAATTCTTGCTCTTTGGATTCTTGGCTCTCTACGTTTTAAATTTATAGCGCGTTTACGTCTTTGAGCAATAGTAAGTACGGCCTCTTTCAGTTCAACATCTTCACTAACTGAACGTATTGTATCAGCAATTTCTTTTGAATGAGGATGAAGTGCTTTTGGTAATCCTGCTTTAAATTGTTTGTGCTCACCTGCACGAGCATGCGATCTTATTTTTGTTCCAGACATCCCTTCTACTCCTTCAGCATCTGGGTCTCTACTTCCAGCGGAAACAACTTTTATTGTTTTAAACTTATAATGACCTTCACGGCCATTATAAGCATTAAGCTTTTCTTCATAGTCTTTAACGCGATCAGATCCCGCTACCATTACAAGATGTTTATGACCAGAATCATGCAATTTTTTTGCAGCGGCTAAAAAACTAGGATTTTCTTTATTAGATCCAGAAACATGTACTCCTTCTGGAGCTACTTTTTTTAAGTACTCTATTTTTTTATTTTGCGGGAGCGGGTCTTTAGCAGTACCCTGGGAATGGGAAGCTATAACATGAGCTTGCCCTCCATGCTCATGCGCTACTTGATGTACCTTATGAATTAACTTTTCATGACCAATTGTCGGAGGATTAAAACGACCAAAGGCAAAAACAGCAGTACTATCTTTGGATTCTTCTATTCTTTTTATTTCTATTTCTGGATTTAAATTAACTATATTTGGCTGTTGTCCAGAAACAGTTTTTCCCTTTACGTAATCCTTTAGGGATTTTTTCTTTTTTTCCATATTTTCCTCAAGCAGGTTTACCGAAGCCTAACTGCGAATAAAGATATTTATAATTACGCTATCTCTCCCTTGATAGAAAGTTAGCTCGGCTAAAGTCTTTTCTATCAACTAACTTAGTAGGTCTATTGTTTCTTACTGCAACAAAGCCCTCTGGTTTTGTTTTGATACCACCAATATGATGATCAAACTTTTGATGACTCGACATAGCATGTACAAGTACATCTTTTGCCTGTTGTAAATGACTGTGCATCTGAAGGGCAGAATTAAAATGTTCCTTATTTTGCTCTACATGATTAACATGTTTATCTAATTCAGCTATCTTTTTGGATTTGCCTTTTTCCGTCTTAAGTTTGGAAGCCTCTTTATTAAACTTATCTCTTAAGTGAGATTGATACCCCTCCACCGACGGTTTTAAACCATCCTTTACTGTTTTATTAATGTAAGTCTTTAAGTGTTCAATATGAGACTCGACAGGCTTATGAAAATCTTTGTGAGCGGAATTAAAAGTATTAGTGGCTGCGTGTAAGTGTGTTTCAAATTTCTTCTGCTGTTCAGGTGTGTACTTGATTTTCTTACTATCAATCGTGGGATGAATAATGTGAACATCGGGATGATCGTTTAACTGTGTTGTATCAGCGTTATAATGCGCTTTCATATTAGTAAGAGAAGTACCTTTGTACTCAGTATGAGGTACTATTCCTATCTTTGACTTAGATATTTTTTTACCTTCTTCAGTATCGTGTTTTGAAGAGTATGTAATAGTGTTAGGTTTAAAATGAAATTTACCGTCTTTACTTTCAACATCACCATGAGGGTTTGTTTTAGATTTAACACCTGAATGCATTAAATCGCCTTGAAAGACTTTTCCTTTAGGTGTAATTTTAGGTAGGTGTTTTAGTGCGTGTTTTAATTTTTCAGCCAATCCAGGAGTATGTCCATGATTACGATCTATATCTTCTGAGGTATGATTAATCTTAGGTTCTTTATTAAAAACAGACTTTGTTCCAACAAAGAATTTTTTATTTTCAGGATGATAGCCCCATACAATAGAAGGAGACCCGTCGTACTTTGTAGTAATAGTTGTTTTAGTTTTTTTACCTTTAAGCACATCGTGTGTATCTTGAAGATTATGATATGCATGGGCCAAGCCTTTATCCCCGGCATTAATGACATGATCTTCGGCATGCTCGAGATGGGTAAGCTTTGATTCATCCGACACTGCCTCCGTTAAGAAAAATTTAAGTGTAAGCATTAAAGTTTCACTCTAGGTTTAACTGTTCCATTTGTTAGTCTCTCTATAAAAATGTCTGACATAGTTACATTTTTTATGGCTTCAATTTTACCGAAATTAGTACCAGCGGTGTTGTTAATAAAAATTATTTCGTGATTTTTAAAATAGCTACCAAACGATATTTCTCTAAATTTATTTTCAATTAATTTATATTCGTCTGGAGCTTTAGTTTTCATACCTTCAATAATACTGCCGCTTATTTCTGTTCTCGTACCTCCAAGTTTTAACTTAGTGGCAAGGGTGTACAAATCAGTAATAATATCAGCAAGAGGTACTGTTCCTCCTAATTTAAAGTCGTAAGCATAACCGTCTCGGGATAACTTAATTGCCTTTATTTCGTACGCTTGAGACCCGACCATTAAGTCCACCCCGGCGCTAGCACCGCCTCCTAGCTTGGCATTATTTAATAAGAAATAAAGTGTTACTTCTCCTGGCCCTATACCTTTTAAATTATAGTTATGTAAATTTAAAAATTTTGAACTGTTAATTTCTTTTAGTTTTGATATTAATAAGTTTAATTTATTTTTGTCAATGGTATCAAGAGTATTATTTAAATTAAACGTTGGAAAAAAATGAGTTGCAAAAAGAGATTGTATCTCTTTTTTATAGGTAAGAGAAGTAAAATCTGAAGATATGAAGTTAAATGACGTGACTTGAGTAGCACGTTGTATAAATTTCTGGTCCATAAAACTATTTATGAAACAAAAAAAGCCCGTTTAAAAACGGGCAAAGAGGGAAACAAATGTTAAAGTCCAATTTTAGTTGAATCAAAAACCAATGGTCTTGAATCGTCGTAATCGTTTTTGAAATACTCTATGAGCAGTTCAATTTCTAAAGCGTTTTCTAATCCACGCTTTTCTAAAGCGTTACGATAGTTCTCTAGAAATTTTATAAGCTGGAACTGATTAATGCCACTTCTTGCACTAATTGTAGGCTTATGATATCCACGGTGCGGTTTAAATATTGTCATTTAGTGTACCAATTTAAGATTAGGTTTCTTTTTAGAAGGCTCATCGTCCGGCCATGCCTGGGCTTGAATGTGGGTGAGAAAATTAACAAACTCATCCTTATTAGAATACAACTGATATTGCTGGGCGATAATTCCTAACATAATACTAAACACTTCCATCGGTTTGTAGCCCAGTTGAATACTTTCGTCATAGAGAGCTTTAAAACTAGGGTATAATGCCTGGAACGTTTCTTCGTCTTTATCCATGGTAAAGAGGAGGGGTTGCCCCCTCCTTCTCCTTAAGCCGCTTCAGCGTACTCAACCGCTTTTTCAAGCGCCTTGATCTTAAGCCCGCGATTGGAGCCGTACCAGGCCGAAGTAAGGCGTGTATCAACGGAGCGACCAACTAAGTGATCCGTCATATACGTTACGGCGTTAAACGGCTGCCACCAAGATCCTTCGGCAAAGTTAGCGCCAGGCTGCTTAACAAGAACGTCAAGTGCTTTATTGGCAGCTCGAGACATTTCCTTATCCTTGCCAGACATAGCCGGGAAGATTTCCTTAAAGTAGTCTTTGACTTTGTCCTGCTTATAGCGCTTGGACCCTAGGAACTTAGCCATCTCTTTGTACTTGGCCAGCTTATGGGTGGCGATACCAAGAGTCTCCTTGACTTCGTCAGCGTTAAACACTTTCTTATGGTTAACCTTAACGTAGTTGTCCGATTTAGATTCCAGACTTAATGTGAGAGTGTTATTGCACACCACACGAATAGGGGTGAAGCGGACGTCAATAGACTGGCCAAATTTATGAGGGTTTGAGAATAAAAGATATCCATCAATAGTGTCTCCATTAAAAATATCAAACGAGTCCTTAAGCTTGGCAAGTACCCATACAATCTGACCTCCTTTAAGAGAGCCAGCTGTATGCATTTCCATATCACCTACCCGGCAATACTCATCAAAGAATTGAAATGCTTCAGAATTCTGAACCGGGTTCCAATCAGTGGAAACAACATCAAGAATTTTGTTATCTGTAGAGCGGGTCAAAGCTGACTTACCTACAAATACCTTCTCACCATCAATTTCAGCATAACAAGGAATCTTTTGCACTTCCCAATTAAGGTCAGCTTTCCTAAGAAATTGCTCAGGTGAAAGGTCTGCTGGAACCGGAACACCAAGTCCGTGCCAGGGTACTTCGCCGGCGTAAGCCATCGTTTCTATTTCGTGTGCCATAACATACTCCTTTTCAGTTAATGTAAGTATATTTTATTCTCTTGACAAAAATAAATCAACTACAAAGTAACAACAAAGTTGTTTGATTTTTCCATAATGGAAGCTATTCGCTCGTTAGTGATTCCTAACTCTTGAACTATTTCTTCTTTTTGAATTTTATTTTCTTGAAAAACTACTGTAGGTAGAAAAAGTTTTTGTACTTTGCTGAGATAGACTGCAGCATTAGAGCGTGAGACTCCTAGGGTGCTAGCTATTAGATCTATTGCCTGCTTACGTTCCGTTTTAGTAAGAATTTTACGATTCTTAAGTAAGTTAGTAACTCTTTCTAAATTTGTCATAACAATCTCCTTAGTTAGAACATATATTATATTCTCGTCAGGAAAATAAATCAACTACAAAAAAAGACCACAGCTAGCTGTGGTCTTCAAATAAGAATGATTCTTATTTACGCTTTATCTACAAAGGCCTTGAGTTTTTCGGCTTCCATTAATATCTGCTGAGTATTAGGAAATTCCGGAACTTCGGTAATGGTTTGATTATTACGATCGGCGTTGGAACGAATAGCATCCCAATTGGTAAAGTAACGCTGGTTGAGTTGATCCTGGGCAAGCTTGATAAGCTCTAAACGGATTTCGTATGGAGTTTTTGCTGTCATGATATTTCCTTTCTGTGTTTGTGTGTGTGGTGACCTCTCGGTCAAATATATTTATATGGTAGGCCCGAAGGGACTTGAACCCCTGACCAAGCGATTATGAGTCGCCTGCTCTGACCAGCTGAGCTACGGGCCCTAATAAAAAAAATAATAAAATACACCTACCCAAAAGCTTACGCAGAAGGCCAGAGCTAGAAATCTTGATATAATTATTAACATAATAAAATATTGGTGCGGGAGGCCGGACTCGAACCGGCACGGCTATCGCCGGCAGATTTTAAGTCTGCTGTGTCTACCAATTCCACCACAACCGCAAAAGATTATTTCTTTGCGGTTTTCTTAGCAGCAGATACTTTTTCTTTAACAACCTTAGCTTTAGCAGTAGCTTTCTTAGCTACTTCTTTTACCTCAGCTGTAACAGCAGCCTTTACCTCAGCAGCATCGACCTTTCCATCTTTGTTAGTATCAATGGCCTTTTTGTTGTATTGAATGTAAATCCAACCACCGATGACAACAGCTACAACTGCAAGAATTAAAATTTCCATGACTTCTCCTAATTTAAAAAATGGCCTGACTGGCAGGGATCGAACCTGCGCCCCACAGCTTAGAAGGCTGTTGCTCTATCCACTGAGCTACAGTCAGATACTTATGATTATAGCTACAGCGGATAATTACTTCAACCGTAAAAATATTTATTGTTTCTTTTCAAGCGCATCTAAAACACAATCTTCCGTAGACAAAATATCCTGATAATCGTTACTATATGCATCCGGGTTGGGAAGATCACTATAATGATCCCACTTATTTTTCTTAAAAATCATATTCCAGTTATTGTCAAACGTTTCTAAGTCTACTGAGAGTGGTCTTGGAGAAGATCCTTTTCCTCCATCGCTCATCTTTTTTCCTCCATTGTATATCTGATCCTGCATGTAAGATTCATTTGAGATTGTGCTTGAATAAGAGCTCTTAAAACCTGTGCTCTTTTCTCCTCACATTCCTTGTACGAATAAAATTCTGCGTAGTCGGCAAAATTATCTATAGTTCCTAACCAAATAATTAATACGTATTTAATCATAACAATCTCCTAATGGTGCCCTGTGACAGAATTGAACTGCCATTAGAGGATTACAAATCCACTGTAATACCATTATACTAACAGGGCCAATCTCAGTTTATTTTGACCAGACCTTATGTACAAATCTTAGCCTACCAACTGCTACCTGCTTTTCATTTGTACACTGTAATGCTTCATGATTAATTGAACTACTAAAAAATACAATTTTACCTTCTTCAGGAGTAATTACGGTAGGTGTAACGTCGTTGTAAAAAGCTGTTCCTCCATCACTACTATTTAAATATAAGATAAATGAGTGATCGTCTGAGGTTTGATGGTTGTGTGTTCTCTGGTATCCACCGGTATCATACTTTATAAGATGCATGTGGTCAATATTAAAGTCACAGAACAGTAGGTTATTATAATAATATTGGTCAATATAGTTTGACGCTACTTTATAAATTTCTGACAGGAGCTCCTCATCAATAAAATTTACTATATTTACTGTTTGAGTACCATTTCTTGTTGTGACCTTAGATAATTCTAAATGTTCTTTTAAAGCAACACATTTTAAAAGAAATTTTTTAGTCTCATGTAAAAGCTCTTTATTAATAAAAAAGGTCTGTATTGTTTTATCCATAACGAAAAGTTACATCATGCTATAATCTACCGCTGCGGCCCGGCCGGTTTATTTTTATAGCAAAGAAGCCCGTCGTTACCAAATGGTTCTAGTTCCTGTATTGTTCTAAAAATTAAATCTGTCCTATCATATGCATTGCTAATACTGTTTTGATTTTCAACTGAGTCAGGGTTTCCAGAAACAATTAGTCTTCTAACAACGTTTATTTTTGTAGCCTCTTCATTATCTTCAACATAATCAAATTCAAGATCCAATTTATTCCTAGATACTGAGAAGTTTTCTCCAATAGCGCGGTGAAGAAAAGTGAGCTTTCTAAAGAATATATCCCCATCAAGCATGTTAAAGAAATTAGTTACGATAACATAGTTGTAGTTGTGAGGTTGCTGATAGTAATCAATATAGGTATTCTCTAACAGATGGGGACCGGGATCACTAAAATAAAAATACGGGTGCCACTTATGCAATCGGTTAATATTTTTTAATGAAAGGTAGGTTGTAAGAGGGGAATAGTTTAATGTTAATTCCCTTTCAAATACTGTTAGTTCGGTATAGGTCATTTTGTCCTCTAAAAAATGGAACCTGTTTTTTCTGTTGCCAAGGAAAACAGGTAAAAACTCCGGTCAGCGTTTAGGCTGCCAGTGCAAATCTTTCGTCGTTTGCGTTTAACGTTTTGTTTCTTTGGCCGAGAAGTCTCAACCCTAACGGCTTTCACATTGCCGGATCGTCCATTTCTCTACTCATTGCCCTGTCGAAACTAGTCACCCCCATCAAAAAAAACCTGATGCATCAAGTTCCTTTTGGTGGAGGTGGGGGGATTTGCACCCCCGTCCAGAACACCTTTTGATCTACTTCATACGATCATAAAACTATTTATTACTTCTTTGCTTCTTTCTTTTCTGCTGGCTTGTCAGCTGGTTTGGCTGCAGGCTTGACATCTTTCTTTTCAGCAGGCTTGGTAGCATGCTTTGGCTCAGGAATGTTTGGGGGAGGAGGTTGTTTTACCGCCCCCTTTGCTTCTTCTTTTTTTTCTGCTGGTTTTGTTTGAGCAAAAACAGGCATTGTGAACATTAATGCTGTTAGAATTGCAACTGTTTTTTTCATGTAATTTTCCTTTTTTAAATCGTCATCCATAAACGGTCCATAGTTACCGATGGGTAGCGGGTTCCGTTATCAGGCTAGGACTTTCCATTAATAATATACTAAACTTTATTACCAATCAACTATTATAATAAAATCACTCAACAAGCAATTTTTTATCCTTAATCCAAAATGACTCATTTGTATCTACGTCGTAGACGTCCAAAATGTCACAATGTTCTTTTATATCGTCACAATACTTTAGCGCTTTTTCACTATCGGAAAAAAATTTAAAGAGGTTTGAGTAAGGATGATCTTTATACTTAAATTTTACTTTAATCATTTTTCACCTAACAAAAGTCTGGACCGTTAATCCATGATACTAAAGAAACTCTTTTGCCCTTGGTCACTGGCTTTACTCTATGATAATAATAAGAAGGAAACATAATTACGGTTCCCTTTTCCTTTGGGGCTGTGCGGGGGGTGGTGGGGTGCCAGAATTCCAACTCCCCACCCTCATATTCTGATGCATCACTCAATTGAATAGTAATGGATATCTTTCTCTGTTCGTAGAATATGTTGTAGTTTTTTTGAATACAATCGGGGTGCCAGTCATAAAAGCATCCTTCTTTATATTCAGTATATTGTAGAATTTCTATAAATCCAATTCTAAACCTAAAATACAGGTCGTTGTGGTAGTGGATGCATTCGGCAAGCTTATCATAAATGGGCTTGAGGGACTCTTTGTACTTAAAGAACGTTATCTCGGCATTTCTAACATTTAAATTGACTTCGTTCTTCTCATCTACTTTTCCGGGCTTGGATTTAAACCACGTAGATGCCTCCTCAATCAATTCCAAATCTTTTTGATCAAAGATGTCTTTGGAAAAAATCACACTGGTAAGTGCATCCATCGGTCCAAGGGGGTAGGACCAATCCGGGCTAACGTTGTTTTTAAATAGCATCTACATCCTCTCCGAAGGAGACGGGGCCAGAAGTTTAATCTTTAAATAAGTTTGAATACACCCTTAGTTTTTCGTGCTTGCGTTGTTCGGCTAATCCAAAATTGTACTGATTTATTTCGGGAATGTTTAGTTTGGCTAATTTGATTAAGTATTCACAATCGGCAATCTCCTGGCATAGACCAGCTACGTTGTTTTCTTTTCCAAACCTCCGAACCTTGGAAATGGCCTGAATTACTTCGGCACACTCTTCTTGTAAAATAGATAAAATCTCATTTTCTTTAGTCATTACCATTACAATTCTCCTTTACACTACCATTATAATACATTTAAAAAATTACTTCCAGGCCGGTCCCGAAAGCCACAATGTCAATGAATGTCTGGTGCCTTCTTTGATAGGTGTCACTCTATGATGAATAAAGGATGGAAACACCAACAAATGCCCGGGCATGAATGAATCTAATGTCTTCACCTTTCCTTCCCAATAGATTTCAAACTCCCCACCCTCATATGGTTCGGTTGAGAGGTTGAGAATGCATGTTAACTTGGCCGCCGCCGGTGAACCTTTGGACTTGAAATCCACATGCATGGCATATTCATCCCCTACACCGTAGGTGTTAAGGTTCATGGTGACGGGTAAACGCTCAAACACATCATATCCAAACCACTCCTCATTGGCCCACCTACATGCATTGAGCATGTCTTTTAAATCATCACTAAACAATTCTGTAGTGATGGGCCTTACGGCAACCTTTTTACCGGGCGCTGGCACATCCATCCATTGTTCTGATGGTTTAGAATTAAGCATCCTTTCCAACAACTCCACCCTCTTGCCATGTTTATACAGTACCGGGGTTAAAAACGTTTCATTTAACATCTATCGCCCTCGCCCGGAGGTACGCTGGATGACCTTTTTCATAGGAGCCGGTTTAGGTTTAGGGACCGGCTTATTCACCAAACGCGTAGGCAATTGAGTCTTTTTAAGTTTATTATCAGTCATAGTTATACTCCTTATAATGTAGTATTGTATAGTATATGATTGGGACTTTCAAGGGGGGTTTGGCGCGGGAAAAATTTTTGGAATCGGGGGGTCTGGTTTTTTAGGATGCAAAACCGAACCCACTCGAACGCGCCCATAACCCATACAGCAAGGTAGTACTTCACCAAACTAGAACCGAACGGGGGCTCTCACCCATTGACCACCCCCTGTATAAATCCCAGTAAAAATGGCCAGAAATTAATGGAGGTGAGAAACCATCCAATAATCACCCCCAATATAAATTTACTCACGAGCCCACATCCCAACGATAGCTTCTAATTCTCTATATGGATTGCTAGTATCTTCTTCTACAGCCTGTATGATCTTCTCTAATTCATTACATATAGTATTGACTAGTACCTGGCATGCTGTGATAACAGCCATTGGATTATCAGTAGCATTGGCTACCATCTGCATATAATCATACGCCTCCTCAATACTATCTCTAGAGGCAAACATGGGCTGTCTTAATGATTTAATTAATTCTTTCATTATACACGTTCTCCATACTGTATACAATCCATATCGGCCATTCTAGAGGCCTCCTCATATTGCTGCTCTCTCATTTCCATACTATCTAATTCCTGCTGGGCAAATGAGATAGCGTTCTTCAGGGTTTCGGCCTGAGAAGGACTATACCAGGCCAATGACTCACCAATGAGTTTTAAATCACTAGGGGGCAGAGAAAGCACTTTTTGCAACAAATCCTGCATCGTTACCATTATACAGACTCCTTCATGTCGATTTTTGACCATCCATAGTTTGCTACTACGTACGTCTCATCCGTATCGAGGTTATGAACAATGTCACCTACGGACAAGGAATGCATCGGCTGCACTCGATCAATCAGGGTTTCAAACTCACCACTAGGAGAATTGGAAATCAGAAAGACGTGGTCTAGGGAGTGGGCTTCAATTATCGCTACAAATTCGAACTGATCACTGATTTCTTGGACCTGATAGGCACTCATGAACGACAGATCCCGAGAATTCTCATTCTCAAAGGGAAGCTGGTAGATGGCGTATTTCGTGAACTTCATTGATATCTCCTTTTTATTCATCATACATCAATTATCTAATTCTTAGGAAATAAAATCAACTATCAAAAAACCACGAGGAGCCGTGGGGGTGGACCACGGCTAGCTGTGGGGTTTGATGATAGGAGATAGCTAGGCCGCGGTCCTGGAGATAAGAATAAGTCTTATTCGTAATAGGGTGCTTCTCCATAGCCGTGGTAACTATAGCTTTCGCCTTCCATCCACTCGCCCACTATGGAGATTCTCGTATTGCCAACGCCCGTTCGGTTAGACGGCATCTTTCGATGTGGTAGGTTTGGGCTACTACGTCACCGTAGTAGGTCTTTCTACCAGAACCACCCGTGGATTATCAGTCCACTTCCTTCATGCGGGTCACACTAGTTGGTGATGAGCCAACGAGTTTATGTAAGGGGCACTTCACATAGTCGTTTAAAAGTAGGCGCAATCCACAAATGGTCTCTCGCCACTTCCCCAAAAAAGCGTCATCTATAAGGGGCACACCGAGCGTCTCCCGACGAGTTGCTGTTGTTTAAGAGTAGGCGGATCACCGCCCCTCCCCCATCTAAATCTAATTACAGGCCAGCCTCAATCAGGGCTTTGGCTTTGGCGTAGTAGATTGAGGCATTGCCCTTGGTTACACCCATGGTGGTGGCAATGGCATTAATACAGGCCGGTTTATCATCTTTACCGGTGGCACCAACGATTCCAACGGCGGTTGAAAGCTTGCTACCCTCACGGGGGGCTTTCTTAAAGGTATACACGGCACCTTTGGCCTTTACTACATTTTGCTCAACATTCATTCTAGCAGCTCCTCTTTTCTTCTTCACAAGTGGTACTTCATTATCAATAGGAACGATCTTCTGACGATACACCCCGCCAAAGGTATAGATCGGATTCCCCTCGGCGTCTTTTTTACCGGTATCACTTGCCACGATATCGGCTAATTCCTGAGTCCGACGAAGACCTCTGGCTTTCAGGTCTTGGTCAAACTCATCTGTTGGCTTTAATACTTTAATCATAATATAATTGTAGGCTATTACTTAATTAAGATCAACGCGTTACGGAACGTGCGGCTTTGATACGAGCGATTTCCATATCCGTCCGCTCACGGTCTTTCCGAATACGGCGGGAAATCATAAAGCAATCAATAAAGGCAAACGATACAAAGCCCACAAACCACCCAATCAACAACACATTTAGAATCTCTAATAACCCCATCATTCAATCTCCTTATTCACTATACACTAATTATGACGGTTTACGGAATTAAAATCAACTGCGGAATCCCTGTTATCTCCGTACACTTTAGTAAGGTATACCCGGTATTGTTTTCTGGGAGGCATACGGGCATAAACGCGTCTCCCTATGCTAACTCTACCCCACACAAACACATTATCTCCAGGCTATTACTTTAATAAGAATAATTCTTATTTAAATATATATTAGATGGAATGGATAGAAATAGATCATCTAGGGTTCGCTCAAGACGTGGTAAGTAACAGTGACCATGGGCCAGTTACTTGGATGTATATTCGTGGACCGGTTGGTACTGTACGTGCTTATGATATAGGCTACATTACCAACGGCTACTACGAACAGTACCCCGAACGGTTGTGGGACTTATATCGTGATATAGTGGCTGTAATCAACGGACACTATCACTGCTGTTTGTCTGGAAGAGTTTGGAATTTTTGAAAAGCTCTCTGTTGCCACCACATCAACCACGGGCTTATATGGGCCATACACATTACTATCCACATTAACGGCATTTCTATACCATGATGTGAATAAAAATAACTTAATAATGCCCCTATAAAAAATACCGGTGCCGGGGCGAGACTAAAAAATATATTAAAATATCGCATCATAATTGTTTTCTTCTTTGTCATTTTAATAAGAATTATTCTTATTCTTATCTTCCTTTACCCAATACCCCCTACCTACCCCTATCACACACGACAATTTTGACCTCTCCTCTATATGTACTAGTGTCCAACTCTGTGTCTTTTCATTTACAAACATCACCACATTCACTCCATCCTGTTTATTGATACCTGTCCAATAAGGATATTCATTGAAGTTCTTTCCCATCACAATATTCAAAATATCCTGTAAAGGACCACACGTCATGGACAACATTGCCCCCTCCCACTGCCCATACGATTTTAATGGTAGAAGAAGTAAAAATAGCATTATTACGTGTTTCATTTTGTTATTTCCTTAGGTCGTGGGCATGGGGATGGCCTTCGGCCATAGAGTTAGTTATCGCCACGATTCTTCTCTCTTCTATTTATTTCTCAACCTTTCTATTTCATCAGCGGCCTCTTCCAAAAGATCGGCAATACGGTCTGGCTTTCCTTCCTTTACAGACTTGCGGGTTGGAATCTGTCTCCTAATCTCTGCTCGTTTGCGTAAACGGTATACTAAGTCTTCTTCGTTCATTGTTTACTTCTTTTCAACCTCTATCTCATCTAATATCATAATGGCTGAACAATTACAACACTCTATCTCCACTATTTTTTGATTAGGGGGTTGGGCCTTTGACATCAATATAATCCAATTACTTCCCCCACACATCGGGCACACGGCCACATACTGATAGGTTGGAAATTGGACCACATTACTCATGGGATTGTGTTATTTTCGTAGGTGAGTGTGTTTTCTTCCATCATCCAAAAACTCTCTACTGCTTTCCTGGCATGAGAGGCATCGATGTACAGACCAAGGACTCGTTCATGAATGTCATTGTATATTTTAGCAGTATATATGACGTTCTGAGTCCCAAGTCTATGGACACACCCTATGATCTTTCCATCCTTTTCATTGTAGAAATAAAAGGAAAAAAATTCCGTCTCACGCCATGCTTTCATTCCCACACTCTATGTTCTTCCGCCACCCACTCACATCCATCATGTTCCTGAATGAACCACTTTACATCATCCGGAACAGATACGATTTTAAGGTTGGCATATTGTCCATTGGCTTTTTTTTTGAGAGTCTTTACCACCTCAATAAGTTCGGGATCATCACGCTTTAAGTCTCGCTCTTCAAAAAGATTGTCTTCTCCGATGCAGTCTTTGTAGTATAGGGTAAAGTCAGAGGAGGTGTTGTGTTTAATAAACTTCCATTTTTTTAATTTAAATAAAAGTTCAGTTGCCTTTTCAGAAAGGCCAAAGCCGCCGTAGTCTGTATTGATGACTATTTTTTGCATTATTCTTCCTCACCAAAGTACCTTAATACCCGTTTGAGAGCTTTCTTTAATTTACGATCATACTCTTTATCATCTTCATGATACCACTCGGCAAACACTTTATGGTTTGTCTCTTTTTCGTAAATCATTTCAAGGTGGTGTTTAAGTGTGCACACTGTAATGCGATCGGAAGTCTCCCAATCCAATGTCACGTCATTGCCGGATACTTTCATCCCATCAAACCCTTTATCATCTGCATCAAAAGGCCAAGTAGAATACCTATACCCGGTATTAGCACAAATAGCATCCCTATCGCTGCTAAGATCGTCATTATCATGCTTGATACTTTCATTGTTCTTTTCCATGTCTATACTCACATCTAAAGTTAAATTTATAGGGGGAATGATAATATATCATCATTACGTAATTACAATCTCGGACATGCTTGAATTCATGTACATCAATTTTACCAGTTACAGTGTAGAAAATCAATACCCAGGACATAGTTATTATTGATTAAATATTTTACCGGAACGGGAGTAATAGTTAAGGGAAGGGTCATAATCTTTAAATTTCTCCCACCCCAAGTCTCCTTTGGCCGATCTTATACCTCTTGAATATTCTCCAAAGTGATTGATCATTATCTCTCCCTCCAATGTTTTCAGAAGCCCTACAGAAGAATTATTCTTTTTAAACATAAAATTGGCGATAGAAGCTTCACTTGGATAACCTTCGTGTTTGGATCTATCAAACTCTTTAGCAATCCATGCCGGGTAAAGGCTTGCCATCATCCAGAAGTAAGGGTTATTTCTTTCTATTCTATACTGATTCCAAATTTGATCGTGCTCACTTGGCCCAATAGGTTCAGTTTCAAACTCATACCAGTTGTCTCTTCTCAATTGAACCTGACTTATATTAGGATTTTCTTTGAGTATGGCGATGAGGTCAATAAAGCGTACCCGGTAAAGTAATTGCACATCATCTTCTTGATGCCATATGTAATCAAAATCATATCTCTTCACAAAGTCAAAAAGTTCCTGCCAGGTTTTAGTAATACCGACGTTGCGTTTATGCAGCACAACATGCTCGTAACCATATTTTCTTACGAGCTTTTCTATTTGAAAATCATTTCGATCGGTAGGATAATCATCAAAAAATATCTTTGTTACTTCACATCCTGAGGAGTCAAGTAAGATTTGACTATTGAGCGTTTTAGTGAGGTATTCAATTCTATTAGTTGAAAATATCGCCTGGCATACTTTATACGTCATACTCGCTTTTCTGTATCAAAGAAAAACGTTTGAAAGAGTCTTCCGTTATTAATATTGTCTCCAAAGTAATCAAGACTGGCATGAAAAAGATCGCCTCGGTAAATTACCAAACGGTTATACTTGTTACCAATCCTATCTACCATCTCCCACTTTGTTATATCAAGACCGCTATACTTATTCTCTTTATTGATATCAATACTCTCACCAGTCTCTTTATATCTAAACAGCCCGGTTCCTCCTGAGAGAGGAGGATCAGGAGATAGGTAACAAACTCCTGCCCACATATTGAACGGATCACTATGAATCCAAGTTCTATCTTTAGCTGTGGTTATTTGAAATGCCCCGCAGTAGCCAGAATCTTCACTTGATCCAAACGTGTTTGTAATTTTGCCGGCAAAGGACATAACGTGCTCTATTGATTCTTTTATTTGATCGGTAAAGAAGGGCTTAGTTCTAAGCCCGGGGTAATTACCCTCAACGTCAAACTTTTGTTCTAAGGCAAACTCTCTTACCTTATCAGGGTATGCATAAAAGTTATCAATTATAATACATGTAACATCAAAGCTCATATGTAACTCTTTCTTACTAAGCTGCAATTAACATGTACTTAGCAAGCTTTCTCCAATTACCCGACCCGTTATCGTTAGCACGGATCTTGGCGGTAGAGATAAGCGAACGAAGAGATACTTCCTTTGCTTGACCCTTAAACTCATCGATCACAGCTAGAGCATCTACTTTGAACTCATAAGGCACTAGCGGGAGAAACTCATCCATCTGCATAATGGTACGCATACGCTGGATTTTTTGCTCCAGAGTCATTGACACATCCATACACATCGAACGAGTACGCAGGGCTTGATCCAGGCGCTCAGGTGACATGTTAGAGATAAAGATAATGCCACCCTTGAACTGGAACAGCCGGGGTAATTGATCATCACGCATCTCAGCATTCCAGGTGATGAATCGTTTATCAAACGAGTCAAGAGCACCCTTGAGGAGGTTTAATGCATCAGGATCTTTGAGAACGGAATCACAGTCATCAAACACAACTACCGAGTTACGATTTTCATAAAGCACTCGATAGAGAGCCTTAGCGGTAGAATAGCCTTTGATAACCGTAAACATCTTATCGGTCATCGTGATAGCACCGATGTCAGACTCGGACAAAAACTCAGTCATGTCCTGGAGCCCGGACTCTTTGAGAGCTTTCACTACGGAGTAGGTCTTACCTAGACCTCCGTCACCGGTAATGATAGCAGAGGGAGTCTTGCGACTGGCAACCATCTTAACGATATCGGTTACAAAGTCAAAGCGTTGGTCGATAGGGAACTCATCGTTAAGCTTGTTGTTAACTTCGGCAACCTTCGCCTCAGCTTCGTAGTACTCAGCCATCTTGCGCTCGGCGTAGTACTTAGAGGAAGTCTTAACAACAACCTTACCATTGAACTTACCAATCCATTTACCGTTAACGCACTCGAGTGACTTCTGCATTGCAATCTCCTTATTCATCATAATTCTTATTGTACAACAGGGGGGAAAAAATGTCAACTAAATTTCCCCTTTAAAATCAATAAGTTACAAGTATCTTACTAAAATGCTCAGGTATCCACGAGGAGCCGTGGTCTTTATCCACAGCTAGCTGTGGGTCTAGTTAAGAATGATTCTTATTTAGATAAGTGATGGGTCTATCATTGGACGGGGAGAGGCCAGGATAATTTCCCAGGGAAATAATTCGTGCTCTGAAGCCGCATCAATTGCTGCAATATATGCATCCCATTTTGCTATCTGCTTAGGAGTTAAATCCTCAAGATAAAGCTGTTTGGTATTAATTGCATTTTGTTTAATTTCATTAAGTTGTAATAACATTTTAGGTCTTAACTTATTCGCTTCTTCTACTTTACTATTGCTTAATTCCTGCTCAGTCAAAACCGCTATTACTCCATTTGCAGATAGGTCCGCATCATCATTACAACTTACGAAATAATAGTCCTGTCCATCGCTAGTAATAGGCCAGTCACCTTTATTTGCAAAAAGAACTTTTATTCCATTCAATTCTGGAAGCATGGGTCCATTCCTGCAGGGAGCTTCATTTGACGGAATTTTTGTAATAGAATCTATAAATCTTACTTTTGCATATTTCATTTTTTTTTCCTTAAATCGATACATTTCTAAATGGTCTTACTGAAGCAGAGGAGTTTCTCGTTAAAAAAACTTGTTGAGGCATACCTGTTATAGTCGCCGCGTCAGGATTGCTTGATAATCTAATTGCGTGAGCATTGGTCGAAGTTGATCCAGCAGGGCCTCCATAATTAGAAGACCAATAATAAGAACCGGTTAATTCCTGCCCATTTGGAAGTAAAGACGCAGCAGCATGAAGTAAAATTAATTCATGTATAGATGGTAAATACCAATCACTGAAACCATTATGAGTAAGATTCCAGCAATAGGAAGCTGCTCCATATGTTCTATTATTTTGGCTTGCATCATTAACTAAATTTTCAGTATTATTATAGCCATCCATTCCTGTTCTTAAAATAATTTCAGTACTCATTTCTCCCCACGTGGAAGTTGTTTCAACAGAAGAACTTGCTACTATTAAATGACGAGCAAAACCAAGAGTAAATAAGCTTCCAACATAATATCCTCCCCCATAACTTGTCCCGACAGAAGAAGGGGGAAGATATACTGGTTTAGTAGTTTGAGTTAAACCAGAAGAAAATTGTAGACCTGTAGATGATAGAGTTATAGCTGGCACTAGATTGCAACCCTTCTAAATGGTCTCACATAATAAAAAGTTGTTGTAAAATAAGAATCAGATCCGAAAATCGAAGAGTAGCTTATAAAACCATCAGGGGAATAGATTATAGAGGGAGCATTAATTCTCGCAGAACTAGATGTGCAATAATATTGCCACCCAAAAAAGGGTGTAGATGTTCCTTGAAAAAATTTAGTTCCAAATAATTTTTGAAAATCCCCTAAAGCTACTTTATTATAAACTGCAAGAAGAAGTTCCATAGTAGATGGTAAATACCAATCACTATAACCACCATGTACTAAATCAGCACAGTATTGAGCGGCCGGGCTATTAGCATCACTCGTCCAATAGGTGTAAGTGTTTTTATATCCGTCAATGGGGCTGAGATTTGCTCCTCCTGGAACCCCGGGGGAACTTACAGATCTAAATTTTGCTTGTGTCTGAACAGAAAGAGGAGAAACAACTAAGTAATATGGGTACCCTAAATGATAATATGATCCGACATAAAATCCTCCTTCGAAAGAACTTCCTATAGACACTGGATGGGCAAACCCTGCCGTTGTTTGAACAGATGCATCCGGGTAAGCTAGTCCTGCATTTTCTAAAGAAGTAGCCATTAACTTATTAATACCCTTCTAAAGGGTCTAACATAGTGAGCAAAATTATTATTAAATGGATCTACATACCAGTAGTTTCCCGCTAAGAAATATAACCATGCTAGTTCGCTTGTAGAAGCCCAGTAAGGGTTGGATGTCCAATAATATACAAAAGTTGAGAGGTTTTCTGGTATTTCAGCTGAAGGAAGAAAGCTTCTTGCAGAATATAAAAGTTCTATCTCTTTTTTCGAAGGAAGGTACCAATCAGTATACCCATTGAGAGAGAGATTCCAGCAGTACATAGCTGCTTGATAATCAATAACGTAATTAAAATCATTTGTTGCGCCATGTCTATTTGCAAGTGCCTCAGTGTTAGAATATCCATCTATTAAACTATTAGCATCACTCCAGGTAAGGGGGGAATTCCAGCCGAAATTAGAAGATGAAGTAGTAGCGTATGTATTGAATCTAACGGTGCTTGAGGTAGCTGAACTAGGAGCTACAATTAACCAATAGGGATATCCTGTCTCCCACAAAGAACCAACATAATATCCTCCCCCGTAGCTTGTTCCTATTGATACTGGATGATAGAAATAATCTTTACCGCGCTGGGTAGTATTATCTGGAAATTTTATTCCGTCTGTTTCTAGTGATGTTGGCATCTAGATTAATCAAATAAAGATAATTGTTTTTTTTCTTCTACAATATTTATTTGTTCCTCAAGAATAATTTCAACTAAACGGTTAAGAGTAATATCTCTTTTGTGAGCTTCTCGAAATAATAAAAGCTCTTCCTCCTCCGTTAAGTTAAGAACAACGTCACTTTTGCTTGTGCTCATCCATAGCCTTTTTTTCAACCATAATTTCGGCTCTTCGATCTTTTAACGCTTTGGAGAGAAGTTGAAGTGCTTTACGAGCCTTAGGGGCAGCTGACTTAATTTTGTTCACTGTAAAGCGCTCGTTTTCTTTTTGATAAACTTCAAAAAGCTCTTTAATTAATTCATTATTACTTTTGGACATAATTTTCCTTTCTTCAACACAAACATTAATTATAATTATTTAGGCATTTTCAAAATACTCTTTTTCACGCATACATTCGTTGAGACTGCTCCATGCCTCTTCAAATGTTTTAATCTTCTTACCATAGTAACGCCCGGTAAGGACGTCATAAGAGATATAAATGGAGTAAGTGCCGTCGTTCTCTAAAGTAATTTGATAGGAATGATCAAGCTCGCCATCCATGTATTGATTATCTACATCTACGACAACAACGCTCATTTAGTTTCTCCTTCTGGTAACCACATACGCATATGCTCTAAAGCAAAGTCAACATCCCTTTCAGGATAGCCTTTACTTAATAAAAAATCTCTCATGTCCCCGTCCGCTGATTCGTTATAGAGACAGGGAAACCCATATTTCCATCCCGAAGGAGGGTCAATCATCATTGCGCTCATATTCCTTAATCTTATCTAGTGATTTTTCTAAAAGTAATTTAAGTTCTTTAACTCCGCCCTCGTCAATAGGAGTACCAAAACGCTTTGATGAGTCGAGGTACTGAATCCATTTTTCGAGATTGGAAAGTAAAGAGCCTTTTAACAAGCTTTCGTAAAGAGCATCTGAACCAGACATTTAAGACCCAAGCCAAACTTCGTAAGTGTTTTCTTTTCCTTTCACCGGGCTAAAATTTTCAATAAAAACATGATTACCAAACCCTTTTCTTCCGTCTTCGTCTTCGGTCTTGTCGGCCAACATTTCTACCGCCTGCCACAATTCTAACCATCTTGCTTTGCCGCCATGGCCTTCTACCGTTACGGACTGTTTTGAATCCCACGGAGCCTCTAAAATAGCACCAGCTGGAACGTTAGAGGTATCAAGAAAGGATTCAATATCATAAATCGACCATCGAGTGTACTTAAATTCAAACTCTTTTTTGTAAAGATCGGCCATGCGGTTAATTTCGTTTTCGTGGTCGTCTTTTATCTTCATCAATTCATCACGCACCGGTTCAAGATACCGTCGCACCTCGCTAGCTCTCTTAACCATATCGCTATCTTCTTTAAACATTTCCGATACAGTACGATCAAGCCAATACAGACTGCACATTGCATTATGAATACTAGAAATCTGTTTATCAGTAATAGTAAAGTTAACCATTTAGTCTCTCACTAAGTCAAATTTATCGCCAAGGTATAAGTCAAACGTCTTAAGGAGGTGTTCGTAGTCACCAGATCTCATTTGGTTAACAATGTCCTCTCCTAAATCGGCATGACCAGCCCTTCTATACATCGACCTCACAATTCCCATCAAGTAGAAGGCATTACCTTGAGGGCCGTTAAGGTTAATTACAACCTTCTCATTCTTTCTAGATTTACGAATTGCCATTTTCTGCTCCTATAGAAACAAACACATCAAAGTTAAAACTACTAATCACACCTTTTTCAAAATCATAATCATCAAGAATGAATCCTGGAGAGCATGGGCATGTGCAGCCGGCATACTGACTCCAGCGCATTTTCTTAACTGTAATGCCTTGCTCTTTAAGTGCTGACTTTGCAACCGCTCTGTATTCTTTCGTAGGACGATTGCGGCGATTAAAAAGGTTATCGATCAAGGACTCTTCTCTAAGAGAAACATACACTCTAGGGGCCTTATTAAACTCCCGGTACCTTGTTCGATTATTTTTTTGACGGTAAATAATTTTAGAATCAGTAGGAATATTGCTCACATTAATCTCCTTATCATATTGTAATTATGATATTTTACGGAAATTAAATCAACTACATTACAACACTTGTAAATGTTACGGTAGGATATAATTCATCATATATTGATTGATAATAAAGATTTAATTGTTCCTCAGAAACTAAATCTCTAAACCATATTTCAAAAACTTCTCTATTTATTTCTTCATTTTTTCTAGTTAGTTTAGCAACGCTACTTGACGGAACATAATCGGCAGGAATTTTTACTCTATACGTCCTAGTTACTCCCGGAATATAATTTCCATCTTCATCTTTAGGACCTTTTGCTGATATCATAAAACTAAACTCACATATTTTTTTAGTATTAATATCGCGCCCATAAAGAACAAACAAATGTGAAGGAATAAATTCCTTTTCAAATTTCATAATAACCTCTTTTATTTTTCAGAAAACTTTTTAAATCCTTTGACAGCTTTCTTTTCTTTGGATGCTGCCATTTTAGCAAGATGTTTTGCTCGTGACATAGCGGTATGCTTAGCCCCAGACTTATCAGTAACCGTACCTTGTGTTTTTTTACCTCCTTCAAAAGGAGGTTTAATTATTTCATATGTGGTTGGGTGAATTTTAGCGCCTGTCATATCCTCGCCCTCGGCATCTCTACGATCTATCTCTCTTTGAGCTGCATCCATATTATGTTGATGTGCTTTATTTTTAAGC